>Ga0187857_10002357_pt1 | contig 17089 bp, 18 predicted proteins | sample June2016WEW_8_10_FD_132984 | JGI IMG/M metagenome (GOLD analysis project Ga0187857, IMG submission 132984) | Peatland microbial communities from SPRUCE experiment site at the Marcell Experimental Forest, Minnesota, USA - June2016WEW_8_100 | ecosystem: Environmental > Terrestrial > Soil >...
AGCGCCAACCTGATTGTGCGCATTTTTGCCATGCTTTTCATCCGTAGCCCCTACAGGACCGCATATCCTTTACGGGACGACAATTTCATCCCCCGGCTGCAATAGATAATTCTGTTCGATCTGTTCACCCTTGACCAGCTTGCGATAGTTCACCGGCAGTTTCTGCTGCTTGCCGTTCTCGGTGCGGAGGACGTAAATGCGTTTGGTGTTGGCAAACTGGTTTAATCCGGCGCTGGACAAAGCTTGCAGAACCGTCATGTTGGCAATCAACGGCATGGGCCCGGGATGAAACACTTCGCCAACCATATAAACCCGCTTGCTGTTGATCTGAGTTACGACCACCGTAACGCGCGGGTCAGCGACGTATTTTTTCAGCTTCTCCGTCAGCGAGCCGGCTAACTGCTGGGGCGTCAGGCCCGAGGCCTGCACATCGTTGAGCAAGGGCAGAGAGATTTTGCCGTCAGGACGGACCGGCAAAGTGGCGGTAAGGTCGGGTTCCCTCCACACGGCGATGTGGAGCACATCCTCGGGGCCGATGACATACGCGAGACCGGCCTGACCGTCAGGAACGACATTCGTGACCTTGTCAGAAGCGACCTTGTCGGAAGCGGCCTTGTCAGAAGCAACGTTGTCAGAAGCGGAACTAGCGGCAGGCTGGGCAGGCGCATCCTGCGCCAACGCGATGCTGCTCATCAGGAATAGTGCCGCAACCGCCGCTTTCCATGCTGATTTCATATCCATTCCTCTCACCCTCAGGTTTCAGGGTTTCAAAGTTTCAATGTCGCGAAACTTTGAGACTTTGCAGCTTTGAAACCTTGCCACCTTGCCATCACGCCCCGTACTCTTCGCATCCGATCTGCTTCATCTTGTAGAGGAGCGCCTTGTAGCTGATCTGCAACTCCTGCGCGGCCCGGCGCCGGTTCCAGCGGGTGCGCGTCAAGACCTGCAGAATGATTTCCCTCTCGGCCTCGCGCGAAGCGGCGCGGGCCGCATCTTTGAGAGAAATTTTCTCGTTGCCGGCGCGATCCACGCGCCGCAAAAGCGAGCGCAATCCTCCCATGGCGAGCGTTTCATCACCCAGCGCGACAATGGCTCGAGCCGCGTCTTTCAGTTCGCGGATGTTTCCCGGCCAGTTGTATTCCAGGAAGAAGTTCTGGGTCTCGGAACTGAGGACCGGCACAGTCCGGCAAAAATCACGGGCAGCGGCCGCGATGAACCAGTCGCGCAGAACGGGAATGTCTTCCTTCCGCTGGCGTAAGGGAGGCATCCGCAAACAAACTCCGCTGATTCCATAGTAGAGATCCTCGCGGAACTTGCCGGCCTTGACGTCGGCCTCCAGTTCGTGCGAGGTTCCGCAAATGAAGCGGGGCACGCGGCGCTGGACGTCGTCATTGCCATCGCTATTGCCATCGTTATTGCCATTCAGGCCGATCTGGCGGACCAGTTCCTTCTGGGCGGCAGCAGTGAGGTCTCCCACGTCCTGAAGATAGACGGTTCCACCTTGACCGTCGCGAGCAGCTAGAATTCCTTCGCTGGCTTCACTACCGTGATAGACGTGAAACGGCTCCGCGGCGCGACTGGAAAGAGCATGAATGCGCGCCGCCGCTGCCGCCTTGCCGGAACCGTGCTCGGCCACCACCAGGACGGGAACATCATTCTGCGACAGTTCGCGGATCACGGCTTCGACGGTGCGCATGCCGGCGCTAACGCTTTCAAGCCAGACACGAACGCCGCTGTTCGGCGGTGCTCCGGCAGTTGTCAGGATTTCGGTTCTGTCGAGACCCATACTATCTATCTATCTATCTATCTATTCTGCTTCACTACTTCGCAACCTAGAACAGGGGGAGACGCTTTGGGGACGAACGGCGCCTACCCTCTTGAGCACACGCGCTGCCAATCGGGTCAAAAAAGTTCCGCGCCAATAAAACAATATAGGATTAGATTTCAACAACTTGCGATTGAGAACCCTTATGGCGACTCGGGGTATACGTTACCACATTGCGGATAAATGGGAAATTTATTGCCCACGCCGCAGCTGATCCTTGGGGCACTACTTACCACCTGTATTGGGGTTAAAGTCCTAACTGTCTGCAAATAATAGCGGACCGCTCGCCTCCTAAAGGGACATTGGGCCGGTGACGACAGGCTGGAGTAAATAGAAAATGGTTTTCCCTTTTCTTGCGGCTCACGGCGCTCGCGGGTTGAAGCCGCAGCGCAGAGGTCACTTTTTGCTGTTCGCTTCTCCTCTTGGTCCAGCGTGCGCCTTGCCTGCTCTTTCACTTTGCGCGGACTCCAACTTTCGCATATTCTCAGACCCAAGCGCGCTATATGAGTAACTCAGTAGAGGTAGCTCCGCCGCCCCCCAAGAGGAAGGATCGCTTGTCATCCGGCTTGCCCCACTGGCAAGTGGCGGTAATGCTGTTGCTGGCTGCCTGGCTTTACCATTCGATTCTCGCCCGCCTTTTCCTGCAGTGGATCCACGACTCGAACTTCTCCCACGGGATCTTCGTCCCCCTCTTTGCTTTGTTTGTTCTCTGGCAGGACCGGAAGAAGCTGGTAACGATTGCGTCAGCCCCGTCATGGAGTGGTCTTCCGCTGGTTGTGCTCGGCCTGCTTGTGCTGGTTCTGGGAGTTTTGGGCGCGGAGATTTTTTTGGCGCGCCTGTCCCTGCTGATCCTTCTGGCTGGGGTGGTTATTTTGTTTCAGGGCTGGAGGTTTTTTCGCGCCGTCCTCTTTCCCTGGGCGTTTCTGATTCTGATGATCCCGCCTCCGACGCTGATCCTGCAACAGGTCACCTTTCCCCTTCAATTGTTGGCCTCAAGGCTCGCCACCGGGCTGCTGCGACTGGTCGGAGTTCCCGTGCTGCGGCAAGGGAACCAGATCGTGCTCGCTGCCATGCCGCTGGACGTCGCGGAAGCATGCAGCGGAATCCGGTCGCTTTTGACCCTGATCACGCTGGCCATCATCTACGGCTACCTGATGGAGACTCGGAAATGGGTACGGGTGGTGCTGGCTCTTTCGGCGGTGCCAATCGCAGTGACGGCCAACAGCTTTCGCGTTTTTGGCACCGGGCTGCTGGTGCAATACTGGGATCCGGATAAGGCAGAAGGATTTTTCCATACCTTTGAGGGGTGGCTGATCTTCGTGGTGGCGTTGATCATGTTGTTCGCCGTGCACGGCGTGATCTCGTTCATCTGGAAGAGAAGCCCGGAGGTGAAACCCGCATGAAGGCCAGATCACTTCGCTTCGGGATCGTGGCTGTGCTGATGTTGGTCACGGCGCTCGTGCTCCAGGCCCATTCGCGCAGCGAGTTCTTTCCGCCGCGCGCGTCTCTCGCTTCCCTGCCCTCGCAGATTGATGGTTGGACGGGCACCGACGACGCGCTCGACCAGCAGACCCTCGACATCCTCGGGCCGGGTGAGTTTCTGATGCGCGATTACGAAAACGCGAGCCAGCCTCAGCCGGAACCATGGATCAATCTCTACATCGCCTACTTCCCGACGCAGAAGGCAGGCGATACGATCCATTCGCCGAACCATTGCCTGCCGGGCGCGGGATGGGTTCCGACTTCGCGAAACGTGGTGCGGCTTAGACGTCCCGACGGTTCTTCGTTCCCCGTCAACCGCTACGTGGTTGCAAAAGCGGGAGAGCGGCAACTGGTGCTGTACTGGTTTCAGGCGCATGGCCGCGAGGTGGCCAGCGAATACTGGGCCAAGTACTATTTGGTGTCCGATTCGATTCGCATGAATCGCAGTGACGGCGCGCTGGTGCGGCTGATGACCCCGATGCTTGACGGCGAGTCTGCCGAGGCCGCGCAGGCGCGCTTGATGAAGCTTGGGTCGCAGGTCGTTCCGCTACTCGATAGTTACATTCCGCGGTAATGCTGCGCACTCTTTATGAATTGTCACCCCGAACGAAATGAGGGATCTGCATTTTGCCGCAAGCTGCAGATCCCTCACTTCATTCGGGGTGACAAAATCCGGGGAATTCGAAGTTGAACAGGGGGTCCCACTTTGGCGAAGGACTACTAGGCGTGAATGCGGATCTCTTCAGATTTCCGATTCCGCATTTCTGCGAACGCCTGGGGCAGGAAGCGCACCAGATCCGTCGCCACGAGAGAACTCTCGCCGACGGACTCGCCGGCCAGGTCCCCCGCCAGTCCGTGCAGATAGACAGCAAGAGCGGTTGCTGCGAGCGCATGCTGCGGATGTTGCGCGATCAGGCCGGCTACCATTCCGGTCAGAATGTCGCCCGTGCCTCCGGTGGCCATGCCCGGATTACCGGTGGGATTCACCCAGACCGTGCCATCGGGCGCTGCGGTCGTCGGACCTGCAATCAGTGTGCGATGTCCCTTGAGCACGACAATCAACTCGTGTTCGCGGGCAAAGTTTCGCGCGACTTCCAGGCGGTTCGCTTGAATTTCGGCGATCGTCAAGCCGGTCAAGCGCGCCATTTCTCCCGGGTGCGGAGTGATGACGAGGATTCTTCCGCGGCCGTTCAGCTTGTCGGCCACTCCTTCGAAGGCGTTCAACCCGTCCGCATCCACAACCATCGACGTGGCGCTGCGCTTGACGATTGCGTGCACAAATTCGGCGGTCTCGGAATTACGCGAAATACCTGGACCAATGGCGAGCGTCTTGCGTTCGAGAAGGGTATCGAGGCCTGATCCTGATTCGAGCGCTCGCAATGAGATCGTTCCCTCTTCGGTTTCCGGCAGCGGCTCGGTCATGATTTCGGGATGAAAGCCTGCAACGGTTGCGAGCACGGATTTTGGCGTGGCGACGGTTGAAAGACCGGCTCCTGCTCGGAGCGCGGAAAATCCCGCCATCGCCGCCGCGCCAGCTTTGCCGAGCGATCCGCCAATGACCAGCACGTGTCCGTAGCTGCCTTTGTTGGCGTCACGCGCCCGGGGCGCGAGCAGCGGCGCGAAATCGAGGGGAGTGCTCAGATGAAGTCCGAGTTGCGAGATGATGGCCTCTGGCGGCGAACCGATGGGCGCAATCACTGTGGGGCCGCCGGTTAACGCCGCGAAAACGTGCGCCGGATGTGGTGCGGTAAAGGTCACGATGGCATCGGCGCGTGCTTCATTGAGCACACCAGCAGGAGAATCATTTGAACTTGCCGGCCGCATGGCGCCGGCATCGGCGCCTGAAGGAATGTCGACGGCAACAATTGGAGCCGCAGCCGCATTCATTTTGCGGATCGCCGCTGCATAGAGTGGGCTGACCGGCGGACGAAAACCTGTGCCGAGGATTGCGTCCACAATCACATCCGCGGCGAAGATCTCCGCCGCATCGGAGGAATCGAGGGCACTCGCCTCGCGCACGATCAGGGGTGTCGTTTTCAGTGGCTGAAGCTTCTGCAGCATTTTCTGAAACATCGCCTCCGCATCGCCGCGAAGCTCTTCGGGATCCGCCAAGAGCAGAACGCGCACGGCACGGCCTGCTTCGACGAGTTTGCGGGCGACGACGAATCCATCGCCGCCATTGTTGCCCTTGCCGCAGAGAATGCCAACGCGCTCCGCTTGCGGGTAATCGAAGAGGATGAAACGCGCGACCGCCGCGCCCGCGTTCTCCATGAGAGTGAGGGAAGGGACTCCGAAGCGCTCCGAGGTGGAGCGATCGATCTCGCGCATTTCGGCCGTGCTCACGATTTTCATGATTCGGACCCGGCGGTCTGTTCGAGTTCGCGCAGTTGTTGCGGCTCGCCCATGGCGATCAGAAAATCTCCGGCCTCGATGCGATCGTCGGGAGCGGGGTTGAAATGCATGCCCGCCTGGCGCTTGATGGCGAGGATGATGACGCCGCGGTCCTGGCGGATGCGCGAGTTCTCGATGGTCTTGCCCGCAAACGGACTGCGCGGGGTGACGGGTACTTCGCCGATCTCGAGATCCATGCCGAGATGGGTGGTCGCGGTGTCCAAGAAACTGACCACGTGCGGACGCAGGAAGGAATGGGCGATACGCTGTCCGGCAAAAACATAAGGACAGACGACCGCATCGGCGCCGGCGCTGCGCAGGTGCTTCTCCGCCATATCTTCGCTGGCGCGGGCAATGATTCTGAGGTTCGGATTCAGACTGCGGGCGGTAAGCACGATATAAAGATTGGTGGCGTCGGTGGTGGTGGCAGCGACGAGACCGCGCGCGTGCTCGATCTCGGCGTCGCACAGAGTCTGTTCCTGGGTGGCATCACCGACGAGTACGAGCCAGTTCTCGCTGGCAAATTTCTGCGCTTTCGCCTCGTCGTTCTCGATGATCACGAACTGAGCGGGGCGGCGCGCCAACTCGCGGGCGGCACTGCGGCCGACGCGTCCGGCACCGCAGATGATGTAGTGACCGGTGAGACGACCTATGTTGCGCTCCATGCGGCGCCTTCCCAAGAAGCTTTGCAGCTCGAATTCTAACAAAGCCTGGGTGAGGGACCCGATGGCCAGAAACACGAGAGCGACTCCACCCATAATGATGATGACGTTGAACACGCGCCCGGCGTGCGACAGAGGATGTACTTCCTGATATCCGATGGTGGTCAGGGTAGTGATGACCATGTAGAAACCATCGAACCAGGGCCATCCCTCGATGTAGTGAAAGCCGAACGTGCCGAGGCCAACCACGAAGGCCAGCGCGGCGCCGATGAACTTGAGATTGCGGGAAGCCCTCATCGTTGCGTCGTTGCGTCTGTCGTTGCGTGCCGGGCGGAATAGGTGATCCAGTTTCCCGCGCGACAGGTGAGTATAGCTCTGGGTGTCGTTGAGTGCCGTGACGGGTTGTTGCTATGCGCATCGAATCCGCCGAAACAAGCGGCGGGCGTCCCGGGCGGCGCAAGCGAGCCGCGGTAATGCCGGCGGTCGTTGGGCTGACGTCGCCGACCTACTCTTCAATGATCTTCTGCTTTGTTTGGCCGGCTGGGAGAACCCAGGCTCTCCCGGAATCAGCTTGCCCGAAACCTAAAGGTGCCGACAGTCTCTGCCGATAAACAACATAGCATTCGGCGTCATCTTGCTAGTCGTGGCGCCCCACACGGGACGCTGAGGTGAATCATGCGGGATCCGGAGAACAGACCCGCCAGGACATACCATCAGACTTCGAAACGTCGGAGCCGCTTCGATTCCGAACCCGCTCCTCAGCCGTTGTCCGCTACTTATTCTATCGACTCCGAGAAACGGTTCGTCCTAGTGAAGTTCGCGAAGAGGCTGACCTTCGATGACATCGAAGACTATGCTTTAGATCTCCGTGCCAATCCGCAATTTAGTCCAGCCTTATCCGAAATCGTTGACCTGCGTAGCGTCGAAGAAGTTGAGCTGAGTCCGCAGCAAGCGATGAAACTGGCCGACGGAATCGATCCCTTCTTGCTCGCCTCGAAGCGGGCGTTTGTTGCTCAAAACCAGAACCAGATCGTCGCTTCCCATATGCATCGGATTTTGCGCCCCAGCGGTAACATCCGTGTCTTCTTTTCGATCGACGAAGCAAAACTGTGGATTGTAGTGTGAGTGCAGGCTCGTCGGCCAGTAGCGTCGGTTTCATTCCCTCTGCCGGCTATTATGTCTCCCTCAGGGCCGAATTCACGAATCCCGGCGGCGAATCACGAGATAGCCTGGCATCTAATACACAACCCGAAGCGCACAGTTTACAATTGCGATGATTTCCGAGGAGTCTCGTTGTCAATCGGCGCTCTATGAAACTTTCCGTCGTAATGCCGGTATATGACGAACGCGCTACGCTTCGCGAGGTGGTCGCGAAGGTTCTCTCGGTTCCCTTGGAGATCGAGCTGATCTGCGTCGACGACGGCTCGCGGGATGGCTCGCGCGAGATCCTTGCCGAGCTGCAGTCCGCGTATCCGCAAATCCGCCTCGTTCTTCAGCCGCACAACATGGGTAAAGGAGCAGCGCTCCGCCGTGGCATTCAGGAAGCAACGGGCGACTACGTCATTATTCAAGACGCCGATCTGGAGTATGATCCGGCGGAGTATCCGCTGATGATCGAGCCCTTGATCCAGGGCAAAGCGGATGTAGTTTTTGGCTCACGGTTTCTGGGGGGCGCGCCGCATCGGGTGTTGTACTTCTGGCATTCGGTCGGCAACAGTTTTCTCACCTTGCTCTCCAATTGCCTCACCAACATCAATCTTTCCGACATGGAAACCTGCTACAAAGTCTTCCGGCGCGAAGTGATTCAGTCGATCCCGATCGAGGAGAATCGGTTTGGATTCGAGCCCGAGATCACGGTGAAAGTTGCGCGGCGAAACCTGCGCATTTATGAGGTGGGCATCAGTTACTGGGGGCGGACGTACGAAGAGGGCAAGAAGATCGGATGGAAAGACGGCGTTCGAGCCTTGTATTGCCTGTTGAAGTACTCGTTCAAAGAACCCCGGATTCGAACTGCTGCGCAGCCAGTTCCGGCACCGGATCGCTCAACCGTTGCGCGATGAATCTGGCGTTGAGGAGGTCTGTTTACTGTTGGCCCGTGTGTTTCTGCCTTACCCGCGTTTTTTGGGTGTTCGCACCTGGGTTGGTCATTCTTGGAGTTTTTCCGCCGCCCGTCTCACCAAAGTTGATCGGCGGATTGGGCTTATCTTTTACCGGCTTCAGCGCGGGTGCCGTCTTCTTTCCCGGAGATGCAGATGGCGCGGTGGTCCTGGCGGTCTGATGCTCCAGGGCTTGCAAGTTCTTGGCGTTGGCAGCGGAAGCCGTTGTACCAGCCGTCTTGCCCACGGGCGCGCTAGGCTTCGATGCCTTTTCGGGAGCTGAATGCTTAACCTTGAATGTATTGCTTTGCTGCGCCAGGCCGCTGATGCTGATGCCCGCGAGTACGACTGTAACCGCCAACGAAAATCTCATCTTTCTTGATCCCCTGCCCGCAATCCCAAGTTCCGGAAACCTCGAGACACCTATCTTTAGATGCACGCACCTTGCCATCCAGCGCCCAAGTCTTTCTTATGTTAAACCGGCTGCCACGGGAAAGCACTGGCCAAAATAGGCTAGCACGCGAACGAGTTAGTCGGGAAAGCGGTTCGATGGCAACGTTGGCCATCTTGAGCAGGATGTGCGCATATGCAGTGTTCTGCACATTTTCGTCGAGCCCCTCCGCTCGGCAATTCGCCCAATGTGACCGAGGCAACTTCAATCTCGGCGTGCTCGCTCCTTATCCATTTATCTAGCAATAGCTTATAGGCTATAGCAGCTGGTTCTTTCCTTTGCACCGTAGTTCACCCCAAAAAGAGTGAATTGGCGCTGCACACCCTGGCCAAATACCGCGCCCAGCTGGGCCTTTCGCAATCTATGGCTTGGGGCAGCCAGGCTCGACACTGGTCTTGCCGGAGCTGAAATAGTTTTGGCGCCGGTGACTGAAATCCCTCCCTCGTTATAAGTGTGCGGTGACGCCAAACAGAGGTCGCGTTGAACGGTCAGTCCTTGCATCGTCGCTTGGCCATTTCGCTCGCCATTGCTGGCGGTCTGCTGATGCTCACCGGCTGTGGGGGCTTAGCCTCAGGCTCGAGCAGCACAGCCCCTGTCGGAACGCTTTCACCCAGTCCCTTGCAAGTCACTTTTGGAAGCACCAAGGTTGGGTCCAACCAGACCAGCACGGTGACGCTTTCGAACAGCGGTGGGACGGCTCTCACGATCACCAAGGCGACGCTGAGCGGCGCGGGATTCTCGATGAGCAACCTCGCCCTTCCGCTCACGCTAAACGCCGGAAACGCGGCATCCGCGACGATAACGTTCGCGCCCACGGGAAGCGGAAATTTCAGCGGCAGCGTCACGTTTGCTACCTCCGCAAACCAGGTAAACAACACGGTCGTGCTTTCCTTCTCTGGCGAGGGAGTGGCTCCCGGAGCACTCTCTCCCAATCCCTCCAGCTCGGCATTCGGGAGTATTCAGGTGGGTGGCAACAGCAGTCAGTCCGAGACCTTGACTAATACCGGCGGATCGAGCCTCACGATCTCGGCCGCCACGGTAAGTGGCACCGGATTCAGTTTGAGCGGGCTGACTTTACCTGTGACGTTGACCCCTGGCCAGAGCACGTCGTTCACAGTACTTTTTAATCCGACGGCGAGCGGCGCCGCCAGCGGCAGCGTAAGCATCACTTCTGACGGCTCTGGTTCCAATTTGAGCATTCCGCTTTCTGGAACAGGCGTGACGCAGGGAACCATCACTGCGAGCCAAACGAGCCTAGAGTTCGGGAGCGTTCAGGTCGGTAATAGCTCGAGCTTGTCGGAGACGCTGAGCAACACGGGCGGATCGACGGTCACCATCTCGCAAGCGAATTTGACCGGGGCGGCTTTCTCGATCAGCGGACTGACTTTGCCCCTCACTCTGACCGCAAATCAAAGTGTGACGTTCACGGCGACCTTTACTCCGACCAGCGCCGCTGCGGCGAGCGGAAGCCTGTCCATGGTATCCAACGGATCGAACCCGTCGTTCAATATCGCGCTCTCCGGGACCGGAACGACCCCGGGCCAGTTGGCGGTGTCGCCAACCAGTCTCAGCTTTGGTAACGTGGTCGTCGGGTCGAGTTCGTCGCTCGGCGGGAGCTTGAACGCAACCGGCGCGCCGGTCACGGTTACGTCGGCGAGTGTTAACAGCGGTGAGTTTGTGCTCTCCGGACTTTTGCTCCCGGCAACGATCCCCGCCGGTCAATCCGCTGCCTTCACCGTCACTTTCACGCCGGGCGCGAGCGGAGCCGCTTCGGCCTCCTTGTCATTTTCGAGCAACGCTTCGAACTCGCCAGCCGAATCCGTGACCGGCACGGGAACGGCCGCGACTCAGCACACCGTGGATCTCACCTGGACCGCCTCGACTGACGTAGCCGGCTACAACATCTACCGCGGCACCGTGTCGGGTGGGCCCTACACAATGATCAACTCCTCGCTCGACAGTACGACCAACTACTCCGACAGCACGGTCGTCTCTGGCACTTACTACTACGTAGCGACGGCCGTGAATAGCGAGTCGCAGGAGAGTGCGTACTCGACTCAAGTGACGGCGATCATTCCGAATCCGTAAGCGTCGCGCTCAGCATGGCCAGGCTAAAGTTTGACCGGCTAACTACGCCCCCGCCAACTCAGGGAATCGTGGCTCGTGCTTCTCCGGAGAACCTGCTCTCGTGGCCGGCTTGATCCAGAGAGGTCACAACGTAGAAATAAGTGCGGCCACTGCCCACCAGGCGATCTTCATACGGTGGGCCTGGGACTCGGGAGGCGATTTTCACGAATTGATTGCCTGACGTCGTACTCCGATACACGTTGTAACCTACGACCGAGACCCCCGGAGTGGCGGGGATCGCTTCCCAAGTGAGCGTAACGCTGTGGGGCGCTTTGTGACAGCATGCGAGGCCGATGCAAAGCAGAGCACATACCGCCAGCAAAAGCCGGGATGGGTTGGTTCTCATGGATTCGCCTGCCGCTGATTTACGTGCAATTTGATGGCCTGCCGTTGATTGCTAAATCGTTGTCGCCTATCGACAGTAGTCGTTGGCCCCCTGTTTTGACGGAATTGGGCCACGCCGGGGCGGATGCCAAAGGTTGCATTTCCGTGCAACTGTCGCAAGAACTTACATCTTGACACCAGATTATCAAAGGACAGTTGAATTGCGGACGCTCTAAGAGAATCGCCGACTCGAGTTTCGAGTTCTGTAATCGTGAAGATGCGAAGTCCGTTCTTTGCCTTTTGCGCAAGAAAAACAATTTCAGTCTAGAATAACAGTAAAAATCGATGGTGGTTTTCATCTCGGGAACCCTGCCTAGCTCTTGACCCGGGCATTGCTTTAGAACGGAGTTTGTTCATCTGTGAAAGTCGGTATAGATTTCGGTACGACGCGAATTGTCGCTGCGGCCGTGGACCGAGGTAACTATCCGCTCGTCAACTTCGAGACTCCGGATGGGCACGCCCGCGAGTGGTTTCCTCCGCTCATAGCCGTGTGTGGAGAATCGCGCGTTTACGGATGGGAGGCCTGGCTTGTCCAAGGGCAACCGGGCTGGACAATCATTCGCTCTCTGAAACGTTGTCTGAAGGAGGCCGGCCCTCGAACCGGGATAGAAATCGGAGGCCAGACTTTTGAGGTCACGCAGCTGTTGCAGGAAATGATGGCGGCCTTGCACGTGCAACTGCGCGAGCATTCCACTTTGCCCTTGCCGGGCGATGGGAACAAGCCCCTGGAAGTAATGCTGGGAGTACCGGCAAATGCGAACAGCAATCAGCGCTTTCTTACCACCGAAGCCGCTCGCGAGGCGGGGTTTGAGGTTTTGGGACTGTTGAACGAACCCTCCGCGGCTGCGGTTGAATTTGCCCATCGGGACCTGGTGAACCGCAAAGGCCGTTCCGGGGGCCGGCTCCTCGTTTACGATTTGGGAGGCGGCACGTTCGACGCCTCGCTCATCGAACTCGGCGACGGCGAGCACTCTATTGTCGCCTCCGACGGCATTCAAACTTTGGGTGGCGACGACTTTGACGAGATTCTGGCAGAGCTTGCGCTGCAGGCCGCCGGCATCTCTAGCAACGAAAGGGAAAGCCTTTCCGCGGCTGAGTGGTTCGTCCTGGTGGACGAATGTCGCGAGAAAAAAGAAGCGCTCAGTCCCAACACGCGCAAACTGACCGTCGATCTTGAACGCGTACGGCACAACTGGCGCGAGGTGTCAGTGAGTGCAAGCCTGTTTTACGAACGGTGCAGACCGTTGATCGAGTCAACACGCCGCGTTGTCGATGAACTGCTGGCAGCGCACTCGGAGCGCCCGATCGAGTCCCTATATGTCACGGGCGGCGGTTCGGAGTTGCCACCGGTCGCGCGCATACTGCGCGAGAGTTATGGGAGGCGGGTACGACGCTCGGCCTACATGCGATCGGCGACAGCCATCGGATTGGCGATCCGGGCCGATACGCAATCCGGCTGCGCGCTACGCGACCGGTTCATGCGGAATTTCGGATTGTGGCGGGAGGCGGATGAAGGGCGCGGGGTGGTCTTCGATCTTGTGTTTTCCCGCGGCACGGAGTTGCCGGGCCCCAAACAACCGCCGCTGCGGAGCGTGCGTTCTTACCGTCCGGCCCACAACGTCGGACATTTCCGCTATCTCGAATGCGCACGGCTGGCCCAGGACGGACGACCGGTAGGAGAAATTACCGATTGGGACGACATCCGATTCCCGTTCGACCCGGGTCTCGAAGAGCAGGCGGACCTGGCTGCCGTGTCGGTGAGGCGAACACCGACAACGTCGAACTTTGTCGTCGAGGAAACATACACTTGCGACAGTAGCGGCAATCTGGCCGTGGCGATCTCCAACAAGTCTACCGGCTATGAAAAAAGGTTCCGACTGGGCCGGTGGTCTTTGCAGCAACCGAAGGTATTGTCCAGCCGCGCAGCGAAGCGTAGCGCCTCGAGCGGTCGCTGAAAAACTAATGCAACAGGTGTTCTATGCAACGCAGATCATTCCTGCAAGGGGCGGGAGTCGTTACCGTCGTCGTGGTCGGCGGTGGGGTCTGGCGCGCCTACGATCAGGGCGTCTTTAGCGTCGGCGAAGGAGCGGCTTACGAACCATGGAAGGACTGGCGGAGCGGTTCGAGCGATGGAGTTCTAGCGCTGGTGCGCGCCGCGATTCTAGCGGCGAGCCCTCACAACACGCAGCCCTGGCTCTTCAAGGTGACGAATTCGTCGATTGAGTTGTATATCGATACGAAGAGGAATGTCGGAGCGCTCGATCCCTATCTGCGCGAGGAGCACATCGGGATGGGCTGCGCTCTCGAAAACCTGATGCTGGCTGCGGCGGCCAACGGCTACGCAGGCTCCGTGACGCTACTTCCAGGAAAGCTCGGGCCGATTCCCGCCGAGCCCATGCCGGAATTGCTGGCCCGCGTGGATCTCGCGGCGGGCAAACCCGAGGAAAGCGAGCTCTACGAAGCGATCCCGCGACGCCATACGAATCGCAGCGCCTACCTCCCTCAGAAACCGGTCCCGCCGGAGTTCGTCGACACTCTGAGCCGTGCCGCCGGCGACGACGCGGACGTTAAGCTTTTTCTCTTCACGACGGAAGCGGACCGAAAGAAGCTAGTGGAAATAACCTCGGCGGCGAACGACGAAATCTATGCCGACCCGGAGGTCAAGCGCGGCAGCGGTCCATGGTTTCGGATTCACTGGAGCGATGTCCAGAAATTTCGCGATGGCCTCACGATTGACGCCTTCGGGCAGCCCCCAATCGCGACTGCAATGGCCAAGACGATGCCGGTGTGGATGCTGCGGTGGCTCGCCTCGCGCGGGGAAAGAGACGGGTACTCGACGTTGATGCTGAGTGCGCCCCTGATGGGAATCATTGCGGTGCATGACCGTTACAACCGGGAACACTGTTTACGCGCGGGACGAACCTGGCAGCGGGCGCACTTGTTGGCCACTGCGCGTGGCGTGGCCGGACGGCCCTGCAATGAGGCGGTGGAAATGATCGACCACGAAAAAGCGCTGGGAAAAGAGCCGCGCCACTCTGGCCTGCTTGCCGATGTCATGGGCGATGCCGCGTGGCAGCCGACCTTCATTTTCTATATGGGTTATCCAACCTTGACAGGCCCCGCCAGCCCGCGGCGGCCGATCACGGATGTAGTTTTTTGACTCCGGCTTCAACGCAGTAGGCGCGCGATACATGGCATACCGCTGCTCGCAAACTCCGACACCATTTGCTGGATCTCCGCTCGAGTTTGCCGCCTTAGTGCTGCTGTAGAGCTGCACCAATGCTGGTTCCTTTATTGAAAACAAAGGTACTTCTTGGGTTCGTTCGGCAAAACTGTGGTCGGGACCAAAAGGAACGCCACCTCAAGGACCTCCCTTTCGTTTTTGGCTTATAGATATACAGCAGGCCGCAGTAACGACGCTCATGCACGTATCATTATTGAGGTTGCGGAGACCGGTTTTCTTCTGCCAGCACTGGACTCGGAATTAGGTCGAGGGGTGTTCGGAAGCAGCATTCTCAGGCGAGTTTGTCGTGGACTCGTTGGAGGGTTTTTTCGGCCGCATGAAAGTCTCCCCACGCTCGGGGAAGTCAGCAAATCTTTTTTATTTCCAGGCGAATCTCCGGCTCTCGCCGTTCCATGTTACGGCGGAGAAATTTAAAGATAGTCTCCTCGATAAGTTGGCCACAGTCCGACGCACGAACACTGTCCTTGAAAATCTCGAGCAGTGCTGACAAAAAATACTTAAACTTCGGCTCGTCGAGATTGTCGGTCTGCACGGCTAGTTCGGTCATGTAGCGCGTGGTCTCGGCCAAGGTTCGCAGGGCGTGAAGTTCCGCGAGCAGCGGCTTGAGCTTGAATTCGAGGGAGGAATGCCCCGATAGCGTCTGTAGTTCATGACAGACTAGGGACATTTCCATGAGGATCAGACGAACGAGCTCCGCCGGCCGAACATTACGGTCCTCTACCGCTGCCAGGATCTCCGACCAGTGCGAACCGGCTCGTGTGCCATTGGATCTTCCCTGAATCGCCGCTACGTTAGGGTTCATTTTGCACTTCTCTGTCGTTTCCTTGTCTCTCATCTGGGCCACCATCAGCGGTCTCTTCCTGCAGCCGTTTCAGTTCTGCCAGCGACCGGAAGAAACGCTTGTCGGCCGCCGTACCATAACGGAGGATGCGGTCCATGACCGGCCCATGAAACACAAGATCCTGACGCAGCTCCCGGGCCTCGAATCGCAGACCGCGTTGCTTCTGCCACAGTGCGTGTACTGCGGTTTCCAGCAAGAGTTGTTGCTCGACGGTGCTGGGCAGAAATTGCTGTTCCAGCCTGGCTCGGAGAGCCTGCAAAGCGTTGTTCTCTTCCTCGTTCCCAGCGTCGAGCAGGAGCGTCTCGGCGCGCAAGCCGTGCTTGAGGGCGCTGCGCCGACTCCGGTTCTTGCCATCCATACTCTTTGGCCCCCGAGACTGCCTCCCGTTTTGTCGGCTGGTTTCTGCCCGAAGCGCAGAGGCAACATTGCCTTGTTGGGTCGGCAACCCTCGGGCAGGTGCTTGGGGCCCTTGCATGTGCCGCTGCAGCTCTTGGCCGCTTCCGTCGGCCTCGTCCGCCACCGCTGTCATCTCTGCCGACTTCTGCTTCTCGCCACCATCGGGCGGATACTCCGCGCTATTCCAAGGCTCAGAACGATCATCACCAGGCAATGCGCCCGGATTCAGTTGCGCATCGTTGGTTGCCATTTTGACTCTCCCTCGCTTGATCTTACGCAACGGGACCAAGGCTGGACTGTTCTGGCTGCCGGCTTCCCACAGGATCTAGAAACGTCCGCGTCACGACCAGAATAAACGTGATGCGCCTTGCGAAACATCCTGGTTGGGGGTACCAGAGTACCCAATCTTGGCGAGGCAGCAGTAACGAAGGTTCAGGGTCCTTCGGGTGGGTGGAATCTCATTCTTACTCTATCCGGTAGCTAACTCCGGCACCAAAGTCTTGATCAATTGTTCGCCCATCTCTTCAACGGTCATAGTCGTAGTCGTATCATCATCAGGGGTGTAACAAAACTTTTTCCCATCGACCTTGGGACAAAACGTACCGTTTGCCTTTCCTTCATCCTTGATCGAATTATCTACGACCTTCGCAAAGCTACTACTGCGCTTTCTTTGATACGTAATCGTGTACGCCTGTGGATTGAAAACCACATGCAACGTGTTGGGTTGGGAAGGAACGTGGTTGACTACGTCGAATTCGTAGCTCTTCCCTGCTTTAAATTCCCACAGGTTTGCCCTCGCTTGGGCGTTGCAATCTTCGCAAAGCTTCTTCATCCATTGCCCGAGCGCTTGCCAAATGCTGGGTGCTTGATCCTTTTTGATCTCCTCTTCTTCTGCAAACCTTTGATTCGCCGCTTCTGCCCTCTTTCTGTAGGCTTCCAATTGCTCGACGATGCGGCTAACTAAGTCTTTGTCTTTGCTCATAATCGATGCCCTCTCTTGTCGCGATTAGCGCGGACAGCAGATCTTTAGGTTTTCGCTTGGCCATTCTCCCCTATAAAAGGCTAATACCTCAGCGATCACCCAAAACCGGCCAGTGATTATCACCTGAAAACCGGCCAACGAGAGTAACGTCCGGGACATTGAATCCCGCGGAGGCTTGTAGGCTCCGTGGGCATGGCCAATGTCTTGA
>Ga0187857_10002359_pt1 | contig 17081 bp, 21 predicted proteins | sample June2016WEW_8_10_FD_132984 | JGI IMG/M metagenome (GOLD analysis project Ga0187857, IMG submission 132984) | Peatland microbial communities from SPRUCE experiment site at the Marcell Experimental Forest, Minnesota, USA - June2016WEW_8_100 | ecosystem: Environmental > Terrestrial > Soil >...
AAACTCCTTGATGAGCTGGCGGCGCGGTGAAGGCCGTCCCTGGGAACGGCGGCTCCACCAATAATCCCCCGACTTTTACCGCTCCGAGTACGCGCTGCAAATGCACGGTTGGAAGGAAGACGTCTAGCACCGGTTTTTCCGGGTAAGGGTGAGCTCCTCCTGGCGCACCCCGAAGCCGTTCAGAATGGCCGCAAGGTGGGCCTTTCGCTTCTCGCTGCTGAAGGCCATCCCCGAGCTCCGGAGATCGGCGATGGTGCATCCATCGTCCGTCAGCAGAAAACCCCCGTCGCGCTTTTCGACGTAAATCTCGATCTCGTCGTTGTGCCGATCCAGAAAGGGCGTGGCGATCCTGCAGCCCGACTCAAGCTCGCTAACCCGCAAGCCCTCTTTCAGCCAGCGCAGGTAATCGGAAATCAGTCGCTCGCACTCCGCACGGTTCATATCGTCTGTTGGATTGCCGGCAAATCCTGCACGGCACAATAGCGCAAGAAGTCCTCCAGGCAAAAGAGGCCGTTGCCAGGATCGCGCAGTTCGAGCCCTGGAACCTCGGCTGCCGGATAGGCAATCCGGTCCTCAAAACCTTCCACATATCGATGGCAAGCCTCTTCGGCACAGTCACGCACAAAACAGGGCCTGGATGTCAGCTAGAGTCCCTCCCCCCCCAAAAAAAGACCCGCGGCGGCTGCCGCGGGTCTGGTCAAAGCGCCGGGGACTAGGCCCCGTTGTCGCCGATGGCCTCGACGGGACAGCCTTCTTTGGCTTCCTTGCAGCGGCCTTCCTCCTCGGGCGATTCCGGTTGTTTGAAGACGTAGGAATAACCGCCGTCCTCGTTGCGTTTGAAGTTGTCTGGTGCGGTCTCGCGGCACAGGTCGCAATCGATGCATTGGTTGTCCACGTAATACTTGCCGGGCACGTTTTCAGGATATTTATTTGCAACGTCAGCCATAAAAATACTCGAGTTCAAATTTAGCGGGGAATATGAAGAGAGGGGTGGGAGAAGGCAAGCCCATTCGGAGATTTTTTCGGCGCTGAAACGCTGTTGGAGGCCGCGGCCGGGAGTTCGAGCACTTGGACGGCTTGGGTGGCGCAGTTGACCATCGGAGCGGGGCAGACGCCGAGGAAGAGCATCCCGGCAGCGCAGGCATAGAGGGAGAGGCGAACGGGTCTGGACGCCGGGATCGGAGACAGGCTGGGCGCTTGGTGGGACCAATACATCGCGCGCACCACCCCGAAGTAGTAGTAAAGGGAAATGATCACGCCGGCGACGGCGGTAAAGGCCAGGCAATAGCAGCCGGGATGGGCCGGGGCCTGGGCGATGAGGGACTTGAGCAGCAGGAACTTGCCGAAGAAACCGGCCAGGGGCGGAATGCCGGCCAGCGAAACCATCGCCAGCGCCATGGTGGCGGCGAGCAGCGGCGCGCGCTGGTTCAAGCCGGCCAGCGCGGCGATGTCTTCGCCCTCCACCTGCCGCAGCACCAGGCAAATTACGGTGAAGGCCCCCAGCACGGTGAAGAGATAGCCGCTCAGGTAATAGAGCACGGCGGAAGCCCCGGCCGTCGAGGGTTGGGCGCCGTGGGCGAGCGAGGCGGCCAGCGCGGCAATCCCCAGCAGCATGTAGCCCGCGTGGGCAATGCTCGAGTAGCCAAGCAGGCGTTTGAGGTTCCGCTGGGGAATGGCGCAGAGGTTGCCGTAGAGAATGGTCATCGCCGAGATCACGATCAGCAGGTCCGACCATTGCGCGGTGACGGCCGGCACGGCAGTGAAAAGCACCCGCAAGACCAGGACAAACCCGGCGGCCTTCGACCCGACCGCCAGAAAGGCGGTCGTCGGCGTGGGCGCCCCCTGATAGACATCCGGCGCCCAGATCTGAAACGGGAAGGCGGCGATTTTGAAGCCCAAGCCGACCGTGACCAACACCAGGCCGCACAGGAAGAGCCGATTGCCGCCGTAGTGCCCCGCCACGGCGGCCAGGCCGCCAAAGTTGAGCTGGTGCGAAATCCCATACACCAGGGCGATGCCGAACACCGTGAACGCGGTGGAGAGCGCGCCCAGGATGAGGTATTTCACACCTGCCTCGAGCGAAGTCAACCGGGTCCGCTGAAAACTGGTCAGGACATAAAAGGTGACGGTGATGAGTTCGAGGGAGACAAACAGCAGCGCAAAGTCGTTGACCGACGCGGCCAAGAGCATGCCCGAAAGGGCAAAGAGGAGCAGGGCATAAAACTCGCCGATGCCCGCCTGGAAAGAGTCCGCGTACTCGACAGACATCAGCAGCACCAGCAAGGCCGCGACAAGAAAAAAGCGCTTGAAGAAAAGCGCCAGGCCATCCAGGACGTACATCTTATTGAAGGCGTATTGGACGTCGCCGGGCCCGATTCTCACGGCCAGCAGGCTGTAGAGGAGAACGGCCCCCACGCCGAGCGCAGCCACATAGCCGAGTTTGCGTTTGGCCGGCGCCGGCAGCCACAGGTCCGTCAGCAGCAAGCCCAGGCCCAGGGCGATCACCAGCCATTCGTGACTGAGCAACGCGATGTTCATGGTGCGGCTATCAAGTTACGGTTCACAACAGCCAGCACCCCTTCCTTCACGCTGGGCGCGATCCTGTCGGTGAGCAGCCGCGGCCAAAAGCCGAAGGCCAGGAGGGCGGCAAGCAGGACGATGAAGGGGGTCTTGCGCCAGAGGTGCGGGGTGTCGGCCACCTGGGCCCATTTCTCAGGCAGCGGTCCGTAGAGGATAGTCCGTATCGCCCGCAGCATATAGACGGCCCCGATGATCAGGGCGCCCCAGCAGGCCAGTACGGTCACCACCCTAAACTCGCGCCAGGCGCCAAACAGGACGGTCACCTCGCCGGCGAAGTTGGCGAAGCCGGGCAGTCCGCAGCCTGCCAAGGCGGCCATGACCAGCGCGGTGCCGATAAACGGCAACCGCCGCGCCAGGCCGCCCAGTTGGTCCATTTGCAGCGTCCCGGTCTGATGGTAGATGTGGCCGTTCAACCCGAAAGTCAGGGCTGCCAGGAAACCGTGGGCAATCATTACCAGCACCGCCCCGGTCACGCCGATGACGTTCAGCGTGGCTATCCCAAGAAACACGAAGCCCATGTGCGCCACGCTGGAATACCCGGCCAGCCAGTTAAAGTCCTTTTGTCTCATCGCCACCCACCCGCAAAAAACGAGGTTGCCCAGGCAGAGCCAGGCCAGGATCGGCATCCAGTCCCGGGCGGCGTCCGGGAGCATCGGCAGGGCGATGCGGATCAGGCCGTAAAGCCCGAACTTCTTGAGCACCCCGGCATGGAGCATGGCGGTCGCGCTCGGGGCCGAACCGTAGCCCAGGGGCGCCCAGGTGTGAAACGGCCAAAGCGAGACCAGAATGCCGAAGCCCAAGAGCAACAACGGAAAGATGAAACCCTGCGCGCTGCCCGAGAGCCCGTTTTGCTGAAGGCGCCGGGTCAGCTCCGGAATATCGAACGTGTTTCCCCCTGCCTGCAGGTAAAGGGCGATGAGGCCCACCAGGGCGATAAGGGCGCCCAGGCTCAGATAAAGCGTTATCTGGAACGTGGCGTAGTTCTTGTCCAGGCCGCGCCCCCAAACTCCGATCATGATGAAAGTGGGCACGAGCGCCAGCTCGTGAAAAAAGTAAAACAGAAACAGATCCAGCGAGGCGAAGGCGCCGAGAATGCCCCCCGCCATGACCAGGAGCAGGATGTAAAACTCCTTCTCCCGCTCTTTGATTTCCCAGGACACACAAGCGGCGGCAAACGCAACAATTGCGCCCATTAAAATCAGCCCGACGTTAATCCCATCCACCCCCACGTGGTAGCTGATGCCCAAAACGCTCACCCAGTGGACCTGCTGCACGAACTGGTAGCCGGTCGCGCCCGCGCGGAATTGGACGAACATGGCCAGGGCCAGGACCGCAGACAGGCCTGTGGCCAGGACCGCCACCCCGCGCATCACCACGCGGAAATTCCTCGGCACGAACAGCAGCCCAACCGCCGCCAAGAACGGCAAACCAAGGATGTAAGTCAGTATCATTTATAAAAGCAACCCTAGTGCCTCAAGGCGAGGAACAGCAGCAGCACCACGCCCAGGGCGAAGAGAAAGGCGTATGTTTGAAGGTTGCCGGTCTGGACCAGGCGCAAGGCCCGCCCGCTCAGTTCGGTGAAACCGTGAGTGAAACGCACTCCACCGCCGATAATCCACCGGTCGAACCACGCCGCGATGGCGGCCAGGGAATCGTGAAAACGAATGACCGTGGCCTGGTAGAACTCGTCAAAGTAAAAGCGTTCTTGCATCGCGCGGGACAGAACGCCCAGTTTCTCGGGCAATGGATCTTTGGCGGCCTTGGCGTAAAGCGCTCGAGCACCCAGGAAGCCCAGCGCCGCGGCCAGCAGACCCAGCGAGGCCGCGGCGGGCGCCTCCCGAAACGGCGCCAGCAGTTGTTCCAGCGTGGTCAGCGTGCGTTCCTCTCCCATCGCCGCGGGGAAAAACCGGCCATAGATATTCTCGAGCCCGATGAAGCCGCCAATGATGCTGAACACGGCCAAAAGACGCAGCGGCCAAAGCACCACCGAAGGCGATTCCTGGGCGTGGCCGGGAGCTTCGGCTCGCTCCTTTCCAAGGAACACGACATAGACCAGGCGGAACATGTAAAACGCCGTCAGCGCCGCCACGACCACGCCCAGGGCGAAAAGCGCATAACTCTGCCGGGCCATTGCCCGAGCCAGGATGCTGTCTTTGCTGTAGAAGCCGCTCAATGGCGGGATGCCCGCCAGGGCGAGGGTGCCTGCCAGGAAGGTCCAAAAGGTCACCGGCATCTTCTTGCGCAGCCCGCCCATCTTCCAGATGTCCTGCTCGTGGTGCAGCGCGATAATCACCGAGCCGGCCCCCAGGAACAGCAGCGCCTTGAAAAAGGCGTGGGTGGTCAGATGAAACATCGCCTCCTTCTCCCCTTGCAGCCCCACGCCCATGACCATCATCCCCAGTTGCGAGAGGGTCGAGTAGGCAAGAATGCGCTTGATGTCGTTCTGCTGCACGGCGATCACCGCCGCGAGCAGGGAGGTGATCCCCCCGATCCAGCCGATGACCAGCCGCGCGGGTTCGTCCAGCAGGAAATAGACGCGGCAGAGCATATAGACGCCCGCCGCCACCATCGTCGCCGCATGAATCAGGGCGCTCACAGGCGTCGGGCCTTCCATGGCATCGGGCAGCCAGACATGGAGCGGGAATTGGGCGCTCTTGCCCACGGCCCCGCAGAAGATAAGCAGCCCGGCCAGCGTGGTCAGCGCGCCCAGGGCCTGGCCATTGGCCAGGAGCTTCTGCTCGAGCTCGCGGAAGTTGAGGGAGCCCAGCGCAAACCAGACCGTGAGGATGCCGAGCAGAAACCCAAAATCGCCCAGGCGATTGGCCAGAAAGGCCTTCTTGCCCGCCTCGGCGGCAGCCGGCCGTTCATACCAGTAGCCAATGAGCAAATAGCTGCAGACGCCCACCAGCTCCCAGAAGATGAACAACTCGATGAAGTTGCCGGCCAGCACGATGCCCAGCATTGAAAAGGTGAACAGGCTCAGGCAGGCGAAAAAACGGGAGAACCCCGGATCATCCCGCATGTAGCCCCAGGAATAAACATGGATGACGCCGGCCACGCCGGTGACCATCAGCATCATCAGCAGGCTCAGCGGATCCAGATGCAGACCCAAGTCCACCTGCAGACTGCCCACCGCCAGCCAACTCACCGCCGATTCTGCAGTTGCCGGTGGTTGCCAGCCCTCGGAGCCAATAAAGACGAGGCTCAGCACGAACCCGGCGACCACCGCCCCGATGGAAAGCCCCGCGCTCAAGGCGCGATCCCGCCGGGTAAAGAGCGTGATGGCCGCCGCCGCAAGGAGCGGGAGGAAGAGAATGATCCAGGGCAGCGCGTTCATGGTGCAGTCACGGGTGCATTTACAGTTTCATCAGCGCCAGGTCCTCGACATGCGCCGTCTGGCGCTTGCGGTAGAGCGCCACGATGAGCGCCAGGCCCACCGAGACCTCGGCGGCGGCCACCGTGATGACGAAAAACACCAGGACCTGGCCGTCCAGGCTGTCGTTAAACCGCGAAAAGGCGACCAGGGCCAGGTTGCCGGCATTGAGCATCAATTCCAGCGACATGTAGATCACCAGCAAATTGCGCCGCACAATGACGCCCAACAACCCCAGCGCGAAAAGCAGCGCGCTGACCACCAGGTAATGTTCCAAGCCGACGCTCATAAAGAAATCATTTCAGGTCTTTCTTGCTGAGCAAGACGGCCCCCACCATGGCCACCAGCAGCAGCACCGAGACGATCTCGAAGGGGAGCAGGTATTGACGGAACAAAAGGGCGCCCAGTTCTGCGGTGCCACCCTTGAGCGTTGGGGTTGGCTGCGCCCCCAGCGGGGAATAGAGCAAGCTGCGCAAGAGGATAAAGACAAAGGCGCCGACCGAAACGAGTCCGGTGAAAACCTCGAATTTCCTGATCTTCCGGCGCTCCTCCGCTTTAAGGTCCAGCAGCATAATGACGAACAGGAAAAGGACCATGACCGCCCCCGCATAGACCAGCACCTGCACGGCGGCCAGAAAGAACGCGTTGAGCAGGGCAAACAAGGCGGCCAGCGAAACCAGGGTCAGGACGAGGAACATCGCGCTGGTGACCGGATTGGAGCTGAAAGGGTTGGCCACGACCAGGAAGCCGGAGAGCAGCGTCAGAAACGCAAAAACATAAAAGAGGATGTCGGGCGTTGTCATCGCTTGAGTCGCTTAGGGTTGCATGCCCTGGGCCTTGGCTTCGTCAGCCTTCTTCTGCCACTTGCCGATGGTATCCTGGTGGACGCCTCCCAGGGCCAGGAGTTTTTCTTTGTCGTAAATCATCTCGCTGCGGCTCGAGCCGGTCAGGGAATAATCTTTCATCAGGAAGATGGCTTCCTCGGGGCAGACTTCCTGGCAAAAACCGCAGAAGATGCACCGGAGCATATTGATCTCGAATTCCTTGGGCGCCTTCTCGACGTTGCCGACTTCGGGCGCGCCGCCCGAACCGGGAGGCGTGATGCGGATGGCCTTGGGCGGGCAAATGAATTCGCACAACTGGCAGGAGACGCACTTGGTGCGGCCTTCCTGGTCCTTGACCAGGTAGGGCGCGCCACGGTAACCCTCGGGCACGACCCATTTCTCCTCGGGATACTGCATCGTCACCTTCTTCCGGAAAAAGTGACGCAGCGTGACCTTGAACCCGCCGAGGATGGCCGGCAGATATAGCCGTTCCCACAGGTTCAATTCTTTGCGTTTAACGATCATGCGGCGGCTTTGCGCTCGGGCCTTTGCCTCTGCTGCTTAATGAACTCGATGGCAGGCTTGCCGAGGGCCAGGCTCCTTGCGCTCAAGTCTTCATCTGCATCGGGCCAATGCACGCCATAGCCCTGGCCGAGCAATTCATAACGATCCCGCTGGCCTTGTGTTGCACGAAAAAGGCGGGGATACCACATCAAAGGCAAGCTTACGGATCTCCCGTCGTCAAAATCAATTGTGAGGGTATCGGCCGTGCTCCGAACACGGGTCACACGAATGCTATCCAAGGTATTGTCCAAAGTAGTCATGCCATCTGCTCAACAATCATTTGGTCTGCACCCACAAGATTACGGCGGTGGCCACTATATTGGCCAGCGCCAACGGAATGAAGCGCCGCCAGCCCAAATCCATCAACTGGTCGTAGCGGAACCGGGGCCACATCCAGCGCACCCAGATGATCATGAACTCGACCGCCAGCATCTTGGCCAGGAAAATGCCGATCTGGAGCACCCCGACGCCGACGGTTTGGGCCGGCTGGTTCAGCCCGGCAATCGGCAACGACCACCCGCCCAGAAACAGTGTGACCAGCAGGGCAGACGACACGGTCATAGCCGCGTATTCGCCCATGAAAAACAGGGCGAACTTAATGGAACTGTACTCGACATTGTAGCCGCCGGCCAGCTCCTGCTCCGCCTCCGGCAGATCGAAGGGCAGCCGGTTGGTCTCGGCGAACATGGCGGCCAGGAACACCACAAAAGAGAGGGGCGCATAGAAGATCAGCCAGCCGTGATTGGCCTGGTAGGCAACCAACCGGTTGAAATTGAGGCTGCTCGTGCCTTCGAGAAACTCCCGCCAGGAACTGCTCAGCAGGCTGTCATCGAGCCCGCCGGCAATCAGGAACAGCGGGACGACCGACATCCCCATCGCAATTTCGTAGGAGATCATCTGCGCGCCGGAACGGATGCCCCCCAGGAAAGGATACTTTGAATTGGCGGCGTAGCCGGCCAGCACGATGCCATAGACCCCAAGCGAGGAGATGCCGAAGGTGTAAAGAATCCCGACGTTGAGATTGGCGATTACCATCCTTTGCTGGCCCAATTGCGAGCCGAAGGGGATGATCGCCACAGTCAGGAGGCTGGGGATCATCACAATCGCCGGGGCGAGCCAGAAATAGACCTTTCGCACATGGCCGGGAGTGAAATCTTCCTTGAGGAAGGACTTGATCGCGTCCGCCGCGGGCTGGAAGAGGCCAAAGGGCCCCACGCGATTGGGGCCGCGCCGGTCCTGGATGGTGGCGGAGACCTTCCGCTCGACCCAGACGGCGTAGGCCACGATGAACATCAGCACGGAGAAGACGCAGAGGATCTTCACCGCGCTGAAGAGGACGAATTGCGCTGACGGCGACAGGTTATTGATCCAGGTCATGCCAAATTATAGCAGTCTCATCTCGGCCAGTCGATCACCTTCACCAAGCATGTCGCGAACGATCTGCTCAGACCAGGGTTCTGATTGCTCGGAGAAGTTCCTCCAGCCGGCGCGCAACTCGTCAAGAGCAATGAACTTGCCGCTCAATGACGTTCCGCGTCTTTCATAGAATTCAGCGTTGCTCAGGGCAACTGCCACGTCATCGGTTTCAGCCCGCCACTCATAAACAATGGCCACGTGCTTGGAGGTAGAGCCCCCAAGATCTGCGTGTATTGCCCCGAGCAAACTCAGACCCTTAGGTTCCAGGCTCAGTCGGAGCTCCTCGTGCAATTCTCGAATGGCCCCCTGGACGATCGAATTCCCATTGGCCGCATCCTCCCGGCGCACGTGGCCTCCGGCCCAGATTACCACGCGATTGTGCAGAGGATTCTCTTCCCGCTTTTCGCGACGCCGCAACAGGAGAATCTGTCCGCTCTTGGTCCGGACTACGACCACAGGTAATGCCTGCAGCAATTCGGAAGATGCTTCAGCGGTAGCGCGAGGAACGTACTCCCCCTTGGTGACGAAAAGCTCGATAAGCTCGCTCGCCTTCCTGCAACCAACAGACGCTTTTCCGCCAAACACCTTTTGAACTTCCACTTTGGGCAAGCACAGGATTTCCTCCTGCAACTGCTCTGAGATCAGGTCAAGGACGATATCGGCGGCCTTTTCAGCCGTTTTCCTTCGGTCGGAACCCGATGATGACGTGTTGATCTCAAAAACCCTGAACATCTTCGCCAGACGACTGCAGGCTTGGCGCATGTTGGTCCTGAACTGTTCCAGCACAGCCTCGTTCATGATCGACCCGGTTGCCCCTTCGACAGGCAGGTCACCTTGCTCTCTTTGCATTGCGTCGGCTGGCGAGGCAGTCATAACAATTACGCAAGAAATCCGCTTCCGCCAATCAGGCGAGAGGAGAAAACGCTCGGCTGCCTCCCTCTCCTCGCGCCGGATTCGAGCCAACCGCTCCATCATTTCCAACCAAACAATTGAATCGAATAATCCTCGATCTAAAATCAAAACCTCCGGATCGTCCGCCCGAGGAGGTATCTGTGTTTTTTCCAGAACTTGGGCCAGCGTGGTGCATGCGGTCCAGATGTTAAAATTGGAGTGCTTCTTGTCCCGGATGGGACAGACCGACGCGCGCTCGACAACAACCTCCACCTTGAACCCACATCGTTTCAGAAAAGCCTGTAAAGCCGTCAGGGTTGTCGTCTTCCCAGCCTTAGGAGTACCGGCGAACTCAATGACGACGGGTTTGCGACCTTTTCTCTTGAAGTCTTGAGCGAGGTTCTCTGCGCGGATTTGCAAGTGGGATTTCATGTTGCGGCTTTTTTTGATGGCATCCACATTGCTCAGGGCTGTGCCGGAGGAAGGGCGCGCTCTTCCCCGGCGGCTTCATTCCGAACTACCAGTTGGCCGTCATCCTGCGCTCGCAATTGCTCATTCGCATTGAGCAGTTCGATCCCATAAACGCGGCCGTCAGGAGCAATGTCAATGTTCAGTTCATCGCTAATTTCGAGCGTCTCCACCTCGGCACCCTTTTCCAGCAATCGGATGTAGGCGATGTTGTAACGTGGGTCGTAGGTCAGCTTCATAAGAATGGCCATTTTCGCTAAATCCGCACCGTTATCCCGGTGTCCCCAAGGCCAGCCCAGGACAGTCCGTTGAAGGCCGGGACCTCTCTGGCCATCTGGTTGAAGAGGCCCTCGATGCTCCGGCAGCCATTCTGGCCGGCGACGTTGAAAAGCAGTTCATGCAGGAATTCCCATTCCGGCCGGGCGTCGCCGCGGGGCTCGACCGCCTTCATGAATTTCTGCACCCGGCCCTTGGTGTTGGTGAAGGTGCCGCGCTTCTCGGCATGAGCGCAGCCGGGCAACAAATAATGGGCCAGTGTCGTCGTTTGGCTCGGGAGGATGTCGCTCACGATCAAGGTCTCGAGCTTGCCGAGCAGGCCGGCGTCGATGCCGTGGCGGGTGACGTCTTCGCCGAACACGATCAATGTTTTGAGCTGTCCGCTGCGAATGCCATCGGCTATTTTCGGCAGGTTCGAGCCCGGCGGTTGGCCGGCGATGCCGATGAGGCGCGCCCCGGTCGCGTTCGGGTTGCGATCCGGGCTCAGAAGCAGTTTGTCCCCCTGCGCCAGGCGCGGCACCGAGTCGGTCATTGCGCCCAGTTTGCGCCCCAGTTTGGCCAAAAGAAACAGCTCCTCGTTGCTCTGACGGGCTGAGGCCACGATGGCCGCCGTTCCCGAGCGCACCCCCTTCAACCTCTCCGAAAGCTCCGCCAAAACCTCCGCCCAACCCGCCCGCCCCGCGCCGCCGCTTAAGGATGAAGGATGAAGGATGAAGGATGAACCCGAATCCTCGCCCTCCGCCCTTCGGCCTTCGGCCTTCGGACCTCGGACTTCCCCCAGCCTATCCTCCCGATTAATCCACTTGTAGTTCAGCCGCCCGTAGTCGCACATCCAGCAGGAATTGACGGCGTCGTTTTCCCGCGGTTCGTAGCGATAGACCGTTTCCTCGCGGGAGCCGATGATGATATTGCAGCCGGTGGCGCAACTGGCGCACACGCTCTTGGTCTCCTTGAGGAACCAGACCCGCATCTTGAACCGAAAATCCTTGGAGGTCAGCGCGCCCACGGGACAGAGGTCCACCGTGTTGAGCGTGTAATTGTTGTCGAAGACCTTGCCCGGATACGCGGTCAGGGTGCTGTAGCTGCCCCGGTTGACGACGCCCAGGGCATCGTCGCCCGCCACGTCGCGGGTGAACCGGATGCAGCGGGTGCAAAGAATGCACCGCTCGTCGTCCAGTATGATGCGGGGGCCCAACTCCACCCGCTTGGGCTTGTGGACCTTGGGCTCGACGAACCGGCTCTGGGCCTGGCCGTAGTCCACCGAGTATTCCTGGAGCTTGCATTCGCCGGCTTGATCGCAAATCGGGCAATCCAGCGGATGATTGATGAGCAGGAACTCGAGCACCCCCTGGCGCATCTGCTTGACCGCCGGGGTGTTCGTGTAGATCTCCATGCCGGGAGAGACCGGCGTGGCGCAGGCGATGGCCGGGCGGGGGGACTTGGCAATCCTGAGCGTGCCGTCCGGGTTGAAGATCGGTTTGCGGTCCGGGCCGACGGCAGGCGTGCCGAACTCGACCAGGCACATCCGGCAATTGCCCGCCACGGGAAGCTTGGGGTGATAGCAGTAATGCGGCACGTCCACCTTGGCGGCGGCGCAGGCCTGGATCATGGTCGTCGGCAGCGGCTTGCCGGAAAGCGGCTCTGGCGTCGTCCTGGGGATTTCGACGGCAATGCCGTCCACTTTCACCCTGATCTTCTCGACCGGGGGTGCGGCGGGTTTGGGTTCGACTATGGCGGCAGTTGACATCTTAGGCGCCTGGTTCAACACAAATCCCTTTCATGCGCACCGAAGGCGACTCTTATTAACATCGTGGCTTTAGCCCGGTGTAGCTGGCCTTGGGCGCGCGCGAGCCGCTTCAGCGGCTTTTCGATGGTGGCCGGAAGCTGTTGAAACAGCTTTGCAGTTCCGAGCGCGCCTCTGCACCGGGCTAAAGCCACGGTGTTAATGAAAGGGCTGCCAGACAGGTCCATTATCGGGCTTAGATCTTTCATGACCAGCACTCGGCGAGCCCCTCGTCCGCCAACGATTGTTCGAATTTGCGGTCCAGCTTCGCGGACTTCCTGGCCAACCCGCTGCTATCCATACGATCGATTTTTTCGGCAACTGCCTGTTGGATAACCTGGCTGCGGCTGCGGAAGGAGTGGGTCCTGACCAGCTTATCGAGTCGCAGCAGCAGGGTCTCGTCCATCGATACGGCAACTTTCGTGGCGCTCATAACTTTTTCCAATGTCGTTTTCACTCAGATCTTTCCTTTACGGAGGTCGGCGGTAGGGAAAATCATTTCGAAGTCCCCCCACGTCAGGTCCCCGTCCCGAATCTGGAACGCCTTGAACTCTTTCAGACGGCGGTATTTCGTGAACATCGGATTGGTCGCCCTTCTCAAAAAGGGAGCAAAGTCAACAACGCGACGCACGCCATCGTTGAATCGGAGGTCCATTTTGTAGCGTGGAACGTATTTGGCTTCTTTGATCTCGAGGTACATTTTACTGTCGATGGAGCTTGGGCATCTTGGTTCAGCTTTCGGCACAGGTCGCCACTCTCGTTTCCGCCACTGGCCCTGCGTCCTTGGCCTCTGCCGCCCCTCGTTCCTCGTCCGCCGCGCCGCGGGCCACGAACTCATCTTTGAACTTGCCCACAAAACTCTGGACGGGCCAGGCACAAGCCTCGCCGAAGGCGCAGATGGTGCGGCCGCCGGGGATATTGTCGGCGATCTTGAGCAGGTAATCGGCGTCCATCTTCCGGCCCTGGCCATGGGTCAGGCGGTGCAGGGCCTTGGCCATCCAGAGGGAGCCCTCGCGGCAGGGCGTGCACTGGCCGCAGCTTTCATGGGCGTAAAACTCGGCGATGTTGGCCAGGGCCGCGGCGATGTCGGCCGAATCGTCCAGCACGATAATGGCCCCCGAGCCGGACATGCTGCCCGCGGCGATGAGCGAGTCGAAATCGTATGGCAGGTCGAGCATGTCCACCTCTTTTTCCACGTCCAGGCCGTCGGGGCCCTTGCGCCGGAGTTTGAACTTCTCGCCGGCCTTGAAGACCTTGGCCGACGACCCGCCGGGGATGACCGCTTTTAGCCGGCGCCCTTCGCGCAGGCCGCCCCCGAACTCGGGGTCGTGGATGAGTTCGCCCAAGGTGACCTTTCCGACCTCGACTTCATAGCAGCCGGGTTTGCGGACATGGCCGCTAATGCTGACGATGCGGGTGCCGGTGTTGTTGGGGGTGCCGAGCTTGGCGTAGGCGGCGCCGCCCAGGGCGACCACATGCTTGACCGCGCAGAGCGTTTCGACGTTGTTGACGATGGTGGGACATTGGTAAAGACCCAGGACCGCCGGGAAATAGGGCGGTTTGATGCGCGGATAGGCGCGCTTGCCTTCCAGCGACTCGATGAGCCCGGTTTCTTCGCCGCAAATATAGGCCCCCGCGCCCCGGTGGACGTGGATTTCGAGGTCGTAGCCGCGGCCCAGGATGTTCTTGCCCAGAAAACCCTGCGCCCGGGCCTCCTCGAGCGCCCGGCGGAGAATCCGGGCCCCCTCGACGAATTCGCCCCGAATGTAGATATAGGCCAGGTGCGCGTCATTGGCGTAACAGGCGATGATCATCCCCTCCAGCATCTGGTGGGGGTCCTTATAGAGAATCTGCTTGTCCTTGAAGGTGCCCGGCTCGGATTCGTCCGCGTTGCAGATGAGATAAATGGGCTTGCCGCTTTTGCGGTCGACAAACGACCACTTGAGGCCGCAGGAGAAGCCCGCCCCGCCGCGCCCGCGCAACCCCGAGAGCATCACCTCGTCGCGGATTCGCTCCGCCCCGCTCACCGCCTTGCCATCCGGCAGCGTCTTGGGCGGCAAACCGAGCGCCTTCTGGAGCGTCTCGTAGCCGCCGTGGCGCAGATAGCACTGCAGGTCGGGCGTGTAGCCCGGCTGGCCGGCGTCTTTCAATATCAATCTATGCTCCTTCACAGGCTTGACTCTGTCCGCAAAACTTCTAAGGTAATGGTGCTCGTTTGCCCGATGGTGTAACGGTAGCACAGCAGACTCTGGATCTGTTTGTCATGGTTCAAATCCATGTCGGGCAGCCAATTCTCCCCGAGAAGCCGTTGACGGCTTCCTGTGGAGTTTGGACATTCTTGCTTCGAGCCGATTCTCGCGGGAGCACGCGCTGAAAGCGCGCCAGCATATCAGCCCAGGGTAACACCCTGGGAAAGCCGGCCCCTCACCTGCACTCCGGCGCCCGGAAAGGGCGCAGGCCACGGAGGCTACCCCCGCCCTTGCAGGGCGGGCTTTGCCATTGGAGGCTAGTTTCCCAGGGCGTTGCCCTGGGCTGATGTGCCCGCACGCCGTTGGCGTGCAGAAGGTCCAAACTCCAGCGGAAGCCGTTGGCGGCTTCCCGAAGTCGGCTTTGGCAGTGAAACGCATTTCTGTGCGTGAAGGGATAGAGCAGTTCATTGCCTTTCGCAAGGGCAAAACCGTTGCCGCCGAGGGGCGCAGACCGCAGTTGAGCGCCGAGCACTGGCGGAATACCGGCTACTGGCTGCGCGAGTTTGCCGAGACGTTCCCCGGCAACGACCTGTCCGATTTGACGAAACAGCACCTTGACGCCTACATGACGAAGCTCGCCAAGGCCGCACCGAAAACCCGGAATGAGCGGCGCGGGGTCGTCAAGATGTTCCTGGCCTGGGCAGTCGAGCAGGACTTTTTGCCGCCGACACACAGGCTGGCCGAGGCCAGCGAGTTGAAGCACGAAAATGCGGACGTGGAAGTGATCGAGTGCTGCACCGCCCCGGAGTTGCGCGCCATGCTTGAAGCCGCCCCGGCGGACCTGCAACCGATCCTTGCCCTGGCAGGGCTGGCAGGGCTGCGGGAAAAGGAAATTCTGCGCCTGACCTGGCAGGACGTTTTCCGCGTGCCCGGCCACATCGAAGTAAGCGCGCTCAACGCCAAAACTCGCAGCCGCCGACTGGTTGAGGTGTGCGCCAATCTCGCCGCATGGCTTGAGCCATTTCGTGGGCGCACCGGGGTAATCTGGCCGAAAGGCTATCAGCAGTTCCACGCCGATTTTGCCACCCTGCGCGTGGACTTGAACATTCAGCACCGGCGCAATGGGCTGCGGCACGCTTTCGTTTCCGCGCATTTCGCCCTGTTCGCGGACGAAGGCAAGACCGCGCAGCAGGCCGGCAACTCGCCCGCCATGATTCATTCCCATTACAAAGGGCTCGCCACGAAGGAGGAGGCCGAGAAATGGTTTGCCGTGGCGCCGCAGCAGTCTGGCAACATCATCCCGCTGGGCGCAACCCCATTGGCCCAAGAATCCCCACGATGAATCCGGCAGGCGAGTGCAAGAGGCCGCAAATGCGGGCATTGACGGGTTGACATGGGTAACATAAATGATACCCTGTGAATGGCTCTTTTGAAATTCGGGAATACGTCGAAAACGGGCGCTCGCCATACGCGGGATGGTTTGAGGGCTTGGACAACGTCACCGCAGACCGCGTTGACAAATACATGCGGCGGTTGGAACAAGGCAATTTCGCCGCGGCCAAAGCGTTGCCAGAGGGCGTCTTTGAATTGCGAATGGGTTTCGGGCCGGGCTATCGCGTGTATTACGGGCGTGAAGGGCGCGCGATCCTCATTCTCCTCGGCGGTGGCAGCAAGCGGCGGCAAGGGGCCGACATAGCTGCCGCCGTGGAGCGATGGAAGCGGTACAAACAATCGAGAAAGTAAAATGATAACAACACGAGACTACAGAGAAACGATCATGGCGCGGATAAAGCGCGACCGTGAGTTTGCGCGGCTATTCTATGCTGGCGCGGTCGAAATGCTTTTGGAGGGCGACACACCGGGGGCACTTTCCAGACTGCGCGACCTCGTCAACGCCGAAATCAGTTTCAAAGAACTGGCGCGACAAACCGGCCTGGGCGAAAAATCCCTTCATCGGATGCTCAACCGCAACGGCAACCCCACCGCGCGGAACCTGGGCGTTATCATCAAGAGCATCGCCGAAGACTTAGGCATCAAACCCCGCGTGGAAATGGCCGTGTGCCGTTGATCAGGAAGCCTTGGCCGGCAACCCGCCCAGCGTGATTAACGCCAATGACCCTGCCGAAACATTTTCCTCGGACCGGTCACAGATTGTGACCGGTTCCCAAAAGCACCGCGACCCGCGCTTTCTGCCCTATGCCTTCACCGAACACGGCGCCCTGATGGCCGCCAACGTTCTGCGCAGCCGCCGCGCCGTTCAGATGAGCGTGATCATCGTCCAAACCTTCGTCCGCCTGCAACGCGTGGCCGTTTCCATGGACGCCCTCTCGCGGAAAGTCCACGAATTGGAACGGGCCACCAACGAGAACCGAGACCAGATCAAGAAGATCGTCGCCGCCATCCGCGAGTTGATGACACCCCCGGCCGCGCCCCGCCGCCAAATCGGTTTCCACGCGCAGCCGGACGCGGCCAACCCAACGCCACCGCCAACCAGCAATGAATGCCGATGAGGAAATCAGACGAGTTTACAGAACGGTCAAGTCCCGTCACCCGAAACCGCGACCGGTTTCCAGATGACTTTATGTTCCGGCTTAATGCTCAGGAGTTTGCGAGTTTGAGGTTGCAAATTGAAACCTCAAAGAGTCGCGGCGGACGCAGGTATTTGCCCTACGCCTTCACCCAGGAGGGCATCGCCATGCTCTCCAGTGTTCTCCGCA
>Ga0187857_10002365_pt1 | contig 17062 bp, 14 predicted proteins | sample June2016WEW_8_10_FD_132984 | JGI IMG/M metagenome (GOLD analysis project Ga0187857, IMG submission 132984) | Peatland microbial communities from SPRUCE experiment site at the Marcell Experimental Forest, Minnesota, USA - June2016WEW_8_100 | ecosystem: Environmental > Terrestrial > Soil >...
AAGATTGCGACGCTCGTGAAAGACCCGTTGCCTAAACAAAAGCCACTATCCCGAGAAGAGAGGCAAAATCCAACACCTGAAATCGGCAAGGCTAGCTGCGAAATCGAGCAGATCGGCGATACGGTTATAAAGGTTGAATTTGTCGAATACATCGGCAGAAGGAAAAAGAAGGTGACGCATATAGAAGTCAAGCGTTCCGAGATCGATCAAGCTATCGAACAGTCAGGTCATCGTGGTATGGTTCAATTCACAATGTTCTAAAGCACAAACAAAAAATAACATCGAGGATGTAAGCCATCCTCAAAGCGCGTCGGGGTCGTGTGGGCCCGTCGCGCACTATATCATTTAACTTCTTAGGAGGGCGGCGAAAGCTTCCCTCCTTTTTTTTATTCTCTCAGGCAAATTGTCAAGAGACGGCGCATGGATGTTATTTTTAGTTAATATTCCAAACACCCATCCTTTTTTTCCTCCACTTTTCCAATTTTGGGCATTTCTATTTTTCCATGTCGAAGAAATCCGGAATATTTTTTAGAGAATGGTAATACTCTTAAAAATATGACTTTTGACGGTGTATAGTTAAATGTTTTTTTAAAACAGCTTCCTGTAACATATAATAGACAAATTCTACCGAGAGGTGTAGATTTTATCTTGTAATACTCAAACACTTAGCAACGTCCAAGAGTCTAAACGGAATCGTGGTGCTAATTGACCATGATGGCTCATAGAACATCACAGCAAGATAAACTATAAATTACGTGGATAATTTAATTATATGAAATTCGGTCAACGATTTTCAATACGGAAGAATTTGGAGCCCGTGGAAATGGCGCGAGGCATTTGGAATCCCACAATGCTTTCATGGAGAGATATAATAGAAGATTACCTATATATCAGCAAGAAACGCATTGATAATAAGTGGAGTATGTTCAAGCTTCAATTAAACATATTTCAAGATATAGTTGGCAATATTAAGGCAATTGACGATTACAAAAAATTAGTAATAAAAAATACTAAGGATGAAAAGGAAGGGACAATCACGAGAGATGATTTTGAAAACGAAAAAGAGCACATAAATTCGCAAATATATAGCCACACTATTATAAATAAAGCTCTGAGAGAAATTGTTGACGGCATTGTTTGGAAATATTTCAGTCATAGTAGAGCGATACTTTATATGCTTGCAGACAAGCAACCCATTGAGACAATTCGACCAGACGAAGGAACCATCAATAATCTATATGAATTTGCAGATGTATTTTTGGAAGATGATGCCGTAGCTATATATAATGACATAACAAATTTTCTTCGAATCGGAGACGTGACAAAAATAAACAAGGACAATACTATTGAAATTATTGAGGTTAAGGCTAATAAAAAAAGAGGGGGGAGAATCATCAGGCAGAAGGATAAAATGTCAGAAATTGTTGAGTTCTTCAATACTGGCTTTACAAATTATGATGGGAAAATACTAAAAATTGTTAATTCAAATTTAAAGCAAACAAATTATTTAAGTTTACTGCGTAATGCCATTCAGAAAGCGAAGCATCACGGTTTCGAATCATTGCTAATTGGAAAATATTTAATTCTGGAAATAATTGATCTCAGCAAAGGTAAAGGCGACAAGTCTATATCCTACTTTGAATCAAGACATAAGAGTGTGCGAGAGGAATGGGAAAGAGGGGATGACTTTATACATCCCTATTTTTTTATTGACAAGATGGATTACTCAAAAAACTGTGCCCCCTTTAGTATTTATCCCTTTGATATTGAAACTTGCGCCGATATTATGATGGGTAAGATAATGATACGCGCTCTTTTCAACTTTACAGAAGTTCTAAGGATTATAAAAAGGGCTGGCTGGAATATTGATGATGCACTAATTTTAAGATCGGAGAACGAAATTAAATCGCTTAAAGGCAAGGAAATAAAAGATGTTTCATTCTTAAAAGTCAGCAAAGGGCCACTAATTTTCGATGTGCCACCCAGTTTTATAGCAAGAATACAATTTGAGTTACTTTCTCCTACTACGATGATTGGGCAATTTGAAGAGTTATATAATAAAGGGCCTCAGAAAGAATTTGAATATTTACTTACAAATTACACCGACGAACAAAGAATATGGCATTAATGGGAATGAAAAAAATATGTTCCCATTACTACACGTCTTCAGTGATTGGCGACTAACATGGCTAGAAGAGCGATTACTTTTGTTGATTTAACCAGATTGCAGGCCTTAGGTGAAAGAGCGTCGGTAATAATACGACTAATGATGGCTGGAAATGATATTGCCTTAGCGAATCAGTGTCTTGGATACTATAAGGCTAAGGAATCACAAGTAAATAATGACATTCGACATGGGGCTGAGTTATATTTTGTAAAAATGCAGTGTGGTCATTTGAATGAAGCAATAAAGCTAATTGAAGAAATAGACAATGATAAATATCTTTTGGAAAGAGTTGAACGTTGTTCTAAATTTGCGATAGACGCATTCGCCAAACTAAAAAAATGTTTAAGGGGCGGGAGCGACGAAAGGAAGTTTGCACAATATATTGGGCAAATACGCCATAACACGGCATTTCATTATAGCAACGAATTAGTAGGCAGGGCTTTGGCTGACCGAGCGGGCAGGCCAGAATCAAGGCTGTCGAAAATAACAGCTGGAGATAATATTAGTCTTTGGCGACTTCATCTTGCAGATGACATTCTAGAGAGTATTGTATTGCGACAGATATGGAAAATACCAAGAGCTGCTAATCTTCAGCATGAAGCCGACAATATTACAGCCTTTGGAGGAGATCTATGCGTTGCATTTTTAAATTTTAGCGGGGAATATATATTTAGGTTCGTGAAAGAGCATGCAGCATATTAATCAACTTCGAATGGTAATCGTTTCATTTTCTACTGACATTATGCTACCACCTTGTAGGTGTCGAGGATCTTTTTCTCATCCCCTTCCTTCCTTGTAATCTTGTTTTGGTTATTGTGCCCATCTCTTCAACCTTTCAATTATAAATCGCTAAGAAATCTTGTGGTTTGCTCATGGTTGATGTATAAAATAGCATCAATTTGTAAGAGGGGTGCCACTATGATGAAATCTTCTCTTATACGAATTAACCTGATTTTGATTCTTCTTGTTTTATTTATTCCCAATCTTACATCAGCCGAAACAAATACCTTCATCAAGGAATATACCTATCGGGCAAGCGATGAAGACAGCAAGAACTCAAGCCGGACCATCGCCCTCCGGGAAGTCAAGAGGCTTCTTTTAGAAGAGCTGGGGACCTACCTTGAAAGTGTAACAGAAGTTAAAGATTTTAAGCTCACGAAAGACCAGATTACCACACTCACAGCAGGCATCGTAAAAACAGAGATAGTGGAGGAAAAATGGGATGGCCGCACATACTGGCTTAAGTCGAGGATTGCGGCAGATACAGGTGAAGTTATTAAAGCAATCGATGGCCTGCGTAAAGACCGCGAGAAGACAAAAGAACTCGAGCAAGTAAGAAAGCGATCTGACGAACTGTTAAGGGAAAACGAGAAACTGAGAAAAGAACTGACAGTGGCAAAGGGTAAAAAGAGGCAACGCAAGATAGCAGACTATGATGAAAACATAAAATATCTCACGGCCAATGAATGGTTTGAAAAGGGATACTCGTTTAGCGTTTCAGGCAATTACAACGGTGCCATTGATGCATATAGTAAAGCCATCAAGCTGGACCCGAAAGATGCAATTGCCTATTCTAACCGGGGAGTTGCCTATGCCAAGCTTGGAAACTACAATCAGGCGATAAATGATAACAACAGGGCCATCAAGCTGAACCCGAAAGATGCAACTGCCTATTCTAACCGGGGAGCTGACTATTTCAAGCTTGGCAACCATAATCAGGCGATAGAAGATTTGAATAAGGCCATCAAGCTGGACCCGACATATGCAATGGCCTATTATAACCGGGGATATGTCTATGCCAAGCTTGGTAACTACAATCAGGCGATAGAAGATTTGAATAAGGCCATCAAGCTGAACCCGACGTATGAAAAGGCCTATTATAACCGGGGATATGCCTATGCCAAGCTTGGCAACTACAAGCAGGCAATAGAAGATTTTAATAAAGCCATCGAGCTGAACCCGAAAGATGATAGGGCCTATTCTAACCGGGGACTTGCCCATGGTGAGATTGGCAACTACAATCAGGCGATACAGGATTACAACAGGGTTATCGAGCTGAACCCGAAAGAGGCAAGTGCCTATTCTAACCGGGGAGGTGTATATTTCAAGCTTGGCAATGACAATCAGGCGATACAAGATTTGAAAATAGCTTCAAGATTAGGGAATAAAGTGGCGAGAGACTTTTTAAGAAGGCGCGGAATTGATTGGTAGTCTTCTTTCAAATTGCGTTGATACCGTTGTCTGGACTGCGGCGACCCCAACAAAGGTTTTGCCCGCCCTAAAAATGTTGCTTACAATCGGTACTACTGACTTCAATTCGAGACTGACCGCTCCTCTTCTTCCTTGTAATCAACGAACCATCAATCTCAACGAAAATGCTAGACTTCAATCCGTAATTAATGAGGCTATGTGATTTCCTCTTTTAAAGAAAAGAAATAATGCTATTATGATACTCAATTTAGGGAAAAAAGCGAACTTCAGATATTAATTGTTAGGCTAAAAGGAGAAAACAAGAATGAACGATAAGCCAGAAAACGAACAAGGTTCGCTACCGATTTCACCGCCTTCACCAGATAAGGAACGAGCCAAAAAAAAAGCGGCTGAAGACGAGAAAATTATCATAATTTGCGCGTGCGCCGGTTTCGGTACTTTTTATTTCTTACACACCCAAACAGGAGTGGTTCCGGGAGGCTGGCTCGGTGGCGCGGCAGGAGGAGCACTGGGAGCAATCGTGGGTACCATTATCAATTCACTTCGCAAGTAGATAGAAGACAGGCCTAACAAACGCATTCACTCCGACGTGGTATTCCACTGCGCTCCTTCGCCGCAGGTGAGCTTGGTTGTTACTCTCTTTTCATCAGTAATCCTCAATTTGGATAATCATCCCCTGCTGAACAGTCGTAGGTGTTAACAAATGTTGCAAGAACTCTTTCACGAATACCGATTATTAATACGAAAATAGAATCGCCGAAGACTATAACAACTTATTTTCCTGCCTTCGTGGTGCCCCCACGGGGCATGGTGATTTTTAAGATAATTGATCTCTTAAAAATATTCACTCGTATATTCATGAAAAGTAATGGGTATGTGTTGTACTGTTCACTGCGAGTTTTGCATGGAGTTCGTTGATAGTTTATTGACAGCAGTAGACCGACCTTTCGAAGCAACATGCAATAGTTCAAATGGCAGGCTCAAAATAATCTTTTTCTTCGCATTCCCCATTAAATTAATGTTTGCTTTATTGCGCTCATCTGCAAGCGGACTCGATTGGTCAACTGATTTTTTCCACTGCTAAATGACGGCATTCAGAATATCCATTAACAAATCGCATTCGTTCTGCAGTTCTCAAAATTCAGAGATACTAATTCCTCAGCTTGATTGCGTTTCATTCGCCAAATCTCACTAAGTTCGTCATAGACATAGTTTATCATTTCCAGTGGTTGCTTGGTCAGAAATGGACCATCGGACTCCACTAGAATCCGTTCTTTAGGAACACTGTCTAAGAGCTTTCGATGCTTCGACCGGAGCATTCTGTAGTTAATCGAGAAGTAGTGCCCTTTACCCGCGATCTCGGCGGCAGCTTTAGCCCCCCCTATGAAGTAGTGAAAACAGACAGGGCCGACCCGACTGTCTTCGAGAAGTTGGAAAAGTTCTTCGTGCGCATTCCTGCTGTGTACGGTGATGAACTTCCCGGAGCCGAGATAACGAAGAATACTCTTCAATACGTCAAATTGCTGCTCTTCTGTTCGTTTTCCTTCTGATGATAAATCGAGCCCGATTTCCCCAATGAACTCAGCGGCACTAGCGAGATTCCTGAACAAGTCGACCTCCTTGCGGCCGTCACTAACTCTGAGTGGATGCATGCCGAGTGCCGGGTAAACTAAGCGAAACGGTCTCAGATGTGGCAAGGAAATTTGATAATGGCTTGGCAACATGGTTGCCATAACACAGAAAGTCCGAGAGCTCTCGTAAGCCTGTGCAGTCGAGATTGGATTATCGAAGAGATCAATATGACAGTGAGCATCTACGAGCATAACAGACTTATATCAGTCCCTTGTTCTGAGCCCATGCGGTTACCTCGTCTCTGAGGCGTTCCACCAGTGATACGTATTGTATCTTCAAATCAGCATCAAGATGCCCGTTGGATCGGAGCGTTCTCCAGATTTCCTTCGTTTCGTCGTTTCGTTCGATGAAATCAATGACCGATGAAAGGTCGTGCTTTGGCTTTGAAAGGATTCTCCGCCGTGCTTCTCCAACGTTAAGGCTGTATCCATACTGCTCTTCAGAATACCCAGCCTTCAATATAGCTGCCCGTCGGAAAATACATGGGATGCAAGCACCACATTGAGGGGCACGTCTAATCTCCCATTGCTCCCTATGCCCTCGCTTCCCGCAGGACGCGGATGCTGAATAAGCTGCCTGCAAGAGTGCTGCGTTCTTACATCCTTGCATCATCTCTCCCTTGGTCAAAAACAGGTAAGAATTATCAAGTGAGTACTGGAAACCGAGTGCGGCCAAGAATTTGCCCACCATATTGACAAAGTATGGGTGAACGGTTCGAGTGCTGAGAGAACCTCTGCGTGCTGGTGTCAGCGGGAAATTCAGGGCAATTCCGCCATTCTCGGGAATGAGGATACGCGTATTGTTGTCAAGGAAACTCGCAGCCAGAACGGCATTGCCAATGAATGATAGCGAGCGGCTTCTGAAATTCGTATCTTCACCATCCGAGCATAGACCAGTGCGAGCGACGTAGCGTTGGAACCGACCATCGTATGCTGTTACGAGATGCCGTATTAACCGTTCTTGATCCATGCGCGCACTTTCTGCCTGAGCATCATAAGTCGAAGCAAGAACAAGGCTGGCAGATGGATTATCCTCAAGCCAGTCGATTACACCTATGAGGGAATCTAGCCCGCCGGAGAATAGCGACACCGTATTCCCACTCATCCGAGTCTTTTGACAAAAACGACGGTTACGGCGTTTTCTCTTGAATTCGCGCCCAAATAGCGGTGTAGTGGACTTAATAAAATCCAAGTGCCAGAGGTCCCCAGTTAAAAACTCCAGCATGGCTTCAGCAAGATCCACAGTAGCACTCCATTTATCTGGATCAGCAACAGGTGTTTCTACGAAAAACTCTCTAGTCCAGCGATCTCCGGGAGGCTTTTCTCGGTTAATTGCCCGATCACATGCATAGATCACCGAGGTGAAGTACGCAAATTCCGCAGCCGCTTCGTCGAACTTTCCCCGAATCCTAACATAGTCCGTAATATTGAAAGCCACCTGTAGTCTTCGGGCGCCATCGATATCGAGATACACTGATGCCCCAGAATTGTAAGGGTTGCCTGGCTCCAATTGGACTTTGATTCTATTCATTGTGAATTAGAATATCCAAGACTTCATGGTTGATTTCATCTGCCATTCTTTTCCCATCGGGACTGTTCCAGTTAAGGGACGACAAATCCCGCTCTCTTGATAGTTCATCCCGGACGATAGCACGAATGATACCGCGCGCCCGTTCAAAAAAATCACTTGTATTCTCACGGGATATCTTTTCACGAACTACGCCATACTCCTTTTGTTCAAAATTAAGAGATAATATATTTGAATATAGTATTTGCAGCATTTCTTCAACATCAACATCCCCGCTTTCAAGTAGTGTTTCAAACTCATCGACAGACTCGATATTCTCTGCTAATTCGTCTATGGTTAGAGACATTGCTCGATTCAGTGTTTCGTCATCTATAAGTCCACCATCGCCAGAGAGCCGATCTACTACTGCATCAAGGAACTCATCAAGTGACTTGTCCCGTAAGTCAGAAAGATCAAATTGTCGAAGGGCCTCACGCAGACCAGACTGCCGTGCAGTACTTAGGAAGTGGCCTAATTTTGCACCTGCATTTGCAGCCCTTGACCTTTTTGCACCACTACCGCCTCCGCCTCCCCGCGATGACCTGCGACCTGTGGCTGGCGCTATCCCGCCGCCAGTTCCTCTGCTTCCGGGCGTAACTGTCCCTGAGGTAAGGTGATTCTTGTATGCTGCTGCAAACGCCCCCACTGCGGCTGTTATCTTCTGGTTTGTTGGCTGCCCTGAAGAGGCGGCTGCACCAACTGCTGGGTTTACTCCCGGCCACTTCGGACTACCGTATGCCTTTTGTGTTCCCATTACGGTCTGCTCTTCCGTTTTTGTTGTAAGGCGCGTCCTACATTCGAGTTCGTTTTGCTAAGCCTCTCGCGAACCTCACCGACCAACTCAGCCGCGCGATTTCCCGCTACCACCTTGAATGCTCGCAGGGTTATTCCTAGCCCTGGATTAAGCGCCTCTGCGCCAATCCGATCAACGCACCGCGAGAACGCTTCTGCGGCATTCATATAGCCTGCCCCTGCTAAATCGAGCAGAGAGCGAAGCGGCGCATCTTCTTTCGCCTCTTGCATAGCATTACGCATGACAATTCCCAGAACGCCTTCCTGCTCATCTTCTGAGAGAGACGCAAATAGCGAAATACCGCTCCGTCTTTGAACATCAACCTTAGAGAGAAGTTCCTCAGTGCAGGTTCTCATGGCTTGCGTCATAAGCCGAACTCCGGACAATGTGTCTGCTATCGCACTTCGAGCAACCCAGAAATAGTCACGCAGATCTTCATCTTTCAGGTTGGGCTGAGCTTTTAGCCATTTCCAAAGACGGGGAGTGCGCCAGTTCGCATAAGTCTCGGGAATTGCCTCGATACGGTCGAAATTCTCAAGCTCCTTGAGCGGCTCAGCGGTACCATCTGACGATGCACGATGCCACTGATACAAGTCATCGAAACGTTTATCGCTCATGTACTCCAACACCATCAACTTGATCAAGACATGATCTCTCAAGTGGGCTAGTTTCGCGACGCGACCTAGCTCTTTACGTAGCCAATAAGCATTCAAAAATCTCTTTATTTGTCTTGGGTTTCCCTTCAGGCCATCGGTAATAGCATCCGAGCACGCGTCAACCAAGCGCATACTCTCTGCGACATTCGATCGGATCTTCTCATCTCCGATTGTGGACAGTTCATCGCCAAGTTGGAAAGCAGCATAACGTTCCGTGTCCAAAAATTGAGAGTATTTTCCTAAGATCTGGTTGAACGATTCTTCAGGGAGATGCTTTTTTAAGAACAACAAGCTGAGATACGAACGCACTTCATGCGGAGCGAGCTTCGGCAAAGTATAAGGGACCTGAATGAGCTTTTCCAGGTAGTCGGTAACAAGTGAGTCTCCCGCTTTAGTTTCTTTCTCTCCTGTGAACAACTCTGCATATCGAATCCTTATTGCGTTTTCGACAATGCGCCGGTCGGTTGCTATCACAAATGCCGTATGATCTACGTTAAGAAATAACTTGATCGCCTCCAGATTGTCGATCAGGCGGTCTGGTGAACAGCGGTCGAGGTCGTCAATCAATATAATTACCGCCTTGAGTCTTGTCTTCTCAATGAGCTTTTGGAAGTCAGCACGAAAGGACCGAATGCTCTGAACTGAGTCATCAGCCTTCTTAAGGAACTCGCCTATCTTCAGGTCGGGAATCTCATCCTTTGGTTGTTCCCCTCCTTCAGCCGGAGTCCTTGCGGACGCAACAGGATTTGCAGCCATGAGAAGTGGTAAAGGATTCGCTGTAAGATAAGCCATGCCAGCCGAGAACCCTGTCTTGAGAAAATTCATCCAGTCTACGCGTTTCAGCATCGACTTGACTTCGTCTCCAATCACATTCTTAAGGTCACGATAGTCACGCAACTCGTTAAGTAAAGTGCTCAGGATGGCCGATTTTGCATCCTGATATCCCTCAAATACCCAGCTGTTAAAATAGATAACAGCGACATCCTTGTTCTGGGCTAAATTTTGTTGGAGAATTTTCAGGATGCTGGATTTTCCACCGCCCCAATCACCGAAGAGGCCCACCGTAACGGGGAGCATCTCCGGATCGGTGATAATGGAACCAAGTAAATTGGCGTGAATGGTGAACCCCAAGAGGTCTTGATGGGTTTCGTTGTCAGACCACATTCGACCTACTTCCTCTTGTCAGATTTTTTCCAGCGGTACGGGTATCCTCTGGATCTGCCTGAATTTCTAAATGCATTTAGAAATCTTTACCGTTATTTCATACAATGACTGAATATTTATAGATGTTTATATTCTATTTCCCATTTCGTCAACAGGATAATTCCCCCCTGAGAAAAGAGGGCATATAGATATTAGGGATAGACAGTTTCATGGGGAAATGATTTCTCCACTATGTTTCTTGTACAACTATTATAAAACAAGAATAATATACATAAATATAGGAGATGGGAAAAGTGCTTCTCAGTCGTTGCATGTTTTATCTGTAACGAATAAACCGGTATACTTATATAACGTGAGCATTTGAAAGGGCGGGTAAGAGCTGGAATACCTTGGTTGTGGATTACAACAATAAACAATATTCCAAAGGCTTAAATGGTATTTTTAAGATTATTTGCATAATCTTAAAAATATTTTCTTAAATATAATGAAGCGATTTGCATATTGGTTTAGCATAGTCCACCTACCTTATCAATGACGTGAATCATGCTTCAAATTTATTGATAGCTTTATTAAAGCGTGATTTGGGGGGAAACCGTTTGTGTAGCAGCTTTCCTTTGGAAATGTGCAAAAGTGATCAAAGAAAAAAAGGAATGTTGGTTATTGACGACATAGAATAGGTTGAAAACACTGAGGCCCATATGGTCAGTATTTCCATGTCTCATGTCCAAGAGGACCTTGATTCAGCGTTTCACGCAAAAGTCTCCACTGCGGCATGAATTTGTCCATATAGGCGGTGAAGCGATCATTGTGTTGGCGTTCCAGCAGATGCACCAGCTCATGAACGATGATGTACTCCAGGCATTGAACGGGCTTTTTAGCCAGTTCCAGATTGATCCAGATCCGTCGCGCTTCGACGCTGCAACCTCCCCATTTGGTTTTCATCTTCTTGATGCCCCAGTCAGCAACCGCAACACCCAGGGCCTGCTGCCATTTCTCCAGCAGTGGCGGGCCCAGCGCTTTCAATTGCTCTCGGTACCATCGCTGCAAGACCTTCTCGCGCTGTTCATCATCGGATCCCGGCCGCACGTAGAGGTCTATGATTGCCTTGTTCCGCAGCGCTACTTTCCCAGCATTATGGTGTTCAATCACATTCAGCAGGTAACGCTGGCCAAGAAAATAGTGACTCTCGCCGCGGATCATCTCTCGCCGGGACTGACGCGGCTGGTCTTCAAACTTCACCTGCTGTCGTTTGATCCAGCCAAGCCTTGAGATTACCGCAAGACGGACCGCTTCGTCGTTTACTGCCAACGGTGCCGCCACCCGCACACGGCCATGGGGAGGATACACGCCCAGGTGCAGGTTCTTGATGGCCTTGCGCACCACATCGACGGTTATGCCGCTGACTGTGATTCGATGGGTTTCAATATTCATACTGATTTTTCGCCAATTCCAGAATTTGTTCGGTGCGCACTTCATCGCCCTGAAGTACAGACTTGATGGCCAGTTTCACCTTCTTGACCTTGACGGTATTGCCGCGCCAATCGTCCATCCGATTCTCATTTATCGCATGATCCACAGCAAGGGCCAGTGACTCGTTCTTGTCGAGATTGTCGAACAGAGCCCGCTTGGCGCCGGTGTCCATTGCAGTGGGATAGACATAACCCGTTGCGGGATTCTTTGCCTTTCTGGTCAGCTCGACAATCCTGGCCAGGTATACCTGGTAATCCAGCGCCTCCTTTTTGCGTTGCTCGATCAACGCATCCAGCAGTTCCGACATCTTTTCATAGTACTTCGGATTGATCGGCTGTTCGTCGATGATCAGCTTGCGAACATTGTTCTCGATCGTCTCTGCCACCGCCTCCCTGTTTTCCCTGATACCTTTGGGCAGTTCATTTACCGCATCTGCGCCGCGTTCCACGATCAGCTCGACCAGCGAAAGGTCGTCAAAGGCCGATATCTTCTCGCTTTCCTCAGCGCGAATATAGGTGTCGATCAGGTGGCGCATGGCCGGCTCGTACATTTTGAGGTCGATGTAGTCGCCACTGGCCAGCTTCACCTCGTTTCGTACCTTGTCGAAGTGGTCCACCTCTTCCTTAATGGTTGCAATCTCTGCCGCGGTGTAGCCGGCTTCTTCCATCTCGTCGGCAATGTTGGCATAGGCGCGCAGGAGGGATGCCGTGAGCGTGTACAGTGTCAGCCGCTTAGGTTCGTTTTCCTTGAGCTGTTCGGCGTTGCCGGAATCCCTGGCGCAGAAATAGCGCATATACGCAGCCGTATCCTTGGGCGGCTCCACTGGGTCGCAGAGCGCCTTAATGGCCTCGCCCGCCTCTTCCAGATGCTCACGGGCCTTGGTCAGGCGGTCCTTCAGCAGTCCGGCCACGTCTTCCTTATCATATCCATCCAGGGCACCGGAGGTGTAATCCTTGACCGCCCCCTCCAGACTCATGAACAGGTCCTTGTAGTCGATGATGTAGCCGTATTCCTTATCGTCGCCGTCGAGCCGGTTCACCCGGCAGATGGCCTGGAACAGGCCATGGTCGCGCATTTGTTTGTCGATGTAGAGGTAGGTTGCCGGGGGCGCGTCAAAGCCTGTCAATAACTTGTCCACCACGATCAAAAGCTTCATCTGCCCCGGTTCCTCGATGAACTTCTTCTTGACGGCTTTCTCAAACTCATCCGCCTTATTAACCGCCTTTTCCGGGGCTTCGTTGAACCAGTCGGCCAGCATCTTCTGGTAAATCTCATACTGGCGGAGCCTTTCCGTTAGCCCTTCACCGCTCTCTTCACCCTTCAGGTCTGCCACGGATGGCCTGTAGGATGTGACAATGGCGCACTTGCCGGCAAGGTCGCTCTTGGCGAACAGTTCGTAGAACTTGCACGCCTGGTAGATGCTGCCGGAGATCAACATGGCGTTGCCGCTACCGTCCATCAGTCTCGGCCTTTTTGCCATGTCCATCAGGATGTCCGCCACAATCATTTCAAGACGGGATTTTGAACTGAGGACTTTCTGCAGGGTGCCCCAGCGCTGCTTGAGTTGCGCTTTGGCGAGGTCATTCAGTCCCTTGGTCTTGATGTCGAACCATTCATCGATCTTCTTCTGCGAGGTGATGTTCTGGTCTACGTCCCGCGCTTCATAGCGCAGATCGAGCACCACCTTGTCCTTCACCGCTTCGTCGAATTTGTAGGTATGGATGTAGCGGCCGAACACCTCGATGCTTTTCTGCTTGTCAACCTTCAATAGCGGCGTGCCTGTAAAGCCGATAAAGACAGCGCTGGGCAGGATGGTCTTCATCGCTTTGTGCAGCTCACCGGACTGGGTGCGGTGGCACTCGTCCACGAAGATGAAAAGGTTGCCCTTTGCCCAAAATCCAGGCGGCAGCGCCTTCTTCAGTTCCTCTATATACCCGGGGATGTTGCCGATCTCCTCCTCGTCTTCCTTACCGCCGAACTTGTGGATGAGCGAGCACACGAGCCAGGGCGTGGTGGCGTTAAGGGTGGCGATCAGGTCCGCGCCGCTCTTTGTGCGGTAGATGTCTTCATTGACGCCCTTGAAGACCCTCTCGATCTGTTCATCCAGCTCCGTACGATCGGTGATGAGCAGCACCCGGGCATCCTGCACATGTTCGCGGAGCCACTTGGTTAACCACACCATGACCAGGCTCTTGCCCGAGCCCTGCGTGTGCCAGATGATACCGCCCTCTTGCCGCTTCACATATTCCTGCGCGGCCCGCACACCGAAATACTGGTGATGGCGGCACAACTTCTTGATTCCGGCGTCAAACACGATGAAGTCGTGGATGAGCTCCAGGAAGCGGGTTTTATTGCATAGCTGGGTCAGCGCCCGGTCGAGCGGGTTTTCGATAGCGCTCTGTTCCTTCCAGTTGAGATAATACTTCTCCGGTGTCTGGATTGTCCCATAGCGCAGCCCCTCGGTGTCGTTGCCGGCCATGATACACTGCATCGTGGAGAAGAAATGCTCAATGAAGACCTTCTTCTGGTTATCAAGGTTCTGACGGATGCCCTCGGCCACCGAGACGGTGGAGCGCTTCAGTTCCAGCACGCCCAGCGCGATTCCGTTGACGTAGATCACGACGTCCGGTCGTTTGCCGTATGCTTTGTGGTCGGCTGCCGCGACGGTGACTTCTTCGGCAATGGCAAAGTGGTTCTTCTCCGGATACTTCCAGTCAATCAGCCAGACGGTCTGCATATTCTCGCCCACGTCGGGCTTCACCTTCACGCCGTAGCGCAGCAGCTCATAGACGGCGCGATTGCGGTCGTAGAGGCTTTTACTGGTATCCCCCGCCGTTTTTTCAAGAATATGCAGCGCCCGTGTAACGAGCGCATCCTCCACTCCATGCTTTTTCAGCCAGGCGCAAAGCAAGGCAGGCTCAATGTTTTCGTTCCCTTCGCGGTCGGTCCAGTCACCGAGATAATCGTATTTCAGGCTATCCTGAAATAACTTCACCACGCGCGCTTGTGTTTTCTTTTCTTTCTGGCCGACCGTACTCATATTATGCCTTCACCAATTTGAAGCTGACCTGATACCGGTAAAAGTCAATGCTTGGCACCACCGCCAGCGCCCTGCGGATTCTTTGGTCATCCTCCAGCGCGATGATCACACCCTTGACGGTCTGCCCCTCCTCAGCCAGTTCCTCCTGAGCATATCCCATATAGCGAAGGATCTGACCGACAACGACATCACTCGCCCGGCCCTTCTTTAACTCCACAACCAGAAGACGCTTCTTGTCCTTGCTGATGGCGAGGATATCCACAGTGCCGGTATCGGTTGGGTATTGCTGTCCAACTTGTTCACCTTCTTCTTGGTAGATGTCATATTCCTTGCCGAGATCAGTCTGAGGCCAGTTCTGCACAAGAAAATCTTCCAGGTGTTTTTCCATGACAAAAGCGACCGGGTCCTCCACCGTTTCGTCGGTTGACACCACTGTGGGCACGGGAAGACCACCGATTAACTTCTCGATCTCGTCGTGGTATCCCGTTACGTTGCTGATCGTGCCAATAGACCCGGTGGAGTTCCTTAGCGCCTCACTCATGTCGGCACGGTCAATGGTTTTTTGATCCAGCCAATGGACGGGGCGCCTGTGTGGAAGCACGCCATTCGGTTGGTATATGTAATCACCGCTGACTTCTCCCACTCGATAACGCCCGGTCCCATCGGGGCAGAGCACTACATCCCCATTCCTGATGCCCTTTGCAACCGTCCATAAGAACCCGCATCTGAGACCGGCGCCTATCTTCGATTTTGTCAGGATGATCTGCAAGAAATACGGGGATGAATTCCTTGTTGAATGCGCGCCAATCATCGGGAAGCTTTCCGGACAAATCTTGATGGATGTCGAAGTCCGCTCCTATGAAGTTCCCGGAAAAGCACTCCGCTGCGTGCTTGCTCCCCTTGCCCAGCATGACTCTGTAGTAGTTCTTCATTTTAACCTCATATCAATCGGGTTTCCCCGGTCAGCAATTCCTGCATCATCCCCTGCTTGAGGGCACGGGTCTTGTCGCGCCGGGCTTCGAGGGCGGTAAGTTCGGCGTCCATGTCGGAGAGGACGGCGGCGATGGCAGTTTGTTCTTCGATATGGCGTGGGATTTTAATTCTGATATCTGCAACAACATTGTTCATCAATTTAGGATTGCCTACATATGAAACGTATTTCTTCGAGACACTGTTGAGAATAGCGGTGACACAGAGATTAGAATAACCATTTTCACTTTCCAAAACACCACAAACGTTTGTACAATAAAACTTTTCAGATCTCAATTTAACATCTCCAGCATTAGCGCCATCCGTTGTCCATGTTATACAATTTTCAAATAAATAGTCTTTGTAATATCCCGCAAGTCCATAGTCTTTGGTCTGCGATGAGTACACTGGATATATATATTCACCAATACATTCTTTAGTTGTTTTTGTCATTGCCAAAACTTGACCTCTTGTCACATGAAAAATATCACCAACTCTTATCACTTCCCACTCCCCGCTGAAGCCGGGGAGGCGTGTCCGACCGGTGAGGAGCTGCTGCATGGCGGCCTGTTTGAGGTCGCGCTTCTTGGCAATGAGCCGGTCCAGCGCGCCGATCAGCGCATCCACATCGGAGAGCATCCCCGCGATGGCGCGTTGTTCGGGGAGCGGTGGACGAGGAATGACGACCTTTTTGATGTTGGTCTTGCTGATACCGCTGACTTTCGTCCCGACCGCATAGAAGTAAAACTGCCGTCTCAGGTCGCTTGTCTGGAAGCAATAGCGTTTATACCGATTGTCGAATGACGAGGTCTTACTCTTTGCCACAATCGTGTGAAGGCCTGAAATGTAAGGAATTTTCTCAGCGTTAACGACAACGATATGTTTGCTTGTTCCTTCGTCGTCTTCGGAAGCATCAACAAACACAACGTCACCGTCATCCAATAGAGCCTTTGACGAAACTCGACTCAACGGGACATCGAGCTTGGGTATATCGAGAAACTCTACGTTAACGTCGATGAAGTTCTTCGTGGACTTGTGGATGTCGCCATAATGCAAATAGCAATGCCCTTTGGCGCTCAGTTGTTCGCGTGAAGCCGACAGTCCTCCGCTGATGTCAAAAACATCTCCTATAGCTTCAATCTCCCAATCCTCCGGAATAACCCCCACCTCGGTCTGCTTATAGCCGGGTTTCACTTCCATACCGCCCCCATCTTCTTGAGGTGTCCGTCCACACGGGCGGCGAGGGTTTCCACTTCTTTGGTGAGCAGTGGCAGCGGGGTGGCGTAGCGTTCGGCGAGTTGCCTGATGCGTCCTGTGAGGGTCTGCGACACGCGGTCCAGTTCTCCCTGCATGGCGGCGGCGAGGGTGGTCAGCCATTTATCGTCCACAATGAG
>Ga0187857_10002368_pt1 | contig 17029 bp, 16 predicted proteins | sample June2016WEW_8_10_FD_132984 | JGI IMG/M metagenome (GOLD analysis project Ga0187857, IMG submission 132984) | Peatland microbial communities from SPRUCE experiment site at the Marcell Experimental Forest, Minnesota, USA - June2016WEW_8_100 | ecosystem: Environmental > Terrestrial > Soil >...
GCCTCCTCGGCCGGGGCAGTCCCGATAGGGACCTATCGTTTCCGGGTACTCATCGTTCGCAACGGCTCGAATTGACGACCTCGTGAACCGATCTCAGCCATCCTACGTACTACCTGTAGAACGTCTGTGATCCAATCACCGGAGGACCGGCGGCGCCTTTACTCTTGATGAGGTTCGGCGATTACTGCCGGTGTGTTTCGGGTGCCAACATAACGACTCTGAGGGATAAAGGATGAAGAGTTTCTTAGCTGCTTGGTCGATCGCCGCCGCTTTGACGGCCGGGTGCCTGGCCCAGGCCCCGGATGGGCTGAAGAAGTCCGAACCTGTGAAGGATACGCAATCACCGATGATGTCCCGGAAAGACGTTACTTCCATCGTGGCTGACACGAGGAAGATTGTTTCCCCGAATGGTATTGAGGAACTGAAGCCCATTACGGTCAACGGCACCATGCAGTGGATCTCGATTCGAGGGAAGGATCGGCGGAATCCGATTCTGTTGTACTTGCATGGTGGTCCGGGCTCCCCAACCATGCCGGGAGACTACACGTTTCAGAGTCCATGGGAAGATTTCTTTACGGTCGTCCAGTGGGATCAGAGGGGTGCAGGCAAGACCTACGGAGCCAACGACCCGGAGAAACTCGCCACTACCATGACGCTGCCGCAAATGATCGATGATGCAGCCGTGGTGACGGAGTATCTAAGAAAAACCTATGGGAAGAAAAAGATATTCCTTTTGGGCCACTCATGGGGGAGTGTGATGGGGGTCATGCTTGCCCATCGGCATCCAGAGTGGTTTTACGCCTACATCGGGACCGGGCAGGCGGTCGATGCGCAGCAAAGCGAGGCGGAAGGCTATCGATTTGCGCTCGCGGAGGCAGAGAGCCATCACAACGAAGAGGCAGTAAAAGAGCTGGAGGCGATTGCGCCCTATCCGGGTCCGTTACCCCTCACGGTCCCGCGAATTGGTGTTCAACGCAAATGGCTGGAATATTACGGAGGGTTGACGTGGAACCGAACGAACTTTGACTACGAAGCAAATGCATGGACGCTGTCGCCTGACTACACGGACAAGGATCTGGATCAAGAGGGCGAAGGCAGTCTCTATTCCCTTACACACCTTCTAGGGGCCGGAATGACCTTCAACGATATGAACATGACGACGTTTGGGTGTCCGGTCTTGCTGTTTGAAGGACGTCATGACTATTCCATCTCCCACACGCTTGCAGAGGCTTGGTTCAAGAAGATCAAGGCTCCGGCGAAAAAGCTGGTTTGGTTTGAGGATTCGGCCCATATGGCCATGCAAGAGCAGCCGGGACGATTCTTATACCACCTAGTTACGGACGCTAGGCCTCTGGCGGTGAAGGCAGGCGATTCAGCTCCGGATGGAGCCACGGAATAGGCCCGACTGGAGTCGATCAATCCCGCTAAGTCGGCCAGCATCCAGTAACCGCATTGGCACCGCGACTTGGACGTAAAACGCGCTTGTGGGAAGTCCAGACCGCACAGCTCGTCAGCGTCAATATAGCGCTCAACGGCCTGCCCAATCTCCCGACGACCGCTTGTAACCACCTGATACCAGAGTGTTAAGGAGTCTTGCGGACATCCATCCATAAACACCAGATTTTGATGCGATCCAGTTGATCAGGGCGCTCAAACCATTCGCGACTCGGGAAAGGCGGTAAGCTCTGGCAGATGAGCCCGCCCGCCAGAGCTATGACGCTGGCTTGTGATTGCGGTTGGGCATCATTCACGCCTTCAGCTCAAGCACTGTCAGACGTTTTCAGAGGTTGTTTCTTTGAGTTCATGGGACGCTGAGCGCCGGGCTTGCGCGGCCTGACCTCGGTGGCTTTCGCCGCTATCCTCTTGACGGCTATGGCCTGCGTCCGGCACGGCCGCAGGGATCGCGATCATCTTCTTTGGCTTGGTGGGCTATGCCAAGATCACGCGCCATTGGAATACAGATCTGCCTAAGCAGATCTATCTACAGCTTGTGCCAAACGCGAGTGAGCAGCAACATCCCATGCCCGGTGCGCACTAAACCCAGGCCTCCAGATGTCTTCGGCGCCACTGTTCCAATGCCGACAAATCGCGTAGCACTCGCGCCGTCCAGACGTGAAACCCACAGCGCGATGTTCGCGGGCCCGCCGAAAGAGTCTCAATAGCCCCCGGGTGTGACTTAAGTCATCTACTTACCTCATTCGCCTGCGTACTCTTGAACTTCAAGGAGTGTGTAATGAGCGAACTGATCGACAACAGAGCCAACCGGATTCGAGTACTGAAAGACATAATCAAGCACTTGCATGCCGGTAAAGCACCCGAACAGGTACAGAAGCAAATGCGCGAACTGGTGAAGCAGACCGACGCTTCCGAAATTATGGCCATGGAGCAGGAGTTGATGGCGGAAGGCATGCCGGTGGAGGAAGTCCGGTCGATGTGCGACCTTCACTCGCAGGTTACGCGTGACGTGTTGATCCAGATACCTACTCGTCAAGAGATTGCTCCGGGACATCCCATCGACACATTCCGCCGCGAAAACGAAGCCTTACGCGCCGTGATCGCACTGATGAATACGGAGATCGGTGAGTTGCAGAACCTGCCGGCAGGAAGCGATCCTGCGTCGATTGTTCTCCGCCTTCGCCAAGGGTTCAATGACCTCATGGACGTTGACAAGCATTACCAACGCAAAGAGCACACCCTATTCTCTTGTCTGGAGCGGCATGGGATTGCGGGGCCTTCCAAAGTAATGTGGGCCAAGGACGACGATGTTCGCAGTTCACTCAAGCAGTTGGGACAACGCCTCCATCCTGGTCCAGCGACGACCGAAGAGTGGCGAGCAGCTTTGCTGAAGGCGGCAAGCGCCGCGCTCAACGCGGTGGAGGAGATGATTTACAAAGAAGAAAACATCCTGCTTCCCATGTCGCTCGAAACCCTGTCCGAGGATGAGTGGGCCGAGATTTGGTCGGCTTCGCCCAAGTACGGCTGGTGCATCGTGGAACCCCGGCTGGGCTACGCACCTGCGGTTTCAGTAACGGCCGAGTCGATCAATGTTCCGCACGCCGGCGCTCTCATGTTGCCCACCGGCAACGTGAGTTTGGAGCAACTGGTTGGAATCTTCGGCACGCTGCCGCTCGATCTCACCTTTGTAGATGCCGATGATCGCGTGGCGTTCTTCACCGAGGGCCCGGACCGTATCTTCGCACGCAGCAAAGCCATCATTGGGCGCAAAGTGCATAATTGCCATCCGCCGAAGAGCGTGGAAACGGTTGACCAGATCCTCAGTGACTTCAAGGCAGGACGGCAGAGCGTGGCGGAGTTCTGGATCAACTTCCAGGAGAAATTCGTTCATGTCCGCTACTTCGCAGTTCGCGCGGAGGACGGAAGGTATTTGGGAACGGTGGAGTTGACGCAGGACTTGTCTCCTCTCCGGGCTCTTCAAGGGGAAAGGCGACTGCTTGAGTATGAAGGCGCTGCCGTCCCCAATTAGATGATGTGGACGACCGTAAAGAGTCTGTGCAACCGGTCCGCGCTAAAAGCAGTGGTAGAGAAAGTGTTCACTAATGCACCGACATCGAGTATTGATCCGGGAGTAAGATGACCACGAAGAAGTCTATGTCCGAGCCGTCTTCAGCTAAACTTCAGCTCGCGCTAGGCACTGGCGCTTTTGCTTTGTGCTTCGCCGTCTTTGGATCGATGTCGGCCATGATGCCAATTATCAGCCGGCATATGGCGCTCACCCCCGTACAGAAGAGCATCGCCATCGCGATACCTGTGCTGCTGGGTTCACTGGGTCGCATCCCGCTAGGCATCCTGACTGATCGTTTTGGCGGCCGGATCGTGTTCAGCGTGGTCATGTTGCTCTCCATCATTCCCGCGTTTCTGATGGGCGGGGTTAGCAGTTACGCGCAGCTACTCACCTATGGATTTTTAATTGGAATCGCCTTGGCCAGCTTCTCGGTCGGTGTCGCCTTTGTTAATGGATGGTATCCGCCGGAACGTCAAGGTTTTGCGCTTGGCGTCTATGGTGCGGGTAATATCGGACAGTCGCTTGCGGCGTACGGCTCGCCGGTGTTGGCCGCAGCCATCGGATTCAAGTGGGGTTTCTGGACCTTCGGCATACTGCTTGCCATCTGGCTGGTGATCTTTGTCAGTATGGCTCGCAATGCTCCCAACCGCGGACCGGCAAAATCGTTTGCCGAGATCGCGCGCCCGCTGGAAGACAAACGTAGCTGGGTGCTGAGCCTCTACTACTTCCTTACGTTTGGGGGCTTCGTGGCTATGGCTGTTTACCTGCCGACACTTCTGACCGAAGTTTTCAAACTGACGCCTCAGGATGCCGGCTTCCGCACGGCCGGATTCGTGGTGCTGGCCACTTTGTTGCGTCCGGTGGGCGGTGTGTTGGCTGACAAGATAGGGGGTCAAACCATCCTTAAATGGGTCTTTCCGGCGACGGCGGTTTTCGCCATCTTCCTGGCGTGTCCATTAATGTCGACCTTCACCATTGGCGCCTTGGGCATAGCCGCATCGATCGGCCTTGGCAACGGAGCAGTTTTCAAGCTCGTGCCTGAGTACTTTCCCAAGTCGGTGGGCGGGGTCACCGGACTGGTTGGCGCGGCGGGCGGACTTGGCGGTTTCTTTCCTCCGCTTGTGCTCGGGATGATCAAACAGCAAACCGGCTCGTTCACCCTTGGCTTCGTGCTGCTTAGCGTCTTTGCTCTTGCTTGCCTGATGGTCCTGCTATTAACCATGCGCTCGCCAAGGATTGCCTTAGCCACGAATTGAGCAATGAAGAATCTCAAGCCTATTGACCTTTCGCCACGCGGTTCGGACACGGCGCATGCCCTCGCCTGGGGGCTAATCGCCGCTGCCGTGCTGATTGCTGGCATCGTGGTCGGCAGCCGTGGCTTCAAGGACTTCGATCCCGCCCTGGTTTCCTATGCCGGAGCCACCGTATTCTCGGCGTTTGGTCTGGGCTATCGCTATTCGATGTGGCTGCGCCGCCCTCCAACCCGTCTTTACTGGTTTCGCGGTTGGCAGATATTCCTGCAACCAAGAAGATTGCCGGGAAACATCGCGCGGCTAGCAGGAATTTTCTGGAGCAACGTCGTGCTGCAGCGTTTCATCGAGCGCCGCTCCAAGACGCGCTGGACCGCACATTGGTTTCTAGCCTGGGGCTGCTTGATCGCCGCGGCTGTTACGTTTCCCTTATCTTTCGGATGGATACGCTTCGAGACCGCTCCCGACAATCAGGCAATCTATCGCGCATTCGTTTTCGGGATTCACGTCGGCAGCTTTCCCCTCGACAGCCTGATCGCTCCCCTGGCGTTCAACATTCTCGATATCTGCGCTGTGATGGTGCTAATTGGGGTGTTTGTAGCGATGTGGCGGCGTGGCCGTGACCGTGGCGCAATGAGCGTCCAGCAGTTTTCCAACGATTTGTTGCCGCTGATTCTGCTCTTCGGTATTTCCGTCACTGGCCTGTTCCTCACCGCGTCTACACACCTCATGCGGGGACTCTATTATGTCTTTCTCTCGCAACTGCATGCGGTGACAGTTATTTTCACGCTGCTCTACCTGCCGTTTGGGAAGTTCTTCCATATATTCCAACGCCCGGCACAGATGGGTATCGATTTCTATAAGCGCGCTGGAGAAGAGGGCGGGCAAGCCTTGTGCGCCCGTTGCGGCGAAGGTTTTGCTAGCAACCTTCAAGTTGGCGACTTGAAAGCAGTGGAGAGCGCACTCGGTATTCAATATCGGATGGAAGATGGCACTCACTACCAGGATGTTTGTCCGCAATGCAGGCGCAAGAATCTCGCCCTCACGCAAGATGCCATGTGGCGGACAGCCGGAGCGGAGCGCGAGCGCTTGGAAAGCTTTTGACCTATGGCAAAACTCCCCGTTGACATACCGGAATTAGTAAAGCAGTTCGGGCCGACTCTCAACCGCGTTCCCGCCGGCGGCTGGGTGGCCTCGGAAGAAGAAGACAGGATGGTCAAGACGCATTGCTGCTTCTGCGGGCAGCAATGTGGAATTCAGTTGCGGGTGCGAGACAACAAGATTGTCGGGTGGGAGCCCTGGGAGGATTTTCCCTTCAACCAGGGAAAACTGTGTCCCAAAGGCGTAAAGCGCTACATGCAGGACGAGCATCCCGACCGGCTCAAGCATCCGCTGCAGCGCGTCCCGGGAAAGGGCTTCGAGCCCATCGGTTGGGATGCGGCGCTCAGCCGAGTGGTCAGCGAGATTCAGCGCATTCAGCAGGCGTACGGCAACGACTCATTCGCGGTGCTGACGGGCGCTTCGCTCACTAATGAGAAAGCTTACCTGATGGGCAAGTTTGCGCGAGTGGCGTTGCGCACCGCCAACATTGACTATAACGGCCGGCTGTGCATGGTTTCCGCGGGCGCGGCGTCAAAGAAGGTCTTTGGCATTGATCGCAGCGCCAATCCCTGGTCCGACATTCCCAAAGCCAAAGTGATTCTGGTTGCAGGCGCGAACATCGCTGAATGCGCCCCAATTACCACCGACTACCTTTGGCAGGCACGCGAAAACGGCGCCAAGCTGATCATTCTCGATCCCCGCATGACTCCCATTGCCCGCAACGCTGACCTCTTCATCCCAGTACGTTCCGGCGGCGACATAGGCATATTCAACGGGATGCTGCACATCATGATCGAGCGCGGCTGGATCGACCGCGATTTCATCGCGCAGCATACGACCGATTTCGAGCAGGTGGCTGAGGCAGTAAAGAAGTACACGCCTGAGTACTCGGCCAAGATTGCCGGTGTTCCGCCGGAGATGATCATTCGCGCCGCCGAAATGTGGGGACCCGCTCCCACCAGCTTTCTGTTACATGCGCGCGGCATCGAGCACCACACGAAAGGTGTGGACAACTGCATTGCGGCCATCAACCTGGTGATTGCCAGCGGTCGCATTGGCCGTGAGGGCTGCGGCTACGCAATGATTACCGGCCAGGGCAACGGACAGGGCGCCCGCGAGCAGGGTCAAAAGTGTGATCAGTTGCCCGGCGCACGCGACGTCTCGAACCCGGAGCATCGGAAATACATTGCCGGCGTGTGGGGCGTTCCGGAAGAGTCAATTCCCGGCAAGGGCCTTTCTGCTGTTCCGCTTGTCGAGGCCATTCAGGAAGGCAAGATCAAGGGGCTGATCTCCATCTGCTTCAATCCTACGGTTTCGCTTCCAGACGCGAATTACGTGCGGGCTGCGCTCGAGAAGTTGGAGTTCTACGTCAACATTGAGTTTTTCCTCTCCGAGACCGCCCGCTATGCCGACATCGTGCTTGCCGGGTCTCTCATGGAAGAAGACGAAGGCACGACCACCAACGTCGAGGGCCGTGTTATCCATCACCGAAAGGTCGTGAGCCCTCCCGGTGAAGCGCGCGAGGACTGGAAGATCATCTGCGAGATTGCCAGTCGGCTCGGATATGGCGACAAGTTCAACTACTCGTCGCCGCGCGATATTTTCGAGGAACTGCGAATTGCGTCCAAAGGCGGCATCTCCGACTATTACGGAATCACCTGGGATCGCATTGACGAGAGCAATGGAATCTTCTGGCCTTGCCCTGAGATCGGACATCCGGGCACACCGCGCCTCTATGAAGACGGCAAGTTCGGCCACCCTGATAGCAAGGCGCATTTCATTCCCATTGAGTGGCGGCCATCAGCCGAAATGCCAGACGATGAATATCCGATCATCCTCACAACCGGACGTGTGGTGTCGCACTTCCTCTCCGGCACGCAGACTCGCCGCATCGGCGCATTACTGGATCAGTGTCCCCAGCCGTTTTGCGAGATGCATCCCCGGCTCGCGGAGAAGCATGGCATCGAGGATGGTGATTTCGTCAAAGTCGAGAGCCGGCGCGGAAGTGTCGTGGTGCGGGCGCAGGTCGTGAAGACTATCCGACCTGATACGGTTTTCATTCCTTACCACTGGCCACTTGATCGTTCCGCCAATAACCTTACGATTCGTGCCATTGATCCTGTTTCGAATATTCCGGAATTCAAGATCTGTGCGGTTCGCCTCTTTAAGACAGACGAGCCGACGGATGCCATTGCGCAACTGGAGACCGAAGCCGGAGGCATTCGTTGAGCGAGCGCAGCTTCTACATCGACTACTCCCGCTGCATTGGATGCCAGTCCTGCGTGGCTGCCTGCGCCGAGTGCGACACGCACCGCGGCGTTTCGATGATTCACCTGGAGACCATTCAGCGCCGTGAGAGCGTGCAGACCGCGCCGCAAGTCTGCATGCACTGCGAAGACCCGATCTGTGCGCGGGTATGCCCGGCCGACGCCATCAAGAAGACGCCTGACGGCGTGGTGCAAAGCTCCCTGAAGCCGCGTTGCATTGGCTGCTCAAATTGTGTGCTTTCATGCCCGTTCGGAGTACCGAAATACCAAGTCGAGATCGACCAGATGATGAAGTGCGACATGTGTTACGACCGAACCAGCGTAGACAAGAAGCCGATGTGCGCCACGGTTTGTCCCTCCCAGGCGCTGACCTTCGCCACCGCGGAAGAGATTCAGCGCACGCGGCGAGGCGTTGCCATCAACAGCTGGAAGTTCGGCAAGGAAGAAGTGACAACCAAAGTGTTCGTGATTGTGCCTCGTGAGGTAGAACGGGTGAACGTCGAGTTGGTGCAGATTTCGCCGACGCCATCCGCCCTATCCGACGACCCATATGATGTAGCGCTAATGCTGGAGAACGTGGGATGAACACACCTGACGAAGAAGAAGGTTGTGCAGGATGCAAAGCGGCATCCACGCCCAAGTGGCGGCAGGACTTTCCCATCGAGTGGGAAGGCGACCACTACGTAACCCGCCGCGAGATGGTGAAGTTTCTGGTCTTGGGCTCGCTGCTGCTGGCGTCTGCCAACTGGGCGACGGTTGTGGCCAGCCGATTGCTGCATCGCGGATCTCACGTGGAGCGATACATCGGCTCAACCGCTGCTCTGGAGAAAGCAGGCTCGATGCTCTTCCGCTATCCCACAGACAGGGACCCGTGCATTGCCGTTCGCACGCCCGCAGGAAAACTGGTCGCCTACTCGCAACTCTGTACACATCTGTCGTGCGCCGTAGTGTATGCCGCGGCGGAGAACGGCCTGTTCTGCCCCTGCCATCATGGCCTATTCAATCTTGCAGGCCAGCCGATTGCCGGTCCACCAACCCGGCCCTTACCTCGAGTGCAACTAGAGCAGCGCGGCGACCAACTCTTCGCTGTCGGCATGGAGGCTTTATGAGTCTGAGACAGCAAGGAACGACTCTGTTTTCAGCCATGCTTGCATTTGTGGGGGCAGCGGTCGTGCTACAACTCTGGCTGCTCACCGTGTCCATGGAAGCCTTACTCAGCGGTGCCTACAAAACGCTGATTCCCGCGGCTATCGGCTCTAGCGTGTTACTGCTTGTCAACGCCGGCCTGTTGCGATACGTATTGAGATTCGACCGCGATGCGCACGGAGAATAGTTCGTGAATCCACGGAAGTCGTCCTGCTATTTATCGTCCTCTCGAACCATTCCCTCACTCCAGACGGACGCGGACGGCAGCCCTCGGTTTGCTGATCTTCTTCCGGTACGCAAGAACCACGCCAACCGGAGTTCGAAGGGTGGCGGACTATCCCATTAGTTGACTCAGCTGGTGAGAACAGGGCACAACATGAATTGGTTGTTTGTCGTCAAGGATTTTGGATTGGTAGCTTTGTACTACCAATTGGCCAGGAACCGGCATGTGGGAAGTCTAGAACGTCGAAGCTGAGCCATCGCACCACAGCGTCAATCTGAGGGCGACGTTATCGAGTTGCGGGCGGAGAATGCCAAGAACGGCGAAGCACGCGCCGTCCTACTCGAGGGTGAGCTCGCTCAATTGATCGAGCGGCGTCGCGATGCCCGACAGGTGAAGAAGCCCAATAAGCCTGGGTTGCTGTCAGGATGGATCTTCCACCACGACGGCAAACCAGTGGGCGATTTTCGCAAGGCATGGGCGATAGCCTGCTGCAAGGCGGGGATTGGCGAGCTGCTGTGTCCCAATTGCGAAATCGCAGTAGATGCGCAACACAAATGCGCAAAATGCTCCCATAGCTGGACGCGCGAGGCACTGAAATACGTCGGCCGGGTATTCCACGATTTCCGCCGCACGGCTGTTCGCGACATGGTGCGCGCTGGCGTGCCGGAGACTGTTGCCATGAGCATCTCGGGACACAGGACGCGGTCCATGTTTGATCGTTACAACATCACCGACGAACGTGATCGTCGCCAAGCGCTGCGGGCAATGCAGGAGTACAGACAGCAGCAGTCGGTAGCCGAGCCCCGCGTGAACGCCATGCCGCCGCAACGGGCGGGCATCAAGTGACCTTCTAGCGGCTAGAACACGGAGAATTCACGGGGAATTTAAACGGGCACCCGATGCGCGTGCCCTTAACTCATTCAATAGATGGCGCGCCCTGAGAGATTCGAACTCCCGACCTTCTGGTTCGTAGCCAGACGCTCTATCCAGCTGAGCTAAGGGCGCTCCGAAAAGCGGCACAGCGATTATAACAAACGCGCGCGTGCCCGGTTTGTTTTTGACGGCGCCGCAGCGTCTCCCACGCAGCACACCTCGCTTGCGCCTTCTGGCCACGGCAACATCACCAGATGTCAAACTCCGCTGCCGGCGATCGGGCCGGCCAATTGACTGGTTCGACACTCTGATTTTCAAAGAACGAATCCCGCCGCCACATTTCACGACGGCGTGTGGGCCGATGCGGCCCAACCTACCAAGCTACTTCACCGCCCTCCGCGACACCAAAAGAAAAACACACCTGAAAAAACTATAGTAACCATACGATTCCCGATTGGCGGTCGGTACCAAAACCCAGAGGAATTAACCCGACAGCAAACCGCGCCCCGATCCTCCCACCAAGGGCAGCCCGTTCGACACTTGGCGAACATCGCACTCGTCTGTAACAATCGCACTTCAGATCAGACCGTCCTCATGTCCCTTTCTCTTGCGGAATTCGTCACCCGTTGGAAAGCCAGCTCTCTGTCTGAGCGCTCCGGCGCGCAGAGCCACTTTAATGATCTGTGTGAGGTCCTCGGCCAATCCCATCCCGCCGCCGTCGATCAGTCGGGCGAGTCCTTCACCTTTGATATCGATCGTGAGACTGCCCATCGTCTGCTCGCATCCCCACTGAATGTGAATGGACGCCCAAACTCAGACGTGGTTCGACCCGTTGCAAGCGCTGTTGATATTGCGCGGGGTTCACGGAATATGTGGACCATTGATTTTGGAACAGACATGACCGAAACCGAGGCAGCCCAATACGAAGCGCCGTTTGAATATGTGAAGTCAGTTGTATATCCAGAGCGAAAAGAAAATCATCGTGACGCCTATCGGGAGAGGTGGTGGTTGTATGCCGAGGCTCGACCCGGAATGAGAAAAGCCATTGTCCCCCTCCCTCGCTATCTGGCTACTCCGAGGGTTTCCAAACACCGGCTGTTTGCATGGCAAGAACCGCGAGTCCTTTGTAATGACGGGACTATTGTTTTCGCGCGTGAGGATGACTATTTCTTCGGAGTGCTGCATTCGCGAATCCATGAGACATGGGCGCGTGCTCAGGGCACGCAATTGCGAGAGGTCGAGAGTGGCTTCCGCTACACGCCCACTTCGACCTTCGAGACGTTTCCCTTTCCGTGGCCGCCGGGCAAGGAACCGAAAGACGATCCGCGAGTGAAGGCAATCGCCGATACCGCTTGCGAGTTAGTCGAGAAGCGCGATGCATGGCTGAACCCGCCGGGAACTTCGGAACTGGAGCGCGCAGATCGCACCCTTACCAACCTTTACAACAAACGCCCAGCATGGCTCGCGGAGGCCCATCGCAAACTCGACGAAGCTGTCTTCGCCGCATACGGCTGGCAGCCCACCTTAACCGATTCAGAAATCCTGGAGCGCCTGCTGGCCTTGAACCACGAAAGGGCCGCTAGATAAGAGGCCTCCGTATGGTTGGCCCAGCCTACCACCTTGCGGTTGCCCCACCCAAGCCGCACTTCGTGAGGAACGGGAAGCTGCGATGGGCAGGCAGGTGATCTCGCCGACTGCCCCGGTCTGGTGCTTTTCGCGACCCGGGAGAATGGTCCGTCTCAGATTATCCACCCTTGATTGCACCAGCGAGAGTAGCGACGATACAGCCCGCAACAACGCCATCGCGAAAGTGGCGCATGAGACTCCTTTCCTCGCTGGCCCAGCTTGTAGTACGATGGCCGAGCTTTGCCAAAAAACAAAATTTCGCTTCCGAAATCAACCAAGGAGATTCTAGATGAAAGGGCTAACTAAAAAGGCTGGGCTGTATCTGGCATTGTTGCTGGCCACGTCCGTCGTCGTTCCCTCGGCTTTCTGCCAAGGTCTGCCGTCGTTTGGAAACGTAATCATCGTGGTGGGCGAGAACCAGAATTACAGTACGAGCTACAACTCCAGCAATATGCCCTATTTGACCTCCCTCGCCAACGAGTATGGCCTCGGAGTGAACTACTACTCGGACACACATCCTTCGATCGGCAACTATCTGAACTTAGCCACCGGGAACATTCTCACCGACGACGACAGCCAGACCCCGCAGAGCTTTCCGGTCTCGCTGAATAACATTGCGCTCGAAGTGCAAAACGCGGGGGGAACCTGGAAGGACTATGTAGAGGACCTCCCTGGCGCCAGCTTCTGCGGCGGCCTGAATCGGGGAACGTACTACGTCCGCCACGATCCACTCCAATACTTGACGACCATCAACACAGAGAGAAGCAACTTTGTGTGCTACACCCACTTCGCCCAGGATGTGCTCTTGCACAGGCTCCCCACGCTCTCGTGGCTCGTGCCCAACGGGTGCGATGACGCGCACGACTGCTCCATCGGGACCTTCGACAACTGGCTGCACGATGAAGTCGGACCTTTGGTTCTGAGCTCCTACTTTAGAACCGGGGGCACGGGTTTGCTGATCATCGTTTTCGACGAGAACAACGACAGCGGAAGCCCGGATTGCGAGACTACGACCGAAGGACAGGGTTGCGGCGGGCAGGTGGAACTGGTTGTGGTCAGCCCATACAGCAGGAGGGGATACCAGTCGCACGGCGGCGACACGCGGAACTACAACAACAGTTACGATGAAGGGGACATCCTGCGGCTGATGTCGCAGGGACTCGGCCTGCCTACGTCCAATCTTGGCTGGGCTACCAATGGGTTGCCCATGGCTGATTTCTTCTCCACCGAGGACGAGCACTGAGGGCGGACGGACCAGCCCAAACCGTTTGTGAGGCTCCTTCACGATGGGAGGCTGGACCTCAACGGCCTGGGCGGGTCACGGATTTGAACCCTGAGCTGGCGCGGCGTGCGAATTGTCCATATGCATGCGAGAAAACATGGAGTGAGGTCCGCCATGGACGAACTCGCGGGCAATGTTCCAGCCCACATATCCCAGCAGGGCGTAGTTGCCCATCCGGAACGCATCCTTGTCGTCGTAGCGGCCCGGGTACCAGCCATAGACGGCGACCATGGTGCCGGCATACGGCGCGACCAGCGCAGGCAAAGAGAAGACGCGATGGCCGTCTTCGCCGCGGCGCGCGGTCAAGGTTGAGAACACAGCATGGCCCAGCCGCGGAAACACGCCTTTGCACTCACAGCGGTAGTACAGCGTATCTTCCTTCAGGGCTTCAGCCAGCGCATAACGCGTGGTGGTGCTGATCGCCGCAATGCCGAAGTCGGACGCGTATCGCTTGCTGTAACCTGAAGCCCCTTGCTTCCACTCCGGCGGAGTATTAGTCGCCTGGCTGATGCCGGCAGCGAACGCCGCGCCCAGGATCGGGTACGGGCCAATCATGTCGAAGACGTAGTTGTGGAGCTTCGTGCTTTGCGTCGGACGCATGTACTTCACGCTGAATTGCACCGGTGCCGTATGGGCAACCGTGGTGGTGCTGGAGGAGTCTTCCAAGTCGGCCAGAGCCAAGGATTGCGCCTTTGCCAACACTGGGAAGGCTGTGAGGCTCGCGATTACCAACAGCAACAGCATGACTCGGCATGTGTTCCTGCCGACATTCTGCCTGGTCAACCAAAGCTCCAGCCCGCAATTTGTCGTCATCATTGTCATTCCTTCCCAAGCTTTCAGGTATCGTGCGAACTACTACTCCCACCAGGTACAGACTCTCTAGCTGCTTGCTGATGGATGCCGCGGTGAGACAATTTAGAATGACGGATGGAGGCCTACAAGTCTGAGCAGGATAGCTCATATAAACGGAATTGAAAGTTTGCGCTCGCTACTTTATGGCGGGTTATTGGTGAAAAGTTTTTGTGGCGTACTTCTCTGGCGGGACTTTATCGGCTAGCGCAGTCCCACCCATCTTGCCGGCCAGCAAAAGGGTGGGAGCAAAAAACCTGGACCCGTGCGGGTGTCGATCTTCAAACGATCTTACTCGTCGCCCGCCTCCAGACATCCGGTCGCCGCAACGGGTCAACGCCCACAGTTTTTTCTTCGATCGCGCGAATGGCAAGGTGGGTGGATTACAGAAAACTAAGACGGAGTACCCTCAACTATAGCTGGGGCGTGGTTGTGGTCGTCGATGTGGTGTCCCTTCTCACTTCCGGCGGCGGCGCGGTTGTGGTGGTCGTCGTATCAGTCTGGCTTACTTTCGGTTGAGGCGTGACTGTAGTGGTCGTCGTATCGGTCTGCTGCGTCTGCGGCTCCGCTGGCGTAACCGTCGTATCCGTAGTCTGACTGGTCTGGGCCTGCGTCGGAGCGGTCGGATCTTGTGAAGTGGTAGTGGTGGATTGTGTGGTGCTCTGTGCCAGTACCGGCAGCGACAGGGCGATCAAGATGAGCGACCCCAGGACAACAGCAAATAGCGTTTTGGATTTCATTGATTCTCCTCTATTGCATCGGTCAGAAGCCATGGTATGGCTTTCATTACCACTTAATCTGGTCACAATTGCTCGTCGTCCTGGGAGAATCAACCAGAGAAGTGCGCTGTTTTGACCGCCGACAAGTCAAAGCCAAGATTTTTTTCCTGCGCGGCGATTGTCGACGATCAGACAGAGCACCCACTCAAGCAAAGTCGGCTTGAGTAAAACGCTCGCCTAACGCCAGAAATTGCGCTGGCGAGTGGGGCACCTGTGAGCCTGGCCGCCAAAGACTGGCGGAGCTAGGCGCACAGGGCGCCACTCATTGCAGCGGCTGCCGGCTGGAATGACTCTACCCGCGGCCGGTGCCGAAACATCTGATCGCTGCCCAACTGCATACTTTCCCGCTCCTGCCAATGGGTCTCGCACAGCGGCACCTTGTTCCAGGTCGCTAACGTCACACCGACTGACTGACAGATAGCACAAGGCCGTTCCTCGTTGTTGGATTGCATGGCATTCCTCCACTTGCACTTGCTAGTAACCGTAGAAGCTGACCGTCCCATGGAATGAGACCTGCCGCGGGACGCAACTCGATGACGATTGGATTTATCTCCACAACTATGCCTTTCTTCGGCAAAGCAGCAGAAATAATCAGATAACGAAGGCCCACATTAGATTGATCCAATAAACTCAGATGAGGACCGCACTCCATAAAGCACGCATCTCGCCAATATCGTCATCACCATGCCCATCTCGATCGCCACTGCTACCTTTGCTCCCATGTCGAGATCAGCCGTTCACTCTCCGTTGCCGGGCTGCATACATCGGGCGGGAGGCGTGGCCCAGCCTGGCGATTTGGCGGTTTCCTGTCCTTACGATGGCAGGCTGCGCCAGCTCGAACGTCACAGCCATGCCGCCCGATGATGATGTACACTGCGTGGTCGTAAAACCCCAATACCAAAGGGCAGTAGTCGGCAGTAGTCGCCACTGTCCGCTTATCGGCACGCATTTTGGTGCTCTAAACGTGCGCCCATTCATAGGAGCTTTATATGAAAGAGTTTTCGAAGGGATTGCAGCTGTTAAGCGGGGCCCTACTGCTTGCCTCAGCACCGGCTGTGGCTCAGCAGGTGACCGGCACACCTGGTTCGCCCAGCGCAACCACCACCATCGACGGTAAACAGCTTCCCCCGCTCCCACCGAAGTTTGAAGGCAAGATCGGGCGGAACGCGGCGCAGTCGACGCCTTACTGGCCGGCTCGCGTGGAGCCACCCAAAGGCGCGCCCAACGTCCTGCTGATCATGACCGACGATTCCGGTTTCGGCGTCCCCAGCACCTTCGGCGGCGTCATCCCCACACCGGCGCTTGACCGGATCGCGGCGATGGGCCTTCGCTACACCAATTTCAATTCCACGGCGCTATGCTCGCCGACGCGGGCTGCCCTCATCACCGGGCGCAACCATCACTCGGCCGGATTCGGCGTGGTCTCTGAGCAGTCCACCGGCTACCCCGGCTATGACAGCATCATCACCCGCGACAAGGCAACGATTGGCCGCATTCTCAAGGACAATGGATATCGCACCTCCTGGTTCGGCAAAGACCATAATGTCCCCGCCTTCCAGGCCAGCCAGGACGGCCCCTTCGACCAGTGGCCCATCGGCATGGGCTTCGAATATTTCTATGGATTCATCGGCGGCGACACCAGCCAATGGCAGCCGAACCTGTTCCGCAACACCACGCCGATCTATCCCTACGTCGGCCATCCCGGCTGGAACCTGACCACGGCGCAGGCGGATGACGCCATTACATACATGAAGCGCATCAATGCTCTCGCCCCGGACCAACCCTTCTTTGTCTACTACGTCCCCGGCGGCACGCATGCGCCGCATCATCCCACGCCGGAGTGGATCAAGAAGATCAGCGACATGCATCTGTTCGACAAAGGCTGGGACGACCTGCGCGAGCAGATCTTCGCCAACCAGAAAGAGCTGGGCGTGATCCCCCAGGACGCGAAGCTCACGCCCTGGCCGCATGACCTGCTGAAGCATTGGGACGAACTCACGCCCGACGAAAAGAAGATGTTCCTGCGTCAAGTCGATGTCTTCGCCGCTTACGTCGCCTATACCGACAATGAAATCGGCAGGGTGATCCAGGCGGTCGATGACATGGGCAA
>Ga0187857_10002374_pt1 | contig 17006 bp, 10 predicted proteins | sample June2016WEW_8_10_FD_132984 | JGI IMG/M metagenome (GOLD analysis project Ga0187857, IMG submission 132984) | Peatland microbial communities from SPRUCE experiment site at the Marcell Experimental Forest, Minnesota, USA - June2016WEW_8_100 | ecosystem: Environmental > Terrestrial > Soil >...
CGCGCTTCTGGGACGAACCTTCGATAAGCCTCTTCCCAGCGTCGAAGCGCTCTGCCAACTTCTGGCGAGAGCGTCGGCGACGGGCGTCTGGTGAAATCACGTCGGTCAGGTAAACAGCCTGGCGCTCGACGCTCCGCCGCAAGTCGCCTATGGCCAGGTTGAGCTGCGCCATCTGCTTCCGCCCGGAAGCTGAGATGTCTGGATCCTCCCTCAGGCGGAAAATGGCCTCTTCCAATGAGATGGCTGCACCGAGCAGACCGTTAATCTCGTGAACAAATGCGGCCATCTGTGTCCCTACGGACGCCAGCACCCTCAGCATTGAGCCCTCAGTCATCAGCCGCTGAGAGGTGCTGCTGGCCGCAGAGAACTCATGCCCCGCCTTGCTGATTAGCCCTTGGGCGGTCGCGATGTCGCCTGCCGCTGCGCATCTGCGTGCTTCCTGAGCCAGCTCACTGGCTCGGTTCACCGATGCCTCGACGGCCCTCCTAAGCTCGAGCTTCGATGGTTCGACCGCGTCCAGTGTTTGCTGCTTCCGCTTCTCGCTTCGCTCCTGCCGTGACTGTTGCTTGGCGGAGGCGCGAGTGCGGACGGAAAGGTATATAGTGGTGCGTAGGATATCCACCAGGGCGTCAAGCTCAGCGCCTGGCACGAACCCTTCGCGATTGACCAGCATCTTGAGATTTGGCGCCTTGGCCAAGGTCAGAAAGACTGCGCCGAAATACGCGCTATTACCGAGGAACAGAAGCCCCTCGTTCTCATCCGCAGGCTTCTCGGCCATGGGCAAGGCGCTCAGATAAGTGAGCGTCTTTTGCCGCTTCTTGTAATCCGCGTCGATGGAAAGCCAGTCATCATTTGGCTCACCGTAAGGCAACACTCTGAAGCCTTCCATAAAGACACGGATTCCACTGGAGCGCCCCAACCAGGCCTTTTCGCTCCGGGTCCCGCCACCGCCCTCTCGGACCAGAATGCGCGCCTGGAAAAATGGGCCGCCCTTTGAATTTGGATGGTCTATCCTGGTCCTTAGCGGCTTGGCATTGGGGAATTCTGTCTCGCCCCTTTTTGTCGGAATTACGTTGATATGAACTTTCCCGTCGGACAGGTCGCTCTTGATCTCGATAATCCACTGCGCAGCTTGCACGAGGGCAGGCCAATAGTCGTCACCTGCCTCGAAGTCGCCGGTGAGTTTGACGGTGAATCCCGGGTCGGTTGGGCGCGTGTCGGCAACGTTCGGCCGTTCAAAGAGAAGTGGGTGGGTCACTACTCTGTTCGGTGGATCGACGAGCGCTTCTGCCGGCTTGTAGGCTCCGACTTCAGCGAAAAATCTCGCTCGCTCGGCGGGTGTCCACTTGCGGCGAAGCCGCCGGAGCTCGATCATCGTGCCTCCTTTGCCACTGGTCGGGATTGGTTCCGGATTGACCTGGACTGCGTTCGTCCCGAAAAGGTCGTCCAGGGTCTCCTGCTGTTCGACAATATCCCAGTCAATGCTGGCATCCACACCGAAGGCACTACCGTCTGTTATCTCGGGGCCCGGAATCGAGTGGACGCGCAGGTGTTTCGCGAGCTTGTGAGCTGCCAATCTCCCGATGCCCTTCGCGCCGGTAAAGCGACGATGGTATCGAACTGATAGCCTTTGGCCTGCCTCTTTGATCCGCGAAGCAATTCTCAAGAATCCACTCTTGAAATGCGCTGGGGTCATCCCAACGCCGTCGTCGACAATCTTGATCACTCCGAGGTTGGGGTTGTCGAGGTTCTCGCCGTGGACGATCACCTCTTCGGCGTCGGCATCGTAGGCGTTCTTGATCAGTTCGACCAGCGCTGTTGACTCGCGCCCGACGAGCATTTCCCCGAGCTCGCGGAAAAGGTGCGTATCGACAGTAAATGTTTGGCTGGGCATAAGGTTACGAACGCATTTCGGCCACACTCCGACTTCCAGGAGCCCACAGTGCCTCGAAAACGCTGAACGGCGACCTCCAACATTTTCGCAGGTGGCCCCTCGGCCGTGCGCGACCCCCAAAACCAGGGCTCGTTTCTCTTGTGGTTGCCATCTGACGGAGCGGCGTCAACGGCGAGCCGCCGTCCGCTGCCGCTCTCGGAGCTTTGTTTCCAGCCTTCTCAGGCGTGTCACGTTCTCCTGGCGCACAGGCGGGGGTGTATCCTTGGCGTCACGCCTGCGCTGGACTGAGTATTCGAGCGACACAAGCAGAGGCTGAGCTTCTTCTGGCGTTAGATCGATCTGCATAAGTGCCTTTCACGTAAAAAGTCCCGTGCTCAATAATGTGAATGAGCCTCATTGTCAACCTTATCCGCACGCATGGCCTCGGGTTCATCCCCGAGTGGCCGGTCATTTTTCCACGTTCAGCCTGTCCGCGCCCTGCCGGGAGAACGCGGCGGCTCGGGCTTGCCCTCGCCGAACTTGCGCCTTGCTGAGCCTGCTCCCCAGTTTCGCCAACAACTGCGCCGCTGCCTTGTCTGCCTTTTCGGCGGCCAGGCTCAGCCATTTATAGGCTTCAACCTCATCCCGCCGAACGCCTCGGCCCTCCGAGAGGGCCTGTCCAAGGTTCCGCTGCCCGTCCGGGTCACCCCCTGCGGCGGCTTTGGCGAACCACCTGGCCGCCTCCGCCGGGTCCTGCTCCACACCCTTCCCGCTGGCGTAGCATTCGCCGAAGCTGCACTGGGCGCGGGCATACCCTTGCTCGGCAGCCTTCCGATACCAGTTAAAAGCCTCGCGGCCGTCTTTGGCCACTCCCTTTCCCTGGGCATAGCACCCGGCCAGACTGTTTTGCGATTCGGCGCGGCCTGATTCGGCGGCTTTGCGAAACCACCGGGCGGCCTCGGTTTCGTTCGCCGGCAAGCCCTCGCCGGCCAGATAGGCCTGCGCCAGCACGTGCTGCAACGCGGCCACGGCGTTCGTGCCCGTTTGACGAACTGTCCGTAACTTATCCGTTTTCGCGTTGTCGAGGCCCGCTAACTGCCTGGCCCAATCCTCCCGCGGTTCGAGCAGGTCCCCCCAACTATGTGTCCAGCAATGGAGCTCTCGGAAGGCCTCCGGGTGATCGCCATCCTGCCGCATCTGGCTGACAAAGCCCGCCACATCGAGTTTGGCCGCTTGGCCCGAGAGAATCTTGAGTTCGCCAGGGAGTGTGGCCACGCAGTAACCCTCCTCCGAGCAAACCAGGACGGGCCCGACAAAGAGAAGATTGGTTGCCGGCGCGCCCGTCCTGCCCTTGGTTAAATCCGCCGCGCACAGTTTGCACAGGTTTGTCTGCAGGGTTTTCTGCTTGCTAAAAAGAGCGCGCGGGATGTCCACCAGGAGCTTCGGCTGCATCAGGCACGTATTCTTGGTGCAGTGATTGTTCACCCCATGGCTCGGGTTCTGAGCCAGGCCAAGCAAGTGGCCGGCCTCATGCATCAAGAGCAGACCCTCCAAGGAACGCGGGCAGCAAGCCAGGAAACGGCGATCGATGAAAATAACCCCCGGAAAAGGCAAAAGGTGAACGTGCGGCTCGATCGGGTTCACCCAGCCGAACTCCGGTTGCAAGCTCAGGTCCTTGGGAGCCGGTCGGCGCGGGGCTGCGGCGGGACTAGCCGATAACCGGCTGTCATAATAGAGAATGTAAATGAAAGCAGGCGCGGAGTTGCTGCTGTTTGCCGGCGGACCGTTCAGATAGCGGCAGGCCAGCACCTCGTGCGGAATCCCCCGCGCTTTCTCTCGCGGGATGATGGTGTCGCGCTCGATGCGGATGCCGCCGGGCTTGTCGCAGTATTTTGCCAGGAACTGCCGCAGTTGCTCGAGCACCGCATCACTCGGCTCCGTCCCCGCCACGGCATCCACCTCGACATAGAGCGAGGAGTGTGGCGACCGGTTCAGATAGAGCAGTTGCGGCTGCCATCGAGTCTCATCGCCCCGCTCGCCGGGCCCCGTGGAGGCGCAACCGGCCAGAAAGCACAGGCAAGCCGCAAGAACGCAGGCCCCGGCCTGCCGGGGAACGAACAACTGACTCATGGCCCAGGATTACCACGCGCGTAAATCCGCCGCAAGCTCCGTCGGAACTCGGAAACTCGGACCCGGCTATCCCCAGGCAACACCTGAAAAACAAGCTTGAAGTCCTTCTTTGAATGGGGAGCATTGGAGGCAGAATCATGAGAACAAGAATCGGGCTGGTCTTTTTCGTTGGTTTGGAGCTGCTGATTACGGGCAGGGTCGAGGGCGCCGAACCGGTCCTGCGCGTCGTCAAGAGCGGCGGCTCCGGCGCGAAGCTCCTGCAAAACGGAGATTTCGAACAGGCAGCAGGCGGCAAACTGGCCGGCTGGACGGCGGCGCCCCAAGGCTATTCCATGGCGAGGGGCGAGGGACGCAACGGCTCCCAGGCCCTGCGGTGCGAAAACCCAAACGGGCGCGTTTGGGTCGGCGCCAGCCAGGGCCTCGAGCTGAATCGCGCCAACGTGGCGCCGCTGGTGGTCCGCGGCTGGAGCAAGGCCGAGAACGTCAGCGGCGGTCCTGACAATGACTATTCGCTTTACGTGGACATCCTTTACGCGGACGGCTCGACGCTCTGGGGCCAAACCGCCAACTTCCACGCCGGCACGCATGACTGGGAAGAGCGTGAAATGGTCATTCTGCCGGAGAAGCCGGTCAAGGCGCTGACGCTGCATTGCCTGCTGCGCGGGCACTCGGGCAGGGCCTGGTTCGACGACGTTGCGGTGGAGGAAATCAAGGCGGAAGAAGGGGCCGTGCTTTTCCAAGGCGTGGCGGTCAGGCCCGCCGAACGGCCTGGAAGACCGGCAGGCCCGGCGTCCACCTTTGCCACACGGGACGGTTTGCAGATGCAGTTGCGGGACGGCGCGGTCGCTTCCTTGCAGGTCGATGGCCGGGAATTGGCCGGGGCAGCGCCCGCCGGCTTTCTGGCGCGGGATGTGGCCGCAAATTCGGACTTCTATTCTTTAGCCGGGGGAGAATGTTCCGAGCTGGGGTTGAAGCTCCGGAGCGCCTTTCGGGCCGAGGCCGGCCATATCGTCGTCCAGGGGCGGGTTGCGGACTTGCGCGGCGCGGATCGGGCGATCACTTTGATCTTCGCCCTACCCGTCGATGCAGCCGGCTGGCATTGGGGAGATGACATCCGGCGGAGCCGCCCCATCGGGGGACGCGCCGAATATGCCAATGCCGTGGCGGTGCATGGCGGAGCCACCGGAACCGAGTCGCTTTATCCGCTGGCAGCGATCTACGACGACCAGGCGGGCCTCGCGCTGGCCCTGGACATGGCCCAACCGGCCCAGTTCCGCCTCGGCTATCACGCCGGCACCCGCCAGCTCTATATCGCCTACGATTTCGGGTTGGCGCCCGAAACCGAGCGTTTTCCCGGCGCTGCCGACTTCCGGTTCGTTCTCTTCCGCTTCGATCCGCGGTGGGGCTTCCGGGCCGCCTTCGAGAAGCTGATGGCGATTTTCCCCGACTATTTTTACGCGCGCGCCCGCGAGCAGGGCCTATGGATGCCCTTCACCGACGTGAGCACGGTGCAGGATTGGCAGGACTTCGGCTTCAAATTCCACGAGGGCAACAATAATGTCGCCTGGGATGACGCGCACGGCATCCTGAGCTTCCGCTATACCGAACCGATGACCTGGTGGATGCGGCTGGCCAAGGATGCGCCCCGGACGATGGCCCAAGCTCTGAGGACGCGCGACGAATTGGCCCGGACCGGCAAGGGGTCCGACCAACAGATGGCGCTGGCCAGCCGTGTCGCCGGCGTATGGGATGAGACCGGCCAGCCCTGCTTGCTCTTCCGCAACGAACCGTGGTGCGACGGGGCGGTCTGGAGTCTCAATCCCAATCCCGCCCTCCCAGCCTCTCCTGAGAGGGCTGCTGCGCCGGAGCGCAAGGCCGGAGAAGAGGGGGCCGAGCCGGCCGCATACAACGGGGCAACCGTGCACTGGAACGAGTCAATCAAGCAGAGACTTTACGGTCCAGGGGTCCGGGGACAACTGGGCGGCGAGTATCTCGATTCCCTCGAGGGATACGTCACTGCGGACCTCAATTTCCGCCGCGAGCACTTTCGTTATACGAGCGTGCCGCTCACGTTCTCGAGCGAGACCAGGAAACCCGCGCTCTGCAAAGGGCTGGCGGTCTTTGAGTTCACCAAGTGGTTTTGCGACGATGTCCATCGCCTGGGCAAGCTCACCTTCGCCAACGGCGTGCCGTATCGTTTCACGTTCCTTTGCCCATGGCTGGACGTGCTGGGCACCGAAACGGACTGGCTTTACCAGGGCAAATACCGTCCGGCCTCGGACCGGGAGATGAGCCTCTGGCGGACGATGGCGGGCCGAAAACCTTACCTGCTCTTGATGAACACCGATTACAACGCCTTCACCCCGGAACTGGTCGAACGCTATTTCCAGCGCAGCCTCTTTTACGGCTTCTGGCCCGGCATGTTCAGCCACAATGCCGCCGACAATCCCTACTGGCAGAATCCCAAGTGGTACAACCGTGACCGGTCGCTGTTCAAAAAGTACCTGCCCTTGGTCAGACGCGTAACCGAGGCCGGCTGGCAACCGGTGCCCCACGCCGCTTGCGATAATGACAGCATCTGGGTCGAGCGGTTTGGACCGGACGCGGGCGGGGCGGTTTATTTCACCTTGTTCAACGACACTCCCGAGCGCCAAACCGGCGCGTTGCGCGCGGACACCCCAGCGCTGCGCCTGACCGGGCCACTCGGCGCGCAGGAACTGGTCTCCGGAGCCACCCTGGACAAAACCGCGGCGTGGCCGGTCAGTTTGGGACCGCAGGAAGCGCAGGTGATCAGGCTCTCGGCGGAGAGGTAAGGCGGCGTGTGGAGCGTGTCGAGCGTGGAGCGTGGAGCGTGTGGAGCGTGGAGAACGTCCCGACGCCGCTACGCTCTACGCTCCAGACGCTCCCCACGCTCCACGCTCCCCACGCTCCGACGCTCGGCACGCTCTTCACTCCCACTCGATGGTGCCCGGCGGCTTGCTGGTGATGTCGAAGCAGACACGGTTGACGCCTTTGACCTCATTGATGATGCGGTTGGAGAGCCGCTCGAGGAGGTCGTAAGGCAGCCTCACCCAATCGGCGGTCATGCCGTCCTGGGATTCCACGGCGCGGATGGCGATGGTGTAGTCGTAAGTGCGCTCGTCTCCCATGACGCCTACGCTGCGCACCGGCAGGAGGGCCGCAAAGCTCTGCCAGATTTTGTAATACCAGCCGCTGTCCTTCATCTCGCGCACGACGATGCGGTCGGCATTGCGCAGGATCTCGAGCCGCCGCGGGGTAACCTCGCCCAGAATGCGGACGGCCAGGCCGGGCCCGGGAAACGGCTGGCGCAGGACGATCTCGCGCGGCAATCCCAGCTCCAGCCCCAGCTTGCGCACCTCATCCTTGAAGAGGCACTTGAGCGGCTCGACCAACTGGAGGCGCATCCGCTTGGGCAGGCCCCCCACGTTGTGATGGCTCTTGATCATCGCCGCGGGGTTGCCCCCTATAGGCACCGACTCGATCACGTCCGGGTAAAGCGTGCCCTGGGCCAGAAACTTCGCCTTGCCCACGCGCCGGGCCGCCGCCTCGAAGACCTCGATGAACGTCTTGCCGATGAGCTTTCGCTTCCGCTCCGGCTCCCGCACGCCTTTGAGCCGGCCCAGGAACAGCCGCGAGGCATTCACATAGCGCAGCTTGATCTTGAAGTGCCGGCCAAAGACCTCCCGCACCACCTCGGCCTCCCGCCCGCGCAGCAGGCCGTTGTTCACAAAAATGCAGGTGAGCTGGTCCCCAATCGCCCGGTGCAGCAGCCCCGCCGCCACGCTGGAATCCACACCGCCGCTCAGCCCCAGAATCACCTTCTCCCGAAGCACTTGCCCCCGAATCGCCTCGACTGCCACGTCGATGTAATTGCGCATCGTCCAGTTCTTGCCGCAGCCGCAAATGTTGTGCACGAAGTTGGCAATGATCTCGCGCCCTTGCGGCGTGTGCGCCACTTCCGGGTGAAACTGCAGGCCGAACATTTTCCGGTCGTGGTCCTCGATGGCCGCAAAATTCGAATTCTCCGTCACGGCCACCGACTTGAAGCCGGTCGGAATCCTGGTCAGCTTGTCCCCGTGCGAGTTCCAGACCTGCAAGGTCTCCGGCAGGTTGGCAAACAACGGACAGAAACTGTCCTTGACCCGCAGTGTCCCTTTGCCGTACTCCCGTTTCAGGCCCGGTTCGACCTGCCCGCCCAGAGAATGGGCCAGGACCTGCAGGCCGTAGCAAATCCCCAGCACCGGCAGGCCCAACTCGAGGAGCGCTGGGTCCGGCAACGGCGCGTCCTGGGCATACACACTGGAGGGACTTCCAGACAGGATGAGGCCCCGGGGCGCCAGGGCGGCAATTTCGGAGGCCGGGGTGTTGTAGCGCAAAATCACCGAATAGACATTGCACTCGCGAATGCGCCGGGCGATGACCTGGGTGTACTGCGAACCAAAATCCAAAATGACGATCTGCTCAGTCATCGGTGTTGGTTCCCAAAGGCACTCTCTCTGACGCGTCCTGGCCCGAATACTTCATAGGAACGGTCCCGGCCTCCCGAGGCTGCGTAGCGCAGATTTCCAAGCCTGCTGTTTCGCCGACTTCCAGTCGGCCAGCCGCACCTGCTTGGCAGCATCTGCGGATTGGAAATCCGCGATACAGCAGACTGGAAGTCTGCGCTGCGCCTCCCAGTCCGCGAAACCTCATGAAACATCCTGGCCAGGGCGCTCTTCATGCCGATGGGACCTGCGCCTCCCGCTTGGCCATGATCGCGGCCTTTATCCTTTCCTTCAGCTCCGGCTTTTCGACCAGGGCCTTTTGCGCGGCATCTTTGCCTTGGCCGATCAGTTCGCCCTCGAACTGGAGCCACGCCCCTTTCTTGTCCACCACGCCGTCCTCGAGGCCCACGTCCAGGATGCTGCCTTCCTTGTTGATGCCCTGGTTGTAGAGGATGTCGAACTCGGCCTCCGCGAAGGGCGGGGCCACCTTGTTCTTGACGATCTTGACCTTGACATGGTTGCCGATGGCGTTGCCGGCGGCGTCCTTGATGGTGTCCTTGCGGCGGATATCGATGCGGACGCTGGCGTAGAACTTAAGGGCCTTGCCCCCCGGCGTGGTTTCCGGGTTGCCGAACATGATCCCTACCTTCTCGCGCATCTGGTTGGTGAAAACGCAGGTCGTTTTGGCCTTGGCCAGCAAGGCCGTGAGCTTGCGCAGGGCCTGGCTCATCAGGCGCGCCTGCATGCCCATCGTCGCCATGCCCATCTCCCCCTCGAGTTCCGCCTTGGGCACCAGCGCCGCCACTGAATCGATGACAATGACATCCAACGCATTGGAGCGCGCCAGCGTCTCGCAAATCGAAAGCGCCTCCTCCCCGCTGTCCGGCTGCGACACGAGCAACTCGGCCAGGTTGACCCCCAACCGCTTGGCGTAGGCCGGGTCCAACGCGTGCTCCGCATCGATGAACGCCGCCAGGCCGCCTGCCTTCTGCGCGTTGGCGATGACATGCAGCATCAAAGTAGTCTTGCCGGAAGATTCCGGCCCGAAAATCTCCACCACCCGCCCGCGCGGCACACCGCCCACGCCCAGAGCGAGGTCCACCGCCAGCGCCCCCGTGGGAATCACTTCGATCCGCTTGAGGGCGCGCCCGTCCCCCAGCCGCATGATGCTCCCCTCCCCGTAGGTCTTGGTGATGGTCGAAATCGCCGCCTCGAGCTCGCGCTGGCGGGCCGCCGCCGCTTTGGCGGCCTCGGCGGCGCTGGCCTCGGCCGCGCGCGCTTTGGCGTCCGCCGACCCCTCTTTGGCCTCGATGGCCTTCTCGGATTTTTCAGTAGTTTTGGCAGCCATAATCTTATTACACGTTCACCAGCGCGCCGGTCCTGACGGACTGTTCTTCGGCCTCGCAGATTTCCAGCGCGCTGAGTCCGTCCTGTCCGGTGACGATCGTTGGGGGTTTGCCTTGGCAAACACAGTCCACGAAATACCGGACTTCGATGCCGTAGCCGTCCGGGCCGTCGTACTTGAGGGTGCGCGCAGGCTGTCCCGGCTCGGTTACTTGCATGGCCTCGGCTCCACGCCCCAGGTCGAAGTCCAGCGTCGCCCGTTCGCAGTGGAGGGTGTAAGACATATTGAAACCCTTGGCCAGGAGCCAGCTACCCTCGGCATAAACCGTTGGGCCGCCCGGGTAGTTGTACTGGGTCACCACGTGATCGATGGAGCCGCTGGGCCGCGCCACGCCGCTCGAGAAGACGCTCGCGGGGCGGCCGAAAAGGAACTGGATGAAATCGGTGTCGTGAATGTGCAGGTCGAACAAGGCGCCTCCCAGGTCGGGGCCGCCGGAGTAGGTGCCTTGTTTGCTCCAGGCGGGCAGCTCGGAGAGGCGTCCAAAGCGCGCCGCCAGGACCTGGCCGTAAGTCTGCTCCTGCACCACTTGTTTAAGCCAGCTCCAGCCGGGCCAGAACCGCATGCACATGGCCGGCATAAGAAATCCGGGCGCCGACTCAGCCGCTTTGACTATCTGGCGGGCCGCCGCCGCAGTCCGGGCCAGCGGCTTCTCGCACAGGACATGTTTGCCGGCCTTGAGCGCCGCGACGGCTTGCTCCGGGTGCAGCGGCGTCGGCGTGCACAGGTCCACCAACTCCACCTCCGGATCGGCGAGCACCTCTTCCAGACGCCGGTACACCTTTACGCGCGGCCCAAGGTCGATGTCGTCCGATTTTTTGACATTGCCGGCGACCCCGGCCAGCACCCCGTTGACCGGCAGACGCACTGAGTCGCACACGGCCACAATCTGCGCCGACCCGACAGGCAGATAGGCGCGCAGGTGCGTGACGCCCATGAACCCCAGGCCCACCACGGCCACGTTGAGTCTGCGATTTACAGTCGGGGGAGTGGGCGCCAAGTGTCGAGGGGCGAGTGTCGAGTGTCGAGTGTCGAGGAGAGACACTTCGTTCCCTCGACCCTCGACCCTCGACCCTCGACCCTCGACCCTCGACCCTCGACCCTCGACGCCGGACGCTCGGATAACGGTTGCTTTGGCCGCGCGGATATCCTCGGCCCGCTGGTTGCCGGCTTCGCGTTCAATCACACAGTCACCTTCGAAATTCATTTCTCGCAACGTTGCAAATAACGCCGGCCAATCCACTTGGCCCGTCCCAGCGGCCACCTCCTGGCCCCAGGCGCCGGGCGTCCGGGTCCGCCGGGCATCTTTGATATGCACCTGCCGCACCCAGGGCCCGAGCAGGCGCAGGGCCTCGATGGGATTGCCCTTGTCATAAAGGATCATGTTGGCCGGGTCGAAGTTGACGCCCACATTGGGCCGCTCCAGTTTCTGCAGCAGGCCCAGCAAGACCGGGGCGGTCTCCTGGCCCGTCTCCAGTCCCAAGGCCATGTTCCGCTCCTGAAACACGTCGGCCACGGCCCGCAACCGTTCGAGCATTTTCACAAAATCCGGGTCTGACTCCTGGTGCGGCAAAAAGCCGGCGTGGAACGTCACCAGCTTGAGCCCCAGGTCCGCGGCCAGCGTCGCCACAAGCCGGATGTTCTTCAAATTCTCCGCCCACGTCGCATCGGGGGCAACGCCGCCCGTGCGCCGGATGCTCTCCAGCGTCGTGTAATCCTCCCCCACGCAGCCGAACATCCCGGAGACAATCCCGATGCCCTGCTCTCGGCATACGGGGCCCGTCTCCCCCCAAACCTCCGGACGTTCGCGCAACGGGTCCAGCGCCAGTTGAATCCGCCCCACGCCCGTTGTTTGGAGTTTGGCGGCCAAATCCCGAGGGTTGGCGGGTTGCAGCGACCAACTGCACACCGCCAGACGCTCGACTAATTGACGATTCTTTGCGACCATCTTTCCTGACCGGTTCGGCTTTCCGCCACTATGTTCAAATACAAGCGCCCTCTGCAAGCGTGTTTTTGAGCAAGTGTTCTGAGCGGGCGCCTCCGGGCACTGCCCCCGACGGCGGGCGGGAACCCTCCCCCTTCCCCCACTGCCGAGGACTTTGGGTGACAATGCGTGTTCGGCGATCCGTTCCCCCTCACCCCGGCCCTCTCCCCGAGGGAGAGGGGGAATCCTCGGCCGCCAGTCGGCGAATCCGAGGATCGAGGGAATCTCCAAGGCCGTGCGCTGCTGTTCCCTCTCCTCGGGGAGAGGGTTAGGGTGAGGGGAAATCTGGCTCCGAAAACCGCAAGCCACCAAACGTCTGTGGCCCTGGGCGAAGGGCGGAGTGAAAACTTTTCGATTGCGTTGGCGGCTTGAAAAGCTAACTTGTCCCGCCCGGTTTTGATGACCTGGGAAAAAGGCTTTGAACTCTGAACTTGCAAAAAAGGCGCTCGAGAAAGTTGGCAATCCCAACGTTCTGGTCAATCTGGTTTCACGCCGTGTCCGCCAACTCAATTCCGGGGCCGGCGCCATGAGCCGGCCCTTGGTGTCGGACACTGGCAACCTGGGGGCTGCCGATGTGGCGCTGCGTGAGATTATTGAAGATAAGATCGGCTTCGAAATGCCGGAAGTCGTGGAGTTGACCCGTCCGGTGGGCAAGAAGCGGAGGAAGCATTAGCGCGGCGGCCCGCCCGCCCTGGGGGGCCTCTGCAGCCACGCCCCCGGATATGGCAGCCACCTTGACCAACTCTTCACTCTGCACTTTGCACTCTGCGCTCTGCACTTTGTAGTCGCGCCCCCGGGATATGGCAGACATCTTGACCAACTCCAAGGCCCGGCGCGATTTCCATATCCTGGAGACCTTCGAGGCCGGCATCGTCCTCCACGGCACCGAGGTCAAAGCCCTCCGCGCCGGCAAGGGCCAGATCAGCGACGCCTTTGCCCGGGTGGAAAACAACCAGGTCTATCTCTACAATGCGCACATCGATGAGTACTCCTTCGGCAACCGTTTCAACCACCAACCCGAGGCCCCGCGCAAGCTCTTGCTCCACAAATCCGAAATCCGCAAGCTCTTCGGCCTGGCGGCAGTTAAGGGCCACGCCCTGCTGCCCCTGGCCTTCTATTGGAAAAGCGGCAAAGTCAAAGTCGCTCTCGCCGTCGGCAAAGGCAAAGCCCAATTCGATAAGCGCCAAGACCTCAAACAGCGCGAGGCCGACCGCGAACTCAAGCGCGCCGCCATGAAATGGCTGCAGCAGGAGTGAAGGAGGCGAGACCAATTCGATTTCTTGGGTGGCAGTTGCCGACTCCTAATCCTAATCCTAATCTTAATCTCGCCCCTTGCGGGGAATGCTCAGGTCGAAACGCCCGTCAATTCCTGGAGCTTGCGCAGGGCCTGTCCGCTGTCGATGACCTGGGCAGCCAGGTCCCATCCGGCCATGAGGCTGCCGGTCCGATCGCCGACAAACAGAGCGGCCGCGGCGTTGAGCAAGACCACGTCGCGCTTGGGGCCGCGCTCTTCGCCCGCCAGGACGCGCCGGACAATGGCGGCATTGGTCTGCCCGTCGCCTCCGCGCAGGTCGTCCAGGGTGGCCGCTTGCAGCGGAAAGAGCGTGGCCGGCAGCGAGGAGCAGGCCAGGCCGCGTTCCTGGTAGAACTCGGCGACGGTGGTGGGGCCGAGCGTGGACAACTCATCCAGGTGGCGAAGGACGCCCGCCTCGTCCGGCACGTCGCCGCAGACAACCATGGCGCGGCGCAGACCCAGGGACTGAAGGACCCGGGCCAACGGTTCGCAGAGGTCGGGACGCGGCACACCCACGAGGATGGCCGTGGGGCGCGCGGGGTTGAGCAGGGGGCCAAGGAAGTTGAAGATCGTGCTCTGGCCGCGCTGAGCGCAAAGCCTCCGCGCGGGGATGATGTGCCGGAAAGCCGGATGGTACTTGGGCGCGAAGAAGAAGGCGAATCCGTGCTCGCGGAACGAGCGCGCCGCTTCTTCCGGTCCCCGGTCGTGGGCAATGCCAAGCGCCTCCAGGACATCGGCGCTGCCGACTTTCGAGGTGCTGGCGCGGTTGCCGTGCTTGGCGACGCGCGCCCCGGCGGCCGTCGCCACAAGCGCAGCCGCAGTCGAGATGTTGAACGTGTTCAAACGGTCGCCGCCGGTCCCGACGACATCGAGGATTTCACCCGCCCCGACGGGGCAGTCCAGGGCCGCCTCGATGCACTTGGCGCGCAAGCAGCGGGCGAAGGCGGCAATTTCCACGGTGGTTTCCCCCTTCCGCGCCAGGTGCGCGAGAAAATCGGCCTTGGACTCCACGGCAATCGCCTCGTCGGCCAGCAACTCGACCGCCAGGGCAACCTGCTCTTCTGTCAAGTCGCGCGAGCCGGCAACCTGTTCAATGAGTCTGTCTAGCACGGGCGCAGTATATAGCCGGAAGCCTAAAGTCTAAAGTCCGGGATTGAAGATTACCAAAACGCGCGCGCGGATTGAGGACCGTCCTCCGGAGGGCTCGTTCGGAGGCGGGCCATCACCCGGCGGCGGCATGTTCCCGGCCAGGCCTTCCCAGGGCCGGCCCCGCTGCCGCCCAACGCTCGGCCGCCAAAGGCTCATGCAAACACAAATTCCGAGATCTGATTGCTTGGGGTGGAGCGTGAAGCGTGAGAGCGTGGAGCGTTGCAAGTACTACGACGCCCTCACGCTCCACGCTCCGACCCTCCACGCTTCAGACGCCAGGCAAAGCCAGTTTGTTAGAGTTGCGCCCAAATCACGGAAGTTGCTTTTGCACGAGCGCTGAGCCGGTCCTCAGGCGCGGCCACGCGCCGGCGCCCCCGTGCTGCGCCGAAACCGTCAAGAAACTTGCAAAACTTGCCGCTCGACAAGTTGGTCCCCGCCTGGCAGCATGGAAAGAGAGTGAGCGAGACACAATTCTCCCTCACCCGCGCAACGTCAATAAAGCGGCGGCGCGCCAAAAAGCAAATTCTTATTAGTAAATCGCGCAAGAAAATCAGTTATCTGGCAGCGACCGAAACGCGTGATCCGCTCATCGTTCGCGAGGGATCGCAGCTTGAGTTCTCGTCCAAGCAGATTCCAGAAATCGTCGAGACTTCGCCAACCAAGGCGGACTTTTCGTCGCTCTCCCCTAAGGTCTATCGTCGAGGAAGCTGCTCGATTTATTGGGGTGATGCGCTCGATTTCTACCGTCAATGGGCGCGGCCGACAGTTATCATCTCAGATGGCGCTTATGGATTGGGCAGTTTTCCGGGCGACCCCCCGACCACCGCCGGCCTTGAGGCGTGGTATCGCCCGCACGTGGAGGCGTGGACGAAGCTTGCGCTGCCGAGCACAACGCTGTGGTTTTGGAACAGCGAGCTGGGTTGGGCCACGGTTCATCCGCTCCTCACGAGCGCCGGTTGGGAATACCGCTGCTGCCACATCTGGGACAAAGGCATCGCGCACATTGCCGGAAACGCCAACACCAAAACCCTCAGGAAATTCCCGGTCGTCACCGAGGTCTGTGTGCAGTATGTGAAGAAGACTTATTTCGAGGCGCAGGGCATGAGGATGACGATGCAGGAGTGGCTGCGGCACGAATGGATTCGGGCCGGGCTGCCGTTGTGGAAGACCAACCAAGCCTGCGGCGTGAAGAACGCCGCCACGCGCAAATACTTCACCACTGATCACCTTTGGCATTTCCCGCCACCCGATGCCTTTGACGCTCTCGTCCGGTACGCCAATGCGCACGGCAAACCCACAGGACGGCCCTACTTCTCCCTGGATGGCCAGCGCCCTCTCACCGGCGAGCAGTGGTCGCAAATGCGGGCCAAGTTCACCTGTTCCGCCGGAGTCATGAACGTCTGGCGGGAGCCCGCTGTCCGAGGCATTGAGCGCCTTAAAGACCAGAGCCAGTGCGTCCACATGAACCAGAAGCCTCTGAAGTTGCTGGAACTTTGTCTCAAGGCAAGTTCCGACGAGGGTGATGTGGTTTGGGAGCCCTTCGGCGGTCTCTGTTCCGCCACGTTGGCCGCGCACCGTTTGAAGCGGCGCGCTTTCGCGGCGGAATCCGTCGCCGCCTTCTATCAAATCGCTGTGCGTCGATTGGAGAATTACGCCGAGCTTCCGCTTCCAGGTGACGGCGTCCGCCTGTGCCCAGCAGGATTTGATTGCCGTCGTGCCGTGGGCGCTGACCAACGTGATTTCGGGCTCGCCGATGGTCTTTCCGCCTTATATCGAATCCGCGCGCTACGCAGCTGAATATCGTAACTACCACTGGCGGCATCTTCGCGAGGCCAAAGGCGACTCGACGATCAAGCAACCCCACGGTGTCCAGCCTTATCCGCGAAAGAGCGACCACATTGGCGATGAACCAGTGGCTGACAAGGGGGGCAACTTCGGACGGTTCGCCCGAACCGGCTTAATGGACGATTACCTTCGTCGTGCCAAGGAGGAACTGTTGGCGGGCATCCGGGCGGAGCACTGGTTGAGCTTCTTCAAAATCTTCCAGGACCAGCGCGACCCGGCGGCGATTCGCCAGGAGATCGAGAAGCTGCGGCAACGAGTAGAATCTTCGGGTGCTCGCCCAGCCCGCGTTGACGTTGCGTTGACGGTCCTCCAAGCCATCGAGGTCTTGATTGAATCGACATAGTGTTCACCGGCGCAGTGTTAATAAACCGGCGGCGCGTCAAACAAGCAAATTACTATCAGATCGTTTGAAGTCGGGATGGCCCGGATTAAGCAGGTAGTTCGTTTCGTCCGGGATGATAACGCTCGGGACTGCCAGGATCGCGGAGCGCCGTGCGCGTGCCCATGGGTCACCGAGCCTCCGGGCGGAGGGCGGCGGAGGTTCCATCTTCCAGTCGGCTGGCAACGCCGCGAGCGTCAGCCGTTCGACCAATATCTCGTCGAACTGGATGTGTATGAGCCTGTAATCGAACATCACCAGGGGATTCAGGTGAACCAGCGTCTCCAACGCTGCCAAAGCGCGGGTCGCGCTCGTCTCCTGCAATGGTTTGCGGAGAACTTTGGCATTGGCCCTGCCCAAGTGCCAATCGCGCCTGCGCCCAAGTGGCCGCTTGACGGAATTGGCGGTTTCCGGGCAGAGTCATGGCATGTACAAGATAATCGGA
>Ga0187857_10002380_pt1 | contig 16987 bp, 21 predicted proteins | sample June2016WEW_8_10_FD_132984 | JGI IMG/M metagenome (GOLD analysis project Ga0187857, IMG submission 132984) | Peatland microbial communities from SPRUCE experiment site at the Marcell Experimental Forest, Minnesota, USA - June2016WEW_8_100 | ecosystem: Environmental > Terrestrial > Soil >...
GGGGATGAGTGTTTACCTTACGGGCTTTTCTGGTTCGGCAGGTTCAGACCTCAATGGCCAAGTATGGCAACTCAGTGCCGTTGCATCAGACCACATTACAGTCATCGGCTCTGGTGGATCATTTAACACCACAGGTTCCTTTACGGGGCAATCAGGAACTGTCTATCAGAATGTCACGATAGAGGGATTTACGGGGGCACTTGCTGTCGCCAACGATTCTGTTGCTGCTAGGGTGACGGCTATCGGCTCTGGCACTGTGTCGATTGATGTGGGGGGAGCGATAGCTTCAGGACCATACACAGGGCAATCAGCGGGAGTCGTCGGACTGCCGGTATGTCCGAATTGGTACTGGAACTATGCTGGAATCACAAACGAGGCTGGTCTAGGGATGGTTATCTTCCCCGGCAATTCTGGCGGAACCGGGCCAGGCGGCCTTGAGACAAAGTTGTTCGGGACAATCACTAAGATTGCTGACATCGACCGCGTGCATGTGGAGTTTGAAGTTTCGGACCCGATGTTCCGTTTGAACATGCGCATTCCTCGTCGCTTGATGCAGCCAAACTGTCCGTGGAACGTGACGGACCAGAACTGCACACTCAACGCGGCGGGCACGGACATTAACGGCAATCACATGACGCAGGCTTTCACGTTGGCATCAGGTACGCAGTACGTGTTGTTCCCAGCGACACCGTTTGCTCAGCCAGAGGGATACTTCACGCAGGGCGTGGTTACATGCACGTCTGGAAATAACAATGGACTCTCGCAGACCGTGAAGTTGCATGCGAACGGAGAGCTCACACTGATGAACCCCTGGCTGCTTCCAGTGGAACCGGGCGATACGTTCAGCGTGCTTGTTGGGTGTGACCACACGCCGACGACCTGCCAGAACAAGTTCGGGAACCGTATTAACTTTGGAGGAACGCCCTTTGTTCCACCGGAAACGGCGGCGGTCTAATGCCATTGACGACCGAGCAGCGAGAGAAGATTGTGGCGGAAGCCTTTTCCTGGGCACGCGCCAAGACGCCATACCGTGGCTGGTCCGCCGTGAAGGGTGCGGGTGCTGACTGCGGGCAGCTTCTATACGGCGTGTATCGGAACACGGGTCACCTGCCAGAGGACCTTCCTCTGCCGACCGATTACTGCTTGCACGTTGCTCAGCATCGAAAGAGCATGGATTACGTTAACACCGTCGCTACGTATATGCGGCAGATTCCAGAATCTGAAGTGCTGCCCGGCGACGTTGTCATCATAGAGATAGGTCTCGCATATGCCCACGGAGCGCTGATCGTGAAGTGGCCAGATTGTATCATACACGCCATAGCAAACCGAGGAGTAAGTTGCTCTCACGGCACGAATGCGCCGTTACTGAGAAAGAAAAGAAGAAAGTTCTTTACACTGAAGGAAGAGTACTGCAGTCCGAAAGTGAGCGGGTAGCGTCATGGGCGCAATATTTGGCGGTCAACATCCGAAGCGTGTAAATAACATTCGGGTCACGCAATCGACGCAGGGATACCCGCTGGTTGCGGCAATGGGCCAGGTTCGTCTCCACCAATCATTACTCTGGATGGGCGGCCTTGTTGAAGTGGAAGAGAGCGGTGGTAAGGGCGGCGGTAAGTCCGGACAATTTTATCTGTATTATGCAGATGTCATCGGTGCCTTGTGTAATGGTCCGGTGAAGGGCATCGGCAGCGTGTGGGTGGGGCAGTCATGGTTGAGCTCTCGTAGCAATGATGAGGGCATCGTTGTTATGGAGAATTATTCTCCATCATTCGCCGCGACACTTGTTCTTGATAATGGGGCGGCACTCGTCACGACCTATGACAATACGTACAATGACCTCGGCCAGCCCGCAGCTACGGTTCTCAACGGCTCAGATAACTCGCCGATGGTCAAGGTGCCTTATAACCCATCCGTTCCATTGACGACTGGCCAGTACTCCGTAAGTGAGGATAGCATTGGAACGTTTGATCTGACATCTTCCGTGGGCTCGGGCGGCGGAGTTTACGATGGAACCTTTACGTCTCCGAGCGGTGCTTCCAATGCTTTCATCGGCTTCACCTTCCTTGTTGCTGGCTTCACGAATCCGAACAACAACGGCACATTCGTTTGCACGGCGTCCACAACCACTTCCATAACTCTCAACAATCCTAACAGTGTGGCGGAGACGGCGGCTGCGACGGCAGATGACCAGGGGAATACCTACCACTTCTCATCGGCGGACGTTGGTAAGTCCGCAGTTATCTGGTACCAGTTTAACTATTCGCTACTTAACAAGCAGGACATCGAGCTCATTCCGTCAGGCGTTGCTGTTCCTGGATTTCCGGCACAGACAATCGTTGTCAGCAGCCAATACACGCCGACGTTTGATTTGGGCGTTATGTACTACGGCGAAGACAATCCTAAAAACGGACAATACCTTACGCCATGGACTGGAGTTGGTCCGCCAGCAGAGGGCACCTATGATTTTGTCGGACAGACAGGCAGCGGACAGTCAATTGGCGGAGAGTACCTCACCTATTATACCTTCTCGGCGGCGGACATTGATAATGAGGTTCTGATCACCTGGGCATACACCAATCAGAGTGCCGTGGGAGCAGACGCCCCAGAGCTTGTCAATTTTGAACTGTTCGGTGGTGGCCAGTCGCAATCGCCGTGGCCGTTTATGATCACGGGCGGCGAGGCTGGGTTCGGTTCGGATTCGCAGGGTGTTACGAACGTGAATATGCCCGGCAACCCAGGACAGTCCCTGGGCTACACCGGCATTGCTTATATCGCGTATGGTCCGATGTTCCTCGGAGACTCCGGAGAAGTTCAAGACAACAACTTCGAGGTTCTTACACCCGATGCTTACGGCGGTGGCTATAGTGCGGGAACTCCTGACGCGGGTTCTGCAGTCGTTGACTGCAATCCAGTTCAGTGCATCTACCAAGTACTTACAAATCCAATGTGGGGTCTGGGGGGACCCCCAGTCCCATTCCCGGTGAGTGTGATTGACAACAGCTCTCTCGGAACATGGGGCGGTGCCGCAGGGACCCCAGGCACTCGTGTGGTGGGAAGCACGGCCTGGAATTGGTTTGCAGCGAACGGCTTCTTCATATCGCCCAAAATTGATAGTCAGGATTCTGCATCCTCCGTGATAGGCAAGTGGCTGGAAGCTGGTGGATGCGCGGCATTCATGAGCGAGGGCTTACTGAAGCTCGTTCCTTACGGCTCCACGAGCGCTGCCGGGCAGGGATGTACGTGGGTCGGACCGTCCGACTTTGTTGTGGCGCTGGATGACACGTGCTTCATGGCAAAGGACGGCGAGGACCCCGTCAAAATAGTTCGGGCGGCCTGGGAAGATGGCTACAACAAAGTCCAGATTTCTTGGGAGAACAGACAGAACCAGTACGCGAATGAACTGACGCATGAATGGGACCAGGCATCCATCAATCGGTGGGGCGAGCGTCTGGAGTCTTCGCAATCGTTCGACTTTATCCACACGCTCACGTCGGCGACGTTCGCGGCAAGCTGGCGGCTCAAGCGCCAATTGAACTTCCGTAATACATACCAGTTCACGCTGCCCTTCACGTATTCATATCTTGAACCGATGGATATCGTGACGATCACAACGTCATCTGTCTGGGCTGCAGGTTCAAACAACATCAACCTGGCGATTAACAACTTGCCGGTTCGCATTCTGAAGATTCAGGATGACCCGACGACCGGCTTGAAGATGGACTGCGAGGATTACAACGCCCTGGCCCTTGAGCCGGTGCTGTTCAACAAGGGGATTTCATCCGGCAACACTCTTATAAACGCATTCGCCACGCCTGGAAATACGATTGCCATTCTGTTCGAGGCAACCAGCGAGCTCACTAATTACCAGGGCAACCAAGTCTGGATTGGGGCGGTTGGGGAAACCACGGAATGGGGTGGATGCAATGTTTGGGTCAGCCAGGATGGCGAAAAGTATCTGATGATCGGAACAATAAAGAATACCTCACGGCTGGGTGTTTTGGGAGCTCCTCTGCCGGAGGGTTCTGACCCGGATACGGCGGACACGCTCGTCGTGAACTTGGAACCCAATTCTCCACCGCTTGACGCGGGAACGACTACCGATGCTGACTACCTCAACACCGCATGCTTTGTAGATGGTGAGATACTTTCATACTCCGCCTGCACCGTGACGGGACAAGACCAGTATTCGATGACCGGGTACCTCCGCCGTGGTCAGAAGGGTTCACAGAACACACCGCATTACGTTGGCACGTCGTTCTTGCGGCTCGACAACACGATTTTCAAATACACCTATGATCCACAGTGGGCCGGGCAGGAGATTTACTTCAAGTTTCAGAGCATGAATAACTATGGGCAGAATCCGCAGCCTCTTCCTACTCTCACGGCAGTTTCCTTTATCCTTCCGGGTAAAGGGCCGGGAACAATTGAGGCAGGCAGCGGGCTGGTCATAGCGGAGAGCTCATTCAACGTAGGAGCGGGTCCGGAAACCGGAGCGCCAGTGGCAATCACAGGTTAATGCGTCACAGAAGTCAGAGACGACGAGGGAGCAAGTTATGGCGTCATACGCAGCAGTTTGTGATCAATATAAGCAGGACATCCTCAACGGCGTTCACCAGCCGGGGGATACCTACATGTGTGCGCTGTACACAAGTACCGCGTCCCTCAGCGCTGCGACGACGGTCTACACGAATGTTGGGGAAGCCTCTGGCACAGGATATACAGCTGGCGGCCAGGCCCTTACCGGTTTCACAGTGGGCATTAACGGGAACGTCGCTTACGTGACCTGGGACAACGTATCGTGGCCATCCTCGGTTCTCTCGGGCGTTGTCACTTGTCTGATTTACAATGCATCCCGCAGCAACAACGCGATTGCCGTCATCACGTTTCCGGCCATATCGACAACTGGCGGAACACTCACAATTGTCTTTCCCACAGGAATCGGCGCTGAGACCATCACGATTAACTAAGAGGGAATGTGTCCATAACGCTTCTACAATCTAACGCAGGTGGGGTCGGGACGGGCGGCGGGTCCGGGGCGGGTAACTCTACCACTGCCGTGGGCTTCACAACCGAGACTTCCTACAGCTCGCTTCTCATCTGCGTTGTTTTCGTCACGGGACAAGCTACGATTCCGAACCCTCCCGTTACTTCCGGCGTGACATGGAATCTTGTTGCGTCCGAGGGATACACCGACGGCTCACTGCTCGGAGCGGTAGGGATTTACGCTTCCTACGACTCTCCGAACGTGATGACGTCGACTACTACCCAGATACTCATCGGCACTAACCCAGCCGTGGAGGTGGAGTTTGATCTTTACGAATTCCAGGGTCCAATAACATCGCCCCTGGATGTTACGGCGGTGGCCACCGGCCCGGCGACGGGCTCTGTTATTAAAAACCCGACAGCCGTCAACCAGACAGGGCCATACACAAGTGGGCACGCTGGGTGGCAGGGATATCTTCCGTGCCTTATCAACCCGCGTGGCAGTCTTTCAGCCGGTTCGTATGTCGGCGGCATTGACGATTACTTCACGGGTGACGCATCATGGGTGTACGTAAACACCTTTGGACTAGGAATCCCCGGAACGGCAGCCATTGCGGGTGTCAAGGTTACATTTCAAGGCCTAGCTTATGTAAGCAGCGGAGCTGACCCATCTCCTGTGGGTGTTACGGTATCGCTCCAAGATACGGCGGGGCACAACATCGGCACTGCAAAAACACAATCATTCGGCGGCAGCACTTCCCCCAATACATATCCGCTTGGAAGCGACACGGATACGTGGGGAGCATCGCTTTCGCCTTCCGTAGTGAATGCATCTGGGTTCGGCGTTGCGTTCCAGCAGATTGGTTCGCACAGCACGGATAGAACGCCGGTCATCGCAAACTGCAAGATTCAAGTTTGGTACAGTGACCCAGCAGCTCCGACTGGCACAGCAAACCTGTCAACAACATCCGTCGACCTTATCTTTGTAGCTGGTCAGGGCAGTTCAGATTCCGGAGGTTTCGCCAGCGCGGGCTCGGGCTTTACTCTAGGTATAGAAACGACCCTGGCAAACTATGGAGAATCCCAATATATTCTGAACCAACCGGCTGGTTCGGTTCCCACGGCATTTGCAAGTCCTATCGGTGGGTCACAATGGTGCTGCGCTGCCGCGTCATTCAAAGCCACGCCGACCTCGAACACAGCAACGCCTACCGGCGTGAGTATGACCACGGCTCTTGGTCCGACCGAGCCGGGAGTACCGATTGACTACGGCAACGTGGTGGGCACGAGCAGCGGTTTACCGCCCGGCGTCAATTCCACGTATTTCTACGTGCGGTGGGTCGGCTGGTTAACACCCAGCATTTCTGGGCAGTACACCGTGGGATTGAACTATTCTGATGGGGCTGACTTTTACATCGGTTCGCAGCCAATCGTTACGGACCTGACAGGCTCTCAAATAGCGAATCCGGAGGACCCGAGCATCGGTATTCCATCGTACGTTACCAGCTCAAGCATTTATCTGGTGAAGAACGTCGCCTATCCGGTCGTGATTGAATGGCAGCACGGCGGAGGGGCGGATTATGAATTGCAATTCTTGTGGACGCCGCCCAGCAGTACGAACGGGCCGCCAGGCGAGGTGCAGGTAATTCCGGAAGCGAACATATCGCTGACGGGCAGCTGGTGGAATGGTTCAGAAACAAGCTGGTATCCGACAGTTTGGTATTAATCCCCGTCACAGAACGGGGTTATTATGTACGGCGGTACCGGCGCAAATGCCCGCGAAGCCCAGCGGACGTGGTGCTTAACAAGAGGGAGCAGTTAAAATGTCCGATAATCAGCTACACGAATTCATAGCTGCTCAGCATCAGTTGAACCTAACGATGGCAGGGGGATTGGCACGCATCGAACAGGCGCAGAAGGATACCAACACGCGTTTATTCGGCGGTGACGGTCAGAAGGGTCTCCTCCCTTACATGATAGAATCAGCTGCCACGGCAGCGAAGGAGGAGGGGGAGCGCATCAGCAAACTCACAGAGCGCACCACTGCGCTTGAAAGCTGGCGGATGGGCACGAATAAGTGGGTCGGGGGCGTGGTTGCGGTGCTCACTCTTGAGGGCACGGCATTGGGCTTGTACTTTAACTCCGTTTCACACCACCTTCAAAACCTCGGGAAGGTTCTCACGAAATGAGACGGTATCCGAATCTGGACTCGAACCAGCCCGATATTGTCAAGGCGTTGCGGCAGGCCGGGGCGTCGGTGACGTCGCTGGCGAGCGTAGGTAACGGTTGTCCCGACCTTTTGGTAGGCATTAGGGATGTTACCACGGTTTTTGAAATCAAGGATTGTGAGAAACCTCCTAGCGCCCGGAAATTAACGGAAGCAGAAGAAAAGTGGCACGGGACTTGGCGGGGAAGCAAGTTTGTGGTAGAATCCGTAGAACAAGCACTGAAGGTCTTGGCTTCACTGTAGGGCGTCGAGCAGAGGGCCGCGATGTAGGCGGGCGACGTTAAAGTATGCTCTGTTAACTGGACACTTCCATGAAGCGTTTTCTTGTAACAATGGCCCTGCTGTTCTCCTGCCTGACGAGCCTGTCGGCACTAACCCCTGTGCAAAAAGAAGAACAGCACAAGGCAACCCTTGAAATCTTGATGATAAACAAGGCGCTCCATGCGGGCGCTGGCTGCTCGGCAACCGCGATTGCCCCGCACGTTTTATTGACGGCGCAGCACTGCGACGTCGAGAATGGTCTGCTTTATCTGAACCAGAATTCTAAGCCATACACCAACGGCCAGACCGTGACGGAGAAGTATTACGATAACAATGACCACATGATTATGGTCGTTCCCTCCGTCGAATTCAAACACTTCATTACCTACGACGCCTCGAAGGTCCGAAAGATTACACAGGGCGAGCATCTTTATTTCTGGGGCAATCCGGCGCTGGTGTTGAATCAGTACCGTGAAGTTTATGCGACAGGCACATTCCCCAGCACAAACCAGGATGCTGTGAATGCCTCCGGTCCTTTCGAGATGGTTTCTGGTCCGGTGGTTGGTGGAGATTCTGGCTCGGCAATCTTCTCGGCTGAAGATGGTCAACTTGTCGGCATTACCACCTGGGGACTCAATTATGGAATGTTCCTCGGCTCTTACCCGCTGATGTTCACGCAGGAACAAATCGACCAGGCAACAGGCCACGGGATGTTCGTTTATATTCCGGACACGAGACCGCAGGTTATGGTCAATGTCGAAATTCAGAAATCCAAAGATAAGCCCGTCGACCTTTCCATCATTGAGGATGCTCTTACCGGCATCTTTATGTTGCTTGCGGCAGCTGCTCTTGTGGTGGTATTGAAGCATGTCGGACCATCACTACTCAAGGTGCTGAAGTATTTCGGACGCCTCATCAAGGTCGTTTTGCAAAGGCTTGTGTCCGAAGCCAAAGAAGCCACTGACGTTCTGAAAAGGGTGTAGCCATGGCAACGATGGGCGAGTACTCTTGGGAGTGTCCCAAGTGCGGGGAGATACTTGAGGGCTTAGGTTCGGCGTCCTTGAACTTCCTACGGCATAACCACGAATATTGGGAACACGAGCGCCCGGCGAAGCTGGCCGAAGCTGCGAAGCAGCGCAACCTTGAAGTCCGCAGTTATATGCCGGATGTTCTAGTTGACGGCGTCGCTGCGCTGGACGATGCTTACTTCGACGGCGCTCGACTGAGTACAACCGACCACGGATTCCTGCGGGCCATGAAGGTTTGCTGGAGCGTGCCAAAAAGAAATCTGTTGCGGTCCTGATGCATAGTGCCGTATAATCCGCTTGAGGTTCACCATGGCTATCGTTTCCACTATCTCCAATTACCTGAAGACCCATGAGAAACTCCTGATCTGGGTCCTCGGCTTTGCCCTCGTGTGGGACATTGCCGGGAAAATTGATCACCGCATCGACGTCCGAGATGCTGCCACCCTTCAAGCCGACAAGGCTACTTCAGCTCAAGACAAGATCAACGCCGACAAGACGGCGGCAATCATTGCCCAGCAGACAGCGGCTTACAATGCCCTGGCGGCGAAGACTCAAGCTACGGATGCGGCCCTGGCGCAAGCGAATATCGCCCTAGCGTCGGCCCTGGCGCAGCGACAGCACACGGATGATACTCTGACTAGTCCAGAGCTTGCGCGTCGCTGGACACAGCTTGTTCCTTTGATTAAGCCATCCGATATCACGTTCGCCCTTGACCCTAACGGCCAGCTTACGCTTACGGATGACGCCGCCCACAAGACGGTCGACCAGCTGGAGCAGGTTCCTGTTCTAACCGCCGAGCTCGCCAACGAGAAAACGATAGAAGCTGGAACCAACGCACTATTGCTTTCCGCCAACGGGCGCATCGATACTCTTTACACTCAGGTCGGCCAGCTCACGAAGACGAACAAGGACGACACCAATACGTGCCAGGCGGAGATCAAGATTGTTAAGGACGACGCCCGCAAGAGCAAGCGTCACTGGCTGTACGCCGGTATCGCCATCGGATTCGCCGGTCGTCAAGCAATCAAGACTTATCTTCATTTCTAAGAAAGGTTTCCTACAATGATTCTCGCTCCCGAGGGATTTACCGACCACGAAGTTAAACTGCTCCAGAAGGCCGTAAACCATGTCGAAAGGGCAGGCGGTGAAGTTCCAAGCGGAAACCGCTTACAAAAGCTGTTGCACTGCGATACCAAGAGTGCTCAGCGGATTGCCAAGGTTCTTCGTGGTGAAACATTTATTACGACGCCATCGACCGGGAAAGCCCCGGTGACGCATGCGGAGCTTGATGGGTATGTGCGGGAGCGCGTTGAGGACCCAAGCACGGGTCGAATCACTGAGACGAATGAGATCATCGGCGACCAGTGGTTAATCTCCATTCCCAAGACCGGCATCCGAACGCTTGAAGAATTGATTGAAGCCTGCAACATCGACTTGAACGTGTGGTACGTCGAACGTTTCACGGCTAACAAATGGGAAGTCGGCTCCAAGGATGCAAACAAGGAAATCGTTGTTACTCCTCTGTTCCAAATCAAAGCCAAGTTGATTCGTAAGCCGGTCACGGCAGCCGGAACCGCCATCGCCGACGAGGGCTCTTACATCGCAGAGATTGCGAAGCTGCGGTCTAAGCTCGTAAAGAATGACAAGGAAGTCCGGGCGGAGAAGGCGTATAGCAAGCACCTCGCTCTTAACCACCTCGGCGCAGATGACTTTCTCGCCAAGCTGGATGCCTTCCTACAGAAGATGGGCGACTTTTCCTTGCCCACATCTCAGCCTCTTATTAACGACCCAATCATCTCTCCTCTGGTCCGTGAGGGCCATACGGAAGATGCGGTCGCGCTCTGGTCCGATATGCACTTCGGCGACCGGACTCGCCGTGAAGATATGTCGGGATTTCCTAAATTCGACATGCCGGTAAGCGGCAACCGATGGGGCTACGTCATCCGCAAGATGAAGCAATGCTTGACGCTGCACCGTGCCATGTATCCCATTGACACCTTGAACATTTGGGTGGGCGGAGACGTGGGCAACGGCATCCTGCACGACTCGCCGAACAGCAATGAGCTGTTCACACCGGCGCAGGTTCACTTCTCCTACCAAATGCTGAAGTTTGCTATCGAAGACGTGCTTACACTCACCCAGCCTGATGAAAAAGGACGGCGGGTGGTCAATAAAATAAAGCTGCTCTTCACGGTCGGAAACCACATGCGGCTGGACGAGAAGATGCCTTACAAATTCCAGGCGCAGCGCACGCTTGACTGGCTAATTTACGAGTTTGTGATTGAGAAGTTCAAGGACAACCCCAACATTGAAATCAAGCAGGAAATGGCACCGTACATATTCGAAAACATCCGTGGTCACCGACACTTGTTTGCTCACGGCATGCAAGTCGGTTACCGCAACAGTCCGGATGCGCAGTGCAAGAGCATGGCAATGTTCATTGACCGGGTCCGGGCGCTGTTTGATTCTCCGGAATGGCGGAATGCTAATCGGCTGCAGGGTGAAACGTTCGCTCGCATCTGCATCGGCGACATACATGTGCCTGTATCGTTCCCACGGCTTATCTCCAACGGTTCACTAAACGGACAGAACGAGCTGGGAGTGAATTGGGTTATGGAGCCGATTCCTGCCGGTCAGCAACTCTTCGGCGTGTCGGACAAACACCTCGAAACGTGGAAGTACTTCATCGATTGCACCCACGTGCAGGATGAGCTGGTTGACCGAAACGCCTATGGCGAATACGCCCGTGAATATGCGGAACGTCTCGGAAGGTGATTGCAGCCGTAACAGAAGTCTGATATATTGAAGCGGAAGGGCCACAGATTACAGAGCTAAGACACTCGTGGCCTGACCAATCCAAGGGGGAAACATGTTGCTAGGCTTCGCAGGATGGGCAGGGGTTCTCTTCGCCCAGAATTATTCTTTTACTTACGTGAGCAGGGCTCGGAACAGCGGGTCACTTTCTCGCCATTTCAAGGCCGCCATTTTCTCAAACGGGATTTGGATTGCCTCCCAGATGCTGATGCTAGGTCCGATGTTCGATTACCTCACCGGCAGGCACGGACACCTCAACCAATTGATCGCGGCATCGGTTTACACGACCTTCACCGTGGCTGGCTCTCTTGTCGCACACTTCGTTTCGAAGCGGACGGAGAAGGGTGCTGGAGCGGTCGGAGCCTCGGCCCGCTATGCTCAGATTCCAGTCGAAGAGTGGGAGCGGATGAAGACTTACGCCCCTGTTACGCTCTCCGATTGGGAGAATGTGAAAGCAGCTCTCAATCTGGTAAAGGCCCTTCCGACTCCTGAGGAATTCCAGCGGGTGCGCGGGCTGTCAGAGACCGCCTACGATATCACGGTCGGCCTGATTCCAGATTCCGGCATCAGGGCATGCAAGGTTGGCGGACTCACGGTTACCACAGGACTTCCGGACAAACAATGAACGGATGCGGGCGTGAAATAGGCGGCTTTCCGTGCTGCACTGTAATCCACGGGGATTGTGATGAATACCTCTGGCAACTTCCAGCTGGATGCGTCGACCTTGTGGTTACTGATTCTCCTTATGGTATGAGCTTCGTTTCCGGCGCACGTAAAGAGAAGTACGATGCCATTGTTGGAGATGACCGTCTGCCGGTGGAGACCATACAGCAGCTGATTCAAATCCCACGGCTGGCTTCTTACTTCTTCTGCCGATGGGATAATCTTTGGGACCACGAGACACTTCCGAAACCGAATAGCGTGGTTACGTGGATAAAGCCCGGTACGGGAATGGGCGACTTGAAGCATGAGCACGGCAGGGCCACTGAAATCGCCTTATTTTATCCAGGACCGGACCACGCCTTCAAGGTTCGCCCGAATGATTACATGGATGGTCGCCGTACTGGCAATGTCGTGCATCCAACACAGAAGCCAGAAGAGCTCATACGGCAGATGCTGTCGTGGTATGACTTCGAAACGGTTCTTGACCCCTATATCGGCAGCGGAACGACGGCGCTGGCCGCAATAAAACTCAACAAACATTTCCTCGGATTCGAGGTTGACCCGGAGCACTTCAAGACCGCAAAGGAACGCATCGAGAGCGCTTCCGGGGAACCAGTAAAAGTGGAAGGCGGGTTTAACTTTGGCGGAAAATAATCAGAAGGTCATGGAACTGGCGATTGCTAACTTGGAGAAAATCCACGGCAAGAACTGCGTGATGAAGCTCGGCAGCCGTAAGGCAATGCGCGTTTCGGTCATCTCGACCGGCGTTCTTTCGTTCGATGCGGCGCTGGGCGTCGGAGGCTTCCCGCGTGGGCGCGTTGTCGAGGTATATGGCCCGGAATCTGGTGGTAAGACGACCCTAACACTGCAGGTTATCGCCCAGGCGCATGCCACCGGTGGGATGGCGGCCTTTGTTGACGCGGAACACGCTCTCGACCCGAAGTACTCGCGGGCACTCGGCGTCAATGTCGATGAGCTTCTTATTTCTCAGCCGGATAACGGGGAGCAGGCGCTGGAGATTACCGAGGCTCTCATCAAGACAAACTGCCTCGACGTTCTCGTTGTTGACTCGGTCGCTGCCCTCGTTCCCAAGGCGGAGCTTGATGGTGAAATGGGCGACTCCCACATGGGATTGCAAGCCAGGCTCATGTCACAAGCCATGCGTAAGCTGGTGGCGGTCACATCGAAGTCCAAAACCTGCCTTATTTTCATCAACCAGGTCCGAGAGAAGATTGGAGTCATGTTCGGCAATCCGGAGGTTACCACGGGTGGCCGGGCTCTGAAGTTCTACTCCTCCATCCGGGTCGAGGTTCGGAAGGGTCAGGTAATCAAGGACGGAGAAACCGTTGTCGGGTCCATGAACAAGTTCAAGGTGGTTAAGAACAAGGTCGCCGCTCCTTTCCGCGAGGCTGAAGTCCGAATGGTCTACGGTCAGGGCTTCTCACAGATTTATGACCTAGTGACACTCGCCGCCGAACATGGAGTGGCGGAAAAGTCAGGGTCATGGTATTCTTACAAAGGGGAGCGCATCGGACAGGGTTTGGACAACGCCGTCGAGTTCCTTACTTTGCATCCGGACGTGGCCCAGAAGATTTTCACAGAGACTCGGGACAAGGTAATGCCCCCGGTCGAGGAAGAGGATAAATGAGCGAGCAAATTATCATTGGATTCAGCGGTCGCGCACGCCACGGCAAGACTGAATGCACGATGGCCATCAAGGAATACGCCGAGAAGTGTGAGTGCAGAACCGTGGGCATTTACGACGTCGGCGCAATGATTCTGCAGATGTGCATCAAGCAAAATCGACTTCCACAGGTTAACCGCGTCGATATGACCAAGGAACAGCTGCAGGTGCTCATCGACGTCGGTAAGGAAATGCGGAAAGTGGACGAGAACTATTGGGTCAATCGGGTGGTCGAGCAAGCCCTCGAAGATAAATTCGATGTGGCCATGTGCCCGAACCTTCGGATGCCTCAAGAGTGCGCGGCCATAAGAAACGTCGGCGGATACGTGGTGCGGGTCAACAGCTTGAATGCTGACGGCAGCATGTATATATCCCCGGACCGGGACCCCAATGACCCGACCGAAACAGCCCTCCAATTCTGGGCGGCGGATTTCTACTTGACGGTGGTCGACCCACCTGACGCCACACTCCTCAAGGCGCAGGCTGTCACACTTTACAAGTACATTAGGGGGAGGCACCAATGCTAGATTCCATAGCGACAAAACAACAGCCAGCTCCGTCCGGGGACGGCATAATCGTACTGGAACAGGTTCTCCGCAGGCTCCGGGCGATGGAGGAGAACCGTAGTCTCGGACCAATTGCATACATTTCGCTGGTTAAAGATTTGAAGGACCGTGCCGAGATGGGCTTCAAGAAGTATGGCACCTACCTTCGAACGAACAACGGTCGTGACCCACAAGTCGATACTTACCAAGAGCTCCTCGACGCAATTATGTATTCAATGCAGACTCGTCTTGATGGATCTCGAACGGCGGGACAGTTTTTCGAGTTGCTCGTGTCGTTGGCCGCGCAGTTGGTATACTCCTTGGAGGAAACCCAATGCACCGAGAAATCTTCCACACGTTCGGCGGTGTAGTAGAACCAAATAGTGCACCGACGCTCAAATCGGTGGCAGTGAGTCTTTGTAGAATATGCCGGTACTGCGGTAACGGAGAAAAGTGGTTTCCAGTCGGCCTGCATTCGATGGTGGTAGCTGATCTTCTTCCGCCCCACTTGAAATTCCACGGGCTGCTTCACGACGAGCCGGAGTGCTGCACGAACGACATTCCTCATGATCTCAAAACAAAATGGCAGCGGATGTTCGAAGATACACTCCTGTCCAGATTCTATACGTCCGTTGGAGTCAAGCCACCGTCGCTTGAGGAATTCAAGCAAATCAAGAAGGCTGACTACGACGCGGTTCACGGCGAGGTGTGGTGCGGCGCTGGCACGAAGGCACTGCGCGATAGATATGACCGCATACCCGCTGTCGAACACATCACCCGGCGTTACATGAAGGAATACAGCTACGCCGACTGCCTCGATTCTGACGGCAGAGCGGTGAAGGACTTCATCCGGCTATTTAACCTTTACAAGGGACTCCTCAAGGCGTAGAATTTGGGAATGGGAGTAGCCCAAATATGGAAGGCTGCACTTGCACCGGTCATCGTGACTCGGATTGCCCGCGTCACGGCGATAACGCTCGTTGGCCTTATACTTTGCGGAACGGCCTTCTGTCGCTCCCGCAACCACGCCCCAAAGCCCCGGTTATTCCCCACGGAGGGCTCCCTGTTGGCCCAGAACGCCGAGGCGGACCGGCTGGGGCTGCCCAGGATACAAACTGACGCCGAGCTGCAGGAGCTCGTGGCGGACGGGTCCTTGGTCACCCTCCCGATAAGTATCGCCCTGAAGCCAGCTGTGCCCCGGCGCTACGGCTATTTAAAGCCCCAAGCGGCGGCACTGGCCCTCGACTTAGCCCAGGCGTTTTATACCGATTTTCATAGACCTCTCCGGCTAACCTCCGCCGTCCGGACCGTCCGGTTTCAGAACCGGCTGCGGCATTGGAACCGGAACGCCGCCCCGGCCCACGGTGAAAAGGCGTCCGTCCATACGACCGGCCTGGCGTTTGACATTGCCTGGAGCGGGCTGACCCGGACCCAGAAACGCTGGTTGGAATGGCGGCTGTTTTACCTTCAGGGTTCTGGGCGGGCGCTGGTGGAGGAGGAAGTCCACCAGCCGTGCTTTCACATCGTGGTGGTTACCTAGCCCCAGCAGTATTCGGCGCATTCTTTCGCGGCGGCAAGGGCAATCTTTCGCATGAGGCGGCGGGTGCCTTCCGGCGTCAGGTTAAGCAGGTTCCATTGCTGTTTCCGGCTCATTCCTTCAGTTAATTCCGTGAAGGAAAAACTTATGCTGTTTCGGTCGCTGCGTCGTGTTACCGCGATTCGATTCTCACCGTCAATCTTCGTGGTGTACCGCTCACCGTTTCTCATTATGCGCTCCTTTTAGCCAGCAGGCTGACGACGTTCTCTTTCCAGCCGTAGGCGTAAGTGTTAAGGGTTTTGTGATTATCGGACCCGGCGTTCTTCCAAGTCGTAACTATCAGGCCGGTTTCCAATCCTATGACTACGCAAATCGCAACCTTGGGGCGTCCGTAGGCGTGACGTACAACCGCCCTCAACTCGCCCTGCTCGTTGTGAATCTCGATTCCGTTTCCGTACCGCAGGCAGATTTCGATTTCCTTGGCGGTGACGCCCTTCTGGGTCATCCTGTCAGCTGCGTGGGTGCTGATCACCGTCTCGGCTATCTCCCGAATCCGGGCGGTCAAGGCGGCCTTTTCGGCTTCGTTCATTTCCGTCTCGTGTTTGCGTCCCGTTGTCATGGTCACAGAATACGCTGCCCAGGAAAATGGTCAAGGTCACGGTGGTAACCAGGCTGGGTGTTACGAAACGTCGGTAGTTAGTAACATGTTCCGAGGTTACCTTGGTGATGTTGACTCCTGCCTGGGTAGGCGTATTCTGTGACCATGAAGAACGAAGCCAAACCCGAAATCAAGATGGAGCAGGTAACACCTGACTTTCGCCGCAGCCAGCTTCTGAGCGGCACTCACAACGGCCAGCCGATTAACTACCGCGTCAATGAAGAATTGATTGCGGGTCGCTGGGAAGGTTTCGTGAGCATAGTCCCGGTTAAAAAGGCGGTACGATAATGGCTAACGTTATCGACCACGAGCGCGGCTTACGAGTTAACGTAAGGAACCAGTGCGGACCACAGCGCAAGATTGTATCGGTTGACGATAGCGGGCCGGGTTGGACCTTGGTCACCAACTCCTGCGGCCACGTCGCCCAATGCGCTTCTCACTTTCATTACAAGATTGGAACGGAGCACTCCTGCTTTGACTGCAGGTTTGCCGACGATAATGTCATTTCACAGGAGAAGATATAATAATGGAAAACGTAATTGACAAGCTGCGGAAGATTATGGCGCACGCGGCATCCGCCCGTGAGA
>Ga0187857_10002385_pt1 | contig 16956 bp, 14 predicted proteins | sample June2016WEW_8_10_FD_132984 | JGI IMG/M metagenome (GOLD analysis project Ga0187857, IMG submission 132984) | Peatland microbial communities from SPRUCE experiment site at the Marcell Experimental Forest, Minnesota, USA - June2016WEW_8_100 | ecosystem: Environmental > Terrestrial > Soil >...
GCGCCAGCAGTGGGTCGTGATTTATCTGGGCTACGCCTACACCCAGATGCCGCTGGTGACTTTCACCCGCGAGGTGATCCAGTTGGAAGCGCCAGCCCGCGACAAAGCCCTCAAGAAAATCCAGGCCCTGGAGCAAAACCTCCTGACTTTACCACCGAACCCCAGACCCGTTTAAAACCCTCCATCCTGTTGTCGGTTGCCCAACCCGCCGAACCTTGAATCCAAGCCACGGCGGTCGGCCGAGGTGTCGCCAAAAACTCCCCCCGCCTATATGCCCCGTATTCCTTCCCCCACTGTCTGAATCGCAGTTTCCTCCTGTAAAACCTTGACACCGCCGGGCGCTGTGGCACGATGCGGGCCGGACGCAGTTCGTTACGTTACACTTATTCGCTATGAAAAAGGCCCTGGCACTGGTTTCACTGGCAATCTTTACCGCCCTTCCGCTCCTGCTCGCCGGCAATGGCGACGAAAAGGACTTCCGTCCGCTCTTTAACGGCAAGGACCTCACCGGGTGGAAACTCCGCAACCCCAACAGTCACAACTCCTGGAGCGTCCTGCCCGGGGGCATCCTGAAGAACACCGTCGAAAACGGCGCTCATGGGGTTGACTTGGTGACGGTGCAGAAATTCCTCAACTTCACCGTGCGCTACGAGTACATGACCCCGGAAAACTCCAACAGCGGGTTCTACTTGCGCGGGCGGCACGAGCTTCAAATCCTTGGGGACTACAAATCGGGGGAAGCGACCCTAAGCGGCAACGGCTCGATCTACAATTTCAAGGCCCCGGACAAGTTCATCACCAGACCGGCGGGCGAGTGGCAAACCGCCGAGGCCACAATCATCGGCAACCGCATTACCGTCATCATGAACGGAGTCAAGATTCATGACAACGTCGAGTGCAACCGCCCTACCGGCGGGGAGCTTGACAACAAAGTCAAGGAACCGGGGCCCATCCTCCTCCAGGGTGACCACGGCACCGTGAGCTTCCGCAATATCGAAATCAAGGAGCTGCCCTAACCTAAAAGCACAACCGCACGGGGATTCCTTGTTTGGCCAGGAACTGCTTGACATCCCCCACCGTGTACTGGCCGAAATGGAAAATGCTGGCGGCCAGCACGGCGTCAGCCTTGCCCTCGAGCAGGACTTCGGCGATATGCTCGAGTTTGCCCGCCCCCCCGCTGGCCACCACCGGCACACTAACCGCTTCACTGATGCGCCGGGTGATGACCAGGTCAAAGCCGGCCTTGGTGCCGTCGGCATCGATGCTGTTGAGCACGATCTCCCCGGCGCCCAGCGAGACCGCGCGTTTGGCCCAATGGACGGCGTCCAGGCCCGTGGGCTTGCGGCCGCCATGCGAAAAACCCTCCCAACGGTCCGGGGCCGCCTTCCTGGCGTCGATGGAGACTACGATGCACTGGCTGCCGAACTTTTCGGCGCCGGCCCGGATGAGGTCCGGGTTGGCCAGGGCTGAGGAGTTGATGCTGACTTTATCGGCGCCGGCGCGGAGCATGGCATACATGTCTTGGACCGAACGCAGCCCGCCGCCGACGGTCAGCGGCATGAAGCACTGGTCGGCGGCCCGCTCGATGACCTCGACCATCGTGGCCCGCCCGTGCGCGCTGGCGGTGATGTCGAAGAACACCATCTCATCGGCGCCCTGCTCGTTGTAGCGCAGGGCCAACTCCACCGGATCCCCGACATTGCGCAGTTCGCCGGCTTCGGCCCTTCCAAACCGGACCCCGCGCGTTACCTGGCCCCCATGCACGTCCAGGCACGGAATGACTCGCTTTGCCATCATGAAGGAACATTGAACCGATTTGCCTGCCGGCAAGCAACAAAATCGGATCACGGCCTTTGGAAGTAACCGTAAATGCTGCAACCCCACCGGGGAGAAAGGAACTTCAGTCCCGCCTTGCGATAGACCAGGCAGAGCAACCGGGGCATCCAACCGCCGCCCCAGTAAGGCGGCCCAGCCAGGGCCGTGGCCGACAGGTTGTGCGCTTTCCAGGTGCGCTCGAGGTCCGAGCCCAACAAAAGGTCGCCGCCGCGTTGCAAGAGCTTCAATCCAGCCGCGCGCCCCAGTTGCGCGAGGTCCGCCGAGCGCCAAAGGCTGATGTGATGCGGCGGCCACTGATGAGGCTCCCACGGAGCCAGCCGATATACACCTTCGGAGGAAGGCAGCGACACGGAAACCCACCCGCCCGGGTTGAGAAACATAGCTGCTTGCTCGAGGACCTTCGCGGGGCCGGCCACGTGTTCCAGGACCTGAAAGAACGAGATCAGATCGAACCCGCCGGCGGTCTGGCCCCGATCCAACTCGTGCAGGAGGCGCGAAAAGACACGGTGGCCCTTGGCGGAAGCCTTCTGGCCCGCAACGCCATTTAGCTCGACGCCGCAGGTCTCACACCCGGCTTGCCTGGCCAGATCCAGAAAAGCCCCGCTGCCACAGCCCACGTCCAAGACCCGCCGCAGTCCCTTCCGCCGCGCAAATCCCAGGGTGCGCTGGAACTCCGGCCGGGCATGGGCGTAGTAGGCTTCTCCCTCTTCCAGTTCGCGGTAAAAGGCCTCGTTGCCGGCGAGGCCGGGATCGAAGAACCTGAACCCGCAGGCCTCGCAGCCGCGCAAAACGACCACGGTCTGGGGCTGGATTTTGCCCCAGGCCTCCGGCGTAAACTCATGCCCGAATGCCCGCCAGAGTTTGGCCAATTGCTCCCCTGTGAGCTGTTGGACGGGCCGCGCTCCGCAATGCGCGCACAGGGGACACTTGCAGAGGGCCTCAGATGCCGGTCGGTTCATAAGCCGTTCCTAATCGTAATCGTAATCATAATCATAATCCTGCTCCTAATCTCCCTCGTGCAACCGGCAATCAGAACTCATTCGGATTAAAATTAGGAGCCGGATTAAGATTAAGATTAGGCGCAAGATTAAGATCAGGAGCCGGAAACTGCCACCCAAAAAAGTGAACTGCGCCTGCGCCAAAAGCCCCCGGGTGCGATTAAAAGGGTCGGGCATGGGCCGCGGGAGTTTTGTCCCGGAGGGACATCTGGCAATAGGCGTTTCAACGCCGGGGAGGCCACAACAGGGACCCTCGTCCCGAAGGAACGACTGAGAATACCCGTCGCCCTCAGCCGTCCCTTCGGGACGGACCCCTCTTTCGGTTCGCTGACCTGGCGTTGAAACGCCGGGTTATTCTCGGAAGCCCCTCCGGGGCAAAGAGGCGCCGTGAGCTGACCGACAGTTTTAATCGCACCCAAAGCCCCGGGCCAGCTTGACTCCGCAGCCGCATTCAAGGATAGTGACCGGGCGTTGTCCCTTGAAGACAAGGCCCAGATGAAAGAAATGCCCAGCCGCCGAAATGCCGGCTTCACCCTGATTGAACTGCTGGTGGTCATTGCCATCATCGCCATTTTGGCGGCGATGCTCCTGCCCGCCCTGTCGCGGGCCAGGATGAGCGCCCAGGCAACCGCTTGCGCCAATAACATCCGGCAACTGGCCGTGGCTTGGGCGATCTATTCGGACGACAACGGCGGGCTGCTCGCCAATAACTCGGGCACCGTCGATACGCGCGCCTATCGGCAAAGCTGGGTGAACAATATCGAGGACTGGGGGATGAGCCCCGAGAATACCAATCCGGTCTTCATTCTCACCGGGAAACTGGCCCCTTACGTGGCCAACAACCTGGCCGTCTATAAGTGCCCGTCGGACCAAGCCAAGGCCCAGGACGGCCCGCGCCTGCGCAGCTACTCTCTGAACTCGCTCGTCGGCAACCCGCTCATCAATCCCAACCGGTTCAATCCGAACTGGGTCCAATTCCTTAAGGCGACCGACTTCCCGGGCGCGGCCAACTTTTGGGTGTTCATCGAAGAACACCCCGACACGATTAACGACGGCTATTTCATGAATGTCTGGGACCAGATTAAATGGGGCAATCTCCCCGCTTCTTATCACAACGGCTCAGCCAACATCTCCTGGGCCGACGGACACCTCGAACGGCACCGCTGGATTGCCAACACCGTGCGGCCCCCCGTTCAAGGCGGCGTCGGCGGCAGCGGCTTTGTCCCCTCCCCCGCGACCGATTATCTCTGGCTCCGCCAACGGACCAGCATCAAGATGAATTAACCTAACGCAACCAATCAACCAATCAACCAATCAACCAAAGGCATACTATGTCTCTCAAAAACGCTCCCGATCTCACCCAACGCCCCCCGCGCAGCCCGCGCGTGCGGCTGGGCGGCTATGTCATCCTGCCCCGCATGCTCGACAAAGGCCGCGCCCTTGTCGCCGGCAAAAACGGCGAATACAACTTCGCCTGCCCCCTCGACCAGCGGCTTCTGGAATTCGCCGGCATCGCTGCCGAGGCGCTCAAGAAGCAGCTTGCCGCTGGAAAAAGCGATGGGGAAATCCTCTCCTGGATTGGACGGAATGCGAAAAACAAACCCACCGAGCCTGAAATCCTGGCCTGGTCCGCCTTCCAGGACTATCGAGCGCCCAGCGACACCGAATCACGCGAGTACTTCCAAGGCCTGCACGCCAAGATCGCTCCCAAACGCGACGACATCGCCACCTGGTTCGACCTGCTCGACCTGGACGATTACGTCACCTTCGGCGGCCAGCCCTGATTGATTTCTCCCGAAGACCCCAATAGGGCGGCGAAGTGACGGCGCATTGAACACAGGCGTCTGGAAGCCGGGGGAGCACTTCGGCGATGTCTCCCTCGAGCACCAACGATTCCGAAACTTCAATCTTCGCCGGAGCGAGTATCTTCGATCTGTTCATCATTAAGAACTGTAACTGATCAGGTGTTCGGCCAGGTTTGAGGTGAATGCTCAGGCAGGGTCGACTTGCAGGCTTGTCCCTCCGGGACAACAACCGACCTCAAACCACTTGACCTTCCGAGGGGCGCCTACGATGCCTAGGCAAATATTCATCCCTGCGCCCTCACGCTCTCACGCTGGGCACGCTCCACGCTGGGCACGCCCCGCCCGCCCGCCCGCCCTCAGGCCTTCCTGAACGGCTCGATGCCATCGATGCGGTGCCGGTGCCCGACCTGGTTGACTTCGAATTCGATTTCCTCGCCCACCTTGCGGTTGAGCAAGGACTGGGCGACAGGGGTAAGATAGCTGACGATGCCTTTCTCGGGCTCGGAATCCCAGGCGCCGAGGATGGTGAAGTGCTCGGGCTGGTTGGTGGCAAGGTCCGTCGCGCGGACGATGGTGCCGATGCTGACAACATCCGTGCGGGAGTTGGAGAAATCGGTGCCGCGAGCGCGGATGAGCTGGGTTTCCAGTTCGACCTTGCGGCGCATGAGCAGTTTCTGCATCTCCTTGGCGGCCTTGTACTCGTGGTTCTCGCGCAGGTCCCCATAGCTGCGGGCCAGGGCGATTTCCTTCGAGTTGGCCGGGATCTTCTTCTCCACCAGCTCGTGATACTCGTTCTTGCGCCGTTCCAGGCTCTCCCAGGAGACAACCAGATAGCTTTCCTGTTTGGTCTGCTCGCCGGAAATGAGTGTCTGCATGGCGGGGTAGCTCTTGACGATGCGCGCCAGCAGCGAGCGCTTGTCCATGTCGTCGAAGCAGGGCGAAAGCTGGAGGGCGCGCGTGAGGTCTTTGATGACCTCCAGGTCGGCCGAACCGATCAACTCCACCAGCAATTCCTGGTCGTCCAGGATAAAATCCCGCAGGCGGTTGGAGCGGCGTTCATTGAACTGGTCGCGCTCCATGGCCGTGAGCATGGCCCGGAAGACCTCGGGCCCCAGGATGTCGGCAAAGGCGTCGTTGCGGTCTTTGGCCAGCCAGAGCAACAACTCGCTGCTGGCGGTGTGCTGGCTGATGCAGCGGGCCAGGGTTTCCTTGAGCAGGTCAATGTGGCCCTGGTGAATGAGCAAGCCGGCAAACTCCCGGCATAGCTTGGCCGAAACGGTGTTGAGCGTGTCGCGCAGGACATCCTGCCACCCCTGGGGCTTGGCCGCCTCGAACGATTCCAGGGCCCGCCGATGCTTGGAGGCCGGCAGCGCTTCCATCAGCGGCCCGAGTTTGGGCTCCAGCGACCATATCGCCTGCGCGTCCAGTTCCCCTTCGGCGGGCGCCAGTCCCGCCATTGCCCGCAGGTCGTCCCGGGCGAAGACGGCCTCCAGGGCCACAGCGGGTTGGGTGCGCTGGTAGTTGGCAATCTCGGCGTTGAGGGCGGTAATGACTTCCTGGGCGGCAGCCGTCTTGTCGGACAGGTCGTGGGCGTTCTTGAGCAGCTCCCCAGCCACAATTAGCCGCGCCTTCAAGCCCTTGCCCGCCCGGAAATCTGCCAGCAGACGGTCCTGGAGAGAGACCTCCTTGACCTGGTAAACAATCGGCTCGGTCTTCTTGAGCGGCACCTGGAAGTGGCCGTCGTTCCTGAGCTCGCGCTTGGCCCCTTCCCACCACTTTTTCCAGTCGCTGCTGATGACGTCGGGCACGAGCACCTGCTGGACCTGGTCGGCGGTGGCGCTGCCCCGGAAGCTGGTCAGGACCAGCTTGACCAGTTCCAAGTGGTTGGTCGCGGCCATTTGCCGCAGACCCTCCAGGTCCACCGCCTTGCGCGCCAGGATGTGGTCCTTCGAGATCGGTTTGAGGGATTCGGCCGCGAATCCCAGGTCCATCGTGTGGCCTGCCTTGTCTTGAAAATCAATCGTGAACCGGGCAAAAACCGTGTCCACCGTCCGAATCCTGCCGAATCCCCAACTGCGGTGCATGCAAAATCCGCTCGTGGCAAGCTGAACCAGCGCCTCGATATGGTGGCGCTCCAGCTTGCCTGCCGCCGCCATTTTTTCAAATTCTTCTCTCATAAAGCATCTTCCGGCTCGCTTCCCGCCCATCGGGAATGCGACTATTTAAAGTCGTGAGCGGACAAAAACCAAGAGAAATTGCGGTGCGCCTTCTCCAACGCCGCCCAGGCGGCCCTTACATCGAACAACTGCTCGATAACGCCTTGGCCCCAACGCAGCTATCCCCTGCCGACCGCCATCTGTGCCAGGAACTAGTCTATGGCATCCTCCGCTGGCAGGCAACGCTCGATTGGCTGGTTGCCCGCAAGACAGAAAACCGCACGCAAAAACCCGCCCTCCAGAATCTCTTGCGCCTGGGTCTCTACCAGATCTTCTGGCTGGACCGCATCCCTCACCACGCCGCCGTCCACGAAACCGTCCAATTGGCCCGGCAGAGCGGCCTCGGCCCGCAGGCCGGCTTCGTCAATGCGGTCCTTCGCGGTTACCTGCGCGAGTTTGACGCCACCCGGCGGCTGCTGGCCCAGCTCAAGGTCTCCCAACCCCCGCTGGGCCATTCGCACCCGGACTGGCTGGCCGCCCGCTGGACACAACGCTGGGGTCCGGAGCGCGCCGCGCAATTGATGGAGTGGAATAACACGCCCCCCGCCGTCTTTGCCCGGGTCAACACCCTCAAGACCGACCCTGCCAGGCTCCTGGCCCAGTGGCGCCAGGAAGAGGTCGAATGCGACTTCGTGCGCCGGGATTGGCTCGAGGAAAACCTCGTCTTTGAACTCAAATCGCACCCGCCCCTGGCACGGCTGCCCAGTTTCCGGCAGGGCCTCTTTTATCTCCAGGACCCGAGCACGCTCCTGGCCCCGCGAGAACTCGACCCCCAGCCGGGCCAAACAGTGCTTGACCTCTGCGCTGCGCCCGGCGGCAAACTAAGCTGCCTGGCCCAACTCATGGCCAACCAGGGCCAACTCCTCGCGCACGACACCGCCCCGGACCGCCTCAAACTCATCCGGGAAAACTGCGCCCGCCTCGGCATCACCTGTGTCTCGACCTTCGATCCCCAGTCCCCAACCCTTTGTGATCGCATCCTGGTCGATGTCCCCTGCTCGAATACCGGCGTTATGCGGCGGCGGGTCGATTTGCGCTGGCGGCTTCGACCCGAAGGTTTCGAGCACCTGCGCGCCACCCAACTGCAATTGCTCCGCCAGGGCGCCGCCCTCCTGCGGCCCGGTGGCTGCCTCGTCTATAGCACCTGCAGCCTCGAACCCGAAGAAAACCAGGACGCCGTCACCCAATTCCTGATCGAGCATCCCGGCTTCAGGCTCGAGCGCCAGCGCGAGTTGCTCCCCTTCGCCGACAACGTGGACGGCGCCTTCGTGGCCCGCTTCACACGGGACACACTCACTCGCCCTTGAACAGGGGAGTCACCAACACTTCAAAGCCGGGCAGCAGCTTGGACGCGGCGGTTTGGCCGTTGGTGCAGCGGAGGAATAACTCGTAGCGGCCGTTTTCCAAGGATAACACCTCGACGGTTTGAGCTTCCGGATCGATTAGCCAGAATTCCCGCACGCCGTATTGCTCGTAAAGATCCCGTTTCTCGATTCGATCCCGGTTTCGATTGCCCAGCGAAATGACCTCCGCCGCCAGATCCACCGGGCCGTTAATCGTCCTGGTGATGATGTCCAAACGACCCTGCGAGATGAATGCCACATCCGGCTGCGTCACCCGGTGGGGCGACAAAACCATGTCGATGGGGCCAGGTACAACTTTGCCGAGCTTGTGCCTCGTGAGCCAATCATAAAGCTGGCGGCAAAAGCGAGCAGTGACCTCTTGGTGATAAAACGAGGGTGCCGGCGACATGATCAATTCTCCATCCCAAAGCTCGCAGGGTTGATTGGTTTCCGGCATTTCGGCTGCCAACTCGGCATACGTGTACCGGCGCGTGGCCGGCGCTGCCGCCGCCCGCTCCAAAGTTGTGCCGCTTTCCATCACAGGCCCAAGCTAGGCCGTTCCGGCGCATTTGACAAGACCCCATGAGCGAAGCGCAGGGCTGCTCTAAAATCACGCTGGTGAGAGAAAGGCCGCACACCGCAGCCCTGAAAGCCGGTTCGAAGTCCGAAATCCGAAGGAAATCCGAAATCCGAAGTCCGCATCCTGTTCCTCACTCGGTGCGGTCGCTGCGCGACACGGAAGCGCCTGTGGCCTCAGTATTGAGCGCAGAGCCAATGCCCGAAAGCTTTGCGATCTCAGCCTTCGGATTTCGGCCTTCGGATTTCGGATTTTCTTCCGGGCTTGACGCCGGCGACCGGGCGCTTACGATGCCTTCAATGAACCGCGCCGAGAACCGACTCCTCTTAGGTCTGCCTGTCAATGCCCCCTGGGTGTCGGTGAGTTGCTGGCTGGCTTTCCAGGCCGGGCTGATCCCAACAGCCAAAGCGGCGGACTACGCCATCGGGGCGGACGTCTCCTTTCTCAAGCAGGCGGAGAGCCAAGGGGCCGTCTTCAAGGATCAGGCCCAGGCCAAGCCCGGCCTTGCTATCCTCAAGGACCACGGCTACAACTGGGTCCGCCTGCGGCTCTTCCACAGCCCCGCGCGCCTGCCCAATGACCTCCCCTACACCATCTCCTCAGCCCAGGAAGCCCGGAAACTCGGCTTCAAGTTTCTCCTGGACTACCATTACTCGGATAGCTGGGCCGATCCGGGCAAGCAGACGATCCCCAAGGCCTGGGAGGGCAAATCGCATCCCGAGCTGGTCCAGGCGGTCTTCGATTACACCCGCGATACCATCCAGGCCTTTGCCAACGCCGGCGTGCTGCCGGACCTGGTCCAGGTCGGCAACGAAATCACCCCCGGCATGCTCTGGCCCGATGGCAAGTTGCCTGAGAACTGGCCCAATTTCGCCGACTTGCTCAAGGCCGGCATCAAAGGAGTCAAGGCCGGCTCCGGCGCCAACCCGCCTCCGCGCATCATGATTCATATCGACCGGGGCGGCGACAAGAAGCGCACGCAGTACTTTTTCGACAAGCTCGACTCTTATGATATCCCCTACGACGTCATAGGCCAATCCTACTACCCCTGGTGGCAAGGCTCGTTGTTGGACCTGCGGGAGAACCTCAACTTCATGGCCGCCCACTACCACAAGGACATCATCCTGGTCGAGGTCGCCTACTGCTGGCGGCCCACCGAATACAAGCAACGGAGCGGCCCATTCCCCGAGACCCCTGAGGGCCAGAAAGAATTCCTCGATGAAGCCAACCGCATCGTCCTGGCCACCCCGGACAACCGCGGCATCGGCATCTTCTGGTGGGAGCCCGCCGTCAAAACCGGCCCCCTGCGCAGCCGCGGCTTCTTCGGCGACGACGGTTCCACTCTGCCCGTCATCACCGCCTTCGACCGCCTTGCCAAAAAGTGACTCCCCGGTTGGCGACGAAGGTCGCGACAAAGGTCCGGAATCGGAGTTTTTGGGACAGGCTCCAACTACTCCCGCATTCCTCACTCTCCGGTTCGCGCAATTCTGCTCCACATCAGATAGCGGCCTCCTTTTAGTTTGTCATTGGACCCGTACCGGGTAAAACTTGCCCAGAATGCCACGCACCACCGGCCCGCCAGCGAAGCCTTGGAGAAAGCTCATGCTTTCGACAATGTTAAGCTTCGTCCGAAATGCCAGGACCGTAGCGGGTCACCGCCCTGGGCACGGGCCCTGTCCCGGAGGGACTTCCGACAGTAGCCCAACGTTTCAACGTTGGGATTGCGATGCGGACAAGTTAAGTCCCGAAGCGACGGCTGAAAATCACCCGCCCTTTCAGCCGTCCCTTCGGGACTTGGTCTCCCCGAAAACGAAACCCAACGTTGAAACGTTGGGCTTCTTTCGAATGTCCCTCCGGGACAAGACCCAACCGCATCGGCGCTATTTGCGGAGTAAGTTAACAATGTCGAATCGCAACCGTTCAGGTGTGGGGCAGACCTCCGGTCTGCCAGTTCACGGAGCCTCCGGCTCCGTGAACCGGGTGCGGTGGGAACACCGGGCCAGAGGCCCGGCTAACCGGCAGACCAGAGGTCTGCCCCACCATCCCACCTGAACAGGTACGTCGAATCCTTCATGCTTCATCCCTCATATTTTCAGATGAAACGGGCGCTCCTCCGCCTCACCCTGGTCCTGCTCGGAGGAAGTCTCGGAGCGGCAGAGCAAGGCGGCGGCCCGGCGGTTGTGAAGCCGTCGGCTGAAAAGCCCGACGCTCAGGCCGGATGGCTGGCGCCGGCGGCAATGGCCGTGGCGGAAGATGGAAGAACGCTTTTTATCGCCGGCGCCCTCGCCGGGCAAGTCGGCGCGTTTGATTTGGCGCAGGCCAAGGTCGTTCGGCATTACCGCCTGCCGGCAAGGCCCTCGGGCCTGGCGGTCAATGGAGGGCGTCTGTATGTGACCTGCGCCGCTGCGGAGAGCCGGCTTTGCGAAGTCGACCTGGCCACGGGAACGATTTCCGCCCAAACCCGCACCGGGCATACGGCCCTCGGCCCCGTGCTTTCGCCAGACCGAAAGATCCTCTACTTCTGCCTCAAGTTCGACAACCAGGTGGCGGCTTGGGATACCGCCAGCCGGCGCGAGACACGCCGCATCGAGGTCGGACGCGAGCCGGTTTCGGCCGCGCCGACCCTCGACGGGAAGTGGCTCCTGGTGGCGCATCACCTCCCCTCGGGCTCGGCCAACGCCCCGGTCGTGGCGGCGACGGTCGGTGTGGTGGATTTGGAGTTGGGGAAGATGGTGGCCGAGTTGCGCCTTCCCAACGGCAGCAGCCAGGCGCGCGAAATCCGCATTTCGCCTGACGGACATTACGCCGCCCTGGCCCATAACCTGGCCCATTTCCAGCTCCCCACCACGCAGGTCGAACGGGGCTGGATGAACACCAGCGCCCTCACGCTGCTGGACGTTGATGGCAGGAAAATCCTGGCGACGGTATTGCTGGACGATGTGGATCGGGGCGCCGCCAATCCATGGGCTGTGGCCTGGAACGCCGATGGCCGGCGGCTCTTCATCACTCACGCGGGGACACACGAGGTGAGCGCAATTGATTTTCCAGCCCTGCTTGCCAAGCTCGCCCAACGACCGGCTCAGGGCCCGGGCGAGCCGGCTCAATCGTGGCGCGGCCATCCTGGCCGCGAAACAGCGGACCCGCGCGCGGGCGAGCCGGCCATGACGACCGATGACCTGTCGTTCGTGGCGGAACTGCGAGGAACGCTGAAAGTAGAGAGCAGAAAGCAAGAATCCTCGACGGACGACCTGTCCTTCCTGGCAGGATTGCGAGAGCGGGTCAAGCTGGCCGGCCGCGGTCCCAGGGCCATGGCCGTGGCAGGCCAGCGAGTCTATGTGGCCGGTTATTTCTCCGACACTCTCGAGACGCTCGAAATGAGCCCGCCCCCGGCTGCCTCGTCGATGGTGCTTTTGAAGCCTCCCGCCCTGCTTTCTCCAAACCGGGCCGCAGACGCCCAGGATTCCCGCCCAGGAACGCCTTCCGCCGCCTTCCTGGCAAGCCAACTGCGCCAGGGAGAATCGCTTTTCAACGATGCGACCCTATGCTTTCAAGGCTGGCAGAGCTGCGCAAGCTGCCACTCGGAAGATGCGCGCGTGGATGGGCTGAACTGGGACCTGCTCAACGACGGCCTGGGAAACCCCAAGAACACCAAGAGCCTCCTGCTGGCCCACAAGACCCCGCCCGCCATGAGCATGGGCGTGCGCATCTCGGCCGAGGAGGCGGTGCGCGCCGGTCTCCGCCACATCCTCTTTGCGGTTCCTTCCGAAGAACTGGCCGTTCCGCTCGATCTCTGGCTCAAGAGTCTCAAGCCGATGCCCGGTCCGAGTATGGCAGGAGGCGCGCTCTCAGCCGCAGCCAAACGCGGCCGCGAACTCTTCAATCGCCCTGCCATCGGCTGCGCCTCCTGCCACAAACCCGGTTTGTTCACAGACCTCAACTCTTATGATGTCGGCACCGCGGGACCGACCGACCAGGACGCCGCCGGGTTCGACACCCCCTCCCTGGTGGAAGTATGGCGCACCGCCCCCTACCTCCATGACGGCTCGGCGGCGACCCTCCGCGAGGTCCTGACCGCCCGGAACCACAACGACCGGCACGGGCGAACCTCGCATCTCTCGGAACAGGAATTGAACGACTTGGTAGAATACCTTTTGTCCCTATGATAGCTTTCTTAGATCCCGGTTCAAACGTATCCAGACGCAAGTGTCGAGTGCCGAGTGTCGAGTGCCGAGTGTCGAGTGCCGAGGGATCGAAGCGCCGTCCCCGGGCGCAAATCAGCTTCTCTACACCCGTGGCCCCTGCATTCTGTCCCGGAGGGACATCTGAGAATAGCCCGGCGTTTCAACGCCGGGACCAGTCCGCAGACAAATCCCGTCCCGAAGGGACGGCTGAAAACCAAGGGCTGATTCGGCCGTCCCTTCGGGACTTGTCTCTCGGTACGTCCAAACCTCCACGCCTTGGCCGCGGCTCCTTCGGATTTCGGATTTCGGGTTTCCTTCGGATTCCCGCCTGCGCCGAGGCTTCGGCGGGCAGGTCGGCCTCCTGCCGTCGCGCTGCGCGCTTTGGCGGGCAGACCAGCCCGCCGCAGCCCGTCCTCGGGCGAAGGCGGGTCGGATTTCGGATTTCTGTCTCCGCCGGTCCGCGCTCTTGGCGTCTGTGCGCTTCACTGCTGGCCGCCGCCATCCTCCAGCCGGCCGGCGCTGCCGCCCAACAGCTCAGCGACCGGTTCCGGGCCGGGCCGATGGCCGGGACAGAGGAGTTTGTCTTTGCCGCGCGCAAGATGAACGAGACCGACGGGCATTGGTATGCGAACATCGGCTACTACGCCCACGACCCCAATCGCAAGGCCTGGCGCGAAGGCGCTAAGCTCTACCGCTGGAGCATCGCCACCGGCGAACTGACGACTCTCCTCGATGACCCGCGCGGCGGCATCCGCGACCCCCAGGTCAGCTACGATGGCAAGAAGATCCTCTTTTCCTACCGCAAAGGCGGGACGGAAAACTACCTCCTCCACGAAGTCAATATCGACGGCTCGGACCGGCGCCAGTTGACCAGCGGCAGCTACGATGATGTCGAGCCATCCTATCTGCCCTGCGGCGACATCGTCTTTGTGTCCACCCGCTGCAAACGCTGGGTCAATTGCTGGCTCACGCAAGTCGCCGTGATGCACCGTTGCGACGCCCAGGGCCGAAATGTCCGCCCCCTCTCCAGCAACAACGAGCAGGACAACACCCCTTGGCCCATGGCCGATGGTCGCATCCTTTACACCCGCTGGGAATACGTGGACCGCAGCCAGGTCGATTACCACCACCTCTGGACCGCCAATCCCGACGGCACCAGCCAGACGATCTGGTTCGGCAACCTCAACCCGAGCATCGTCATGATCGATGCCAAGCCCGTGCCGGGCACCGATAAGGTGATCGCCATCTTTTCACCCGGCCACGGCTGGCGCGAACACGCCGGTCCGGTGACTCTCGTCGATGCCAAAGCAGGACCGGATGCAACCTCCCACGCCCGCAAGCTCACCGACGACCGCCCTTACCGCGACCCGTGGGCCTTTTCCGAAGATTGTTTCATGGCGGCCCTCGAGGGAACGCTCGTGCTGCTGGACGGAGCGGGCCATCGCCAGGAAATCTTTCGACTCCCCGAGGCGGACTTGAAAGCCGGGATGCACCTCCACGAACCGCGCCCGATACTGGCCCGGCCCCGCGAACCGGTCGTGCCCGACCGCGTGGCCCTGGATCAACCCACCGGCCGGCTCCTCCTGACCGATGTCTGCGACGGCCGCAACATGGAGGGGGTAAAGCCGGGCGAGATCAAGAAGCTCCTGGTCCTGGAAACGCTCCCGATGCCGATCCATTACACCGGCGGCATGGACCCGATTAGTTATGGCGGCTCCTTCACCCTCGAGCGCATCGCCGGCACTGTGCCCGTCGAAGCCGACGGCTCGGCCTACTTCGAGCTGCCGGCCCTCCGCAGCTTCTTCTTCGTGGCGCTCGACCAGAATGACCTCTCGGTCAAACGGATGCAGAGCTTCCTGACGGTCCAACCGGGGGAAGTCAGCAGTTGCCTGGGCTGCCACGAACCTCGAACTCGCGCCCCCAGGAGCGCCTCCTCTGCGCCCACTCCCCTGGCGGCGCGCCGTCCCCCAAGCCCCCTCGAGCCCGTGGCCGGCGTTCCCGACGTCCTTGACTTCCCGCGCGACATTCAGCCGATCCTCGATGCCCTTTGCGTCAATTGCCACGGTTACGAGCGCACTGCCGCAGGCGGGCCCCGGGCCGGTCGCCTCATCCTGAGCGGCGACCGCGGCCCCATGTTCAGCCACAGCTATTATATGCTCACCATCGCCCACCTCTTCTCCGATGGCCGCAACCAGGCGCGCAGCAATTATGAGCCGCGCGCTCTGGGCACCTCGGCCAGCCGGCTCTTGCGTTTCGTGGATGGCTCGCACTATGGCGCCAAAACCAGCCCCGCCCAGCTCAAACTGCTCAAGCTTTGGATCGAGACCGGCGCCGCCTACCCCGGCACCTACGCGGCCCTCGGCACCGGCATGATCGGGGCCTACGCCGAAAACAGCCAGGTCGAAACCGACCTGGACTGGCCCGCCACCCGTGCCGGGGCCGAGGTCCTGGCCAGGCGTTGCGCGCCTTGTCACAACACCCCCTCTCGTCTCCTGCCCGCCAGCGTGTCCGACGAACGCGGCGTCTCGTTCTGGCAACCCAGCCTGAGCGATCCCCGCCTCAACACCAGCCGCCACATCGTCTTCAACCTGTCGCGTCCGGACAAGTCCCTGCTCCTGCTGGCGCCGCTGGCCGAAGCCGCCGGCGGCTGGGGCCTCTGCCGTGACCCCAACTCGAAGGAAAAGGCCACCGTCTTTGCCGGCATCCAGGACCCCGGATACCAGGCGCTCCGGGCCTTATGCGTTGCCGGCAAGGAGCGGCTCCAGCAAATCAAACGCTTCGATATGCCCGACTTCCGCCCGCGCAAGGACTGGGTGCGGGAGATGGTCCGCTTCGGCATCCTGGAACCCTCGAGCCTCGCCGCCGACCGGCCCATGGACGTCTATGCCGTCGAGCGTAAGTATTGGCAATCCCTATGGTACAGGCCGAATTAGAGCCTGCCCCAGAAGCTCCGATTGCGGACCTTTGTCGCAACCTTTGTCGCGGCCGGGCGCATCTGGACAGTACCACCAAAGCAGTTGGAATTATAGATCAGACGCAGGGCCTGCGGAGCAACCCGGAGGGTTGCCAGAAGGTAGCCGGGGGTCACTGCGTAGCGGCGACCCCCGGTCAAGAGCGGCGAGGGTCCTGCACCCCGGAATGGGGTGCCAGAAACATACGCGGCCCCTGTCTGAGCAGCCTTCTGGCATCCCTCCGGGATGCGCGAGCACGCCGCCGAGGACCGGGGGTCTCGCTACGTCTCGACCCCCGGCCACCTTCTTTCATCCCTCCGGGATGCGCCCCGCCAAACCCGACGTCCCCTTCCATCGTTCCTGCCCCCGCGATAGTACAGCCAGGTAGCTCAAGCGCGCTGCGCCCGTGCAAGATGCGCCCGTATTGCGGATTATTGAAAATTGAAAATTGAAAATTGGTCAATGGTAATTAAGATCCGGGATCGATGCTGCCCGAAGAACTTTCAGACCGGCTGCGGACGTTCGCGGCAGGAACCGGGAGGGTCGTTGTTGCCCACCCCCCGCGCGCCGAAACAACTGGCGGCCATGGCACTCATTCGCAATGGGGCGAGGTTGGAGCTTGCTTGGCGACTGAAGCGAGAGACGACGTTGACGATTCGCCATTTAGCCGAGCGGCCGAGGATGGGCAGTTGGAAGAGCGCGGCCACCAGGCTCCATCTGCTCGGAAAACCGCTACAAGCAAAAGCGAAGTGAGAAGTTATGGCCCCATTTTCAAAGATCACATGAATCCCTTCATGTGTCGGAGGACATCATCTGGCACGGGAAAAGGAACGCCGTCTTGGGCCGACTGCTTAACTATATCCTGCCACCTTCGGCCGAAAGTCTTCGCAACTCGCTCTGTCATTTTCACGCTATTCCCAATCTCAACTAAGCGTTCGTGCATAAATAACTTCCGGGTTTTAGGCGCAATGCAAACAAGTTGATAAGCCACCCCGCGGGCGTGGAGGAACGGGGCCACAGTGCGCAGTAGTTGCAAATAAAGGCTCCAA
>Ga0187857_10002387_pt1 | contig 16950 bp, 21 predicted proteins | sample June2016WEW_8_10_FD_132984 | JGI IMG/M metagenome (GOLD analysis project Ga0187857, IMG submission 132984) | Peatland microbial communities from SPRUCE experiment site at the Marcell Experimental Forest, Minnesota, USA - June2016WEW_8_100 | ecosystem: Environmental > Terrestrial > Soil >...
AATTTCAAGCTGCCCGACAGCGTGGGCGGCTGCCTGGATCTCCGCGGCCTGACCTCGGTCCCGGACAATTTCAAGCTGCCCGATAGCGTGGGCGGAGTTTATATGCTGGATTCAATTATCAAAAAAATTAAACGCAACAAACACTAATTATATCATGATCGCTCAGTCTTCAACAATTAAATTTAAAACTGTAAAAAAATACCGTTGCGATGGTTGTCAGGCCTGCATCTTCATTGAACCTTGCCCTGCTTGCATCGCGAAAAAACGATTAAATATAAATATCCCCAATCAAATTAATCACGCGGCGAATCGGGAAAAAGTCGCCGAGACCCATCGCCGGTACACAGCGGCGAACCGGGAAAAAGTCGCCGAGATCAAGCGCCGGTACTACGCGGCGAACCGGGAAAAAGTCGCCGAGGCCAATCGCCGGTACAGAGCGGCGAATCGGGAAAAAATCGCCGAGATCAATCGCCGGTACATAGCGGCGAATCGGGAAAAAGTCGCCGAGACCCATCGCCGGTACTACGCGGCGAACCGGGAAAAAGTCACCGAGGCCAATCGCCGGTACAGAGCGGCGAATCGGGAAAAAGTCGCCGAGATTAAGCGCCGGTACAGAGCGGCGAATCGGGAAAAAGTCGCCGAGGCCAATCGCCGGTACTACGCGGCGAACCGGGAAAAAGTCGCCGAGGCCAATCGCCTGTATAGAGCGGCGAATCGGGAAAAAATCGCCGAGATCAATCGCCAGTACAGAGCGGCGAACCGGGAAAAAGTCGCCGAGACCAATCGCCGGTACTACGCGGCGAACCGGGAAAAAGTCGCCGATCTGCAAAAGTTCTCGCGCAGCCAATTAGTTCTTATTTAGGATATGAACAGAACTTCCACATATGTCCCCGACATAATCGATTTCCTGCGTAAACATTTCAGTTTTCGCTTCGAGTTCGACAATCCGGAGTTTACGGAAATCACAATTAAAGGATCGAGTATTTTCGCGCATGATCTTTACAATGCACTAGATGAATATCGGGATGCCATAAGTATGTATTTGCAACTGGAACGGAAAAAATCGCTGGAAATTTATATCGGCGGACCTGTAAACGGCAAACGATGTCTTTTGCGAAGAATTTCTTTTCAGATCGGCGAGGTGATCCCCGTCCACGTCGATCGTTCAAAGTGGGCCGTGTATCAGATCGGTGAAGATAATCTTCGCGCATGGTTCAAGGGTTTTGCCACCAGTAAAAAAAAGGCGAAAAACCTGCAATTGGTGAAAGAGTTGTAATGAGTATTTTTTTGGGAAAAACCGAATCCGGCGAAAAATTCTCCTTGCCCATCGAACTGCCGGCAATGGGCAAATCGATTCAATTATCACATAAATCGGCTCATTTATTGCCAAAACGGCTCACTTTATCACAAAAAAGTGATAATCTATTACAAACTGCCGGCAAAACTCAGCCTGGATTAATTCGTGAAATAACCGGGAAATTATTCCAAAAATTATTCCAGCCCCCTTAGTAAATGGTAAGGCAACGACTTACTTGACACACAATATTGGTGCGTTAAGTATATCAATGCCTAAGATTAGCATTCTGATTCTTTGCACTTCGTGCCCTCTTTGGTGAAATCCTCGCGAGTTAAGTTATAACTGAACTCCGCCTGCTAGCAGCTTATTGTTAAGCTGGACAAGGAGTTATGGCGAATTTTGCTGGTTATTTTTGCCGGTCGGCGTGTTATAATCGGTCTCACGATCGATCCGCCGCCGGCCGGGAATCTCAAGATGAATTTGAGATGTTGCCAAACCCTGCCGGCTTTTTTATTTTCTGCCTAACTCCTTATCGGGAAACTCCTTATCTTCCCCATTTTCCTGAAAATGCTGGTTTTTTGGCCACCCCGGGATTAGATTAACCCCTGGCAACATCTCTTGGTTTTTTTGAGCCCGCGATGTTGCCGCTTCTTTTTGCGGCATGCGCCGGGTTTGAAATGGCCCGGAGAGCACATGGTGATTGAGCAGTTTCGCATAGATGAGGTCAAAAGGCTGCTGGCCAGGGGCAAGCTAAGCCAGCGGAAGATCGCCAAAGCCGTGGGCATCAGCCGAGGCACGGTCTACTACGTGGCCACCGGCCGGCGCCGAGATCATTTTGATCGGATCCTTGAAGAACCCATCGAAAATTCGGGCCCCAAAACCCACTGCGGCGGCTGCGGCGGCATGGTGAGCATGCCCTGCCGGCTATGTAAAGGCCGGGCTCTTGCAATTTTGAAAAAGGCTATAAAAAAACCGCAAAACCAACCGGATTTGAAACTCAGCCTGGAATTGAAACCGGATCACCAGGAGCGATACGAAGACGTGCGGCGCGGGCGCTCCCGGCAGGAAATGATCTTATCTTTTGTGAGTTGAATCATGAATAACGTCGAATTTAAGTCCGTCTGCCTGGCCGCCCTGGAATTGGTCGCCAAAAAAGAGGGGCGGCGCGATGTGCTTACCGCCGGGTCGGAAAACGACGTGTTCCTGAAAATCGAGGCTTCAGTCGGCAAAAAAACCCTGCGCATGCAATCGGAGGCTCACGTCGCCGTGAATCATGACAGCACGCGGTTGGCTTCGTGGGCCCCGCCGCAAGCGCAGCTTATCGGCTATATTTTATCGCTTTTGACCAAGCGCAACCGGGAAATGCTATTGAAGGAACTGCCGGAAAAATTCGCCGCCGCCGGCAATTTGTTGCCCGACATCGACGCCGGCCTGGTGGAAGCGGCTGAGCAGCTCCTGCAGCGCCTGCGGGCCAAAATCCAACAGAACGTAAAAGGAACGGTCAGCACGTCTTACACTGTGCAAAAATGGGAAATTATTTAAGTAAAAAAGAGATTTACGATGGCGGCATTGCTGGCAATACTGGCTGAAGTCTGGGGGTTTTTTAAACCCCTTCTGTCCGCGCTTGTTGGCAACCAGTATTTTTGGATCATCGCTGGCACGGTGATTATCACGCTCATGATTACGAGCAAAGGCTGCGGCTGCCGGCGTGATAAACCGGTCCGCACGCAAACCATCTCCTGCGAAATCACCGACGTCCTGGACGGGGCGACGCTGACGGCTCGAGCCGGATTGCTGGGACGCAAAGAGCGCACTCTGCGCCTGGCCGGGATCGAGGCCCCGGGCCTGTCCGAACCCTTTGGGGCCGATTCTCAGGCGTCTTTAAAAGCATTGGCCGGAGACAAGGTTTCGGTATTGATCGAGGAAGGACGCGCAATCGGCTCCGGGGATATTTCCGGGCTGGTTTCCAGAGGGGGAAAATTGCTCAACCTCGAGCAAGTCAAGGCCGGCCTGGCCGCATGCAATTCCGACGCGCCTAAAGAGTGGATGGCCGCCCAGACGGCCGCCAAAAAACAAAATCTGGGAATGTGGGCCGGCGATAAAAAAGAACACTGGTGGAACGTTCCACTGGGACGAAGCAACGAGAAAATTTTGGAGGCCATACAATGATTGCCGAGGCGATATATTCCGGCACGGCGTCGAACCTGGTGGGCATGCTCGTTTTAGGCGCGATTGCCATCGTGATTGCATATAACCTGGCCGTGAAATTCTGGCCGACGTTAAAATCCTCAGCGGTGGGGACAACGGTTGTAAGCGGCGAAAACTACACGGCCTACGAGGCCTTGGTGGTGATCGCCAAGCTCGAGCAAATCCAGGCCGATCCAAAGGCCGTCGAGGCGGTGCAATATCTTTTGGGCATGATTATGAACGCACCTGCGACTACATCCCAGCCGGTCGCAACCTCCTCGCCGGCGGCCGCCTCCAAAATTATGGGGGGCAAATAACGTGAATTTATCGCTTTTACAAATCGGATTGCTGATCGCCGCCGGCCTGGGCGTGATCTGGTGGCTGCGCTCGAACACGGCCGCCGCGCCGACGGCTACGAACCCACCGGCCGCGCCGCCGGCAACCGGCTCGCTGCAAACCGCGGTAGCCGCTTACCAGGTGATCGCAGCGTACCTAACCGAGGACGGCCTTGCCGACAAGGTTTGGCTAGCGATCAAACAGGCGAAGACATGAGCGACGAGGAACGTGAACTGGCCGCGATTGACACCGGTTATACCGCCGAACTGAGTGGCATGTTCCAAACTATGTTCATCAACGCGGATACGGACGGCGTGGAAATCGCCGGGGCGCGTTTTGAAAAAGGCCTGAAGATCCTGCGGGAAGCGCGGCAAAAGGCGATTGAGATCGTGAAAAAGACATGACGCAACAAAACAAAAACCTGCTGGTCGTGATTTTGCTGGGCTTGTGCGCAGCCGGTTTTATTTGGAATCCGGCCGTAACACTGCCGGATTGGATGCCCCACCCGACTCCGCAACAGATCCAGGTCGTAATCGTCCATAAAACGGCCGACGACCCGAAAATGCCGGCCGCGCAGATCGAGGCCATGAATTCATCTGCCATAGACGCCTTTCTGACCGCAAAGGGCGATGATCCGGTGCAAAGGATCGATCCAAACGACATCAAGGATTATAGCGGCGCGGTCCCGGCCCGCTTCGCCCCGGCCATCGCCGCCATGACCGGCAAACAGCCGCCGTATTTATTCATTACCGCCAAGGACGGCAAGCTGCTCGCCGGCGAGCCTCTACCGGCTGACGAAACAACTGAATTATCCTTTATCCAAAAATACACGGGAAAGTGAGGAACCAGTGAAATTCACGCGCAACGACGCCATTGTTTGTTTGATTCCAATAATGGGATTGCTGGCCTTTTACTTATTGCTCGATCGGCCGCAGCCCAAGACCTTGCCGCCCCCGGAAATCGTTCTGCCGGCGCCGGATGTTCAAAAACCTGTGATTGCACCGGCAATTGATACGCCAAAAACGATCGAGAATCCCCAGCCCATTAAAATCGCCGATGTTCCCGAAAAATCAACCGTAACTGAGGTGAACGTCTTAGCGGCATTTGCCGATGCAAAGCCGAAAGCCGCAGGGGCGATGGGCGATTATTACGACGCCCTGTACAAGGCCCGGGCGCAAAAGGTAAAACTCTTGCTTTTTTTTTACGGAGACGGCTGCCAGCCCTGCGCTTACATGAAGAAAAATGTCTTTCCCGATGGTCGCGTGAAAACCGCATTGGGCAAAGACATATTATTGCCCTTGCATTTGCCGGAGATGGCTGCGGTCAAGGAAGTGCCCGACCCGATGGTGGGCAATCGTGTTCCAACCCTGGTGCTGATCGATCCCGGCGAGAAAGAGGGCGATTCGCGAACGCTTGCCGAGCACGTCGGCGGCATGAACGTCAACCAATTCGTCCAGTGGTATTCCCAGAGAAAATAATATGCGGCCGATCATAATAGACGACTCCAACTATCGGGAAATTCTGCAATGGCACGCCGAGCAAGGCCATGGGTTCGGCCACCTGCCGCGCGTTTCGCGGGTGGGCGAACTGGAAACCTCGCCGGGCAGATGCGCGCCGCTGCTGGCCGACAAGATACTGCTGATCGATGAAAAGGAATGGCCGGAGCGAATCAAGGAGATGACGGCCAAGAAACTCTGGCCGCAAGACAAATACGAAGCCGCCAGCGGCAAGGACAGCAACCAGGACGGGCTCGAATGGTGCTGGGCCTTCTCGCTTACAGAATGCGTGATGTACACCCGCGTTTGCGCGGGTGAAAAGCACGTTCCGCTGGCTGCCGAAAGCCTGGGTGGATCGGTCGGATACAAAAACCAGGGCAATTCGCTGGATGTAGCCCTGGCCTATGCCATCAAGCACGGCATTTGCCGGGCGGATTTTATTCCGGCCCTATGCCGCGACCCGTCGAAATTCAAAACCGGCTGGGAACAAGATGCGCTGAATTACCGGCCCATCGAAGATGCAGTCTGGGACGGCGGCGGACAGGATTTGTGGGCCGAATTCGTTACCGCGCTTCTATCCGGGTATCCGCCCTATATAGCCTACAACTGGGCTGGGCACGCCATGATCGGCAGCAAGTTGATCCTCGATCCCAGCGGTGAGATTTGCACCTACACTCCCAATACTTGGGGCCCGGGCCAGGCCTGGACGCTGAAGGGCAAGAAAAAGGTGCCCGATGAACTTTACATCCCGCGAGTGATTACGTATTGCCAGAATTAGGAACGCCGAAAAATGTTTTGGAAAATAGGATTGGGATTAGGACTGTTATTACTTGGAGCCGGAGAATTGCCTGTATCCACGAAGGTCGGCGATTATCTGCAATATGGTGCATTGGGAATTTTATTTCTCTCGATCCTTTTGCAATATTGGCAAGCCGATCGGCGGGAAAAATCGAATAATAATTTCAACGATAAACTCCTGGCGCAACACGCAGCGGCGTTCAAAGGGTTTGGCGATTTAAAAAATCATTGCTCTGAAGTTCTGGCCCCTTATGCGGCCAAATCGGCTGCACGAAAGCGAAAACGTAGAAATATACATTCGCATAATAATGCCGATCCCGAGGGGTAAATGTATTTTTTCTTCCCCAAATATTTTCGCCGCGAGATCGAGGATGGAAAACCGTGCCGCGAGTGCAGGTATTTTAGGATTTTGCAAAAATGGCTCGAACTGGACCGGCCATCCAGCCCGGGCATCACGCTTTTAGGAGTAAACGCCATGAAATATGACACGTTTGTAGCAAGTTGGTCGGTTCCGACCAACCCGCTGAAAGTCGCAAAGCGGGAAATCACCGTAACCATCGGAGCCAATCCGCCGATTGTCCAGGAGATCACCGACCTGGCCCAGACCGCCCTGCCGGCGATGACCGCCCCGGACGGCACTACGGTTACGGCCGCGATTCGCGATTGCAACATTGTGGGGACCTGGACTGATCCGGCTGTGACCACGACCGTTTTGGACGCCTCGGCACTCCCGGCGGACCAGCCGGCGACGCCGGTGATAACCGTTACCGCCGTGGCCGACGTCCCGGCTCAGGCAGATAATCAGTGAACGTAAGCTCTCCTCAAAATCCCGGCAGATAAAACACATCCGTGAAACTGCAACTAATGTATCTGCCGGGTTTTGATTTTAAGGAAAGACTTTTGGACGGAGGCATTTAACATGGCCGGATTGGACCCGATTATCACGCCAAACCCGAAACGGGTGAAGCCTGTAAAACGACCTCGGAGGCCATACAAGACCCGCGAGGAAGAGCGCGGACAGCCCGGAACCCGGAAGTCATCGAAACGTGTTTGAACGCAAATGGAGCGATTTTACGGCTGCCATTTTTGGTAAATTCAAATGGATACAACCCATAAGAGCGGGAAAATCTGGAAACGATTGATTTTTTGGCTGGCGATTGTCGCCTATGCGATTTACGCCGGATTGGGCCATGCGTAGATGATCGACATTTTGTAGATCGAGATCGAGGAAACAGAAATGACGCCGCCTTTTGCACAGAAATCAGTGCCCGTGATCGATGAGCGATCGCCGGCGGAGTTGCGCGAGGAGCTGAAGCGGACGCAGGCGCTTTTAAACAACGTCCGCTGGTTCCTGGCGGGCGTCTGCGGCGCAGTCTGGCTCGATCCAGAAGAGATGATCGAGCGAATCGATAAAACATTGAAAGGCGAGTGAAAAAAGGTTAGACCGATCCGCGAGATCGGGTAAAGAGTGATTGAGTAATGTCCGGAACTGCCTATACCGCTGCTGCATCTGGTAATTGGAGTGCCACAGGAACATGGTCGCCTTCCGGTGTACCCGGTACCGACCCCGCTGACACCATAACTTCTCTCGCGGGCTACACCGTAACGGTTGACACCAGCCCGACGCTTACAAGTATTGCATTTTCGACAGGCTATCTATATTGCACGAGCACACGCACCATAACGCTTAGCGGCAACCCAGGATTAACGTACTCTGGAACAGATGTTGCGCATGGCGGCGTGCAGGTTTATAGCGGCGGAGTGCTTACAATCACCGGTCCAGGTTCGGGTACGCTCATTAGTATCACTGGCTCGGGCTGGGGAATTTATGTTAGCGGAACCGGGAGAATAAACCTATCTAATTCCGGTGGCACGGCATTAAACTGGACAGGATCAAGCAGAGGATTATATTTATCGTCAACCTCTCCTTCCTTTTCCACAATAGTCGGCAATGTTACAGGCCCAACCGCGACGGTTAATAATGGTGCGCTTCTTTATATAGACTACGGAAAATTATCACTAGATGGAAATTTGTCTTGTGGTTCAAATGGTACGCCGTCTGGGACATACGCTGTAGAGTTGGTTACCGGCACAACAAGCTTTCAATGGGGCACAGGCACTAGCAAAACCTATACTTTAGCAACGGGATTGGAGTGTTATATTTATATTTGGTCTGGAACCCATACCCTAACGCTAACAGGCGTAACGCTTAATAATAGCGGAAGCTTTACAATAAGAAATAGTGTGGTCGGTACTACTTTTAACCAATCCAATTTTTCAGTAGTGAATCAAACGGCTGTGGGGCAGGCTGCGTGTTTTGGTATGACTGCTTTTACTGTTACAGGCCCGACCGTTCCAGCAGCCACGGATGTTCGATCCGGCGTGGCTCGCGGTTATCCTAATGATAGTGGTGCAGCGGTGAGTGGCGGCGGGAATGTTGCTGGTTCGCTTGTTGGCGTTATCGATTCGGGCGGCACGCAACATAATTATGGTACATGCAGCAGTACGCAAGCCTGGGCAGCATCGGGCATCATCTACAGTTCCGGCACGTCGGCATCGACCGGAATCCTAAAAGACTCGACGCATTATTATGCGACCGGAATTTTCGACGGCACGAATTACAATGCCAACGGCACACTATACGGCAACACCGGCAGTAATGGAACATACCACGCGACTGGGATCGTGTATGGAACGGGAACATACAGCTATCAGGCAACAACCGGCCTAAGCACAAGTCAAGTGCTATCGACCGTTACGACATGGTATGACGGCGATGGAACCCATGCGGGCAATTATTATGCAATCACTCAGGCCGACGCGAGAGCAAAAGGCGGCGGCTACTATGGTGTCGGCCAAGCTACGGACGGAACTTGCAATGTGCCAAGTCCGAACTATGTTTTATTTCCCGTTACAATAGATGCAACTTACGGATTATTGACTATGCCATCTGGCGCGGACGTGCAAGCCGATGCGGATAAATTTGGTATTCCTGGTTCCCTGACAACGCCAACTTATCCGACTACGGCCACAACCCAATCCGCTGACGCAACAGTGATAAGCAACAAGTTGGTTAATACCAATAATACCGATACGTCGGTCACGATGGGAGCCTCTACCGCCTATATCCGGTCGCAGGCAGCTTATGGAACAATTTATGCAGCCGCCCAATCTGCTGATGCCTCTACACTAACAGCTAAAACACTAAACGCCGATGGCACCGATACAACCGTGGGCTTTGGTGCATCGAACGGCACGGCGAAGTCGGGGGCGGTATTCACGGCAGGTCAATCTAATCAATACACTACCGACCAGGCCGACGCTACCGCGAAGAAGATGCACCTTGACAACAACTATTCGATTGCCGGGATCACCGGCTCTTTGGACATGTCCACCTACGTTTTAAAGTCCGCCGTGGTTGATAAATCGCACGTCGATAGTCTTTATGAAAATTGGACCGGCAACGGCTACGGTTCGATTGTGATGGCCAATTACGTTCTCAAATCGGCCGTAGTCGCCAAGGCACACGTCGATTCAAATTACGAGAACTGGACTGGGAACGGTTACGGCACACTTGATCTAAGCAATCTAGTTGTCGGCAACATCAAGAGCGGCGTTACTATTGCTGGCGTGGGGCCGGGGACATTCACGCATACAAGTGATTACACCTTGACCAGCGGCATAGTCTGGCCGACTCAGGCTCATGTAAATGCTGTGGAAACAGCTTGGGGGCCAACTGGAGCGGAATATCACGGCACGCTCGACATGACACTCTATGATTTCAAGAGCAACTATACCGATCCCGGCAAAGCCTATGTTTTGACTGGCCATAACTACACCTATGCGGGCGTCTCGCAAACGGCAGCATATGCGGGTGGCGGCACCGACCCGACCAATCTTTTAAAAATCGGGGACGCTGTTGAATCTGGCGTATTTGTAAAACGCTCAGGCAGCAGTACTCCGGCAACTTATGGGTGTACTCTACAATCCGGCGTAATAGTAGGAGCAGAGTAATGGCAGATTTTATCCCGCGATACGAGTCTCAGTTATACGACATTGAATCCATCAGGAAGATGCGATACTGCCAAGAGCTATTCAAACGGTTTGCGATACCTACGCCGAAACGGCCTACTAGTTGTGTTGGGCATTGGAATTTCTTTGGCCTAGCTGGCGGTGCAACCACGGTTTACAACAAGGCAACCGCGACGGCGGGGCGAAATAATCTCTTGGAAAGTTTTGCCACCTACAGCGGCAACAACAGCGGGGAGAGCGAACCGAGACTAAAGGATTTGCTTGCTTACACCGGGGCTGTGACCGAGAACACAGTGAATCTTTCGGATATTGGTCTAGGTTATTACGTTGCTGCCTTGCACTTGCCGACTAGTGCGTTTGTTCGCAATCAAGTGACTATTCCGGCATCAACATATACGCTTAGTGTTTTTGTCGTAATGGATACGTCGGCTACCCTGCAATCATCCGACGTGGGTGATCCAGCAAGTCACGCCATTGGTTTTTATTACAATGGTGCATGGGCGAGTACAACTGTTACAGCCGTGGCGGGCGTTACAAATGGTTATCGGCTAACGGCTGCGATTACTGGCCACAATACCGCCGGGGATGAATGGCGTGTTTATGCCGGTTCAACTCGATCCTTCTCAGTTACGGGATGGATGATAAACATAGGGGATACTGCGGCGACGCCATTGACTTACGAAAAAACGCCCTACATGGACATGACGCTAGTAGGCTCGCCAACAATCGAGGCCGATGGCGTGACGTTCAATGGTACAAGCCAGTATGGCGTGACGAAACCCCATTTTATTCTGAATGATAACTGGACAGTGTTGGCCGTAGTTGAAAATCAAAATACCGACGGCACAACAAGAGTTTTAATGTCAGTCGGGCAAATTGCTAATGCAAACCATCGAATAGATGTTGAATGTGAGGGGTCAGTATCTTCGCTAAATGCTGATGGTCAAGTTGATCCAAATGGTCATTCGATAGGTTTAAACATACCTATGCTTTATGCCTTGGAAGCAACAGCATCAGGCGTAAAGTTGAATAATTATGTAAGTGCAGCCAATGGAGCATCTACCTATGATACGATGCGTGGCCGTCTTTGCATCGGGGCGAGGGCAATCGACTTAGCGGTATTTTCTGGTCAAAAGGTTTCTGCCGTTATGGCTTTTGAAACAACTTACTCCGCTCTTTCCCGGCAAGAAATGAGAGAGGCATGGTCTGTGATGTACCACGATCTGTTGACCGTGGGCATTGATATTAGCGTATCAATTCCTCCACTAATCACGGCAATACCTCGAAACAACGTAACAAAACCGATGATTCCTTTTTATCTTACTTGGGGTTTTTTAGGATCGAACCCAAGTGATGCTGCGATTAGACCTCAAGTTGCTGCTATGGCATCTTCTGGTTTAAGAGATGCTGGGTGGTCTTTGTTTGAAGTAGATGCCTTTGCATTTGAAAGTCGGGACGAGTCCAATCAGCTTGTGGCTGATCCAATACGTTTTCCAAATGGTTTTGACGCTGTAGTAGATTACATAAAAGCGAACGGAATGACTTATGGTTTTTATACATCCGTTGGAAACCAGCCAGGAAGTGTTAATGGGGTTGGATGTTATGGGTTTGAATGGGAGGATGCCCGTTTTGCGGTAGTTCGGGATGCAAAATATGTAGAGGACGATTCTGTTACTTGGCCCTATGGGTATAACCGGCAGTTTAAAATCTGGCCCAACGATATTCAGGTTGAGTATTTCAGTAAAATGGGAACTGCCTTGTTGGCGCAAAGTCAAGATATTTTCTACAATGTTTGTGGGTGGAGTAACCAAAATGTTGCCGACTCGATGGAAACCCTAGCGATGAATTGTGGTGGTAATGGCTTACGATTTGCTGGTGATTCGGGTGTAGCAGATACTTGGAGTGGTCTAGTCACAACATTGATCTTTGCTCCCAAGACGCCAGAAACAGATGGTACATATCACACAGATAAAATAAAGTATGTTGCACCAGGATTCCAATATGACCCTTCTACAATGCACGCCGGTTGGGGTAATCTAACACAACCAGAAGTGCAAACAGAATTTTCGATGTACTGCTTGTTGAAATTTGAACTTTACATCGGTTATGATATTGCGACCGATTGGAGTACCAACGGCACAAAGTCCGCAACGATCACGATGTTGAAAAACGCCGACACCCTTGCGATTTACAACGATTCGCTCGGCCTGATGGGATTGCAAGTTACAAAGACGGCAGTGACGCATGGAGGTGGTGCAGATTCTTATATCGAGGTTTGGGCTAAGCCTCTTGCAAACGGGAAATGGGCTATTGGATTATTTAATCGCGGTGCCTACGCTCATACGGTCACCGTCGCATGGTCGGATATTTTAGCAGCATTAACAGCTAAAGCTGCTTCGCTGCCTGCCGGTTATCCGACTTGCGAATTAAGCGGGGCTGTGAATGTAAAAGACGTTTGGAACAATACATCCACAAGCTCTAACGGCTGGTCGGTAACAAATCTGGCAAGCCATGCTTGTGCCTTAATAATTGCAGGTTAAAAATGGCCAACACATTTCCATTAAAATTCGGATTGGGTATTTCAGGTTTGACAACGGTGATAGCCGTAGTGAATGGTGGCGAACCAATCGCCCTGACCGAGTGTACCGTAGCGAAAGGCGATTACTACGGGTCCGTTGCCGATCCGACATTGCCCGCCCTGGTTGAATATTCCAGCGGCGAATCAGTACCAAAAGTCGGGTCTGAAATACTTGTTGCCAGCATGGGGTCAGACTTCAAGGATGCTTCCGACAAATGGAATAACTACTTAATTTCAAAGAGTTAGACATGGTATACGAAGTCAATCCTGACACTGTTTATGAAGTTGATCCGGCTTTGTACGTGCCTGGTCCAGGCGTTTTGACCGTGGCTGACCGCGGAGCTATAGCTTCATATCTTACAAGCGATTCTGGATTTATTCAGGCGGTTCAATCTGATATTGCTACTCAGGCAACGGCAGAGGCGGCATACGAGGCCGCGGGAGCAGCGGCGGCGGCCGTGCAAGATGGGCATGTAGTATTACCAACCGGAAATGACATTCCAACTGGATATGGAGGCGGACTGTCTGAACAAGATGCCGCGAAACTGAACACCATCCTTACCCAGGCATTGCTGATCTCCAGTGGTAAATTGAGCATTATCAATCCATTCCTGGCAGGGAAAGTTTTGGTTATTGTTAAAGACGACGATTACCTCGCGGACAAAGATCGGACAATCACCATCCCCCCGGATGTTTGGATCGATCCGACCGGCGCCAATATAAAACTGCACTGTCTGGATTTGGAGTCGGAAAAGGATATCGTTATCATCGATGGCTCGGCTGATGCCGAGAAAGAACGATATAATTTTAATCCGTCCCAGGCCCAGACTTCTCTTCTGAAAAGAACCGGCATCGGCCATTATCAATGGGCCGTGAAATATCATTACGACGCCGGGATGTTCACCATCTTGTTAGGTCCATTGATAGTTAAGTAGCAATGTTAAGTGCAAAAATCTTCCTATAAAATTTTGGGTCCTTCGCCGACCCTCCAACATGGACGGTTTGGGAGATGCAGCAGCGATCTCAGTGAGTTTGTTTCATGATTTACGAAGGTCTGACATCCCAGGAGTTAGCAGACTTACTTTGCGACTCTGGGCTAGATGTCACATCTAAGGACATCGAAGAAGATATTCAAAATGGGGCTCCGGCGAAAAATGGGAAACTATCATTGCTTGCATACGTCGCATGGCTGATCAAGCGGGTCGATAATGGCAAAAAATGATTTCACACGCCTGTGCATCGGCAATCTTTGCCGCCTTCTAAACAAATCTTCCACGGTCGGAAGAATCGAAGAAAGAGTCGTAAAAAAACATCGCGACGCCGCCGGTCCCAACATCGGCGCCCATGGCCGCATCGACCTCTTAAAATACGCCTGTTGGCTGCGCGGTCAGTTGCCCATTCACAAGTGGGCCGAGTCTAAAAAGAAAAAACAAAAAGACTCATCCGCCGATTACGAAACGATCAAAGAGAACGCCCGCGAGCGGAACGCCGAGACCAGCAAAAAAGGCCGCGACATCGGCGAACTGCCGGCGGTCCGCGATCCCGATCGCAAGGCCAAGGGCGGCGAGAGTCTGGCCTTTTTTTGCAAGGCGTATTTGCCCCTGATTTTCTTTTTGCCCTGGTCCAAAGACCACCGGAAGATCATAGCGAAGTTGGAGCGGATCATTCGCGGCAGCGGCAAACTGGCCCAGGCCATGCCCCGCGGCAGCGGCAAAACAATGCTTTGTTTAGCTGCCAGTTTATGGGCAATTTTATATGGATATCGCCGCTTTGTATCGATCGTTGCCTCAAAGGCCGAAAAAGGCGAACAATTATTAGATTTTTTGAAAACATGGATCGAGACCCGCGAAGAATTGGCCGCTGATTTTCCCGAGGCGATTTATGCCATTAGAAAACTGGAAAGAATCGCGGGCAGATTGAAGGGACAGCTCTATAACGGCGAACCGACAAGAATTGAGTGGAGCGCTGACAAAATCGTTTTTCCCACGATTCCCGGCAATCCTTCGAGCGGCTCGATAGTGATGACCTGTGGTTTGAAGGGATCAGATATTCGCGGCCAGGTCCATGCCTTATCTAGCGGAGAAGCCATTCGCCCGGACCTGGTTTTGCTTGACGATCCGCAGACCCGCGAATCTGCCTGGTCCGAGCTGCAATGCCGCCAGCGAGAAGCAATTATAGCAGGAGATGTTTTGGGTATGGCCGGCCCTGGCCACAATCTGGCAGCTATGGCTTGCGTCACTATTATTAGGCCCGACGACCTGGCTGACCGCCTGGTGGACCGCAAAAAGCACCCCGAATGGCAAGGGGAGCGGATGAAAATGGTGTATGCGTTTCCAAAGCGGGTCGAGTTGTGGGACCAGTATGCCCAGATTCTCCGCGACAGCCTGACCGGCGACGGCGACGGCAGCGCGGCGACCGAGTTTTATCGCCGGCACTTCGACGAGATGAACGAAGGCGCGGAAGTCGCCTGGCAGGAGCGCTTTGAACAACAGGAGATCTCCGGCCTGCAGCACGCTATGAACTGGAAGATCCGCGATGAAAAGCAGTTCCTTTCCGAGTGCCAGAACGAGCCGGCGCAGGAAAACCTGAACCTTGTCAACCGCCTGACGGCCTTCGAGATCTGCATGAAGCTCAACGGGCGCAAGGACCGGGATATACCGGCCAAATGCTCGCATGTAACGGGCATGATCGACGTTCATGACCGCCTCTTGTATTACACGGTTTGCCATTGGGAGGAGAATTTCGACGGCGGCTTGTGCATTTACGGCACCTGGCCCGAGCAGCCCTTGGCATATTTCACCCTGCACAACGCGCCCCAGGGCCTGGCCGACTTGTATCCCGGCCGTGGAAAGGACGGCCTGATCTTCGCGGGGCTGGAAGAGCTTATAAAACGATTATTGGCCGAGCGCTTCAAGCGCGACGACGGCGCTGAAATGCAGCTCGAGCGCCTGCTCGTAGATACCGGGTATGTGCCCACGGTCGTGGGCAACGTGATCCGCCTGATCAACAATCCGGTAGTCATGCCGTCGCGCGGATTTTCGATAAAGGCCGAGGGAAAACCGTTTGCCGAATACAAGCCCGAGGCCGGGGCGGTGATCGGCCATCACTGGCGGATCGCCCCGGCCCCGGCGATCAAGATGCGCACGCTCTTTATCGACGTGAATTATTGGAAGAGCTTTTTTGCCGACCGGCTGGCCACTCCCCTGGGCGACGCCGGCTGTTTTTCATTGTTCGGAAGCTCACCGCACAGGCATCAATTGCTGGCCGATCACTGGTGCTCGCAGATCTCCGAGCGGACATTCGGCCGCGGCCGCTGGGTTGACGTATGGATGCAGCGCCCGGAGCATTTTGACGATCACCTTCACGACACGGCCGTGGGCTGCGCCGCGGCCGCGTCCAGTCTTGGTTGCCGTTTGCCCGAATGGGGCGATTTTAGGCCCCGCCGGCGTGCGCAGAAAATATCACTCAACAGCATGTGGAAAAAATCATGAGCGGATCGGAACCGGTAAAATCGTACAACTGCCCCACGCCCGGCTGCCTGGGAAATCTTTGGGTCGTGCTCCGCACGGATCCTATCCCGCTGGAAAAGGGCGGCGGGATCCGCCGCGTCCGCCGCTGTTGCCGCTGCGATGCCCTGATCGAAACCTTTGAATTCGAGTCCTTTCCCGACGCCAAGATCCACCCTGTGCCTTTAAAGGCGTATTTTCAAAGAAGGGATGTTTAAAATGAGCAAGCTCGCAAAAGACATCATCAACGCCATCCCCGGCATCGAAAACAAGCGCTACCTCGAGCTGGGCCTGGGCCGCGGCGAGACTTTCAACGCCGTGCGGGCAAGATCGAAAATGTCCGTCGATATACAATACAGTCCCATGTTTCGCATGTCGACGGACGAGTTTTTCGCCATCTTGTCGGAAAACGTCCTTTTCGACGTGATCTTCATCGACGCCGGCCACGATTTCGCCAACGTCGTCCACGATTTCAACAACTCGGTAGAACACCTGAGCATGGGCGGTTATATCCTGGTTCACGACCTTCTTCCTCCAGATGAAAGTCACACAGCCAGAGATTTATGCGGGGACGGTTACAAGTTACTGGCATATTTCATTGAAGAACGCATTGATGATTTACGTTCGCTTTATATGAATGATTTTGGTTTGACTGTATTTAAAAACCCAAATTCGAATCAACCTTTGAGATCCGCACCAGAAGAGCGACTTGCGAATTAT
>Ga0187857_10002401_pt1 | contig 16840 bp, 13 predicted proteins | sample June2016WEW_8_10_FD_132984 | JGI IMG/M metagenome (GOLD analysis project Ga0187857, IMG submission 132984) | Peatland microbial communities from SPRUCE experiment site at the Marcell Experimental Forest, Minnesota, USA - June2016WEW_8_100 | ecosystem: Environmental > Terrestrial > Soil >...
GGTGATTTCCGCGCCCGGCTTTTTCACAAGCTCCGCCTGCAGTACCAGTTTTTTCTCCTGCACGCACGCCTCAAGCGCTGTCCGGAAAGACTCTGGCCGCACGCGCTTCCCGAGGCTGGCTCGCAGTTCTTCACGGGCGATGCCGGGCAGTAGCGGGTTTTCCTCGTGGAAGCGCTGCACGCGGGCCAGCAGCTTTTCGCAAATGTCGGCGATGACCTTTTCGGAGAGCACCAGAAGAGGCTCGATCGCGACGATACGCACTTGCTTGGTCTGAGTTAGGTTTTCGGCTGCGGCGCGCACTTCGCTTTCCAGCCATCCCGTCCGGGCAACAATCTCCTCCAAAGAGACACCGAGGATGTTTCGTTCGGTGAGCGCGGCCAGGATTTCCTCGTGCGTGCCCCTCTCCAATGTCACGAGATGCGCGACACGGCCGGCGTCCTTTCGCGTGGGACGCCGCGCCAGCGGATCGAGGACCGCGCCACCACCGATGGTCACCACCGGCGAAAACTGGCGCACAATAAAGCGCTCGCCACGCCCCAAAACGATCTCGTGCTGCAGCTTGAAGTGCGCCAAGGCATTCGTCCCCGGCAGGATGGAAGCTCCATCGTGCAAATAAACCTCTGCAATGGTTTCCGCCGTTCCGGCGTGGAAATGAACCTGCGCGCGGTGTTTCAACTTTGGGGCTGTGGGCAGCAATTCCAGGCAAACGTCAATGCGGCGTGTTGCGCGGAAACGCCCCGGCGAAGCAATGACCATGCCGCGTTGAATGGCAGTGTGCTCAATTCCCGAAAGATTGACCGCGCTTCGCTGCCCTGCTTGTACACGCTCAGTAGCTTTCCCACCGGAGTGCAATCCCCGAACGCGCAGAACCTGATGTGCCGGCAGCAATTCAACGTCTTCACCGGCCGCCACCTGGCCGGAGATCGCCGTGCCGGTCACCACCGTGCCGAAGCCTTTCACAGGAAAGCAGCGGTCGATCGGTAGGCGGAAGTAGCGCGAAGGGTCTCTCGGGCCGGATTCGAGCGCAGCTTGCACGAGCGCGGTCTTCAGTTCCTTGATTCCCGCGCCGGTCTTCGCGCTGACGGGCAGGATAGGGGCGCAAGCCAGAAACGACCCCTTGACGAATTCCTCGGTTTCCAGGCGCACCAGTCCCAAGGTATCCGTGTCCACTAGATCGCTTTTCGTCAGGGCAATCACGCCGCGTTGCACGCCCAGCAGGCGGCAAATTTCAAAATGTTCGCGGGTTTGCGGGCGAATGGCTTCATCAGCGGCAATCACCAGCAGAACGAGGTCGATTCCCGAAGCTCCTGCAAGCATGTTCTTTATGAAACGCTCGTGCCCCGGCACGTCCACAAAACCAAAGCGCACGCCGCTTTCTTCCAGAAAGGCGAAGCCAAGATCGATGGTGATGCCGCGGCGCTTCTCTTCCTCCAAGCGGTCCGGATGCGTGCCCGTCAACGCTTCGATCAGCGTGGATTTTCCGTGGTCAATGTGCCCGGCGGTGCCGACGATGATGCTTTTGAGAGGTGAGCTCATGGATTCCGAAGCCAATGAATTTCCCAGGCTATGTTAGTGCGAAACCATCGGCTTCTTTACTGCGTCGGGCTTGCCGCTGACAATGTATGGACTCGCGGCTGGCCTGAATGGCGGACACCGCATCTCCCGAAACTCAGACGGAAGCTGTTCGCAAAAGCTCTTCTATTTGGAACTGGCGATTTCGTCCACAATTTCCTGGGCCGCCGCACGCGGATCGCTCGCCGCCAAAATAGGGCGTCCTACGATGATGAAATCGGCGCCGGCGCGAATCGCTTCGCGGGGAGTCGCCGTGCGCGTCTGATCGTCTTTCTTCACGCCGGCCATGGTCTCTTTGGGGCGCACGCCCGGGGTCACAATCAAGAATTCCCGGCCGCAGGCTTTGCGAATTGCCTTGGTTTCGCGCACAGAAGCCACCACGCCATCCACGCCGGCGTTTTGCGCGAGTTTCGCGAGCTTCACCACGCGTGTTGACGGTGACCCGCCAATTCCCACTTCGCGAACGGCCTTCTGATCCATGCTGGTCAGGATAGTCACTGCAAGTAGCCGCGGACGGTCCGCACCCATAGGTACGCCGGCGCTGATTGCCTGAGCCGCGGCGCGCAGCATTGCGCTGCCGCCAAGCGCGTGCACGTTCATAAGCTGTACGCCGGGCATGGCTGCGGAAGCGAGCACTGCTCCCGCCACGGTATTGGGAATGTCGTGGAATTTCAGGTCGAGAAAAATGCCCGTTCCCAGTTGCGCCACCTGGCGGACCGCCTCGGGTCCCGCGGATGTGAACAATTGGCTGCCGATCTTGAACATGCCCACAAGATCCGCCACCTGCTTCGCGAACTTCAGCGCTGTGGATAGAGAGTCAAAATCGAGGGCAACAATCAGACTGCTGCGTGGATGGGCGTCAAAGGTCAAGGTTCGGGACGTGCCCGAAACATTTACTTCTGGCTTTCGTCGGCTCGGTCGCGCTTGGGCGGAAGTTGCATCAGTTCCAGCCGCACCTGGCTTACTCCCGAGTGGATCAGGCCAATCTTCCGGGCTACCCGATAGGATACATCAATTTCGCGGCCTTCTTGGTAGGGACCCCGATCATTAATACGTACCACTTCAAACTTGCCGTTACGAGGGTTGACGATGCGCACCCAAGAGTTAAAGGGTAGGTTGGGGTGCGCCGCGGTCAGAGCCTCACAGCTAAAGGTCTCCCCGTTGGCGGTCCGCTTGCCATTGAACTCCGGACCATACCAACTGGCATTGCCGCTCCAGACCTTTATGGGTTTGACTGGCTCACTCAGGTGAGCGACGAGGGGAGCTTCCATGACGGGCGCGATGAGGAACATCAGCGGCACCCACCGGATAGCAGCCCAAGCGATAAAGAGTGGTCGTTGCATAGTGTGTTCTTTTAACTACAAACGCTCAGAAAGTCTAGTAGAAAAACAGCATTATGTCAACCAAAATCGGTTCCAAATCTATCCTTTAATTCACTGATAGTATTGCACTTAACCGCTCGTACCAAGGCTCCCAAACCTTCGATTATTGTCTCACTGGCCCTCGGGTCAGCAAAACTGGCCGTCCCGACCTGTACTGCCGACGCGCCTATGCAGATATAATCGAGCACGTCTTCGGCCGTCTCGACCCCTCCCAAGCCAACGACGGGGATCTTCACCGCCTTCCGGGTCTCCCAGACCAGCCGTAGTGTAATGGGCTTAATAGCTGCACCAGAGAGCCCACCAGTGAGACTCCCGAGCTTCGATCTTCCCGTCCTAAAATCAATGGCCATAGCAGGATAGGTATTGGCCACGGTCAAGGCATCCGCCCCGGAGGATTCCGCTGTTTTGGCGATCAGACCGATGTCTGTGACGAGCGGCGTCAACTTCACCCAGACGGGGCGCTGCCTGGCGGCTTGACGGGCTGCAATAACGACTTCCGCGACCAAATCGGGATTACTTCCGAACTGCATTCCCCCCCTTTTTACGTTGGGGCAGGAAATATTGAGCTCATAAGCGGCAATCCCGGGGGCATCCTCAAGCCGCCTTATGACCTCCACGTAGTCCTCGAGGGTATATCCAAAGACGTTGACGATCACGTTGGTGTTGTATTTTTGCAACAGGGGCAGCTTGTCCTTGACGAACGCGGCAACGCCAACGTTCTGCAAGCCGACCGCGTTCAGCAGACCAGAAGGAGTTTCGCAGAGCCGGGGAGCGGGTGCACCTTCGATGGGTTCGAGAGAAATGCCCTTGGTGACGAAGCCGCCCAGGCGGTTCAAGTCGACAAGATGAGCAAATTCCAAGCCGTAGCCAAAGGTGCCGCTTGCAGCGATGACGGGATTAGCGAGGCGCAGGGCGCCAACCTGAACACTGAGGTCAACGCGGTCAGAGGAACTCACGCTGGGGAGAGAATAGCACGAAGCTCCTTGTCCAACCGAAAAATCCTGCGCACCTTGTGGAATTATTTGGACGCGCGTGTATGCAGAGCTTCCGCCAGGACACGCCCATCGCGCGTGGCCAGTGTGATGCCGCAAAGCGCGGCAAAGGTGGGTGCGATGTCGGCAGGCGTGACCGCCCTGAAATACTCGCCCGGCTGGATCCCGTATCCCAGCAAAAGCAGCGGCACGTGCTGATCGTAATTGTAAGGAGTTCCGTGTCCTGTGCCGGAGCCACCTTTCTTGCCCGCGAGCGATCCAGTCACGAGCCAGTAGGGCTTCGGAACGAAAAACAGATCACCACTGCGGCCGGGAAAGTAACTAAGCGTCAAGGCCGTACGGATTTGCGAACTGCTCGAAACTGCCCCGCTCAAGTCTTCGGCGCGATAGACCGCGGCCACACCCGGCTGCGTCAGCGCGGCGTCCATTAGGGCACGCAACGCAGCGGGGTCCCGCTTCAAGCGGTCATAGATTCCGGGGGAAAAGTACACGTTGCTTTCGGTCATGCGAGCGATGGCGGGCTTCGTGTAGGTGAACGGCTCCAACGCTTTTTCCATGCGTTCTTGCAGATCGGAAACGCTTAACACACCAGCGTCAACGCCCGTGTTGGCCATGTCGTCCGGCGCCGGCACGGTACCGTGGTCGGCACTCAATGCCACGATATAGTTCCCGCGTCCAACCTTCTTGTCGAGATGCGCCAGCAATTCGCCGAGATCCTTATCCAGGCGCACTAGAATGTCCTGGATCTCACGGCTGCGCGGGCCGAAGGCGTGCCCAATGTGATCGACCGTGGAGTAGCTCACCCCGAGATAATCCGTTCCAGCCACTTTGCCCAGGCCCAAAGAATCAATGGCAGCTTCGGCCATGCGCGTCAAGTAAGTATCGGCAAACGGACTGCTCTCCCACTGCTCGACAAACACCTCATCGACGGGTGTGCCCGCGTCTTTCCCGCGCAACACATGAGGAAAACTGGGTGACCAGCCTCCTGGCGGCGCGGCACCGGTCGCCTTCTCATCGTAGAAGTAAGCGCTTGCCGGAAGGTAGAGCGACCACGTCTTCCCGTAGTCCTCCGGCAGCGGGTGTTTTTTCGCAAATTCCTCCACGAAGGGCATCCTGCCGTAGGCCCCGGAAGTGACCCAGGCACCCGTGCTGGAATCCAGCCACGTGGCGGCATCGGCTTTGTGCCCCGCCAGGGTGATTGCCGCGCGGGCCTTCAGCGAAAATGTGACCACGCGTGTGGCCCCGCCCGTCTGAAATTTGAGTTCCTCGGCGAACGAGGGCAGTTGCATCCTCACCGCGGAATCCCCGCCTTTGGTGCTGCCGCCTGCATAGGCCATATTCTTCACGCTGGGATCGTTAGTGCATGTGACCATTTTCTGCTGATCGCGGTCCCACCAGGCGTTGGCGATCATCCCGTGGGTCGCCGGGAACGCGCCTGTTGAAATCGTGGCGTGGCCCACGCAGGTCACCGTCGCCGCATACGGATAGGCCGCTTCACGAAACCACGCACCCTCCTCTACCAGTCTCTTGAGCCCGCCCGTCCACTGTCCGCGGAATTTGTCCACGTAGTCGCCGCGCATCTGATCCACGACGATCATCACCACGAGCTTCGGGTGCGCGGGATGCGGGATGCTCCTGACAGGGGGCTTCCTCGGCGCTTGGGCCCCGAAAGCCAGTGCAGTGAACAACGCGCCTGCAAATGTTACGCACAAACACCACCTTACAGGGTGAACAGCCGTCGCCCAGCGCATTTTGGTTGACTCCTTTCCTCGGTCAGCGAGAGTCTAGCATGCCCGCGGCAATAACCCGTAAATGCGCACGCGATTCTGTGCCCGGCGTCACGCCATTTGTGGCCCCCAGTTGTGCTAGGATTACGCAACTATGCGACTCGTCGAAAGAAGTCAGTTGATGTCCGCGGCGGAGATCGACCGCACGTTACAGCGTCTGGCACACCAGATTGTGGAAAAAAGCGGCGGTACCCGGCATCTGGCGTTGATTGGGATTCGCCGGCGCGGCGTGCCCCTGGCGCAGCGAATTGCGCAGGCCATGCGCGGGATCGATGGCGTGGAGGTTCCCGTGGGCACGCTGGACATCACGTTGTACCGCGACGATTTGTCAAAGATCGCGCCACAGGCGGTGCTGCAGTCCTCGCATATTTCGTTCCCGGTGGACAGCTTGGACCTGGTCCTTGTTGACGACGTGCTTTACACCGGGCGCACGGTCCGCGCGGCCATGAACGGGTTGTTCGATCTTGGCCGGCCCAAACGTGTTTCTTTGTGCGTGCTGATTGACCGTGGCCACCGCGAGATGCCCATTGAGGCGCAGTACGTGGGCCGCGACATCCAGACCAGCGACACCGAGATTATCGAAGTTCGCTTGCGGGAGATCGACAACGAAGAGCGCGTTATCCTCGTGGACCGCGTGGAGTCTTAAAAACTCCGGCGAAATTTTTGCGTCGTGACGCCGGTCCGCGTAAAATGAGATTAAGAAAGGGGCGGAGAACTCCTCGGCGCTCCGGGGCCCGCCGCGTGATCATCTGAGCCCAAATGTGACCTATCGCTTTCGTGATTTGCTGGCCCTCGAACCGCTCTCCGCGGATGAACTGGTCTTCATTCTCGATCAGTCCCAGCCATTCCAGGAAATCCAGCGCCACCCGCTGAAAAAGCTCGCCACACTGCGCGGCAAAACCGTGGTGCTCGCCTTTTTCGAGAACTCCACGCGCACGCGCCTGAGTTTCGGCACGGCCGCCTCGCGCCTCGGCGCGGACACCATGAACCTGCAGGCGGAAGCCTCCAGCCTGAAGAAGGGCGAAACGTTGCTGGACACCGCCAACAACCTGAACGCCATGAAGCCGGATTGTTTCGTAATGCGCCATTCGTCTTCAGGCGCGGCGGACTTTGTGGCGCGGCACCTGGAAATTCCCGTGGTCAATGCGGGCGATGGCACGCATGAGCATCCTTCGCAGGGGTTGCTCGATGCGCTGACCATCCGCGACCGCAAAGGCTCTCTGAAAGACCTGAACGTGACCATCCTCGGCGATATTTCCCACTCGCGCGTGGCTCGCTCCAATATTCACTTGCTGGGAAAATTCGGCTGCCGCTTCACGCTGTGCGGACCCGCCATGTGGGTTCCGCGCGAACTGGAGAAGATCGGGCCGCCGGGAACGCCCATCCGCTGTGTTTATCGCGTCGAAGAAGCGCTGGAAGATGCGGACGTGATTATCGTCCTGCGCGTGCAGACCGAGCGTTTGCACGAGCCGTCTCTCGCGCAAAACGACTACATTCTGCTCTATCAGCTCAACGCCGAACGCATGCGCCTGGCCAAGAAGGACGCGCTCATCTTGCATCCCGGCCCCATCAATCGCGGAATCGAAATTACACCGGAAGTGGCCGATGGGCCGCGCTCCGCCGTGCTCGAACAAGTAACCAATGGTGTGGCGGTGCGCATGGCTATTCTCTACCTGCTGATGATAGGCGCCACGGAAGGCACGCATCCCGCGCTCGAAGTAGGAGGCGAACCCAAACCCAAGGAATCTGCCCATGCTTCTGATTAAGAACGGGCGCGTCCTCGATCCCGCGTCCAAGACTGATGCGCCGCGCGACATTCTGCTGGATGGCGAGCGCATCGCGGAAATCGCCCCAACCGGGAAAATATCCCTCGCGGACGGAGCGGAACTGTTCGACGCTTCCGGCCTGATCGTCGCGCCGGGTTTCATTGACATGCATGTCCACCTGCGCGAGCCCGGCCAGGAAAATTCCGAAACCATCGAGACCGGGACGCAAGCCGCGGCGCGCGGCGGCTTCACGGCGGTCTGCTGCATGCCCAACACCAAGCCGGTCAACGACAATGCGTCGATCACGCGCTTCATTGTTGATCGCGCCAAGGCGCACGGCCATGTGCGCGTGTGGCCGATTGGCGCAGCCAGCGTGGGCAGCAAAGGCGAAGCCATCTCTGAGATTGGGGCGATGCGCGAAGCGGGCATTGTGGCCGTTTCCGATGACGGCAAGCCCATTGCCACGGCCAAGCTGGCGCGGCAGATTATGGACTACTGCCGCACGCTGGAACTCCCCGTGATCGAGCACGCCGAGGATGTTTCTCTGGCCGCGGGCGCGGTCATGCGCGAAGGTATCGCTTCCACTCGCCTTGGTTTGCCGGGGATGCCGGCGGCCGCGGAATCCGTCTGCGTTGCCCGCGATGTCCAGCTCGCAGAGCTTACCGGCGCGCGGCTGCACATCGCGCATCTTTCGGCGAAAGCCTCGCTCGATCAGGTGCGCTATGCCAAGCAGAATGGGCTGCGCGTCACCTGCGAAGTCACCCCGCACCATTTCACCTTGACCGACGAGGATGTGACTTACGATTCGCGCTACAAAATGAATCCGCCACTGGCCGCGCGCACAGACCGGGAAGCCCTGTGGCAGGGCCTCGCCGATGGCACCGTGGACGCCATCGCCACCGATCATGCCCCTCACGAGCCGGCCCTGAAGGATGTGGAGTTCGACAAGTCGCCCTTCGGCATCATGGGCTTCGAGACGGCTCTCGGCCTGGCGCTGGAGCAACTCGTGCACAGCGGCAAGCTCTCCCTGATGCGCATGGTGGAACTTTTTACCACTGGGCCCGCGCGCGTCCTGGGCAAAGAACGCAAACTCGCTGTCAGTGAGCCCGCGGACGTCACCATTTTTTCGCTGGATCGGGCGTGGACGTATAACGTAAAAGAGTCGGCCAGCAAATCGCGCAATTCGCCGTTCGACGGGAAATCGTTTAGGGGCGGCCCGGTTGCTACCATCGTCGCCGGCAAGATTGTCTATCGCGCTTGAGCTGTAGTGCAGAGCTAGTCCTGGCGCTTTTCAACCCGCCGCATTCTGACGCGAGCCGTTCGGGTTTTTCCACCTGCAGTCCGTTCCTGCTGTTGCCGATTAGCAATTAACCACCTTAGCGCAACTCCGCGTATGCGTGCTCTTCTGCAGCTAGACTGCAGTAGAGCATCTCTCCATGCGCCACCTGCTAAACAGCTGTGTGTTTCTATTTCTCGTCGCCCTGCTTTCTTGGGCCGTTCCATCCTTTGCCCAAACGGAGCGCATCCTTGATTTCCATAGCGACATCGCGCTACAGGACGACTCCTCACTGCAGGTTACCGAGACCATCACCGTGGTCGCCGCAGGCGGCCAGATCCGCCACGGCATCTTTCGCGATTTCCCCTCGCATTATTCAGACCCTTACAACAATCGCTATGTTGTCGGGTTCCAGATGCTCTCGGCCACGCGTGATTCCGCGGAAGAAACATTCCGCGTCGAAAACTATGCCAACGGAGTGCGCATTTACCTTGGGGACCCTAATGCGATGGTTCCGCCGGGGCGTCACGTGTATACGCTGACCTACACTACCAACCGGCAATTGGGCTTCTTCCCCGATCATGACGAGCTTTTCTGGAACGTTACCGGACTAGGCTGGAATTTCCGCGTCGACCAAGCTAGCGCCACTGTGCACCTGCTCCCCACGATCCCTGCGGATCAAGTGACACTCTCAGGCTTCACCGGACCCAAGGGTTCGCGGGAATCCAAACTATCCAGTTCGCGGGAAGCCGATGCGTTCCAATTCACTGCCACGCGTCCACTCTTCGCCAAAGAAGGCCTCAGCATCCTGCTGAAGTGGCCCAAGGGCTACGTCACGCCGCCCACGTCTTCGCAAAAAGCTGAGTATTTCTTTCGGGACAACCGCGATGCGCTTGTCCTGGCTACTGGCCTCCTGGTCCTGCTTCTCTACTACTTGATTGCCTGGGCGGAGGTGGGCCGCGACCCGCGACCCGGGGTCATCATGCCGCTGTATGAACCGCCTGCAACCCTCTCGCCGGCGGGCATGAGGTACCTGGTCCGCATGGGCTTTGATAACAAGACGTTCGCGGCGGCAATTCTGGACATGGCCGCGCGCGGCTACCTGAAAATCAAGGAAGATGCGGGTTCGTATATGCTCAGCCTCACGGACAAGGATGAACGCGTGCTCACGCCCGACGAAAAGCAGATCGCTGGCGTGTTGTTTGAGGGACGCAAGGTAATCTGGTTGCATCAGGAAAATCATCAGGTTATCCAAGCGGCCATGCTCGCTGCCCAGAAGTGGCTAAAGAGCGCCGAGTACAAGGTCTATTTCGTCACCAATTCTCGGTATCTCTTGCCCCCGATTCTTCTTTCTCTTGCGATTGTCGTCGTCTACCTGATGGCCCACGGCGGCCCGCAGCTTTTCATCGGCGGTTTTCTGTGTTTCTGGCTGACCTTCTGGTCCATCGGCGTGGCTGCGCTGCTGAAGAATGTTGTACAGTCTTGGCACGCCGCATTCTCGCACGGGCAAATCCCTTTCGGCGACACAGGGAAAGCAATATTCATCACGCTTTTTTGCATCCCCTTTGTCGGGGGAGAATTCGTAGTCCTCGCCATCCTAATGAGGATCACTTCCCTCGCCCTGGTCGTGTTCGCACTTGCCAGCGCCGTACTTCACATTGTCTTTCTCTATTTGATGAAAGCCCCGACGTACGCCGGGCGGCGCCTGCTGGACCAGATCGAGGGCTTCAAGATGTTCCTCGGCGCCGTGGATAGCGACCGCCTGAACCGCGCTATGCCGCCCCAGCAGACGCCGGCGGTGTTTGAGAAGCTTCTGCCGTACGCATTGGCGCTGGACGTGGAACAGGATTGGTCGGAAAAATTCTCCGGCGTACTCGCCGCGGCGGGCACTGTGCCCGGCAATTCCGGCGTGGCCTACACGCCGTCGTTCTACTCAGGCTCCTCCTTGGGTGCCTTCACCGGGTCGAGCTTCGCTTCGTCGTTCAGTAATTCCTTCACCAGCGCCATTTCTTCCTCGTCGTCCGCGCCGGGTTCCGGCGGAGGCGGCGGATCGGGAGGTTCCGGAGGAGGTGGAGGAGGAGGCGGGGGTGGAGGCTGGTGACGTAAGGTTGCGCGGGCTGATCCGTTGATAGGTACAAACGGCGCGGAGGAGAAGCGTAGAAGAACTGAGGAGTGAAAAGTGGCCTAGCGCGTGGCGATGCGCTGCACGTTGAACTTGTCGCCCTTCGGCCACATCACTTTATTTTTGGTTTTACAGTAAGGGCAGAGCACCATGCGCTCGACTTCTTTTCCCAACCCCGTGGATCCGACTACACGCATCCCACGCTGACAGTTGTCACATCGGAAGATTTTCTGCACATGCCCTCCTTATCGAACTCGGAGGAGCCTGAGTTCCGAAATTCTTCTTCAGTGCGCCGCCGGTTCGGCCGCCGGATGAAACCCGTGCTGCGGCACCTCATGCGTTCCCCGCGTGAGCGGTTCAATCTTCATGCGGTAAAAGTGGTCGAGCGGTAACCGCCCCTTTCCTACAGGATAAGCTCGTTCGATGGCCTTCATAACGTAAGCTTTGGCCAGCGTGGTCGCCTCCAACAGCGACCTTCCGGCGGCGAGTTGCGCGGCAATGGCCGAGGCGAAGGTGCAGCCGGTTCCTTGCGTGTGCTCCAGCTTGACCCTGTCGCCGCTTAACAGGTGGAGTTCATTCCCATCAAGGAGGACGTCCATGGCCTTCTCCATGTGGCCGCCCTTTACGATGACGGCGTGCGCGCCCATTTCCACAAGCTTGCGCGCCGCAGCTTCCATGTCTCCCACATCCTTAATCGTGAGGCCGGACAAAATCTCCGCTTCCTGAATGTTTGGCGTGATCACGCTGGCCCGTTTCAGGAGTTCCGTGGCCAGGTACTTGATTCCGGTCGCATCCAGCAGCTCGGAATCGCTGGGAGAGCGCATCACCGGGTCATGCACTACGTGGGCAAATTTATTGGTGTCGAGAAACTCCGCCACCACTGCAGCGTTGCTACGGTTTCCCAGCATGCCGATTTTCACAGCAGCAATGTCGCAATCTTTGGTCAGGACTTCCAGTTGTTCGCGCAATTCCGCGCTGGGAGTGTTATGGATGGCTTCCACGCCCTGGGTGTTCTGCACCGTCAACGAAGTAATGGCCGCCACCCCATAGCACCCGTAAGCAGCAAAGGTCTTGAGATCCGCGCCAACGCCCCCGCCGCAGCTCGGGTCAAATCCCCCGATGGCCAGCAGAATGGGCGGTGCGGCGATCGCTTGTGCATGAAGATGGCTCATGACCGTCTGTGTTTGCTCGCGTTCCGTGAAGAAAATAGCCGGACACGTTCTGCCTGGCACGCCCTTTCCTTACCGCGCGCCAGAAAACGCCCGGCACTTGCGAATGTACGCGCACTCATTCCCCAAGCGCAACAGAAAACTTGCAGCCCGATTCGCGGGATGGAGTTGACTGGGAATCTTGCGTACCGTAGCCTTACGCTATGCCAAAGAAGAATCCCCACGCTGTTGCGCTCGGCTCAAAGGGGGGCAAGAGCACAGCTAAGCGTGGCCCTGAGTATTACCGAAATTTGCAAAAACTCCGAAAATCCAGGAAGGGCGGCAGGCCGAGCAAAAAGAAAACATCGTCTTGACAAACAACAAGCGCTTGCTGTACAATGCAAATAATGAAGACTCCTCAAGCCTCGATTAGAACACCTCTTATCAAGACCGTCGTGTCTGCTGCACCCCGAACTCGCAAACAAGATCGACCATATCGCTTGGCGGAACTGTTTTGCGGTTGCGGGGGTTTTTCGCATGGTTTTTCTCTCTCAGGCCGTTTCTCGGTAGAACTTGGATCGGAACTAAACGAGACTTTCTGTGAGACTTTTCGACGGAATCACTACACCTCAACAGGAAAAGAGCCAATTGTCCTCCCCGGGGACCTAACTGCTCTGTCGCGCCGGGAGTTGCCTCTGACCTTCAAAGACCTTGGTTACGATTCAAATGGGAGACTCGATGTGCTCCTGGGAGGGCCTCCCTGCGAGGGGTTTAGCCAGAACAAGAGGTCCGAGCAATTAGATTCCGAGACGGGCGCGAGGAACTATGGCGGCTATAACAAATACCTTAACGATCCGCGAAATTTTTTGGTTCGGCACTTCCTCCGAGTGGTCGAGAACTTGATGCCTAAGATTGTTGTGATTGAGAACGTTCCACAAATTCTTACTCACGATCATGGCAGATTCGGTCTCGAAATCACCGCCCGATTCAGTGGGCTTGGGTATCTTGTGAAGCGCGAGGTTTTGTTTGCGCCTGAGTTTGGCATCCCTCAATTGCGCCGCCGCGCATTTTTTCTTGCCGTTCGAGAGGATCTAGTCAAGAAGGTTGGATGGGTACCGGAGTTTCCACCGCGAAGGACGCACTACCGAATTGACGAGGAGTTGCCACCATTCCCAATTCTGAAGAATCCAATTACGGTTCGTGATGCCATTGGAGACCTGCCGGACTCATCCGACACCGAAGAGGGCGGAAAATCACTTACTGCCTATCCTCAGATTGAAAATCTTAGTGAATATGCTCGCAAGCTGCGTTCCAAGACCAACACCCCCTACAATCATGTTCATCGTACGGTGCGCGAGAGTGCGCTGCGGCGTCTCAAAGCGATGAAACCAGGAATGCGCTTGGAGCATTTGCCGGAACATTTGAGAACCAAGTCATGGTATTTCAACTGTTACGGGCGTTTGGATTGGAAGTATCAGGCTCGGACGATCACGAAAAGCTGTAATTATGTTGGTTCTGGATGTTTTGGCCATCCGGAAGATGACCGCGGAATCACAATGCGCGAAGCCGCGAGATTTCAGTCTTTTGATGATGACTTCCGGTTTTGGTCAGACTCCGAGCACCAGGTAGCTCATATGATAGGCGGGGCTGTTCCACCGCTTCTTTCAAAAGCAATTTCAGAGCCCATCGTAGCTTTTCTCGACCGTGTAAATGAAAGGTGAGATATGGCCATGACCCGGAGTGAGGTCATGTCGAAGATTCGCAGTAAGGGCACTCGCTTGGAAGGATGTTTCCGGGAATTAGCGGAACAGGCAGGCGTTCGATTGGCTCGTGGTGACAGACTATTCGGTCGCCCAGACTTTCGGGTCGCAGGAACGCGAACCGTTGTCTTTGTGAACAGTTGTTTTTGGCACGGTTGCAGGTGGCACTGTCGCGTCCCATCGAGTCGGAGAAGTTATTGGGTTCCAAAGCTAAAAGGAAATATCAAACGACAAAAAGCGGTGATTCGCAAATTAAAGGCACAAGGATACAAGGTCCTTGTCGTTTGGGAACACAAAATGAAACGCCAACCGGAGGAGCTAATGGTAAGTCTACGTAGTCTCAAACCGCGCACACGACGATAGCGGTTGGGGGACGCTTGTTTGTTTTGTCTAGAATTAGCTCCCTATCTGGTGTGAAGGGAGCATTGAGCAAACTGACAAAATCGCGACCCACGGTATTCTTGCCTTCGCTCCGCTCCGACCTGTCCCACCCCTGCAGAATCCTGCTCAGTTTCAGGTCATAGCTGTCCGCTTTAGCGTCGTTGGGGTTATAGCCAGCAGTCACAAGTTGGCGAACAACCAAAAGCATGTTTCCCTTCGCGTCAGTCCGAAACTCGTCCATATTGAACCCCGTCGTCTCGTTAACGTAATCCCAGAAGACGTCTTGCACGATCCAAACTGTCCTGCCACCCCACTCATGGACAACCTCGGCTTTGGCGATCATTTGGCTCATCATCCGACCCAGAACCTGTCTCTTGTTGAGCGACGGACCGCGAGAATCCGCGTTGACATGAACCGAACCTAGCGCCGAGGCAAAATCATCGCTGACGCCTCCTCCGCTTGTACTGCAGGACATCACTTCGACAACGTAGGGAGTATCTTCGTACTTCTGATCAGCAGCATTCACAACTCTTCTGAAAACGTAGTCAAAATTGTAGTTGAACTTCTTGGACCTCTTCTTGCTTTGGATCCTGACCTCGCGCCACAGAGCTACTTTGTCGCCTGGCCTGAATCCCCAACTGTGATAGATCGAGTGTTCCAGCTTGGGCGCCGCTTGGCCTGTATAGAAAAGACGGTTCGGGCAGACGATCCAAGGCTTCTCTCCAGCCATCACACTGCATACTCCTAGAGGAATAGAATCTCGTTGATATCTCTTCTGAAGATCGGGGTATCGATCCAACTTTAGGACGGCTACTTGTCCCCGATTGTTTCTTTGCTCGCACGCGAGCTCGGGACCACGAAAGCGACAGAGGCACGACCGGCGCGCAGTTTCCGCGCCAGGAGTCTTAGCGTCCGGAGGGTAGGTGTAGACTTCGGCAGTTTTTGCTGGCATCGCTAAGTTCCAATATCGGGGGCATTCAAATCATTCGATGGCGGTGAATTGCGAATGAAAACCTAACATCATCACGGGAAGAGGCCGCGGACCAGCGTAGCTTCAGCGACGCGGCTGACCGCCAGCACCATGGCGCCCGCGCGCGGGGGCACGTGGTGCTTGCGCATGGCGTCCACCATGTCGTGGAACGCCCGCACCATGATCTTCTGCAGGCGTATGTTCACTTCGTCCACATCCCAGAGCAGGCCTTCTTGGTTCTGCACCCATTCGAAGTAGCTGACCGTGACGCCGCCGGCATTCGCCAGAATGTCCGGCAAAATGGTGATGCCACGGCGCGCGAGAATTTCGTCGGCATGCGGCGTGGTCGGCCCGTTGGCCGCTTCGGCAACGATGCGCGCCTTCACGGCTTCCGCGTTTTGCAGGGTAATGACGTTTTCGAGCGCCGCGGGCACCAGGATGTCGCACTTCATCGTGAGCAGGTCGTCATTGGAAATGCGCGAAGCGCCGGGCATGCCGACGACCGTCCCGGAGCGCTCCTTATAGCGGATGGCCTTGATCGGGTCGATGCCGCGCGAATTCGTGACGCCGCCGCGCGTATCGCTCAACGCGACAATCTTTGCCTTTCTGTCTGCCAGAAGGCGTGCCGCGGTGGCACCGGCGTTGCCAAAACCCTGGATGGCCACGGTCGCGCCGCGCAAGGAGATTTTCTTCATCTTGCAGGCTTCCTCGACGACGTACACCAGCCCCTGCGCGGTCGCTTCCGCGCGTCCAACCGAGCCGCCGATCGAAAGGGGCTTCCCGGTGACCACGCCCGGCACGGTGTGGCCCATCATCATCGAATAGGTATCCATGATCCAGGCCATCGTCTGCGCATCTGTATACACGTCGGGTGCCGGAATATCCTTGTCCGGCCCGATCACGGGCAGAATCTCGCTGGCAAACCGGCGCGTCAGCCGCTCCAGCTCGTTCTTCGACATACGCTTCGGATCGCAGATGACGCCGCCCTTCGCGCCGCCGAACGGCACATTCACCACGGCGGTCTTCCAGGTCATCCACGCCGCCAGGGCCTTCACTTCGTCCACTGTCACGTTGGGATGGAAGCGGATGCCGCCCTTGCCCGGCCCGCGTGCAATGTTGTGTTGCACGCGGAAGCCGGTCAGCACCTTCACTTGACCGTTATCCATCTTCGTGGGCAGCGACACTTCCAGAATGCGCTTGGGCGTGCGCAGGACCTGGCGAAGTCCTGGATCCAGTTTCAGGACTTCGGCCGCCATATCAAATTGAATTTGCGCGATGCGAAAGGGGTTGAGTTCTTCGCGCGGCGCGATCCGCGGCACCATCGGAGGGGCACCCACCGGACGGGTTGGGACTTGAGGTTTTGCGACCGTGGCCATCAGCTTCGGTCCTTTCCTTTGCGCTGGATTTCTCGAGCAGCTTGCTATTGCGTTGAACCACTTTTGTTTCTACAAAGTCTTTGGCGTCAGCCGTTCGCGGCTATTTTCCGCGTCTCGCTTACATATTTATCCCGGCAGGCTACGGAGCAAAAATGCAACATCTCGCCATCCTGCCGCAGCGGCAACGCCAGCACTTCGGCGATGTGCATGCCGCACACTGGATCTCGCACCAGTTTCCGCGTTATCGCGTCATCCGGCACATCCACAGGCGCCTGCGATTGTGCTGCGCCCTGTCCCATGCGCCGCAC
>Ga0187857_10002409_pt1 | contig 16778 bp, 12 predicted proteins | sample June2016WEW_8_10_FD_132984 | JGI IMG/M metagenome (GOLD analysis project Ga0187857, IMG submission 132984) | Peatland microbial communities from SPRUCE experiment site at the Marcell Experimental Forest, Minnesota, USA - June2016WEW_8_100 | ecosystem: Environmental > Terrestrial > Soil >...
ATGACGACGCCAAACCGGACGTCGCTCGATGAGCCCTTATAGACGAGATCGCCGACCACCCAGACGATCGGGATGAGCATCGCGCTGAGGGACAACCGCAACCCCAGGTTGTAGCTGAGGATGCTCCCCGCATCATTCGGGTTCCGTGCCATCTCTCGCCCAGCTAGGGCATTGATCCCAAGATCGGTGAGAAGCTCCCAGGTCGACACGAAAGTGGCTGCGGTGACGAACACGCCATAGCTGTCCGGCCCCAACCGGTGGGTCATCAACCGGAGCGCGAGCGCCCCGAGGGCCGCAATGAGGACGTTCGCCATGAACAAGGACGAAGTACTTACGAAGATGCGACGGCGGGGCCGGACGATTCCTCCGCCGGGAAGATCGCCTGCGTCCGCAGTGGTTGTGGGCACGGTATCTGGCATCGAAGACACGATCATCGCTCGTCCGCGGTGCGAGGGGAAAGTAGCGTCTCCCCCCGGCTCCGGAAGGACACGTCTAGCCGCTCGGCCGATCACTGCGGAAGGCCTACGCAAGTCTGGCTGGCGTGAACCTCGCGGACTGGGCCGCCTCATCTCTCCCGCGGTCGACAAGATCGCGGGCCGATTGTCTGGATTGGCTACGATCTCGTGGCCGGAGATGGACATGCCTGAACGGGCCCGGGCGGGTTGGCGACGTCCCCCGCGGACCAGCCTTGTCCCTCGCAGTCCGGGTTGGGATCGCGAACAATCGGGGAGCGATGCGTCATGGAGCCATGTCGGTGTCTCGTGAAACGACCAAGCGCTGAAAGCGATGTCGAGTGACGCACGCCCTGGTCCCCAAGATCCTCATGACACCGAAGAATGAAGAGAACCCCTACCTGCCGCTGCTCCGCCAGGCTTTGAGCGAAGTCGGGGTCATCTCCGATTGGCTCACAATGAAATGGACACCAAGCCAGACGCTGAACACGCTTGTCTTCCCTGCTGAGCTGGTCCTCGGCAGGCTCCGGGGCTTCAACGTCCTTCACCTCCACTGGGTGTATAGCTTCCGTTGGAACTGGACACGGCGCCTTCCTCTCGTAAGAAGACTGCCCCGCTGGTGGTTCGGATTCATCCTGTGGTTTGCCAGCGTGATTGGCTTCCGCATGGTGTACACCTCACATGAGCCGCTGCCGCTCGTCCCAGCTTTCGATGACGATGTGGCGGGCCGGCGTCCTCTGTTTAAGCGCTCGCGGGCGGTGATCACGATTACCGAGGACGCGAAACGCCGTCTCTGTGAGATGTTCGGCCTCGGCTCCGATCTCGTCGAGGTCATTCCCGAGGGGGCGCCGATGGTCGGGCCCGCCCCGAAACGAGAGGACGCCCGACAAGAACTTGGTGTTTCGATGGCGACGCCGCTCGTCGTGATGTTCGGGCATCTCGATCCCTACAAGGGCGTCGATCTGCTGCTCGAGGCCGCCATCGACCTGCCCCGGGCTGCGGAACTCGCCATTCGCCTGCTCGGCGATACTGCGAACCTGCAATACGCGAGCAGGCTCAGCGGCCTCGTCGAGCGCTTGCAACGGCAGGGCCGCGACGTCCGCTGGGAGCGTGGGGTGTTTTCCGCCGACGATCTCGAGGTGCTACTAGTCGCCGCTGACCTTGTCGCGATTCCGTTCCGCTTCATCACCAACTCCACTTCGCTACGCGTTGCGATGTCACGACGGGTTCCTGTGCTCGTGCCCGGGCTCCCTGAGCTCGCGGACGTCCCTGCCGAAGCAGTGTTCCGTTACGACCACACGACCAAGACTGGCCTGCGCGACGCTCTTGCCGCAGCACTGTGCGCCTCACCGGAAGAGGTGGCCGCTCGGGTAGTCGCGGCGTACGCGTGGACAACCGCGTGGACATGGCACGATGTCGCCATCGCGACAAAGGCGATCTACGAGCGAGTGCTCCAAGACGCGCCGTAGGCCAAATACTGTAGAGGTTGTGCTACAAATCCAGCGGTCGAAGCAATGACCCGTTCTCACCCCGGAGCAAGGAAACCTGTCCAGGCCGGCAAGGTGCTCGTTGGCGACCTCGCACTCCGATCGCTGCTTTTGAGGGCCCTTGGAATGGGGCGATGAGGGATCCCGAAGTGGCAATTACTCGGGCGCAGACCGGTTCGCGACGGCCGATGTCTGATCTGCCTCAGGTCAGCGTCGTCATTGTGTCGAAAGATGAGCCACAGCTGGCAGACACGTTGGCGGCGATGCAAGCGCATGTCGAGCAGAACGACGGCGAATGTGTCGTCGTCGACGCCTCGCGTGGGCGCCTCGAGGCTATTCACCTCTCGTATCCGTGGGTTCGTTGGGTTGACTACGTGGGACCGCTAGGGATCGGCGTGACGATCGCCCATCAACGCAATGTTGGCGTGAACATCGCGCGGGCTGAGATCATCGCCTTTTGCGACTCGGGAGGGATCCCCGCGGAGGGCTGGCTTTCTGAGTTAATCCGACCCCTGCGAGCGGGAAGGGCGGACGCGACGTGCGGGCCAATCTACAGCCTCGACTGGTCCTTCATGGGCTCGATCAACGAGTTGCCAGACGGAGCGCCAATTCGCGCGACCGTCACGGCCAATATGGCTCTGCTCCGTTCGGCCTTCGACACCGTCGGGGGCTTCGACGAGCGTTTTGGCGTCGGCGAGGATACGGACTTCGGCTGGCGATTACGTGACGCGAGGCTTCGTGTCATCTGCGCGGCGAAGGCCAAGATGTCGATGTATTGGGGCGACGCTGCTCGAAACGTGCTCCGCGGACGGCAATACGGTGGAGCAACCGCGATGCTCTTTATCACTCACCCCAATCGCATCCCTGAGCAGTTCGTCATGTGGCCGGATCTCATCGCGTACCCCGCTTGGCTCATCGGGTTGCCGATTTCCCTAGCGCTTGGCTCGGTCTCCTGGTGGATTCCCATCGCCTGGGGCTGCCTGCTCATCCTGCCGGCCTTTCGTGCGATCCAGAGCGGCGCTCCCGGAACCTTCCTGCGAGTGAAATGGGTCCGTACGCTGAGCTTCTTTCGTGGCTTGATCAGCGTGGTAATGGACCACAGGGTCCGCGTCCTCCTCCTTACCTCAGATCAAGACGCAGACGACGCCCCCTCGCCCGAACAGCTCGCGGAGATCGGAGTGCCGACGGAGGGTCTTGACGCGACAGGACCACGCTTGGCGCCGCGGCTCGTGTGGCGACGGCTTCGTGGCGCTCGCATCGTCGATCTCCGCAATTCGGTTGCCCTGGGTGACACGCCAACGGACCGGCGTCTGGTCCGGAGCTTGGGCCTCGCTCGTCGGGCCGGAATGCAGGTGGTCGCCTGGGACCGAGATGAAATCCGGACGGTGCCGCGCTTCATCGATGTTCTCGTGGTTGCCTCAACAGAGCGGCGTGATGAGCTGGCCGCGGTTGGCAACGCGGACGGGCCGATGATCGTCGCGATCCCGCGCGGTTCGGAGATTGAAGCCAGAGACATGGCCGGGGCCGCCGTAACGAACGACAAGGAGGTTGCCGCGCGTCTTCGACGCCTCTATGAGTCGCTCTTGCACATCGAGGCCCAGCCCGACAGGGGGCTGGGCGAGTGACCTGCGTTGACAAGTCGAGCGGACGACGAATGTGTCGATGGAATTTGGAGATGCCGTTTTGCGGACCCATTGCAGTAAGTCGCAATACATGGGTCGTGCACGAGAAAGGATTGCAGAAGGTGAAAGCGGCCGTCTGCACCAAGTAAGGGCTTTCCGAGGTCATACAGCTCTAGGAGGTGGGACTACCGACCAGTACCGTCACCGGTTGGCGAGCTTTGGAATGGTCGAGGAGGCCGAGGGGCTCTCGAGCATTCGCATCGACTACGAGCCGTTCGAGTTCGCGAAAGCCGTGAGCGCGGCTCCCGTCGACAGCGGCGTCGTCGTCGAGGCTACCTACGGCTGGTACTGGGAGGCGGACCTGCTCCGGCTCGGACGCCTCGCTGATCTTGAGTGCGGCGGCGCGCAGGCGGCGGTCCTCCTCGGTGGTGACCCACTTCCCCTTCAGGCTCTCCTTGCCGGCGTCCAACCAATCAGCGTGCGCGACACGGGCTGAACTACAACCGACCGGTCCATTCGGCCAAGTGAACTACTCCCAGGCCCTAAGCCGATGTTTGTCGCACCCAGGGGATCCTCTGTCGATCGCGAGAGCACCAGAGACCGACGGCAAACCCCAGGTTCAGGTTCGCTTCCTCGGCCAGCTTCATGTAGCAGTCGAGGAGTGGCGCGGGCGAGCGTCTTTGAATCGCGTTCCGACAACCCTTCAAGAAAAGCAACTGGGGGAGGAGGAGCGCGACAAGCAACCGTGGGGCCCGACCTCGCGACCAGGCGAGGAGTCCCGCGATGAGCACCGGGAACGGAAACACCGTCGGGAGTAGGTCCCTCCGTTTGCGGTACAGCCGCGCCGCTCCCATGCCGTAGAGGCGACAGCGACGGAGGATGGAACGGGGATCGGTGTCGAAGTAATGGTGAACGATGGCCGAGGGTTCGTAGTGGAGTGCGCCAGGGGGCTGCTCGTCCCCGATGCGCAGGCACAGGTCGAGATCCTCGCCGCTCCGGAAGCGCTCGTCGAAGCCGCCGAGCAGACGCAAGTCGGCAACTCGGAATGCAGCGTTTGCAGCCCCGAAGGAGCAAACGGCTCGCTCGCCTGGCGGCGCGACACGCGCGTTTCGGAGCAGATAACGAGCGAAGCGATAGGCGGTACGAGTGTCCTGGGTTAACTCGATCTCGACCGGTGCTAAATGATTGTTGCGCTCGAGGTAGCCGCTGAAGTACCCGCCGCTCGACGCCGGCACGGTCAATCCCCCAACTCCAACGACTCCTTCCGCAAATCCACCGAGGATACGCTCGGCCCACTCCGGGTCGGCTTCGCAGTCATCATCCAGGAACGCAACAATGGGAGCCCGAGCAGCTGCGATTCCAGTGTTGCGCGCTGCCGCCACGCCGCGGTTACTAACGTGGCGGATTACCTCGGCACCGTATGCGGCCGCCAACCGGGCACTGTTGTCTACCGAACCGTCGTCGACCACGACGAGTTGGAGACGCTCTCCAAGCGACTGCCGCCGTGCAGCAGCGAGACACCTATCGAGCCGCTTCTCTCCGTTAAGGGTGCAGACGACGACGCTGACGAGCGGAGCGCCAGCAGCCGCTGATTCGACATCCACACTTGAGGACCCTTCCTCAGGATCGGGGGACGGAGTGGTATGCGTCAAGGAAGCCGAGCCTAGCGGGAGTTTCCTGGCTATCCCAAAGAGCCGGATGCGACCTTCCTGAAGACTTTCTTCCAAGAAGGCTCTATTGGTCTGTCTTTGAATTGACCAAGGACAATGTCAAGCGCCTTCGCCGGACCTTGGCGATCATCTCACCGAGATCCTCACCCACCGCCTGGCCGGCGCTTCGAACGGATCGACCGAGGCGATGAACTTGCTCGTCGAAAAGATCAAGCGCTGTGGGCACGGCTTCAAGAGCTCCCACAACTACCGTCGACCCGTCCTCTTGCATTCCGGTGGGATCAACTGCGACGCTCATCCTGCTGCGAGAATGCGGGCCCGGTCACCCCAGTTGGCCGCGTAGAGCCGGGAAAGGCCCGCGAGAGGAGGTCCGTGACGACTACCGGTGCTGGAGAGCCCCCGTCAATCGCTCCGAATCAGAGGCGCAGGCGCTTCGGCGTCGTGGCGGAAGCAAGTTTTCGGTTGCTCGCGGAGCGCGCTCCCGAAGAGGCGCCCATCCTGGGCGGACCCGCCCGTATCGACTCGCTCGACAGGGAGGTTGCTGCTGTCACAATCGCCCGGGTCGGACGGGACGCGGCAATTGCTTCGGGCATCGACGTCTTCGATTCCGACTGGTTGGGAACGACGGAAGCCCTCTACTACGTCTCGCCGGCGATCGGGTCGATTCGGCGATGGCCCTGGCACAACATCGACACCGTCAGGGTCGTAAGCCGCAAGTTTGGGCTTGCCAACTACGTCCTGGAGTTCCGGTCACCGCAAACGCCCCTCACGTTGGTCACCGGCCGGAGGTCAGCGAGGCGTCTCATCACTCTTCATGCAGCATGTAAACGATACCGCCGCTGACCTGAACGGCCCCCGAAGATCACGCGAGGTACCCCGGAAGAAATCTCGTGTGGAGAGGTCTGCGAGATCCGGCCAAGTCGTCAGCCGAGGCTCTCCGGCGCGTCGGTAAGGCTGCGCCCAACACACCGTCGGTCCTGTGCCCGTCGTGGTCCGATGAGCTGCACCGAAATACCCACCGCCGTCCGGTCCGACAGACCACGCTCCGCGTTCACAGCGGCTCAACGGGCTGCTGATCAGGCACCACTATATGTGGTCACAGGTTCGGATGGACTAGCCAAACTGTGTCAGCGAGCGCCTTCGCTTTCAGACCACTTGGTTCTCCTGCCCAGCCGTGTTCAGGCAAACATAGCGTCTGACAAGGTATGAACGCGTCTGTACCGGTGCCAGTGCGGGGTGGAGGATGCTTCCATGGCAGATCGTACGGCACGCGAACGCCACGGAAAGTGGCACCACGTAGCGTGGCCAGGACCCGCGACTGCGTCAGAATCTCCCCACTCCGGCCCGATTCGGCCGGACAGAGGGATCCGGCGGTTCGGCGTGGGTGGTGGTGCCCTCGTCGCCGTTGCAATCTTCGCGAGCCAAGTCGGGAACGTCGGCATCGTTGCGCCCGTTGTGCCGGGGCTAAAGGCTCCGATGATCACCTCGCAACCGAGAAGTGTGACTGTCGCAGCGGGTGCTCGGGCGAGGTTCGTCGCTTCGGCGAAAGGCGAGCCCCGGCCAAAGGTCGAATGGCAGCTCTCGACGAGCAGAGGCAGGTCGTGGAAGCGTATCGTCGGCGCGACAAGGATTGTCTACTCGGTCGTGAGCTCGCCGTCGCGGCGCGGCGACGAGTTCAGGGCCGTCTTTTCCAACGCGGTCGGTTCCGCCAGAACCCACCCAGCGAGACTGACCGTCAGACGGATCACGGAAAGTCGCGCCACGACTGCAGCCGAGGCTCTGGCGATCAAGTCCACCATGTACCGGAGGGCGACGGCGCCGACGATCACGCTGCAGCCCGGGAGCGCCAGCGTGGCCGGCGGCAGCACAGTGACATTCCTGGCCGCCGCGTCGGGCACGCCGACCCCGAAGGTTGAGTGGCAGACCTCGACTGACAGCGGCAGAACCTGGAGCAACGTCACGAGTGGGACCACGTCGAGCTACTCCCTGGTCGCGTCGATCCCTGATAATGGATACGAGTTCCAAGCCGTCTTCACGAACTCGGCGGGTTCTGCGACAAGCGCTGCCGCGACCCTCACGGTAAGTGCTCCCACCACTACGACGACTGATCCACCGGCCACGACCACAACGACGACGACCACGACAACCATGGCACCTGTCGCACTGGCCACTTCTGGAGTCATCACGACGAACGACTCGAAGACGCCCTGTATCTACATCGACGCGGTGAACGGCGTATTAACCACGGCGGAGCTGACCGCAGTCGAGAACGTGACTGGCGTGAACTACGACTGCATCGAACAATCCGCGTCTGCCGATCCAACGTGGTCCGATTGGGTCAACCCGTGGCCGACAGCGACTGTGTCGGATGGCTGGGATGCGTGGCTTGCCGCGGATCCGTCGCACCAGCTCGTTCTCGCTCAGCAACTGATACCGGACTCGGAGTGCACGTCCGTATGCGCGAACCCGCTGGTCTGGGAGTCAGCGTGTGCCGGTGGCGCGTTCAACAGCTATGCGACCCAGCTTGCCGAGAACCTCGTGGACGAAGGTGCCGGCAATACGGTCATCCGACTGGGTCCGGAGTTCAACGGTCCTTGGGAGAACGACTACTTCGGCAACACGACGGCCGAGTACCAAGCGTGGGCCGGGTGCTTCGCCGAAGAGGTCACTGCGATCCGCGCCGTGCCGGGTGCTCACTTCCTCTTCGACTGGAACCCGAACACCTGCACACAGGATTTCCCTCTGGCGGCCGCCTACCCGGGGAACGCCTATGTGGACATCATCGGCGCCGACTTCTATGACGCTGACTGCACCACGGACAAGACGGCTGCCCAGGAGGGTTGGAGCAACCTTTTCCTCATCCCGTCTGTTCAGACGAGCCTTTCGGACATTGCCGCTTTCGCCAAGGCTCAAGACAAACCGCTCAGCATCCCCGAATGGGGAGAGGTCACGACCACTGATGACAGTGCGTATATGAACGGCATCATCGGTGTCGTCGAAAACAACGATGTCGCCTATCAGAGCTACTTCGATTGCAACTGCGCCGGGATTACTCCACTCGGATCCACGATCCCGGCATCGACTGCTGCATACCGACAGGCCTTCGGCTAGCAAGCCCGTTGTGGAAAGTCGCGTTCACAAGACGATCGCCGTTCATGTGTCCGCGCTGCCGAGCTGCGCGTCGCAACCGAGTACGTCGTGAACCTCGTCCCCGAACGGGGAACCGCGGTCCGCCTCAAGCTAAGACGGTTGTGTCTGTCTTAGGCGATCGACGAGATCGAGAAGCTCGTGCTCGTTGCTGGAGAACTTCCTCGCGAACGCGAAACGTCCACTCGAGGCCTCTCGAATCAGGTCTTCCGACGTAAGTGGGGCAGGGTGCGGCCCTCCCTCCCACTTGCAGTACGTCGGCTCGCAGCCGATTCTTGCGAAGTCGAGCCGAGGAGCAACGGCGGTCTGCCAGAAAGACTCGTCTGGAGCGAAGACGTGGGAGAAATACCGCCTCATCACATCATTGTTGTGGGCGACATCCAAGGCGTATTCCGCCGTCGATCGAGTGAACGACCACCATGTACCCCCGGCATAGAGTGCCCTTCCGCCGAGTGCCACTGCCGGGTCACGCCGGGGTCCGAGCCGGCGAGTCGCCACGTGAGCAGCCTTTGCAACCAGCGAATGAGGATTGCGGAATCCCCGTCGACGCCAGTGACGATTGAAGCGCCAGGCGGGTCTACCCCGGTCCGCGTTCGGCGCCGGAGCGATCTCGAGGCGATCGACCGGTTCGTTCTGCCACACGGCCAGCGCGGCTGCGCTGACAATCGGATAGCACTGGCCGCTGATAAATGTGCATCTCGTGACGTTTGGATTGGCGAGCGCGACTTCCAGCAGCCTGATCGGGACCTCGACCAGGCCCCACGAAGCCCAGTTCGGTGACAGGCGCGGTTCGACGAACGTCACCGAGGGGCAACCCATCTTGAATGGCTCCGCGTCGGCCCGCGCGTCAATATGGGCGACTATCGAAACATCTTCGGGCAACGCGGCGACAAGGCGCCGGAACATCGGGGGATCCCGGTGCGCCATGATGAGATAGGCAGCGGTCATTCAAACTCCGGTGGTCGAAGGTACCTGAGTTGCAGTCGTTGCCAGGCACCGAGTCGTAGCGATTCGAAGTGCCTATCAATGTCGGATGCTACACAGCAGCCGAGTCGCCACTGCGCGATCGGGTTTACGATCTTTCAGCGCCGACGAGAAGCCGACTCCGGTCTGCCGCCGGATCTGCAATGGTCGGTTGCGCGAGCGGCTCGCCGGTAAGATACAAATATTGGCCTTGCAAATGGGAACTTGCCACCGACGATGCGAGTGGTGCCAGCTCAGTCGTGACTAGGAGGGTCGAGTGGCGATCCACGTAAGACGCGGCGTGGCCGCGGTGGTCATCGTTTTTTCAACAACATTGCTAACTACCGCGTCGAGCGGATCGTTTCGCGCCTCGGCAGCGCCCCCGTTCGCGGCTTCGACCCAGCTTGGTATGAACACGTTCGTCCCCTACAACTGCGAGTCGAGCTCCTTGTGGTCTCAGCTGGCATCAACGCAGTTCCAAGCATTCAAGGGACTTGGAGCGAACGCCGTCGCTCTTGCCTTCCCGCTGTACACGGACTCACTCACCTCGAATGCCTTCTATGCCAAGGACGTTTGCGGTACCCAGTACCAGTCACCGCCTCCAGCGGAACTCGCGACGCTTGTCGACATCGCGCACGCCATGGGGCTCCAGGTCTTCGTCCGGCCCTTCCTTTACGAGACGAACCTCCGCGCCGAGAAGCCTGGTGCCTGGCGCGGCATCATCGACCCGACAAACACGGACCTCTGGTTCAGGCACTACTGGACCACGATGTTGCCCTACCTTCAAATGGCTCAAGCCAACCGTGTCGAGCACTTCGCGATCTCTACTGAACTCCAGAGCATGGCGGCCAAGCCGAACTGGAGAGCACTGATCGCGAAAGCGCGTCACGTCTACACCGGTGACCTCGTGTTTACCACCAACTCGGCACCGGGCGGCAACAACAACGATGAAGTTCACTGGAGCGGCACGAGAGTCGGTCTTGACTTCTACTCCGGCGTGCCGCGACTGAGCAGCACCGCCACGCCAGCCCAGATCGTCGCAGGCTGGAACCGCGAGCTCGCGACGACGAACCCGTTCCCCCTAATCTCTTCGGCGACGATCTCCGAGACCAGTATTTTGCCGCAAGATGGCGCCTACTCCCAGCCCTACACCTGGTCGCTGCCACTCGCGAAGCACCCCTTCAACCAGTCGATCCAGGCCAACTGGTTCACTGCCGTGTGTCGCTTCTTCACGTCTCACAAGATGGGCGGCGTCTACTTCTGGGGTTCTGTGATCTACGAGCAGGGCGGCGCCCTTCTCCGGGGGCCGAGCATGAGCGCCAGCACCATCTCTGAGATTCAGCCTCTCGCTCAACAGGCCATCAGGGTTTGCTTCACCGGCAGATGAGTTCCGCTGCCAGAACGACCGGCGAGAAACTCGACGACACCCTCTTGCCAGCTCCGGATCCCGCCGGCGCTTACGACTGCGATCACGGGGCGAACCCCGGCGGGCGGTGGTCCTCGGCAGCGACACGATGCCCGACAGCCGGAAGTCGTCGGCTGTTCCAATGACTGCCATGAAACGACGAGGGCGAGTGAGCAGGATTTGCCTTCGTGGCTAACGTGATTACGGCATCGATTTGCAGGGGAGCATGGAAGAACAGAAGTCCAATCGTCGGTTGACAGACGTGAAAATCGCTTTGGACGCTCGATACGTGCGAAGGCGCGGCATAAGCTTCCGCCGCTACCTCTCTGACGCGATCGAGCTCCTGATCGAAGAAGGTGCGTCGGTCACACTCTTGACGAATTTCCCTTCCGAGCCGTACGTGTCCTCGTATCCAAAAGTTGAATGGGCTAGTTTTGGCAGCTCACATAACATCATATGGGAGCAACTGCAGTTGCCCTTCTTCCTGCGTCACAGGGACTTCGCTCTCTACTGGGCGCCCACCAACGATGGCATGCCGGTCTTCCCGGTACCGAGAACCTGGAAGGTTTCCACGACACACGACATCATTCCTCTCCAACTCCCGCGCATGTATCTCCTCCCACACCCGTTGTTCGCCCTGCCCTATCTACTCTGGACGTTCTCCGCGATACTGAGGAGCGACACATTGATCACCGTGTCGGAGTGTTCAGCGGAGGATATTCATCGCCGCTTTCGGCGTCAGCCTGTCGTCATCCCGCCGCTCCTATCTGATACCAGCTTGAGCGCCAAAGGAACTCCTCTGCCGGACAGTCTGTTGGGCCGTTCCTACATTGTCTATATCGGAGGATTTGACCCGCGTAAGAACGTGTGGAATTTGCTGGAAGCGTTTGCAATAGTCGCACGTCAGGACCCCGCCACGGATCTGCTGTTGATGGGAGACGGCTTCACGGGATGCACCGAGGCGATGGAAGAGTTCGGCATAGGGGACCGGGTGATCATCACGGGATACGTCGACGAGGGCACGAAGACCGCGATACTTACCTCGGCGTCAGTCCTCGTCTACCCGTCTTTGTATGAGGGTTTTGGCTTGCCGATCCTCGAGGCATTTGCTGCTGGGCTTCCGGTGGTGTCGTGCAACAACAGCGCCATCGCGGAGGTCGCGGGCGACGCGGCGGTCTATGTCGACCCGCGCGATCCGGAATCGATCGCCGAGGGCCTCATCGAAGCACAAAGAGCAGACGTCGCCGCACGGTTACGGAAAAATGGAACCGCCCGCCTAGCGCTGTACAAGCCAGAACACGCACGGCAAGCGCTGATCGATGAATTCCAGAAGGGGCTCGTCGCACTCGCAAGGCGACGTATCCACTAGGGTAACCCGCGGACCTCGAATGCCTTTCTAAGAAAGGCCCCGGATCGATCGGGAGTTTCGGTCCAGTGTTCGGTGACAGGGGAAATTCGCGGCCTTGAAGGGCTCGGCGACGGTCGAAAGGCTGAGTGGCCTGGCAGGACGAACCGGCCAACTCAGACGCGTCGTGAATTCGGGTAACGCCCGGATCGCGCTCGTTGTCATCGTGATGGCTGGTGCCTTCCTCGTCAGTGGACCGGTGGTGCGTTTGATCGGGGACGCGGCCGGAATCGGCGGACAGCCGTACCGCGAGTCTGCGTGGTTCGTGCAGCCGGCTGCAGCGAGCGCGGGCATCCGCGGGGGATCAAGCATCGAGATCGCATTCAGTGCGAGTCGCCAGGTCGAGGTGCACTGGTCCGAGCTCGCCAGCGGGGCCATCGTCTCGTCCGGGACCGTCCGTGTCGGTCCGGGTCGTCCCGTCACCGTCCGGGTGCGGTTGCCCGTCGTCCGGAGATCGACCTGGGCCACGATTTCGGTCGACCGCTTCGCCGTGCCGCTACGCGTCGAGGTTGAGCCACGATGACGGTAGCCCCGGGGTCGGCTCGGCGAAGGCCGGGACTCGCAACCGCGACAGCGGCGCTCATTGTCGCGGCCTCAATCGTCGTCCCGGCCAATCCTGCCGCGCAGCTGATCTCCTCCGCGGGGTTGATTCTCCTGCCCGGCATGGTCCTCACGTCGCTGATCATCCCTTCCGGGCTCACTGGGCTGAGGAAGCTCCTCGTCTCGACCGGAGTCGGGCTGACCATGTTCTGTCTGGTCGGCGCTGCGGCAGGAGCCCTCGGTCCTTTGCTTGGTGTGGGCCACCCGCTTGGTCGGACGCCGCTCGTTCTGCTCTGGCTCGTGATTCTCGCGGCCGTCGGGGCCGTCGCAATCTTGCATCGGCTCGAGCCGGTCGGTGAGGTGCTCGCGGGGCTTCATCGGCACGTCTATTGGTGGATCGCGGCTCTCGCAATCCCGCCCTGCGTGGCCCTGTGCGGGGCCACGAGGCTGAACGCCACTGGTTCCAACGGCGTCGCGGTTGTCGCGACGGTGCTCGGACTCGGCCTCATCCTGGCCGCCGTCGCGCTTGGCGACCGCGTCGGTGGGACCGCGCAGTCTGGGCTCTTCGCAAGCGGCGTCGTCACGCTCATATGGCAGCTCCCGACTCGGGGGGGTTGGCTCTGGGGCTGGGATATCCAGCAGGAGTTCTCGGTGGCATCGGCAACGATTACATCCGGGAGATTCCCGTTGCCCCACTTTCAGGATCCCTATGCGGGAATGCTCTCGCTTACCGTCCTTCCAGCGCAGCTGCACTTCCTGAACGGAATGCAATTGCGGACCATCCTCGTGCTGCTTCCTGGCGTCATGCTCGCTGGCTGCGCGGTGACGACCCTGGTCACGGTGCGGAGGATCGCCGGGCCGGTGTACGCGGCGTTCCTAGTTGCACTGCTGATCGTCGGGACGGCCTCGTTCCTCACGGAGCTGCCCGGTCTCATGCGCCAGTCGGTGGCGCTGTTCCTGTTCACCCTCGTGCTCCAGCTCGTCGCGGACCCGCCGGCGCGAATCCGCCGGGTCCGGATCCTCGTTGTCGTGCTCGGGGCAGGATTGGCGGTTTCCCACTACTCGTCGGCCTACCTGACAGCTGGCGCCGTGCTCACGGCCTGGCTGCTCGGCGTCGTGCTGCGGGCGGACCGGTCCCGTCGAGTCCTCACCGCCAGCGCCACCGCAGGCATCGTCGGCGTTGCGTTGGTCTGGGGGCTCCTCATCGCCCACACCGGCCCACGCCTGGGGCAGGTCGTCGACGCGATCCGGCGGTCGGGACTCGACCTACTCCCCGGGTCGGGAAGCCTGCTCTCGCGTTGGCTCCAGGCTACGTCTTCCACAAAGTCGATTTCGCCTTCGCAGATCCGTGCCTTGGACCTTACTGCTCGAGCGCACCGCTACAGCTGGATGACCGTCGATCCGCGAGCCGACGGCGTCCGGCTCGCGAACAGTTCGACGCCTGGTTCGCATGGAGTACCCATTCTCGGGCCGATCGTCCAGAACGGGGCGACCGCGGCAAGGGAGGCCATCCTCCTTTTCATCGTCCTCGCGGTCCTCTGGGGAATCTGGCGGGCGATCAGGAGGCGGGAGCACGTCGAGATCGCTGGCCTCGCGCTGTTCGGGGGATTGGCTTCCGCCGTGTCGCGCACGTCGGGAACGCTGGCGCTGCAATTCAACACCGACCGGGTGGAAGCACAGATGTACCTGATATTCGTCGTGGTCGCGGCTTATCTCGTCCACAACCTACGGGCGCGGATCTGGCGAATCATGCCGTTGCTCCTCGGGGTTCTCGCGGCGCTCCAAGTGGCGCTCGCCTTTGATGTCGGCGCCTATGCGGTCGCCGACTCGAGCCTGCCCGTTGCACTCGCCTCGACGGGCGCCGGGTTTCAGCTCCTCGCGGTGACACCGTCGGACAGGGATGCGGCGCGATGGACGATCAAGTCCGCGGGCAACCGAGTGGTCCAGGCCGATCCGTACAGCTCCTTGGCGCTCCTCGACTTCGGCGGAGCGGACCGCAAGAACACCGTCGCGACGGTGGACCCGGTCGTCGTGACCAACAGTGCCTGGGTGCTGGCCACAAGCGCGAACGTGATCGACCATACAGCGCGGGCCATCATCGGGTTATCTTCCGGATCGTTCGTCTTCCCGCGTGGATACTTCATTCGGACTCGTGCGATTCTCTATGTCTCGCGGACCGACGTCGTCTTCGGAGCGGATCCCTCATGAGACCTATGGTGGCCAATCCGGCTTGACAATCTCTTGAGTCTCGCCACCAGCATGGAACCACCCTTTCAGTCCACCTCGCGGACTTTCAGCCAACCTCGTCGCGAAGTTGGCCTCGCCCGGTCGTTCGGTACCATCGCCGACGCCTTCGACGCAGTCGTTCGGAGCTTCTGGGGCCGGATGCAAACTGAGCTGCCCAACCGGCGACAGTGGTGTGCTCGATTCGAATTGTCGACGGCAATCTTCGACCGGATCGAGGTGTTCTAGAACCGCGCCCCTCGACACAGCTCCCTCGGCATGTAGTCACCGATCAGCTTTGAGAAGATTCACGCAGAAAAGAGGGCAGCTGCCTGAAATCTCACGTAATCGGTCCGATGGGCGTGGGCTATATCAACGCGTTGTGAGAGCCAAAGGCGTCGTGATTGGCGCACGGAAGCAATCAACTTCAAGCGAAGGAAGCCTTCTCAGTGCTGCTGCTGTTCACTTCGCGCCAGCGTCGAAACGCAGCCAGACATGTCCGACAAGCCGACCCGCGAAGTAGAAGCCCAGCAGGGCCGAGTCGGCCATCACCGCACCCAGGTAACGCAGGGGAGCTCCGCGGGATTGAAATCTCGTGGCGACATGCGCGATAGCAATCACCGCGAGACACACGAAAGGAGCTAGCAAACGCCCAGTTCGCCGTCGACTCGCGAAACACGACGCGGCGCAACTCAGGAGCATCACCCCGAAGGCGACGTCCGGTCCGCGCACCCTCCGGTAGCGCTCAAGCTCTCGCGAGGCGCCAAGGCCACTCTCGAATAGCCAGCGGAGCTCTCGCGAGAACGTCTTGTTCTCGCGATGCTCGACACGCAGGCCCGGGATAACCCCGCGAACGACCCCGGCTGCGTCCATTTGGTGGTCGAGGGCGACATCCTCCCCCTCACGAAGGTCTTCCTCGTACGCCACCCGGCTGAAAACGACCCGGCGGAACAGCGCGTTGTTCCCCGTAGTCGGCGTCGTGCTGGGAACGACCTTGGGTTCGAGGCCGAATCGTCGCGCGAGATAGCCAACGTCGCCACCGGGAACCGCTGTTCCACTGACCACGTCGCGTCCCGCAATACCGGCGAGACACCGCAGGAGCCAATCCGGAGGCAGCACGATGTCCGCGTCAACCATCGCGATGAACTCTCCACGCGCCGTTCGCACGCCGGTCGCCCGAGCCGCTCCTCGGCCGAGGTTGGCGGGCTGACGAACGACCCGTAGCTTGGGAATCTCTTCCCCGAGCTGCGCCAACACGGACGGGGTCGCGTCGTTGGAGCCGTCGTCCACCACAACGATCTCATAGTTGAAGAGCCCCTCCTGGGCCGCGATCGATCTCAGACACTGCTCAATCCCGAACGCTTCGTTGTAAGCGATGACGACGAACGTCACCTCTTCCGGTGAAACCTCCGCCCGGTCAGAATTCGCGATGAGGTTCCTCTCGCCCGGCACAGGCTGCTTCATCAGGACTGACCACCCCAGTTCGGCTCGGCGAACACGTTATGCCCTCCTAGTCCCAGGCTATGACGGGCAATCGGGACGGTCACTACGGGAAGTAGCAAGCGCCTCGAAGTAGTCCTCGGACACCGTCGCCCAGTCGAACTCGCTCAACCACGTCTCTGCTGGCCCCCGCGATCGGGATCCGTCCGCCAGCGCCTGGCGAATCGCGGCGGTGATTGATTCCACCGTCGGCTCGGCCAGATAGCCTCGATCAGAGCGAGCCACGACCTGGCGACCGCAGTTGTCAGGATGAGAAGTGGTGACGACCGCTGTTCCACAGGCAAGTGCCTCGAGCAGGGCGATCCCGAATCCTTCTCTGACCGAGGGGTAAACGAACACCTCTGCGGCCTTCATCAACGCGTAG
>Ga0187857_10002421_pt1 | contig 16719 bp, 17 predicted proteins | sample June2016WEW_8_10_FD_132984 | JGI IMG/M metagenome (GOLD analysis project Ga0187857, IMG submission 132984) | Peatland microbial communities from SPRUCE experiment site at the Marcell Experimental Forest, Minnesota, USA - June2016WEW_8_100 | ecosystem: Environmental > Terrestrial > Soil >...
AAGAGGTGAATTCGCGTAAGTCCTGTTCACAGGGTTGTGACGATCCATTTTCGCAACGTGGAAGTCGGCGGTTCGAGTCCGCTCACCTCCACCAAAGAACTCCCAAGTCAGAGGCTATTCGGGAAGCCTGTGGCACTCTCGAAAAATGGCTCGGGCGCGCGCGAGGGGCGGGCGAAATGAGGCCCCCGGTGCGGCGGCGAGATGGCTCTTGTGACCTCAGTGTATGGAATGTAGAGGTCGCGCTTATCCCCCGTGACTAATAGATGCCCCGCCGACCCGTTTCGGCGGGGGATTTGAGGCCGTAGCAGTAGGTCCTACCCCTTGCCGGCGAAGTCGACCGCACCCTGTGGCGCAGTGACTGACTCGGGGACACCGAGGTTCGAGAAGGCGACGTTCACCTGAGAGGTCGCCATCTGCGGCCCGCAAGTCGAGGTGATGCCAGCGGCCTGGTCGGCCCAGCGGTTTCCTGGCGTCGAGACCACGGCGAGCTTCTTGCCACCTGGACCCGCGATCTCCTTCAGCTTCACGCCCTCCTTTTGCAGCTCGGCCTTGACGTTCGCGAGGGACTTCCCGGAGGCGATGGCGAAGGTGCAACCGTGCTCGGTCGACGACGACGCGAAGGTCATCTGCTGCACGACGTCGTTCTGGTTGACGGTCATCTGGAACGACGTCAGCGCACCTTGCACGAGGTTGCCGAGCGCACTCATGTCGATCGCAACAGGGTCGAGGGCGACAAGGTGGGTAAGCGTCGTCCCGTCCGAGGTCGAGGTCCCAGTCACCTCGAAGTTCGCGCTCGGGTTGATCGCGCCGTAGAGGGTGCGGGGATCGGGGAACTGCATCGAGGCGGTGTCGTTGGTGCTGTTCGTGTCGTGCAGCCACTCGAGCACGTCGCCCGGCCCGGGCGTGTAGATGTAGAATTGGCCATCGACGAGGCGGTCGTCGGTGGTGAAGGTCTTTGCCGAGCCTGGCGGTTCGGGGTTGACCGTGATCTTCTCGTCGATGTTCGACCCGTCGAACGTCACTGCGATCTCATCGTTCGTCTGCGGTGTGCCGTTCATCGAGCTTGTCTCGGTGACCTCTGCCGTCCCGCTCGACGCGGCAGCCAACACTGAGCTCGCAGCGATGTGGTGCACCTCGGCTGCGGTGAGCACGATGGCGACGCGGGTGCCGGGGGCGGGTCGGCGTGGGCCCGATCCTGCCGCCAGCAGCGCACCGCCAGCACTGGCAGCGATCACCACAGCAGCAGCGACGCCGGTCAACGTGCGTCGTCTTGACCACCTCTCGTGGTGTCGAACCTCGATCCTCAGCGGCTCCGTGTTCCGGCTGACGACGATCGCTGCGCGAAGGACCGTTTCTGCCTTCTCGGCCACCTCTTCAGGGAGCGGGTCCACGTCCCGTACCCGTCCGAGCAGTTCCATCTCGTCCACGATCACTTCGTCTCCTTTACGGTGTTGAGTTGGGTGAGCAGCGCCACCATTCCCGGCGCGGCGCGAAGCGCGAGGCGGGCCTGGTGGAGGCAACGACGAGCCGACCCAGCGGGCATGTCGAGGGACCTCGCCGCGTCCGCGATGCTCAGTTCCTCCCAAACCATGAGCAGCAGCACGTCCCGTTCGTTGGGTGCAAGGTGTTCGAGGGCTTCCCGCAGGACGGCGACTCCGTCGATCCGCTCGTCGACTGCAGGCCAGGGGTCCGAGTTCGCGGAGAGGTCCGCCACGTCCGCGACGGTGTCCTCGCTCGGTTGGGACCGCCAGTGCCGACGGAGGGTGTTGTGCGCGATCCCGAACAGCCACGGACGGGCCTCGGGATACGAGCGGTCATAGGAGCTTCGCGAATCGAATGCCGCCAGCCACACCTCGCTCAGCAAGTCCTCAGCCGAAGATCGACCGGCACGCCGCACGAGGTAGGCCCATACTGCCGCCTTGTGGCGCTGGATCATCTCGACGAAGGCCATGTCGTCGCCGGCAAGCGACCAACTGATCAACTCCGCATCGGACGCCACGGCTCTCCTTCGACTCCGTTGCCTTCAGTCTCTACTTGCCAAACGGAGCCGAAAAGCGTTCAGAACGGCACGCCGCCTCACAAACGGCCGCTATCGACCACCCGGCGTCGACGGACGGTTGCCCGGCAGCCGGCGACGATCGGTGCTTCGTAGAAAGCTCATCCCCTAATGCGCCAGGAGTCAGGCATCTGTCACCATTCCAAAACGCCGGTTCTGGTCAATGCCGTGGCTGCGATCGGTCTATGCGACAGTTACACATGAAACGCGTCAGCGAGACGGTCCGCCGTCACGCCGACGCCGATCGGCGTTGCGAAAGCACGAGCCCGGCCGAAAGGACGACGCCGACAGCCATCTCGACGATGGCCACGGCAGGAAAGTCATATGTTGTCGAGCTCAGATGGCCGTGGAAGTACGCGAACCAAGCCAGAGGCTCGAACACGAGCAGACCCGTAGCCGCGAGGGCAATGCCCATCGATCTTCGCCGACGCGACAGCGCTCCGAGTACGCCCATGGCCGGCCCGGTGAGCAGGCCAAGTCTGATGTAGTAGGCACCGCTTTCAAGGGCGAACCGTAGGTCTCCCAGGGGGCCGTGCCCTGTGAGACCAAGGACGTAGATGTTCGCCATATAGAACGCGCAGAGCGCAAGCACGGTCACGAGAAGTCCCGCGCCGGCGCCTCGCCAGACACCACGTTTCCCGAGAGCGGCGCCGGCGCCGAACGCGATCAGAAGCCACGGCGCGCTGAGATTGCCGATCATCGCCCTGACGCCGCCCTGGCTTCCGTGGATCACCGACATCGCGGCACCGAAACCGAGAGCGCCCGCGAGAACGAGGCTGAAGGTGGCGCTCCGTCTGTGAAGCACGAACCCAGGATACCGACGCTAGAACGGTGAACGCTCTCTCATCGTTTCGCCATGCGCGGACCTCGACACGGTCGACGAGCTCTCGGGACGCTGACTCATACCGCGCGCCCCAAAAGGTCGGCCGCGCCGTCTCTGATCGCTGGGTAGGTGCGGCAGTACGGCACCTCGGGGCGAGTCCGGCCGGGTTACGCGGGCACGCGTTCTGAGACAGCCACACGGACGCGTAATGCCGACTCCGGCGCGGCCAAGTCGGGCTCCGGAGGCAGTTCGGCAGAACAATCTGTGCGGTCCCGACGTGGTTTTGGTCTCCGCGCCTGAATGGCTTGGCCCGGTGTCAGGAGCACTCCACCTGGGACCAGGAGATGGTGTTCCCTCGGCGACGTGGAGGATCAGCCCGGCGCCTCGTCACACCAAGGCTGGTGGCCATAACGGTCGAGGTGGACGACAGTGCCGATCGGTTTGCGAGCCTTGCGGCCGTAGTGGCCCTTCGGCCAGCCGAGGGTCACGATGCAGCAGGGCTCTACGCTCAAGGGCAGCTTGAGGATGCGGCGAGCCACGGTGTTGGACCACAGCGGCATGGTGATGAGCGCACCGCCGAGGCCGACGGACCTCGCCGCCAGCAGGAGGTTCTGGACGCTGGGGTACACCGACCCGTAGTGGCTCGACGCGACGAATGGAGGGTTGGGGACGAAGGGCACTCGGGCAGCGCCTCGCAGGCAACACACGACAAGAACTGGGATCTCGTCGAAGTGCTCGACCTGCCAATGGACCGACTTCCGGATCTTGGCCGTCTGCTCGTCGGTCTTGACCAGCCGACCAAGCCCGCCATACAGCCTCCACATCCGCCGGTATTGCGCTGCCAGCGAGGCCTTCACGGCGCGATCCTTCACGACCACGAACTCCCAGCTCTGGCCGTTCGAGGCGGTCGGCGCTTCCAGGGCCAACTCCAAACATCGCAGCACGATGCGGTCGTCGACCGGGTCGGGTAGGACCCGGCGGACCGCCCGCTGGGTGAGCATTGCTTCGGCCAGCGGCATAGCCAGGCGGGCCTCGACCTCGCCGGGATCGCTGGTTGGAGCCAGGGTATCGTCCATGCCAGAGTCTGGCTGGTCTGCGGGTACCTATCCACTCGATTCCCTAAGCGATCGCAGATGGATGCGAACAGATCGGCGCCCCGAAAGCCGGTCCGCCCCGGTAGGGGCCCGCGCCAGATCGACAGATCAGGAGTGGCATTTCCGGGGCAAGTCGGTGGAGTGTCTTGACTCGGATGGATTGGCCCTCCGCTGCAGGCGCGTCACGGGCGCGAACGGGCGCGTCTGAACTGCCGCATCCTGGCGCGTGCTGCCGCGTGCTGCCGCAAGCGAGAAGAGGTGAATTCGCGTAAGTCCTGTTCACAGGGATACGGCGATCCATTTTCGCAACGTGGAAGTCGGCGGTTCGAGTCCGCTCACCTCCACCGAAGAACTCCGGGAGAGAAGGACAGGCACAGGAAGAGGCGCGAAAGGCCGGGGACAAGGGACCGGGGCGAGGCAGGAAGCAGGACAACGGCGGAAGGGCAACGACGGCCGGGAGCGCGGGCCGGGAGCGGGCGAGGGCACGAGAGACACGCGGGCAGCCGGCCGGGCGGTCGGGCGGCGCCCGGCAAGGGCGAGCGCACGGAGCGCACGGACGGCGGGGAAAGAGGCCGAATTAATTGGGGATGCCCCACTTGGCGCACCCACCCCGGTCACTGGTCATCGCTCGCCACTAACGGGCTACCATCACTGTCATGTTGAGACACAGAGAACCGACCCTTCCCCCAACTAGATCCCCGCTTGTCACCCCAGATATTGCCGCTCGGCTCACCGAGATTGACAATCGCCTTGAATCCCTCAACCTCACGACCGTCGATGGAAGTGCCATCGAAACTCTGACCTATGCCATCCACAACCTCATTAGGTGTATTCGTGACCTGGACGGTTGGTGAATCCAACATTTACTTTCCCTCCTAACAAGGGGCGCGACTGATACACCCATTTGAGATAATGTCTCTATGGAAATCAGCTTCCCCGCTTTGGCAAACAAGATTCCTACCGAGGCTGACGCGTACCTGTTCTTGGAGGAAATGCGCTGGCACGGAAAGCCTGTTTGCCCGCATTGCGGATCGATCGACAAGCACTACTTCCTGAAGCCCCGCAATGGCGTGAGTCGCGAGACTTCGACGGGCAAGCAAACTCAGCGTCGTCTTTGGAAGTGCTCGGCGTGTCGCAGGCAATTCAGCGTGCTTACCGGCACGGTTATGCACAGGAGTAAGGTTCCCGTGCGCACTTGGCTGTTCGTGGCGTTTGAGTTCGCCAGCTCCAAGAATGGCGTTTCGGCTCGCGAGATCGAGCGCAAGTACAGGCTGCACACCGACACGGCATGGACGCTCTGCCACCGCTTGCGTGAGGCGATGCGTCTTGGCCCGTATGGTGCTTTGCTTTCGGGCACCATCGTTGCCGACGAGGTTTACATCGGTGGCAAGCCGTGGAACAAGCACCAGCAAGGGCGCACGGAGAAGCTGCGCCCCGGGCGCAAGGCTGGTGGACCCTCGGCTACTCCCGTCTTTTCCTTCCTGCACCGTGAAAGCGGTGAGGTTCGGTCGCTGGTGATCAACGCGACCACGACGGCGGTTCTTGGAAACGTGCTCAGTGCTCACGTGGACATGGCCGCTTCGACCCTCTGGACCGACAAGGCGCACCCGTACATGCCCATCGGTCGGAGGTTCGGATTGCATGAGTTCGTGGACCACCTCCACCGGGAGTACGTCAAGACAAATGGCATGACGACAAACGCGATTGAGGGCTACTTCTCGCAGCTCAAGCGGAGCATCGACGGAACGCATCATCATGTCACTGCCCGCTACCTGGGCCGCTACTTGGATGAGTTCGATTTCCGCTACTCGACTTGCGAAACAAGCGACGGAGACCGGATGGAGCGGATGCTTCGCCAGTCCGCTGGGCGGCGATTGGCAGCTTAGTTTCATCGCTGGGCATATTCCATGTTCCGGCGGCCTTTCCGTCAAAACCGAAAATCGCAGAGGCTGCACCATAGAAGCCCTGTTTCGCGATACGGCCCACGAGCCAATAGAGAAACAGGAGCACTACAATTGCCACTGGCACCCCAACGGCGTTTCCAAGCACCCAGATCATGAGAAGCACAATCCCGTATGCAACAAACGCGCAAATAAGAGACCACACGCCCTGGCGAAGCGCCTTCTCGTGGCGCACCACGCTGTTATGAAGCGACAACAACAAGGAATTACGCGTCGGATTCCGTTTCGTCTTGTTCGGTTGGGGGCGTGGCGACAAGAGATTCCACGATCTGCTCGAACGTCAGAGGATCGGAGCTGATCACCTCGTCCAGCTTCCTGGGGGTCGGTCGTTTCTTTGCCACAGCCCCATCTAGGCGCTTGCCGACAGGGGTCTTGGGTTTCCGTCTCAGGGCCATACGTCTCCAAGGGTAGTAGAACGGTCATTGGTCGGTCTCGGTCATACTTCGGGCTGACCCGTTCATGACCCAGGAGGCTTGGAATGGCTGTTTCTGGAACACCTCGGCACAACACCGTCAACAGCACAAACTTTGACCAAGAACTGAACGCGATCCGCCGCGCCTCGAAACTTGGTCCACAAGTGCTCGCCTGGAAACCGGGCGACCAATACCCCGGCATCGACTTGAATTCCGCCGACGGCAGGCACGACTTCGCCGAATGGATCATGTCGGAAGTCACCACGATCCATGCCCTCTTGAAGAGTCTCGCGATTCAGTCATCGGGGGAAGAAATCGTGTAGTGGGGGTGGGGGCCGTACTTGGCCTCGTCGTAATCTGGGTCAATCAATACGGCCCCGCCTTCCATGTGAAAAGTTGCTTTCCTCCAAGCCTCTAGACGCTCATGGCAGCGCTGTTCGTCACGCCTGATCACCCGAACGATGTAAGCCTCGATTGGGTTTGCCAACCGGGGCATCCCCAATTAATTAGAAGTTGGCACTCACGAACGCCAACGTCGTACTCACCAGTCGAGTAACAGCAACGCCAAGCCAGGTCCGCGGGTCATCGACGAGGGCAGGCTCAAGCACCACTCCGCGGCCGGTCCACTCAGCAGGTCGGGCTAGCGCCGCCCCCGCCGCACCAATGAAGATCGCGATTCCTGGCGACTCGCGGTGGACAAGAGTGTGCCTGATCTCCTTCAGGCTTAGAGGTCCTATCTGCGCTCAAAGCAGAAAGCTCGGCATCCAGAGGTGTGCCCGGAAACACCTTGGCCATCTCGGCGGCGGGATCGGCGGTGTGGACGACGATGCGGACCTCGCTGCCCTCCACGGCGACGTCGCAGTCCACGGTGAGTTTGCCTACCTCGGGGTGGTCGATGGTCTTGCGGTCCGGGCGGTGCACGGCGACTTCCTGGTGCTTCCAGGCCCTGGAGAAGCGGTCACTGGCGCGGCGGAGGGGTGTTCGTACGATGCCACCCAAGACCACGATCTGGTCGTGGTGGGCGGTCAGGTCTCGGCCACGAGCTCGCCGGGTGACGATCGCGGCAGTGCAGCCTCCTCGGGCCCGACGCGGGCCGGCGCGGGGGCAGTGACCATCTCGTCCTCGCCGGAGACCGCCTCGAGGGTGCGACATGCCGGCTCGGGCAGGACGGAGGTGAGGAGGAATCCCACGACGGCGGCGATTCCGGCGACGACGAGCATCCCCCGCAGCCCGATGTGGCTCTCGAGCTGCGGCACGATGAAGACCCCGGCGAAGGCGCCGAGCTTGCCAATCCCGGCGGCGATGCCGTGCCCGGTCGTCCGCATCGAGACGGGGAAGACCTCGGATGGCAGGACGAACGTCGTCGTGTTCGGACCGAACTCGATGAAGAAGTAGCTCAGGCCGAAGACGGCGAGGAACGGTCCGGCCGCGGCGGTGAGCTGGTGGACCGCCGCGAGCGCAAGGAACGCCACAGCGATCACGGCGAAACCGATGTGCTGCAGCCGGCGGTGTCCGATCCGGTCCATCCGGGAGACGGCGAGGGCATAGCCGGGTAGCGCGAAGACGACGAAGATGCCGAGGGTCCAAACGAGCTTCGTGACGAGGGTCGCGTCCGGGCTGACGTCTTTCAGGATCGCCGGCAACGACAGGGTGTTGCCGTAGTAGGCGTAGTCGAAAAGGAACCAGGTTCCCGCCGTCCCGGCGAGAAGGACGAGCATCCGGCGCTGGCTGAGGAACTGGCGCAACGAGATCCGCCGGGTGCCTTCGAACGTCCCTCCGGGGACGACGACGGCGCCCTCGGAGAACGCGGCGGCGTCGATCGCGGCCTCGGCGGATTCGCCGCGGACGCGGGCACGGAACCGGGGCGACTCGGGCATCCTCGACCGCAGGTAGATGACGGCGGCGGCCGGGAGAGCACCGAAGGCGAGCAGCAGCCGCCAGGTGAGGTCGTGGCCGAGGCCGGAGGCGAGGAGCACGAGCGCGACGAGCGGGCCGACAACCAGGCCGAGCGCCTGCATGGAAAAGACGAGGCCGACGAACCGCCCGCGGTCGACCCGGTTCGAGTACTCGCTCATGAGCACCGCGGAAACGGGGTAGTCGCCGCCGATGCCGAGGCCTAGGACGAAGCGGGCGACGACCAACCAAATGAAGCTCGGCGCGGCCGCGCTGGCGACGGCGCCGACGATCATGATCAGGGCGACGATGACGTACACGCGTTTGCGCCCGGCGACATCGGCGAGGCGCCCGAAAAGCACTGCCCCAAAGAACGCCGCGAGGATTGCCGCTCCCGTGACCCAGCTCGTCTGCGTCGTCGACAGGCTCCACTGCTTCGTGACGAGCGCGGCGACGGTGCTGATGACGAAGAGGTCGTAGGCGTCGGTGAAGAATCCCGCGCCGGAGATGACGACGGCCCGGTGATGGAACTTGCTGCGCGGCGCCTCGTTGAGGAGGTCGCTCACCGTCGGCGAGGCAATAGCCTGCTCGGTGAGCGTTGGATCGATCATCGCGATCCGAGCGGCGACGCGGACGGCATCGAAGCCAAACATTGTCACGAGACTCTGACTGGAAGGTGACATCCAGGTGAACAGCGGGCGAACGAATCGCGAATTCCCCAGCGGTAGTGGATAGGGTGGCGAAACGATGACCGACGACATCCAGCCGCCTTCGCTCGTCGACCAGCGCGTCGCCCGGCTCTTCGCTCTCGTGCGCGAGGCGCTCGCCGGGGCGACGGAGTCGCTGCTCGACCTGGAACCGGCGATCGGGCAGGCGATCGTCGACGCCGACCGGGTGATCGACGAGCTGACGGCAGAGGTCGACGACGTCATCTGGCGCCAGATCGAGACGGGTTCGCCCTCGATCGACGAGCTCCGCCACTTCGTGAGCGTGCTGCTCATCTTGCCGGAGCTCGAGCGCAGCGCCGATCTCGCCGAACACATCGCCCAGCGAGCCGTCCGCAGTCTCGGGGCGGAGATGACCCCGGTGAGCCGCGGGCTCGTCCAGCGGATGAGCGAGGTGGCGCTGGAGATGTGGAGCGCCGCGGCCGACGCATACGCCGACCGCGCCGCGAGAGCCGGCGTGCTCGAAAAGGCGGACGAGGAGCTCGACGGCCTCCATCAACGACTCACCCACGAGATCGGGACCTCGGGGATGTCAAATCCCGTGACGACCGAGGTGACCCTCGTCGCCCGTTTCTACGAGCGGCTTGGCGACCACGCCGTGAATCTGGCGCGTCGCATCGCCACCCTTCCCGAGGTCCGTGCCGGCCATCGGCCGCCTGGAGCTTAAGGACGCGCCCCGCCTTAGGGGACGACGAATCGCGGACCGGCTGCCCGGTCGGCGGGGAGAGAGGGCGGCCGCAACCGGCGCAGCAGGAGAACAGGGCGCTTAGGGCGGGAAGCTAGAGGGCCAGCGGACAGGTGCCCACGTTCGCCCACGTGGCGGCGTAGGGGCTGGGAGACAGGAACCCCCCGGCCCTAGCCATGACGCCGGGCACACACGGGTGCGGAGGGGCGCGGGTCTGAGTCGGTGCCCTAGGTGTTGTGCCGAACCACGTTGTTGACGCGGTTGATGGGCGGACCAGATCCAAGATTGCGAGATGCCCGACGCCACCGATCCACCACGTGGGCTATGAGTGCCTCTAGGTCCCGACCCGTGTAGGCACTTGCTTTTGAACGGGTCAGTTCGATGAGGTGAGCCCGTTCGACGGTGTACTGATCAACGATTTGGCTGCAACGGTCAGCGTCGTTCGGCACGGGGAATGGTGGCCGAAATCCGAGATCAAGGAGCATCCCGGCATACCGCACTCGATCCCAACTCCCTAGGTCGACGGTGGTTTGTCGCGGCCCGAAGGCGTGTCCCGCGTTGACAAGAGGCTGCTGAGGACCGGGACGCCATCGAGCATCCACATGGACAGTTGCCATCAAATCTGTTGACCGGAGGACCTGGCTTGGTATGAGCCCGACCTGAGGAGCCAGCTCATCCCAGATCCGTGAGGCAGCATGCCGGATTGGATCACCTCCGCGAGTCACGCCGGAACGATTCATCGCTGAGCGGTTTTGCTCCATTAGTAGCTGCATTGACCGAAGTGCCTGTCGCCAGCGTCCGTACGCCTCGTAGCAGCGTCCGGTCAGTGCCGATGCTTCGCCAGCCGTCAGGCCAAGCACCATGAGCACGGAATGATCTATGTGTTGGCGCAGCGCTGGCGCCGCCGAGTTCTCGTCCGGGCTGGGCGGCATCCAGTCCGCTCTGCTCACATCCCCCGGACTCTGTCGGCGCGATGGATCAACCTGGGGCAGACGTCGCTGAGCGCGCACTCACCACAGCTCGGGTCGACCGGGTGACACCAGCGTCGACCGATGTCCCACGCGGGGAGATCCAGACTCCCCGGGCGAGCGGGATTGAGCGTTCGGGCGTCTGCGACCATCTCGCCGACGTCGTCAGTCTCGGCCAAGCCCGTGCGTAGGAAGACCCGCCGGACGTGGACGTCGTATGCCACATCACTTCCGGCGAGATCACTGATCGGGACACCGCGGTCCCGTTCGAGGATCTCGACCGCCATCGCCGCCTTCTTCTGCCCGATGCCCTCGAAGGCGAGGAGCCTCGCCTGCAGAGCGACCGCGCTCGGGCTGTCGGCCCAGATGCGGCCCGCATCCCCCCCGTACTCGGCCACTACCCGGCGAGCCGCGTCCACGATCCACGTCGGCACGACGTTGACAAGCCGGTGGAGCATAGGCCGCCGACAGAACGCGGCAACGACGCTCTCCGGTTCATTGGCGAGTCGATACGGGTCGAGGTGTCCGAGACGCTGCCTTAGCTCCCACGGCACGGCCCAGGCGCGCTCGGCTTTGATGCCCTGGTCGCAGATGACGCCGAGGAGGAAAGCGAACGGATTGTCGATCACGAACTGATTCGCCTCACTGACCGGCTGACCCGAGGGGCGCGCCGCGATCAGGGCACCGTGGTCGAGCAGCGCTTCGACGATGGCGGTCGTATCAGCCGGGCTTCGGTTAACCACGGGCCGTTGCGACGGCTCCGATTGAGGGAGCGCCGTTGTTGTGGCTGGCCTGGCGCCGCCCCAGGAACGGCGAAGCGCCACGCGGAGAAGAGCGTGGCGTGCCCACCCTTCGAGATCGTCCTCGGCGAGGCGAACGACCAGTGACGAGCGCGCGGGCGGGGCGTCGATCGCGTCCTTCTGTCGGCAGATGTCGAAACCTTCGTAGCCGGCAGGCAGATCGGTGCGTTCTCGGACGTCTCGGCGATCGGCCCCCTTGATGAGACTCACGAGCTTTCGGGTCTGCTGATAGGCGTCCTCAGCCGCGGCCTCCACCGCCGGCTGGCCGTCGAGGAACGTCACCGAGTGGGGACGCCACGAGCCGAACACCACGCGCCCGCCAATGCCGTGCCGGAGGAGGTGGCGGGCTCCGCCGGCAACGATCGTTGCCTCCCAACCGCGATCGAAGGTTTCCGTTGCAACTGGCCAGCGATAGGTGAAGGAGGCGATCGGATGAATGTTCTCGAGCTGAATGTCGTCACGCGCTGCCGGGCGTCTTCCGTTTGGCACTTCTCCGTTGATTGTGTGAAGTCGAGTTCGTTCCTCGGCCCGGCCTGCGTGTCGGCTCTGTCGGTCAAATCGGACTTCCTCGTTAACCATGCGAATCCGCCCCACTCGCCATCCGAAGGCGAGCCACCCTCGGCCTTGGGGTGAGTGATCGGTATTCCCCCACCACGACGGGTATTTCCTTGCCGATGCTGGGAGGGGTCTCCCGAGAATGTCCTCTACTTCGGCGAACGAGACCGTGACCGATTCTTCGTTGCTTTCGTCGAGCATTTCTCCGATCCGGCCGTAGCTGGCACGGGGCCGACCTGGTCCGCGGGTCGAAAGGTCGAAAGATGGCGCGGGGCGGCCCCTGTAGAACGCGAGCTGCTGACCGCGGTTCAGACCTTCGGTCGGGTTCTCAATCGTCGCCCCTGCGGCCTTGAGTCCCGAAACGAGACCGTTGTTCCGATAGGCGGAGCCGGCATGAATTTCGAAGACCTCTCCAGATAGGTCGCCGAAACGGCCGAACAGGGCATCGAGTACTTTCCTTGACCACGCCCGTCGGGCATCCGAAGGCAGATCCTTTAGGGCGACGTCGTACGGCTCGATGACTTCACTCGGATCAAGCAGGCCGTGTTTTGCGGACAGCACGAACCAGGTGTCGCAACTTGACTCGACCGCCTCCATGCGGCCGCGGAACAATGGCGACGTGTACATGTCCCGGGCGGGAGACGGGCGTGTCTGTTTGGACTTCACGCACCCGACCAGGCCGATCCTCAGCGAACTCATCGTACGCAACGGCGCTGTCGGCGTCGTCCGAACGCCTCGGTCACCAACCGCGATTGCCACGCTCGTAACGCAGCGCTCGCGGGGGGCTCGTCGGCGTCCGGGTGGTCCATGGTCCCGGCCGCGTTGTGGTGCAGGGCCCAATGGTGTCCCCGGCGACCGGGCTGTTTCCAGATGTCTTTCCGAAGTTGCTCAACCGGGAAACGCACGGACCTGAGCTCGGCTTCCTGGGCAGCAACTGCACCGGCGTCCTACACCTCAGCTTGGCGCTGTCCAAGGCGCGGGCCAGGGCGAGTGGCGAGCAAATACCTCGCTAATCAAGGCCCATCAGCCCTGGCACAGGCCCTCCACCAATCCTAATGTTGCACTTATGAGGACCATATTTCATGCTCGTCGAGGAAGGCGAGCAGCACGGGCTTCGATCTTTTGTTCGGCTGCAATCGCGATGCTATGCGTACCGGGGATCCTCGCCGGCCCGGCGCTGGCACCTGCCAAGCACCATCCCACCGTCGCGACCGGGACCATCACCTGCACGCAGGTGGCCGGGATCATAGGGCTCAGCCCTCCGGTCCGCTCAAAAGTCGTGCAGAAGGACACGCTCACCATTTCGGTTGACGTCGGCGGTTGTAAGACCCTGCACTCCAACGTGGCGCACGTCGCCGGAGGGAAGCTGACCCTCACGGTGTCCACCGTGGTCCACGGTTGCCCGGTCGGGGGGGTCGGCGCCGACCTGACTGGTACCGAGACGTGGCAGCCCAGTTCGATCGCGCCTTCGAAGGTGGTTTCGCAGGACTACACCTCTCGGGCTTACACGGGCGGCAAGGGCCTCGTTTACACCAGCAAGACGTCCGGGATCTTGGTGATTGTCTTTCCGGCGCCTGGCAACTCGTTTTCGGTGACCGGGTCCTTTGCCGGGAAGGCTCACTATCACCCCCAGGAGAACCTGGATGGGAGCTTGATCGCCTACACCAACATCATGACCGGCGCCTTTCGCACGAAGGAGTGCAAGACCGGAATTTCCACGGTCAGTATCGTCCACGGTGTAGAGACGCTTCCCTAGCCGGCCGGGGCACTTGCCGCGTTAGATCTGGGTTTCGGGGTGCCCTTTGCGCTTCGGGAACCCGGCGTGCCCCGCGCCGCGGTCGCAGCGGGTGTTGCCGTGCCAGTGGCGGTCGGAGAGCTGCCCCGCCGGCGTGGGGCGACTTCCGGTCTCTCCTTCAGCTCAGCTTGCGGCCGAGGAAGGCCGCGACTCGATCCGCTGCTGGGCGCTCGTCGCCGCAGGGCTGCTCCTCACCGTATGGACGACCATCACCGCGGAGACCAGGGCGGCTCATCATTTGCTTCGAGAACGAGAGCACGTATTCCGCCAGTTCCGGGTCGAGGTCGGTTGGCTGTCCGGTCGCGATGGCGAGGTCCCAGGCGTGGGTAAGAAGGTCACTTGTCCGCAACTCGATGAATGCGGTGCCGGGAATTTCTCCGATGGGCAACTGGTAGTTGCGCGTAAGGGCCTCGGGCTCAGCGAAGGTCTCCTGCGCCGCCTTGGCAGAGGCGCGGTGGGCGGCGCCGAGGTCTTCGGGGAGTGGCGCCACTTGGCCACCGCCTCGCTCTACGACTCGCTGGTTGCCCCATATGACATGGTCGATGAGGGCCTTCACATTCCATTCAGGACACGGCGTGGGTGACGACAGCTGATCGGATGTCACGGCGACAAGCACATGGGCGAAGGTGTCCTGCGCCCGCTGGTGGGCGACCAGTGGGTCCATGCCCATGGACCATACAGTGCATACCGTCGCCACGGTCGGTCCTCGAGGCAACCGAGGCATTGGAGGCGACTCCCGCAGATCTGACCAACGCGTACCAGGGTCGCCCAATAAGGCGCTGGTCTCGGACGGCCAACGCGACCCATACCGCCGGGTCGCTGACGCGAGAGGGTGACGCTCGGCTGAATACACTCGCCGGTAGGGCCCCGTCGTTCTCCCTTCGATCGATCGAACGGTGACTGTCGTAGTCGATCGAGCAGGTCGCTATTCTAAAGCGACAACTCAAAGTCACCGCTGTGATATTCGGCGCCAACCGGGTTGACCCATCGAAGGAGACGTCTAATGGCAAAGACCGTCGAGCTCACAGGCGGCCGCGTAGCTAGCTACGAGGTTGTCGGGTCGGGACGGCCAACGTTGATGTTCCCTGGTGGCCCGGGGTTCGCAGCAGCGTATATGAGGACCGATGCGGACCTCTTCGCCGACGTCTTCGAAAGCTATCTGATCGATCCCCATGGCTCCGGCGCTTCTACGCCACCGAAAGATTCGTCAAGATACTCGCCCGAAGGTCATGCCGCCTTTTACGACGAGATTCGTAAGGCACTTGGCCTTGATCACGTTCTCGTCCTCGGCCATTCGTTCGGAGGGACCACGGCGCTCGCGTACACTGCTCTCTTTCCGAGCGCTATCGACGCATGCATCGCGGTAGCGGCGTTCGGCATCGGAACCGAGGTCGACGAAGACGAAGGGGGAACCGCCGAAGAGGAGTTCGACCGTGCCGTCAGCCGCCATGAGGGAGCCGCCTGGTTCCCTGAGGCGAAGTCGACGATGGACTCGTGGACCGAGAGCGTCCTTGCCGCCGAAGATGCTCATGAAATTGAACAGATGATGGCGACGGTGCTCCCCCTGTACACGGCACATCCGGATCGACCGGACGTCGCGCGTCGACTCGCTGAGATGAAACAGCACCTCACCGCGGATCTCGCCGCGGCGAAGGCTTGGGAGGGTGGGCTTTATCAGACGATTGATCTGCGCCCGCTCGCCTCGAAGATCGCTCGCCCGACGCTTGTCGTCGCCGGCGAACTCGATTTCATCTGCGGACCGGCCCAGGCTCGCCCGATTTCTGACGCGATCGTGACATCAAACCTCGACGTGATACGGGACTGTGGCCACATCCCAAGCATCGAAGCGCCAGACGAATACCGCAGCGCCGTTCTCCGTTTCATTGAGACGAACTGACCTAGGGTTCTCTCAGCTCTGGTCTTGGTAAGCAACTACGGATCAGGACAGATCGAGCCCGTAGTTGCGGCGTTCTTGCCTTGAATCGAATACGCGACCCGAGAGCAAACGTTTGAAGCAATGCCCCCAAACGTTCACACGAGGAACGGCTCGCAGGTGTCCCTAACCGCCGGGTAGGTGCGGCAGTACGGCACCTTGGGGCGTGGGCGAAGGCTCGATCGCGCTTCGCGTTCTGGGGCACCCCCGCGGTCGCCGATATTTGCTTGTTGCGCCCATGGCGTTGCGCCGAGGGACGCGCCCAGATTGCCCAATTATGATGCGATGTACGGGCGGTCGAGCCGACACGCCAGCCGGCGCAGGTCCCGTGACAGGAGCGTGCGTGACGCGGCCTACCTGCGCCGCGGGGTTGCGGACCTCACAAGGCGATGGGATCGCCCAAGGCGCTGGAGACCCGGTCGTCCCCACGCGCAGGTCGGCTATCTGAAGGAGGGTTGATGCAGAGCGGGATCTATCCAAGGCGCCTCACTGGCTCAAGGCGAGTGTGCCTGCTCGCGCTCGCAGCAGTCGTGTTTGGGGTCCCGACCGCGGTGATCCGGGGCGGCGCGACCGGCGCGGCCACGACCACGACCACGATTCCACTGCCCAGCTCCACGTTGTACTGCTTGGATGACCCTTGCTACTCCCCGCAGCAGATCCAGGTCGCGTACGGGATCCAGCCGTTGCTGGAGCGCGGGATCGACGGCCGTGGCGAGATCGTGACGGCCGTCGTCCCTGTCCCTGTCCCCAGCCAAGGACCCACCGACATCCATCAGGACCTGGCGGCCTTCGACAGCAGGTTCCATCTGCCCGCCGCACGCATCGAGGTCGTGACGAGCCTCGTTCCTTCAGCCTCGCGATCGCAGGCGACGGGGGAGGAGATCGGCGACCTCGAGATCCTGCACGCGGTCGCGCCTGGCGCGACCCTCCGGGTGGTGCTGTTTCCCGCGTCCTGGGACAAGAGCCCCGCAAACGCGACTGCGGACATGCTCGCCGCGTTGCCGCTCGTTGTCTCCCA
>Ga0187857_10002422_pt1 | contig 16716 bp, 10 predicted proteins | sample June2016WEW_8_10_FD_132984 | JGI IMG/M metagenome (GOLD analysis project Ga0187857, IMG submission 132984) | Peatland microbial communities from SPRUCE experiment site at the Marcell Experimental Forest, Minnesota, USA - June2016WEW_8_100 | ecosystem: Environmental > Terrestrial > Soil >...
CCGGCGACTCCGTTGAAAAAGGCTTCTCCACTGGTTGCGCCATAGAGCGCAACGTTTCCAATCAGAATGTTTTCTTCGGCTGCGAATCCGGAAGCCCGCGGTGGATACACCACCTGGCGTCCACCGGACAAACCCTTGCCGACATAGTCATTAGCCTCGCCTTCGAGCGTGAGCGTCACACCGTTCGCTAGGAACGCACCGAGGCTCTGTCCCGCGGATCCCGTCAAGTGAACCCGAATCGTATCTTCGGGCAATCCCGCAGAACCGTACTTACGCGCAATCTCCCCACTCAACATCGTGCCTACCGTGCGATGGACGTTGCGCACCGGCAAGTCGATCTCGACGGGAACAAGCGTATCGATGGCGGCGCGTGAGGCGGCAAGGATCTTGTGATCGAGAGCTTCTTGCAAACCGTGATCCTGCGCCTGCACGCATCGCCGAGCAACGCGCGATGGCAGCGGCGGGCTGTAGAGAATCGTCGAAAGATCGAGGCCCCGCGCCTTCCAATGATCGACGGCGGGTTCAACGTCAAGCATATCGACACGCCCAACCATTTCGTCGAAAGTGCGGAAGCCCAGCTCCGCCATATACTCCCGAACTTGTTCCGCGAGAAAGAAAAAGAAATTGATGACGTGCTCCGGCTGACCCTTAAACTGCTTGCGCAACACCGGATCTTGCGTAGCGATTCCGACCGAGCAGGTATTGAGATGGCACTTGCGCATCATTACGCAGCCCATCGCGATCAGCGGCGTGGTGGCGAAACCGAATTCTTCCGCTCCAAGCAAGGCGGCGATCGTGACATCCCGGCCGGTTTGCAACTTGCCGTCAGTTTGCACGCGGATGCGGCTGCGCAGGTCATTCAACAACAGCACCTGCTGCGTCTCCGCCAATCCCAACTCCCACGGAATGCCCGCGTGCTTGATGGAACTCAGCGGCGAAGCTCCAGTTCCACCGCTATCCCCGCTGATCAGAACAACGTCGGCGTGGGCCTTCGCGACGCCGGCAGCCACAGTACCCACGCCCGATTCGGCGACCAGTTTCACCGCAATGCGGGCTTGCGGATTAACATTTTTCAGATCGTAGATCAGTTGCGCCAAATCTTCGATAGAGTAAATGTCATGATGTGGCGGCGGCGAAATCAGCCCCACTCCCGGGATCGAATGGCGTATGCGAGCAATTACTTCGTCGACTTTATGCCCCGGAAGTTGGCCGCCCTCGCCCGGCTTTGCGCCTTGCGCCATCTTGATCTGCAACTCATCCGCGTTGACCAGGTAATTCGCGGTCACGCCAAAACGCGCCGAAGCCACTTGCTTCACGGCGCTGCGCCGCAGGTCTCCGTTTGCATCCGGCTTGAACCGCTCTTCGTCTTCGCCACCTTCACCGGTATTCGACTTCCCTCCAATGCGGTTCATGGCAATCGCGAGCGTCTCATGCGCTTCTTTGCTGATGGAGCCGAAAGACATCGCGCCGGTGGTAAAGCGTTTCACAATCTCTCTGGCGGGCTCGACTTCTTCGATGGGGACGGGCTTCTCGCTCTTCTTCAACGTCATCAGGCCGCGAAGGGTGCACAAATTGGCGCTCTGCCGGTCGATGAGGTCGGTATATTCCTGGAAAGTCTGAGAGCTCTCTTGCCGCACCGCCTGCTGCAGTTTGCTGATAGTCAGCGGATTCAACAGGTGATATTCCCCATTCGTCCGTTGGTGGTAGTTGCCTCCCACCGCAAGCTCGGTCTCAAACTCCGTGACCGGTCGCAGCGAATGTTGGTGATTAAGCTGCGATTCGCGGGCGAGAACGTCGAGCCCCGAACCTTCCAGCCGCGACGTTGTGCCGGCAAAATAAGTTTCCACCAATTGTTTATTTAGTCCGATCGCTTCGAAAACCTGCGCTCCCTGATAGCTCTGCAATGTCGAAATGCCCATCTTCGCGAAGGTCTTTAGCAGCCCCTTCTTCACCGACTTCATGAAATTCTTGACCGCGAGCTCCGGGGTAATGCCGTCTGGTAGTTCACCGCGCCAGGCAAGATTCTCCACTGTCTCCAGCGCAAGATAAGGATTGATCGCGCTCGCTCCGTATCCGCTGAGCAAGGCGAAGTGCATCACCTCGCGGGGCTCCCCGGATTCCGTAATCAGCGCCACCTGAGTTCTCGTCTCTTCCCGCACCAGCAGGTTGTGCACGGCAGCGAGGGCCAGCAGGCTGGGGATGGGCGCGTACTCTTTGTCGACCCCGCGATCGGAAAGGATTAAAAGACTGTACCCTGCCTTCACCGATAGTGAAGCTCTTTGGCACAGTTCATCGAGTGCTCGCTTCAGTCCGGCCTCTCCTTCGCTTGCCCGGAACAGGGTGGGCAGCGTTGTGGCCAGCAGATCCCGGGTCGACACGCGGCGCAGCTTTTCCAATTCGCGGTTGCTCAGCAGCGGATGCTCCAGCTTCAACATGTGGCAATTTTCTGGCGCTTCCTCGAGAATGTTGCGCTCGCTGCCGATGTAACTGATCAGCGACATCACCATTTCTTCGCGAATGGGATCGATCGGAGGATTCGTTACCTGCGCGAACAGTTGTTTGAAGTAGTTGAACAGCGGCTGAGGACGATCGGAGAGACATGCCAGCGGCGTATCCGTGCCCATCGATCCAATCGGCTCCTCGCCAACCGATGCCATGGGCGCAAGGATCATTTTCAAATCTTCATCGGTATAACCGAACGCACGCTGCCGGCGAAGCAAAGTCTCAGGGTTGGGAGGATGCGTGCGGGAAGGCTCGGGCAACTGATTGATCGTGATCTGGTTGTCCTTGAGCCATTGCGCGTACGGTTGCTGCGCGGCCAGGTTCTGCTTGATCTCCTTATCGGAAACGATGCGGCCTCCGACCGTATCTACTAGAAACATTTTCCCAGGCTGCAAGCGGCCTTTCCTCTTCACTTGCTCCGGGGCTACGTCGAGGACACCGGCTTCGGAGGCCATGATCACGACATCGTCATGGGTAACTACGTACCTTCCAGGACGCAGACCGTTGCGATCGAGCGTGGCGCCGATCACACGGCCGTCGGTGAAGGCAACCGCCGCCGGGCCGTCCCACGGTTCCATCAGGCAAGCGTGATATTCATAAAAAGCCCGCTTTTCCGGCTTCATGTGCGGGTTTCCGGCCCACGCTTCCGGAATCAGCATGGCGATGGCGTGAGGCAGGCTGCGCCCAGCCTGGAGCAAAAGCTCCAACGCGTTGTCGAAGTTGGCGGAGTCGCTGCCCTCGGGCTCGATGATGGGAAAAAGTTTCTTGAGATCGTCGCCGAAAAGTGGCGATGCCAGCAGCGACTGCCGCGCGTGCATCCAGTTCACGTTGCCGCGCAGCGTATTGATTTCGCCGTTGTGAGCGATGTAGCGATAAGGATGTGCGCGCTGCCAGCTCGGAAACGTGTTCGTCGAAAAGCGCTGATGGACCAGGCAGAGAGCGCTGACTACATCGGGGTCCGAAAGCTCGCGGTAGAAGTTGGCGAGTTGCGAAGCCAGCAGCAGTCCTTTGTAGACAACGGTTCGGCAAGAAAGCGAAGGAATATAAAACATCCCCGCGTCCTCAACCTCCGACGTCCGCATTTCATTTTCTGCCAGCTTGCGAACAACGTATAACTTGCGCTCGAAGGCATCCTCGTCGAGACCCGGACGGCATCCGATAAAAATCTGTTGCATGTAGGGTTGCGAAGCGCGCGCCACTCGGCCCGTTGCCGAAGCGTAGACCGGCATATCCCGCCAGCCAAGAATCGAAAAACCTTCCTCGCGAACGATGCGCTCAAGCACTCCTTCGCACTGCAGCCGAGCGTGCTTTTCCACGGGCAGGAAGGTCATTCCGACGCCGTAGGAGCCAGGCAGAGGCAACTCGAATCCCAATTTCGCGCATTCTCGCGCGTAAAATTTGTGCGGAATTTGAATCAGCACGCCCGCGCCGTCGCCGGTTTCGGCGTCGCAACCGCAAGCGCCTCTGTGCGCTAGATTCAGCAGCACCTGGATCCCGTTACGAATAATGTCGTGGCTCTTTTCGCCGCGGATGCTGGCCACGAATCCGATCCCGCAGGCATCATGCTCCTGCGCAGGATCGTACAGACCCTGCGCGGGCGGAATTCCGTTGATCTGGCGCCCCCGGGACATCGCGGCATCTCCCTGCGTTTGAATTGCTTACGAATCGGTTGTCCTGGATCGAGCCAAAGGCTGCTGGCACAGCCCACACTCCACTCCAAGCCTATTCCGTCAATTCTGTGATAAGGCCTGGCTGCCGACAAGTACAATTCAGAATTTCGATGCAGAGTATGCGAATTTCCAACTCGATGGCTGCCAGGACATGGGCACGAAAACGAGGGGCCATTTCTTGCGCCTGCCCTCAACCTACGATACCTTCAGGCTAGTCTTGTTCTAATCTGCGATGGACCATTCCTGTTACAAGTGCGGCCATAGCGTCGAAGATGGTAAGCCGTTCTGCTCACAATGCGGAGCCCCACAGATTCGCGTGGTCCCGCCAGAGGGAGCAGTCCCCGTCATCACGGGGAGCGTTTTGACCAACGATCTTCCGATTCTTTCATCTGATCCACCCACAGTCCCCGGCGTCCTGAGAGCTTCCTCCCTTTCCCCTGGGATCGAATGGTCAACGGCTCTGCGATCTTGTGCGATTGCCGCACTGATAGCAGCTCTGCTCATGACTCTCGGCCTGATGGTCCCTGTTCTGGCCGGGTTGGGCGCAGGATTTCTAGCGGTCACTCTTTGCCAGCGGCAGAATGCAGCCTGGGGCGTCGATGCGCGTTCTGGAGCGCAACTCGGAGCGGTGTGCGGCGTTTTGTTTTTCGGAATCGGGGCTGTTTTCGAGACTGCGACCGTGGTGCTGTTTCATACTGGGAGCCAAGTTCGCCAGAAGATACTCGAAGCGCTTCAGCAGGCCGCTTCCCGTTCCAGTGATCCGCAGGTGCAGGCTGCCTTCGAGACCCTGAAAACGCCTCAAGGGATGGCCCTCCTGTTGGTCTTCGGGCTGCTGGTCCTGTTTCTGGTTTCGATCGCTGCCGGCAGCCTCGCGGGAGCCCTGACCGGGGCATTCCTCGGGCGGCGGAACAGGCCGTAAACCATGTCTTGAACAGGCCTTGCCGCAACCCGCGTACGCCGCGTATGATGCACCGTTTGCCTTCCTACGCCATGAACAAACCAGCACGCGGCTCGCTGCTCGGCATTGAGCACCTCGAGGACAAAGAAATCCTGGGCTTGCTCAAGCTGGCCCGTCGGATGAACCCTCTCAAGGCGCGCCCGCTGTTACGCAACAAACGCATCGTGCTGTTGTTTTACGAAGCTTCCACTCGCACTCGAAGTTCATTCGAGATCGCTGCCAAGTCGCTGGCGGCGATGACCACGCTGGTGCAATCGTCGGGATCAAGCATCGAGAAGGGTGAATCTCTGCTTGACACCGGCTACACATTACGCGCGGTCGGTGCCGATGCCATCGTCATCCGTCATCCTGCTGCAGGCGCGCCGCACCTTATGGCGAAGCATCTCGACATTCCTGTCATCAACGCCGGCGATGGCATGCACGAGCACCCGTCCCAGGCGCTGCTCGACGCCTTCACGATTCTGAAACACAAGAAGTCGCTCAAAGGTTTGCAGATCGCGATCATCGGCGATATCTACCACAGCCGCGTCACCCGCTCCAACTGCCATCTGTTAAGCCGGTTCGGCGCGAAGATCACGCTGTGTGGACCGCCTGAGTTTGTCCCTGACGTGGCTGCCACGCTTTCTCCCGGGTTGCGCGTCACCCGTCACATGGAAGAAGCGCTGCGCGGTGCGGATGTGATCATGCTGTTGCGCCTGCAAAAGGAACGCCTCGCCGGCCAGAAGATTCGCTTGCAAGACTACGTCGCGCGTTATCAAATGACGGCGGCACGAATGAAGCTGGCCAAGCGCGATGCCATCGTTATGCATCCCGGTCCGATCATTCGAGGTCTTGAGTTGACTGCAGAAGTCGCAGACAGTCCGCAATCCAAGATCATCGATGAAGTTCACAATGGAGTCCCCACCCGCATGGCAATTTTGGCGCGGGCGTTGGGCAAAGCCAAATGAGCCACAGAATTTCGCGGATCAAACACGAATTGACCGATGGCAAACGATAAATCTAAGCCGGGGTCGTTGCTGATCAAAGGCGGTCATGTTATCGATCCCGCAGCGAAGATCAACGCGCCGATGGACCTTCTGCTGCGCGACGGGCGGGTTGCTGAGATCGCTCTGCCCAATAAGATTCGCGGCGGTACCGACGAGAAGTTTGATGCGCGCGGCCTGATGGTCGCCCCGGGATTCATCGACCTGCATGTTCACCTTCGTGAGCCGGGACAAAGCTACAAGGAAACGATTGCGACAGGTACTGCGGCCGCCGCCGCTGGGGGTTTCACCTCGGTTTGCACCATGCCGAACACGGCTCCTGTGGTCGATAATGCTGAGTGGGTCGCGTGGTTGCGGCATGCCGAGCGAGGTGCAGTGGTGAACGTATTTCCCATCGCGGCCGCGACTGTGCACTCGCGCGGTGCGGCCCTTACCGACTTTGCTGCGCTCCAGAGAGCCGGCGCAATTGCTGTGACCGATGACGGCAAGCCCATCCTCGACGACGAAATCATGCGCGCTGCCCTGCGTCTCGGCGCGGAACTTAATCTGCCCGTGGTCCAGCACGCCGAAGATACGCGCCTCACGGAAAATGCTTCCATGCACGAAGGCCCCACCAGCTTCCGTCTCGGCCTCCGCGGCATGTCAGCGGCGGCTGAAGCCAGCGTCGTGGATCGCGACGTGACTCTCGCACAGCAGATTCGTGAATCGCGCCTGCACGTCGCGCATCTTTCCACTTCCGATGCGCTCAAGGCCGTGCGCCGTGGCAAGCGCGCCAAGGCGCGCGTTACCTGCGAAGTGACGCCGCATCATTTCACTCTGCTCGACGAGGACGTGGGCGAGTACAACACGAATTTCAAGATGAACCCGCCCTTGCGTTCGGCCTCGGATCGCGAAGCCATTCTGGTTGCGCTCGCCGATGGCACCGTAGACGCCATCGCCACCGACCACGCTCCTCACGCCACGCACGAAAAGCAGGTCGAGTTTGAGCGCGCCGCCTTCGGCATTACGGGGCTCGAAACCGCGCTGGCCCTGGCCATTACGAAGCTTCATCGCGAGCACAAAATTCCGCTGCCTCGCATCGTCGATCTTTTCACTGCCGGTCCCGCCCACATCTTCGACCTCCGAGGCCGCGGCTCGCTGGCCCGCGGCAACTTCGCCGACGTCACCATCTTCGACCCCAAGAAGCGTTGGACGTTCGAAGCGGCAAAGTCGCGGTCCTTGTCGCGCAACACTCCGTTTGACGGCTGGCAGTTCACGGGGAAAGTTGTGGCGACGATTGTGGGCGGGAAGATCGCGTACCGCGCGGAGTAATCAGCCCAGAATCCCCATCTTTTTCCCCACCCTCCCCAGCACCGCCAGCGCTTGCTCCAACTCTTCTTTCGTGTGCTTGGCCGTCATGATGGTGCGGATGCGGGCTTTGCCTTCGGGCACGGTCGGAAATGCGATGCCGGTGCCGAGGACGCCTTCCCGGAACAGTTCGCCGGAGAAATCCATGGTGAGCTTGCCGTCGCCGATAATAATCGGCGTGATGGGAGTCTCGCTGGCGGGAGTGGCGCGGCCGCCGATGTCGAAGCCGAGCAATCCAAGTTCTTTTTTCCAGAAGCGAGTGTTCTCCCAGAGCTTTTCCATGCGCTCGGGTTCGTTCTCCAGAACATCAAAAGCAGCAATGCAAGTTGCCGCCACCGAGGGCGGATGCGAGGTTGAAAACAAAAACGGCCGCGCCCGGTGATAGAGAAAATCAATCAGATCGCGCGAGCCGCAGACGTATCCGCCGAGCGCGCCGATGGCCTTGGACAGCGTTCCCACCTGAATATCCACACGGCCATGCACGTTGAAATGGTCGATGGTGCCCCGGCCGTTGCGGCCAAGAACGCCGGACGCGTGGGCATCGTCGACCATCATGATGGCGCCATATTTTTCCGCTATATCACATAGACCAGGCAGAGGGCCGATATCGCCATCCATGGAGAAAACGCCGTCGCTGATCAGCAGCTTCTTCCCCGGCTCGTCCTTCACGCTGGCGAGTTGTTCTTCCGCGTGGGCGACATCCTTGTGGCGGAAGACCAGAATCTTCGCCCTCGACAAACGCGCACCATCGATGATCGAGGCGTGATTCAGCGCATCGGAAATGATGAAATCGTCCTTACCCAGCACCGCAGAAACCGTGCCCGCATTCGCCGCAAAGCCCGACTGCAAGACCACGCACGCCTCCACGTTCTTGAAGCGCGCAATCTTTTCCTCCAGCTCCATGTGAATCCGCATCGTGCCGGCAATAGTGCGCACCGCGCCCGATCCCACGCCGTACTTGCGCGTCGCGTCCAGCGCCGCCTCGCGCAGCTTGGGATGGGTGGTCAACCCCAGATAATTGTTCGACGCCAGGTTGATTACCTTCTTTCCGTCGAAGGTACAAACCGGCGCTTGCTCGTCCTCCAAGACGCGTAGCTTGAAGTGCGTGCCTTTGACCTTAAGCTCGTTGAGCTGACCAGTGAGATAAGAGAGCGGGTTGGTGCGGGTTGCGGTAGTCATGAGAACCTCGTGGCCGCGGACGAACAAGCCCTTGACGTGAGAGTAGTCTAGAACATGATTGGGTTGCCGGTGGCAATGCTGGCCTCGCACAGCAGCTTCGTGGTGGTGAAGAACTCTTTCTCGGAATCCACCAGAATGTCGCTGGAGTGGAGCACGGTGCTCGCTTCTTTCAATAGCTTCGCCGCGTCTTTGCTGGAGATCCAATCGCCGGTGTGCGTGCCGTCATAGAGAACTTTTTCCAGCAGAATGGGAAACCGCGGTCCCGGGCTGGCTTGCAAGCCGCGCAGAAAACTTCGCAAGTTCCCAACTTTTGTGATGTTGCCGAGAAACATTGAGAGCAGACAGCCCTCGTGCTCACAGGACTCACCCATCCACTGGCCGTGAGCCTCCCATTCCTGTTCGGAAGGATCACCGGTCAGCCTGGGCTCGCCCGACTCATCGAAAGTGAGACGGCCAGGAATCGGGTGAGGCTTGGCCTTGCCCTCCGGGATGCAAGTACAGCTCACGAATGCATCAAGGCCCATCGATTTACTTCCGACTCCAATCGCCTGCCCGGTTCATTCTCACTGCACACATTCGCGGGCGAGAGTGCCAGCGCAACCCTCACCGTACGCCGTTCGGATAGATGAGTATCTTGCTGGCCTCGCCAGTCTTCAACCGCTCCATGGCTTTGGAAAAATCTTTCATCGGGATGCGGTCCGTGATCACCGGATGCAGATCGAGTTTTCCCGCCTTGAGTAACGCTGTCATCTGATACCAGGTTTGATACATGCGGCGCCCGTTGATGCCTTGCACCGTGATCCCCTTAAAAATAATGTCTTCGGAAAAATTCAGCGAGATGGGCTTTGAGGTGAGACCAAGAAGCGAAATTCTACCCCCGCGCCGCACGATATCGAAGGCGGTTCGAATTGAATCGGGATGCCCCGCCATCTCCAGCACCACGTCCACTCCCAGGCCTCCCGTCTTCTCCATCACAATCGCGCGTACATCTTCCTTCGAGGGACCGAGCACATAGTCGGCCTTCATCTCGCGCGCGATTTTTCGCCGGTGCTCGTTCACTTCGATGGCAAAGACGCTCGTCGCACCCACCGCTCGAGTTACTGCAATAGCAAATAGTCCGATGGGCCCGCAGCCGGTAATGGCCACGGTCTTTGCAGCAATGTCACCCGCAAGCACGGTGTGGACGGCGTTGCCGAGGGGGTCGAGAATCGAGGCATACTCGTGCGGAATAGCTGGATCGAGCTTCCAGATATTCGATTCGGGGATGACTACATACTCCGCGAAAGCGCCGTTCGTATCCACGCCAATGATCTTTACGTTCTGGCAGATGTGGGCCTCACCGGTGCGGCATTGCAGACACTTGCCGCAGGCCACGTGCATTTCGGCGGAAACAAAATCGCCTTCCTTTACGCTGGTCACTTCATCGCCAAAAGCGGCGACCTCGCCGCAGAATTCGTGCCCTGGTATGAGCGGCGGATGAATTCGATTCTGCGCCCAGCGATCCCAGTTGTAGATGTGCAGGTCAGTGCCGCAGATGGAAGCCATTTTCACTTTGACCAGCACTTCGGTCCGTCCAAAAGCGGGTATTTTAACTTCGCGAATCTCCGCGCCCGGTGCGGACTCCGGCTTGACGACCGCCAGCATTGTGGATGACATGCGATTAAGACCTCACGGCTAATGGGAAAGGGCTTCCCTAGTTAGTTTCGGCTTGCCGAGCCTTTGAAGCAAACGAAAGATTGTAGCACCAGCGTGAGACGCTTTCTCTGAGGCTTTGGTTGTGGCGCCCATCCTTCGCCTAGCTCATGGGCTTGTAGGTTTTGGGAGGCGCCACCTTATAGTCCTCCGACTTGCCGCGTGGGATGCTCAAAGTCTTCCACTCGTCCGAGCGCAAATGCTTGGCCAGAAATATGATTTGTCCGATATGCCCGCCGTAGTGCGCGATCTGCCTGTTGATGGCCTGGATAACGGTATGCGGTTCGCCCCGGATAGTCACGGCGCGCATCACGTCTTCGGGCTTGAGCGCATCGAGCGCGCGAAACACCTGCGCCCATCCTTCTTCCCACCACCGCAAAACCTCGGCTCGGCTAGTCGCGGTGTTGAGTTCAAATTCCCGATCGCGAAAGCGGTCGGGTTTCTCGCCATCGGTGGCGAGGAAATCAGTAAAACGCGAACGCATGTTCCCCGCCACGTGCTTGATCAGGATAGCAACGGAATTCGATTCGGGATCGAGCCTGACGAATAGTTCTTCGTCCTTGAGTTGAGCGATTGCGGCGTCGGCCAGGCGCTTCTGGCCGCGCATTTGACGCCGCGCTTCGTCGATATAGTGAGCGGCAAGATCAGTCACAGGATCACCTACCCTTTCAAAGAGCCATCGGGACGACCATCGGCCGATTACTACCAACGATCTTATGTCTCAGCAAAGTGCCCTGACAAATTGGCGGTCTCTCTCTACGTCGGGCGGCGCTTTGAGGACAGGTTGATTTGAACTCTTCGGCTTCCCGCTCGTATACTTACAGCCCGCGATGAAGGTGGTTGTCATAATTCCGGCTGCGGGTCTCGGAACTCGCATGGCTCCCGTTTCCGTCGGCGGCAAAGGCAAGCCAAAGCAGGCGCCGCCTTCGAAGCAATTCACCGAACTCAGCGGAACTCCGATTCTCATCCACACGCTGCGCAAGTTTGCCGAGGTCAACACGGTGAGCGAGATATGGATTGCCCTGCGGGAGAACGAGATTTCGGGATTTCGGGCTCGCCTGGAGCGCGAAACCGGTCTTCTGCACAAGAAAATCGAATTCGTCGTTGGCGGAGACCATCGTCAGCAATCGGTGGAGAACGCGCTGAAAGCAATTGCAGCAGCCGGGGACGATGTCATTTTGGTGCACGATGCCGTGCGCCCGCTTGTGACCCGCGAAATCATTGAGGAAGTAATAGAGGCGGCCAAGAAGTATGGTGCGGCGATTGCCGGACTGCCAGCCGTCGACACGGTGAAGCAAGTCGAGCGGACGGCGGAGGGGGCATTGATCAAAGCGACCATTCCACGCGCAGGCATCGTGATGGCGCAGACTCCGCAAGGTTTTCGCTACGGGGTGATTAAGAAGGCATTTGATGAGGCATCGGTTGACGGATTCCTCGGCACCGACGAGGCTTCGCTGGTGGAGCGATCCGGGCACGACGTAGCGGTCGTGATGGGTTCGCCGCGGAATATTAAGATTACGGCCCCAGCGGATATGGAATTAGCGGAGTTCTATCTGAAGGCTACTCATTGAGTCCGATGCCGCCAGCCAAGAACCAACGTGCTATCAAGCCTGTTAGTCGCATCGGTTATGGTTTTGATTCGCACGAATTCCGCGCGGGCCTTCCATTAAAGATCGGGGGGATCGTGCTCGCGCATGACAAGGGCTTGGGCGGGCACTCCGATGGCGACGTGCTTCTGCACGCCATCACTGACGCGCTGCTCGGGGCGGTGGCTGCGCCTGATATCGGAACTTTATTTCCGCCGTCTGACGCGAAGTGGAAAGGTGCAGATTCGGTCGTCTTCGTGCGCGCAGCGTTGAACCGTGTTCGCGAAGCCGGATATAGGACCGCGAATCTCGATGCAAGTCTAATTCTCGCCGCCCCAAAGATTGGACCACACGCAGCGGCGATTCGAGCGCACGTGGCGCAGTTGCTGGAAGTACCGGCCGATTGCGTAGGGCTTAAGGCGAAGACTCCCGAAGGGCTCAATCTGGAAAATACCGCGGTTGCGCATGTCGTGGTTCTGCTGGAGGCGCGGCTTAAGCCTCGGAAACCACGCAAGAAGACGAAATGAGTTTCACTTCACGCTGTCAAGATCGCTCTTAAGTTCCCTGCGCCGCGATTCCGCTGCTTTCACGAGCGCCTGAAAAATTGCGCGGGAGTGTTTATCCTCGTCCACGGAGCGCTCGGGATGCCACTGCACCGCGAGCACGAAGTGATCGGGAACGGTGCCCTCCAACGCTTCTATAATGCCGTCATCGCAGCAGCGCGCGACGATGCGCAGGCCATCGCCGACTCTGTCCGCCGATTGGTGATGTGACGAGTTCACCGGAATCACAAGTTTTCTCACCTCCGGCGCGAGGACTCTTGCGAGTTTCGAATCCTGCGCAACTTCAACGTCGTGAGCGACTGCGACTTTCTTTCCGGCCTCATGATTCACGCGGGTGCGCAATTTTTCCGGCAGAAAATCGGGGATGTGTTGGATCAGCGATCCGGCACGGTATACGTTCAAGCTCTGGAGGCCGTAGCAAATGCCGAGAACCGGCTTGCGCAAGCTGTAAGCGTCCTGCAGCAGGAGATCGTCAACAGCGTCGCGGCAAGGATCGGCAGCGGCAGTGCGCGGAGAGCGGGTTGCGCCAAACTTGGCGGGGTCGACGTCCGCGCCGCTGCCGGGCAAGAGCACTCCATCACAGAGCTCAACCATTTTCATCACTTCCGGCAGCGTCTGGTCGAGCGGGATGCGAACCGGCTCGCCTCCCGCAAGCTTAACCGCCCGTTCGTATTGAGGGATTGCCTTTTCTGCATACTGACGATTGCCGGAATGTGGCATGGGAATGGCAATGCGCGGTTGCAGGTTGCCTGATATTGAGCTAACCCTCTCGATGGCTGCCAGGGTCTTGGCTTGGCGGTAGTGGCGGATTTCCATGACGAGCGCGAGAACAAAAATAATGCTTCCCGCCACCACCGCAAAGGGCAGAGCAATGTGACGATAAGGCAAAGTCATGTCGGGAGGAATGCGGCGCACCGCGGATACGATCACGGTTCCAACAATTCCGAGAAACAAGCTGACGGCGAATGAGATAAGGGAGCCGATGAATGTTACCAGCAGCACGCGCACCGGAATCGCATACCAGCGAGGCGGGCGGCCGTGAGGCTTCGGCGACATACGTCTAACCTACACCATTCGAGGCGCCATCATCGAGTGCCGGCTTTCCGATGCCGCAAACCTGATATCGTAAATCCGTTTGCCTGCACGTTCGATCTCGGGAGAGTTACGATGCGACGCTTCGGTGCGATTTCAAGGACGATCCAAATAGGCTGCCTGTTTTTTTTCTTTTCCAACTTGGGCCACGCTCAGAGCAACGAGAAGCCCGATCTGACCAGCCAACCCACGCTCTATGTCGTTGGCTACGCTCACCTTGATACGGAATGGCGATGGGAGTATCCGCAGGTCATCGACGAATATATTCGCAAGACGATGGAAGAGAACTTCAAACTCTTCGACAAATATCCGCACTACATCTTCAATTTCAGCGGAGCCAACCGTTACCGTTTCATGAAGGAATATTTTCCTGCCGATTTTGCCAGACTCAAGAAGTATGTGGACGAAGGCAGATGGTTCCCTGCGGGGTCATCCATGGAAGAGGGCGATGTGAACACGCCCAGCGCCGAAACCATCATCCGGCAAGTGCTGTACGGTAATAATTGGTTTCGCAAAGAACTGGGCAGAGCCAGCGCGGAATACATGCTGCCGGACTGTTTTGGATTTCCAGCTTCGCTGCCTACGATTCTCGCCCACTCCGGAGTAAAAGGATTCTCGACCCAGAAACTGGTGTGGGGGTCTTCTGCACCCGGAGGGGGAGTGGAATCTTTGGAGAAAACGCCGCCAGGCACGCCCTTCAACGTGGGTGTGTGGGTGGGCCCGGATGGCGAAACCGTGCTCGCAGGGCTGAACCCCGGCGATTACAGCGGAGGAATTTACAGCGACCTGAGCAAGCCTTTGCCCCCGCTGTCGCCCAATCCCGAGTTCGAGGATCTCAATAAGAGGCTGCAGCCACTAACGCAAAAGGTAGATCAGGCCGAAAAGAGCGGACAAACACTGGACCCGAAGCAGATCGAGGAATTCCTTGACTTGCAAAATCGGCAGAAAGCGTTCGCTAAGGTCGAGCAGGACCGAGAACTCAACCGGCAGCAGGGCGATTGGGCGGGACGCGTCGAACTGAACGGCAAAGTCAGTGGCGTGTTCACCGACTATCACTATTACGGCACAGGCGATATCGGTGGAACTCCGGACGAGGATTCCGTGAAGCGGCTCGAAGCTATCATGACGAAGGCTACGGCAAGCCTGTCGCTTGATGAAGGTCTTCTTTTCTCTCGGCTCTCGCATGCTCAGGGACCCGCGGTGAAAGTTGGCGACGGCTCGGTGCATGTGATTTCCGCGAACGCCGAGCAGATGTTTCTCGATATCACGCCGGCCGAAGCCGCCGGACTTCCCCGCTACACCGGCGAAATGGAGTTGACCAACCATTCCGCCGGATCATTGACGTCGCAGGCTTATCAAAAGCGCTGGCTTCGAAAAGAAGAGTTGCTCGCGGACGCCGCTGAGAAGGCTTCGATCGCCGCGGAATGGCTGGGCGCTCGGGCGTATCCGATGCAGCGCTTGAATGATGCGTGGACGCTGGTGATGGGCGGCCAGTTCCACGACATCGCCGCCGGCACCGCTACTCCCAAGGCCTACGAGTTTGCCTGGAACGACGACGTGATCGCGATGAATCAGTTCGCCGGCGTTCTCACGAATGCCACAGAAGGCGTCTCCGCGGCGCTGGACACTGAGACGAAGGGTGCGCCGATCGTTGTTTTCAATCCGCTTAACATTGAGCGCGAAGACTTGGTGGAGGCGAGCGCAGATTTTCCCGGCGGCATGCCGCAGTCAGTTCGCGTAACCGGGCCGGATTCGGAAGAGATTCCCGCGCAGATTTCGAACGGGAAAGTGATTTTCCTGGCCAAAACCCCCTCCGTCGGCTACGCAGTTTACGATGTGCAGCCCGGCGACGGGGGCGATGATACGGCGGCGTTGAAAGTGTCGGAGGACTCTCTCGAGAACCAGTATTACCGCGTGAAGCTCAGTGCCGATGGCGACGTGGCCAGTATTTTCGACAAGTTGATTGGCAAGGAATTGCTATCCGCTCCAGCACGCCTGGCGATTTCCTACGATAACCCCGAGCACTGGCCCGGTTGGAATATGGATTGGAATCAGGAGCAAGCCGCGCCAAGAGCCTACGTCGGCGGTCCAGCGAAGATTCGGGTAGTAGAAAACGGTCGGGCACGCGTGGCCGTGGAAGTCTCGCGGGAGACAGCAGGCTCCAGGTTCGTCCAAACGATAAGCCTGTCGGCAGGCGACGCGGGGAGGCGCGTTGAGTTTGGCAACGTGATTGACTGGAACACGAAAGAGTCGAACTTGAAGGCGACTTTTCCGCTGACGGTTTCCAATGAAATGGCAACATACAACTGGGATATTGGGACGATTGAACGGCCCACTGCGGAGCCGATGATGTTCGAGGTGCCATCGCATCAGTGGATTGATTTAACCGACGCGAGCGCTGAGTTCGGCGCAACCCTCCTGACCGATTGCAAGAACGGATCAGATAAGCCGAACGACCACACGATTCGATTGACGCTGATTCGCACGCCCGGAACCCGCGGAGGCTACGCTGACCAAGGGACGCAGGATATCGGACATCACGAGTTCGTCTACGGAATCGCCGGACACGTCTCCGACTGGCGCCACGCCGGGACCGATTGGCAAGCACAACGACTGAACGATCCGCTCATCGCGTTCGAAGCCTCAAAGCACGCGGGAGCACTCGGCCGAAAATTTTCTTTGCTGAAGGTCAGCAACCCACGGATTCGTGTATTGGCGCTGAAGAAAGCAGAACTGAGCGAGGAGATTATCGTGCGCTTGGTTGAACTCGATGGCAAACCCCAGCCAGACGTTCGCGTGACCTTTAACGCGCCGATCAACTCTGCGCGCGAGCTCAATGGCCAAGAGCAGCCGGTAGGAGCGGCAACGGTGACCGGCGGTGCTTTGATCACGTCCTTCTCCGCGTATCAGCCGCGTACCTTTGCCGTTACACTCGCCGCCCCCCAGGTCAAGATTGAAGGGATGCGTTCGGCGGCCGTGTCACTCAAATACGATCTGGCAACCGCCAGCAATGACGGCACAAAGTCCGAGGGCGGCTTTGATGGCCATGGCAATGCTCTTCCCGCAGAAATGCTGCCGGCACAGATTACGTTCAACGACGTACAGTTCCGGCTCGCCCCGGCGAAAACCGCTGCACCCAATGCC
>Ga0187857_10002440_pt1 | contig 16641 bp, 15 predicted proteins | sample June2016WEW_8_10_FD_132984 | JGI IMG/M metagenome (GOLD analysis project Ga0187857, IMG submission 132984) | Peatland microbial communities from SPRUCE experiment site at the Marcell Experimental Forest, Minnesota, USA - June2016WEW_8_100 | ecosystem: Environmental > Terrestrial > Soil >...
ATCTCGAAAAACTCCTTCGCCTGTCCAAAAAACATCGCGCTCATCCCAACGATCTTCTTCGCACCATCACCTTCTTCACCGCGCTTTCCGTCGTGGACGCTCTCCACCGCTTCGTTCTCCCCACAGTCGACATTCACCAACTCATCGTCTCCGGCGGTGGCGCCCATAATCCGCTCGTCATGGCGCAACTCGCCGCAGCCCTCGCCCCCATCGAAGTGTTCCCCTCCTCCCAGCTCGGCATCCCCGAAGACGCCAAAGAAGCTTACGCCTTCGCCCTCCTCGCCTACGAAAACTGGCAGCTTCGCCCCGGCAATCTCCCCAACGCCACCGGCGCCACCCGCCCGGCCATCCTTGGTAAAATCTCCTATGCCCCGCCCCGGTAATCTCTTCTCTTCTCTCCGCCGTTCTCTGTGTCCTCTGTGTTCCTATCTCTGTGAACTCTGTGTTACCGTCCCTCTTCTCTTCTCCGTTCTCCTCCTCGCCTCCTGCTCCCACCCACCACCGGATCCCTCCACCCTGATTTTCGTCATCGAATCCAATCCCGCCAACCTTGACCCCCGCTTCGGGTCCGACGTGCAATCCCAGCGCCTTTCTGCTCTTCTTTTCGACGGCCTCGTCGAGCGCGATGCCGAAATGGATCTCCACCCCGACCTGGCCGAATCCTGGGACACGCCCACTCCTCTCACCTACATCTTCCATCTCCGCAAAGGCGTCCTCTTCCACGATGGCCGCCCCGTCACCTCCTCCGACGTTAAATCCACCATCGACTTCATGCGCAACCCCGCCAATCGCTCCCCCAAACGCGGCGCCTTCCGCATGATCAACGCGATCGAAGCCCCCGATCCGCAAACCGTCATCTTCCATCTCAACGAAGCCTCCGCTTCCTTTCTCTGGAATCTCGAGCGCTCCGCCGTCGGCATCATTCCCGCCGACGCCCCCGCCGATTTCTCACGCCATCCCATTGGCAGCGGCCCCTTCCGTTTCGTCAGCCAGTCTCAGGACGACGCCGTAGTCCTTGAAAGCAATCCCAGCTATTCTCGCGGCGCTCCCAAATTTCACAAGCTCATCTTCCGCATTGTTCCAGACACCATCGTCCGCGCCCTCGAACTCCGCAAAGGCAGCGCCGATCTCGAACTCAGTTCTCTCTCCCCGGACATGATTCCCGTACTCGCCCGCCAGCCCGATCTCCTCGTCTCCCAGCGCCCCGGCACCAACTTTGACTATCTCGGCATCAACATGGAAGATCCCATCCTCTCCAAGCGCGAAGTCCGCCAAGCCCTCGCCTTCGCCACCGACCGCGATTCGCTCATCAAATTTCTTCTCCACGATGAAGCCCGCAAAGCCAACAGCCTCCTCCCGCCCAATCATTGGGCCTACGACGCCACCACGCGCAACTACAATTACGACCCCGCCCAAGCCGAAAAACTCCTCGACGCCGCGGGTTTCCTCCGCAAAGCCGACGGCACCCGCCTGCATGTCACGCTGAAAATCTCCACCGTGGAGCAGGCGCGCTTAATCGGCGCCGCTCTTCAGGACCAGTGGAAAAAGGTAGGTATTTCGGTGGAAGTCCGCCCGCTCGAGATCGCCACGCTCTTCGCCGATCTCGCCAAGGGCAGTTTTCAGATTTCTTATTTACGCTGGGTAGGTGCCAACAACGACCCCGATGTCTTTGAACTGGTCTTCAGTTCCAAACGCATTCCGCCCGATGGACCCAACCGCGGCCGTTATCGCAGCGCCCGCATGGATGTGCTCACCGATCAGATCCGTACCGAGATGGATCGCGAAAAACGCAAACAACTCTGCCAGCAAGCCCAACAATTAGCCGCTGAAGACCTTCCCTACATCCCTCTCTGGTACCCCGACGTTGTCTCCGTCCACGCCAAACGCGTAGGCGATCTCCCGCTTTCCCCCACCGGGGACTACCAATTCCTCTCCGGCCCCTGATCTCGCACAATCAACATGTGTCGTCGTCTTTCCGAAATCGTGGTTGCCGTTCCGAAATCGCCGTTATCATTCTGAGCGAAGCGAGGCACTCTTTTCCATCGCACGCCTTTTGTGCGATGAATCTGCTTTCCTACCCTTTCTTTTCCGCGAACCTCTGCGTTCTAAGCGCCTCTGCCTTATCTCTACTCTTGTCTCTTGATCGCTGATATCTGATTGCTGATAACTCTCTCTTTTACGCCACCACTCCCTCATCCCCATCCAGCGCATCCCGAATATCATCGCTCGGCAGCGCGCCTTCTCTCCCGATGCACCACTGCTCCCCGCGCAACTCCACAATCGTGCTCGGCATGATCCCTTGCGTCTCCCCCGAATCCAGAATCAACGGAATCCGATCACCCAATTGCCGAAACACCTCATCCCCACTCGCGCAAGTCGGCGACCCTGAAAGATTTGCGCTCGTTCCCGTCAACGGCACGCCCAACTCCTGAATCAACCGCGTCACAATCTCATTCTTCGGCCAGCGCAGCGCCACCCGCCTTGTATTTGCCGTCACCTTCAGCGGCAAACGGTTCGACGCGTCCACCACAATCGTCAGCGGCCCAGGCCAGCACGCTTTCGCCAGCTTGAAAAAGTTGTCCGGCAACTCCTTCGCCAGGATCGCCGCGTGCTCCAGCGAACTGATTAAAATGGGCAGAGCCCGCGTTTCCGGCCGCCCTTTCACGCGAAATATCTCGTCAATCGCCGCCAAATTCACGGGATCCGCTGCCAGCGCATACAATGTGTCAGTGGGAATAGCAATCACGGCGCCACGGTTCAACCATCCCGCGGCGTAGCGGATCATCCTCGGGTCGGGATGCTCCGCGCTAATTGGCAGAACTTCAGCTGACAAGGGCCGTACCTGACCTGTTTTCTTGAGCGGCGACACTCCCCCCTGCGCCACTCTGCCCGCACCGTATCACACGCCTCCACACTTCCGCAATAAAACACTCGCCCCGCCAGCGCCAAGATCTCCGGCTTGGACCTCTTTTAGAATGCGCCCGGGAAGAGTCGAGAAGAGTCTCGACTAGGCTGAAATCCTAATCCCCGATTTGGCTTCAAAATGCGCACTCCAATGACAGCATTAACTATTAATCAACCATGAAGATCCAGGTGCCTCGCACCCTGTTATTCTGAGAGCATGATGCATATCAGATTCTTAGTCATTCTTTGCTTCGGCGTAAACTCGCTGTTAGCTGCTCAAGTATCTACTCACAAGTCCAGCAACTCGGAACCTGCCCTCCCCGTCATAGACTACAAAGCGTGTCCGTTTGAGGGCTGCACTTTCCGGAAGTGGATCGTCACCAAGGATGTCACCCTGTACTCGACCTGGAAAAAGGTCCGGAAAAACGTCACAACTGTGAAGGGCGGGCAAGTGGTAACAGGACTCACCGGCGTCCACATCACCTACGCACCGGACCGCGGGCAGGTGTTGCAACCCCTGCCCGAGCTGGGACTTCAGCCAGGCGACATCATTCTGCGCTACATGTATCACGGTGAGGGATTCGCTGACATCTGGGCGAGAGGCAAGTGGTGGAGAGAGTACGATTGCAGTTTCATAGCGGAAAAAGACAACTCAGGCTGTCTCCGGGACTGCCCCGCCAAGGTAATCGCCGAGGGGCGTAAGGATTGGTGGGTGCAGGTGAAGACTTCGGGCGGATTGATCGGATGGGCGAAGGCAGAAGGTCATTTCGACTGCATGGATTCGCTCGGGGGTGATGAGAAGTGTGACAAGCTTGGCACATCCTCGACTCCGACCGGTGACACGCCGACCACCAGCGCTCTGGCGCGCAAACCGGTGGGAGCAACAGTACGGCCGGTTGCTCGCCCTTTGTTACCCGGCGACAAGTGGTCGCCTCTCCCTCCCTTTCTGAGGGTGGGTTTAGCCTTTTTCTTCTCTGCGAACTCTGTGCTCTCCGTGACCTCCGTGTAAGTCTTTTCTTGCTTTCTGACCGTTGATATCTGGCCGCTGATAACCTTCAACCCCAATAGCCTTCCACCCCGCGAATTTGCTAACCTCTCCGCAATGGCCACTGGATCCAAACCCACTGGGGCCTCGCGCTCAACTGACGCCCCCGACCTCCTCACCAGCCGCGAAAACCGCTGGCTTAAGCAATTCCGCATCGCCCTCCGTGGCGGCCTTCCCACGGAAGACGGTTCCGTCGGCGTCGAAGGCGCCCGCCTCGTCGAAGAGGCCCTCCGCTCCACCTGCCGCATCGAAGCCGTTCTCTTCAGCGAATCCGGCGAACGCCACCGCGAGCGTCTGGCCCCGCTCATCGGTCGCCCCGATACCGGCTTCCCCGTCCTCCGCACCACCGACCGCCTCTTCGAGGGCATCGCCGACACCGAGCATCCCCAAGGCGTCGCCGCTCTGGTCCAACCCCGCAAATTCTCACTCGAAGAACTCTTCGCCACTCCCGCCGGCTCCTGCGCTCCTCTCCTCGTCGTTCTCGCCGGCGTGCAAGATCCTGGCAACGTTGGCACCATCCTGCGCACTGCCGCCGCCTTTGGCGCCACCGCCGCCATCACTTCCGCCACCGGTCAAAGTGGCACCGCCAGCCCCTACTCTCCCAAGTCGCTCCGCGCCTCCGCGGGCGCCGCCCTGCATCTCCCCATCGTCGCCGGAATGTCGCTCGCCATTCTTCTGACGCAACTCAAACTCAACGGCATCCACTCCCTCGCCTCCTGCGTTCACGGTGAAGCCGCCGGCTCGTTCTCTCCCTGGCAAGTGGATTGGTGCCAGCCCATCGCGCTCCTCGTCGGCAATGAAGGCGCCGGCCTCCCTGAAGACATCGTTCATTCCGCCGACGCCCGCATCCACATCCCCATGGCCACCCACGTTGAAAGCCTCAACGCCGCCGCTGCTGCCGCCGTCCTCTTCTACGAGGCCTTCCGCCAGCGGCAAAAGCACTAGCCAACTCATCATCCAGTATCCAAAACTGTCATTTCGACCGGAGGGACGGCGCTTTTTGCCCCCCCGGAGTGGAGAAATCCCTCTTCAATCTCGGATCAGTGATTAGACAGAGCAGCACCCTGTCATCTTGAGGGGCGTGCCGTTTGCGCCCCGAAAGATCTCAACTGACACATCGGGCATAATTCTTTGGTCTTTCAGGGCTTGGCCGGACGCAACGCTTCGACCGGGGGTACCGATACAGGCGGAACCAGCACGCGCACGGGCGGAATTGTTCCATGTTGGTATGCGCCAACCAGCAATTCGATGGCTTGCCCCGCCAACGGGTTCAAACACAACCGCATCGGGGCGCTCCTCGGGTGCGGCCTGAATTGCTTTTAGGATTTGCGTGCTTTGATTGACCGCGTCGTTGTCCGCATAAACAATTTTCGCTTGGACACCGAGCTTGCTGGCCATCTGTGTGGCGGAAGCAGCTTGTTCAATCTGGTAATCATTGTCGTTGGTCAACAACGCTACAAGGACTCTGAGAGTTTTCATTGGCTGTTGTCAAGCGAGCAGTCAACCCAGCATGCCCCCGGCCTGGCCGCGTGACACCAATATTCGCAGCAATTTTCCTATGTCACGATGCCGCCGGGCGCGCCGCAAGCCATGGAAAACGACCGGTCTTGTCTTCCCGACCGGAGTGCCGCGACTTTTGCGGCACGGAGTGGAGGGACGTGCTTTTTCCTTTCTTCTCTGCGAACGCTGTGTCCTCCGCGCCTCCTGACCCCGAACTGCGAGCGGTGCGTTATCTTTATTCTTGCCTCCTGATCGCTGATATCTGATCGCTGATAACCTTCAACCCCACGCTCCCACACGCTCCTTCGTCCCTCGACTGCGCTACACTACCCCAATGAGTCTCTTCTCCCCGTTCAACGACCCCGCCTTCCAAGACACCCCCGCAGCCCTGCAACCCCTCGCCGAACGCATGCGACCCCGCACTCTCGACGAATTCATCGGCCAGGAAAAGCTCCTCGGCCCCGGCAAACCTCTTCGCCTGCAGATCGAATCCGATAATCTCAGCTCCATGCTTTTCTGGGGCCCGCCGGGCTGCGGCAAAACCACTCTCGCCCGTGTCATCGCCCGCATTACGAGCAGCGAATTCATCTCCTTCAGCGCCGTCCTCAGCGGCATCAAGGAAATCAAAGAGGTCATGGCTCAGGCCGAGCGCAAATCCCGCGCCTCCCAACGCACCATCGTCTTCGTTGATGAAGTTCACCGCTTCAACAAAGCCCAGCAGGACGCCTTCCTCCCCCACGTCGAAGCCGGCCACATCCTCTTCATTGGCGCCACCACCGAAAATCCTTCCTTCGAGGTCATCTCGCCGCTCCTCTCCCGCACCAAGGTCTACGTTCTCGATGCTCTCACCACCCCGCAAATCGTCGATCTCCTCCACCGCGCCCTTGCTGATCCCGAACGCGGCCTTGGTGACGCTCATCTCGATGCCACCGACGACGTCCTTTTCCGCATCGCCTCCTATTCCAATGGCGACGCCCGCATCGCCTACAACACCCTCGAACTCTGCGCCCGCGGCGCTAAGGCCACCGATAGCGCCGCCACGAGCGGTTCGCCCAGCGTCCGCCGCATCACGCGCGAACTCCTCGAAGATATCCTCCAGCGCAAGCTCCTCCGCTATGATAAAGCGGGCGAAGAGCACTACAACCTCATCTCCGCACTCCACAAGTCCGTGCGCAACTCCGATCCCGACGCCGCTCTCTACTGGCTCATCCGCATGATCGAAAGCGGTGAAGATTGCCTCTATCTCGCGCGACGCATCGTCCGCATGGCCAGTGAAGATATCGGCCTCGCCGAACCCGGCGCCCTCGCCCTCACCCTCGCTGCACGCGATGCTTTCGATTTTCTCGGCGCGCCCGAAGGCCACCTGGCCCTCGCGCAAGCCGTCGTCTATCTTTCCCTCGCTCCAAAATCCAACGCTGTCTACACCGCCTATGGCCAGGTCCTCGACGATGTCCACAAAACCGAAGCCGATCCCGTCCCTCTCCACCTTCGCAACGCCGTCACCGGACTCATGAAAAATATCGGTTACGGCGAAGGCTACAAATACGCGCACAATTTCGACGACAAGCTCACCGACATGACCTGCCTACCAGACAACCTTTCCGGCCGCATATACTACAAACCTACAGACCAGGGATTCGAACAAAGATTGCGTCTGCGCCTGGACGAGATTCGCAAAGTGAAATCTCGCGCCACCGGAAAAGGCTGACCAAACTCAATGAAATTCGCTCCAGTCGAAATATCCTGTCACTCCGGGTACACTTGTTCCCACTCCAAACCATGAACGCGCAATCGGTGTGGTCCATCACGCAGAGTCACCAAGCGCTGGCATTCAAGTCGCACCACGCCTCCCGCCCCTTTCTCCTCCTCGCTGCCCTTCTCTTCCTTCTCTTTCCCCTCCCCGCCGCTCGCGCCCAAAATCTCGACAAGCCCGTCGTCAACGTTGACGATGATGTCACCGCCTTTGCCTACGCTCCCGATGGCCGCATCGCCTTTTCCGTCCGCCGCCTGTACAAAACCAAAAAGTACGACCTCCAGCGCGACGACATTTTCCTCCTGGACACCAACGGCAAGCGCCGCCGCCTCTTCACTGGCGAAAAATTCACTCTTGGCGACAAGCCCTTCACCTATCTTGTCGAATCCTTCACCTGGTCGCCCAACGGCCACAACCTCGCCGTGCAGCTCTACACCATCACTGCGAATCCCGACGGCGGTCCCGCCGAGGAGGCCCGCGCTCTTCTGCTCCTCGACGACTCCGGCCACGAACTGCGTCCCGGCGGCAAGGAGCCTCTGGTCATGAATGCCGAAAGTCCCCTCTGGCTCCGCGATAGCGCCAACCTCGTCTATCTCACGGAAGAAGTCGCCCCGCGCGCGCTCTTCTCCATGAAGTATCTCAACATCTCCACCGGCCCTGCCGGAAAAGCCTTTGAAGGCCGCACCTTTCTCGACGTCGCGCGTATTTCCGGCAGCAATTCCGCCATCGCCGTCGAACGCAACCGCAACCTCGACGGTCCCGCGCGCCTGCAGCGTCTCGAACTCCTATCTCAAGACACCGCCGAAATCGCCACCCTCGATTCCTTCGCCGGGGGCCTCTCCCTCTCTCCCACCGGCACCAAAATCGCCTACTATCTCGACAAGGAAGTCCTCGAAGTGCGCGATCTCACCGCTCCTAGCAAAGTTGCCCGCCTCCGCGTTGGTCTCGGTGTCATCCAATGGTCCGCCGATGAATCCCGCATCTATCTCAAGCGCACCCTCGAAAAAAAATCCGCCGATCTCGCGGAATTCTCTATTCCGCCCATGGTCGCTTACTCCACGCGACAATCCGTCCCCATCGCCGAGCCTACCCCCCGCATCCTTCTCCACGGCATCACCGTCCGCGAATTCGGCCTCTCCCGCGACGGCCGCTTCCTCGCCGTCGTCCTCCCCGGCCGCCGCAACCTCCAAGTCTTCCCCTTTTGATTCCCTCTTTGCGCCTTCCTGCCTCTGTGCGCTCTGTGTTCTTCCCTCTGTGACCTCTGTGTTACCGTCCTTCATTTGCAAAAAAAAACGGCGCGGTCCAAGCCGCGCCACTCAACCTCCTTCTTCTAACTGAAAACTTATAACTTAAGACTCACCACTGACTCTTCTCCTCCGATCCTCCACCAACAAACAAGCATCCTCAATCACAACTGACCCTCGTCGGCGCGCCTTCTCCGCCGCCACTCGATCCTCGATCCCCAATTGCATCCACACCACCTTCGCTCGAATCCCGATTGCGCTCTCCACCACAGCCGCCACCTCTTCTGTCCGCCGGAAAATATCCACAATGTCCACCTTCTCCGGCACATCCTCCAACCGCGCGTACGCCTTCTCTCCCAGCACTTCCTTCTCGTTCGGATTCACGGGAATAATCCGGTACCCCGCGCGCTGCAAATACGCCGCCACCTCGTGGCTTGGCCGCGCAGGGTTTGCCGACAACCCTACCACCGCGATCGTCTTTGACGCGCGCAAAAGTTCCGCAACGGGATCGCCCGAAGCCTTCATCCCATCCGGCAAATGTATTTTCATGGACTCTTGGATGCCTCACCCAAGTTTTAAGACACAGGCGTTGCCACCGGTTTTCGTCGCGCCATCACTTTCGCCATCGCCGCCAGCAGCTTGGAATTCTCCTCCGGATTCCCCACCGAGATCCGTATCGCGTCCGGGAAGCCCATCCACGCCAGCGGCCGTACGATCACTCCCTCATGCAGCAACTCGTCGCACAGCGCCTTTGCATCCATCCCGGCAAGGGGCACAAAGAGAAAATTCGTCTCGCTCGCCACCGGCTGCAGCCCGCTCTTCCGCAACTCCTGAAGCAGCCGCGTCCGCTCGGCGTGATTCATTTCCACTGACCGCCGCACGTGCTCCAGATCGTCCAGCGCCGCCAGCGCCGCCGCCTGTCCCACGCTCGTCACGTTGAACGGCGTGCGCAGCTTGTTCATCTCCGCCACCAGCGTGGGGTGCCCAATTCCGTACCCAATCCGCAAACCCGCCAGCCCATACACCTTTGAAAAGGTTTTCAGCGTCAGCAGGTTGTTGTACTCCTTGAAAATCTCCATCGCCTTCGGCAGGTCCCGGCGCTCCGCGTATTCTGTGTACGCTTCATCCAGCACCACCAGCACGTCCCCGGGCACCTTCTTCAGGAATACGTCGAACTCCGCCGCGCCAAACGCCGTCCCCGTTGGATTGTTCGGATTTGCAATATAGATGACTCGCGTCTCCGGTGTCACCGCCGCCGCAATCGCGTCCAGATCAAATGTGTAATTCCGCATCGGCGTCTGCACGAGCTTCCCGCCGCTCGCCCGTATCGCAATCGCAAACAGCGCAAACGACCCTTCGCTCGTGATTCCCGTCAACCCCGGCCGCAGCAGCACCCGCGATGCCAGGTCAATGATCTCGCTCGACCCCAGCCCCACGAATACTTCTTCCGGCCGCACGCCATAACGCCCCGCCAGCACCTCGCGCAGCCGCTTGCTCCCGCCGTCTGGATACCAGTTCGCTTCGCCAAGCGCCTGCCGCGCCGCGGCCATGGCTTTCGGCGATGGACCCAGTGGATTCTCGTTCGACGCCAGCTTCACCGCGTGGATCTTGAGGTCCTGCTCTACTTCTTCAATGGGTTTGCCGGGAACGTAGGCCGCGAGGCCTTGGATGTAATCAGGGATGAGTTCTTCAAGGGTGTGTGTCATAACAGCAAATTATGCTCCCTATTAGCCAAACAGGGCAGTGCTCCTCATCACTAGTGTTACCCACCCCAAAACACCATTTTGGCCGGGTGCCCCAGGCACGCCGTGCGTGCCTGGGTCTTGAGCTCCTCTTCCCTCTGCGAACCTCTGCGTCTCTGCGTAATCTCTTTCTTGCTTCCTGATCGCTGATCTCTGAACGCTGATAACCTTCTTCCCAGCACCCCTTTGTTATCTTGATCTCTTTCTTCACTGACAACTGAAAACTCCCTCACCGCAACCGTTCCTTCCTCACCGTAATCTCCTCAATCCGCTCTCTCCGCACAGCAAACCCAATCCCCGCCCCCATCGGCACCCGAATCGTCCCCTGGGCCGTCACCTCCACCTCCGGCTCAATCACATCCTCCACCCAATATCTTTTGCTCGCGCTCACATCCCCCGGCAACGCAAAATTCTCCGTCGTGGACATTGCAATGTTGTGCGCCCGCCCAATCCCCGATTCCAGCATCCCTCCGCACCACACCGGCACGCCGTTCCGCGCGCACAAATCCTGAATCCGCCGCGCCTCGTGAAATCCACCCACGCGTCCCAGCTTGATGTTGATGATCTTGCACGCCCCCAGTGCAATCGCCGCCTCCGCCTGCTCGTAGGTGTGTATGCACTCATCCAGGCAGATCGGAGTTTGCAATCCCTTCTGCACCACCACGTGCCCGTACAAATCGTCCCACCCCAGCGGCTGCTCGATCATCATCAGGTAAAACCCATCCAACTCTTTCAATAGCGGCCAATCCGTCTTCCGATATGCCGAATTCGCATCCACCATCAATTTAATTCGCGGAAACTCCTGCCGCAGCCGCTGCACCGGCAGCAAATCTTTCCCCGGCTTGATCTTGATCTTGATCCGCTGATATCCCGCCGCCAATTCTTTCTTCACCGCCGCCACCAGTTCCTCCAGCGTCTCTTTGACCCCAATGGATACGCCGCACGGAATCTCTTCCCGCACTCCTCCCAGCAACTTCCACAGCGGCACATTCTTCTGCTTCGCCTCGGCATCCCAGATCGCCGTCTCCAGCGCAGCCTTCGCCATCGTGTGCCCGCGCACTTTTTCCAATAGCCCCCACACCTCCGCCGCCGAAGCAAACTCCTTTCCCTTCACCATCGGCCACAAATAGTGCTTCAGGATGTGCCACGCCGTCTCCGAATCTTCCGGCGAATAATATGGATGCTCCCCCGCCGTGCATTCCCCCCAGCCGGTCACCCCATCCACATCCGCTTCCAGCAAAATAATCCGCCGCTCCGACACGCGGTCCAAGCTGGTCTCGAACGGCGCCACCAGCCGCATCCGGATTTCCCGCAGCGTCACTTCCCGCACTCGCATTCCGCCTCCAGCCCTTCTCGCTCTTCGCTCTTCTCTGCGAACTCTGTGCTCTCTGTGTATTCTTTTCTCTTCCTTTCAACTTTTAACTTTCAACTCTTCAGCCGCTTCTCTCAAAAATCACTCCACGGCGCCAAGCAATACTCCACCCCACCCGCCGCAAATCGCACCCCCGTCACCGCATACCCCTTCGCAAACCACCCCAGAAACTCCCCTCGCATCCTTGCCTGCACCTCACCCAACCGCGCATCGCTCGTCTTTTTCCACTCCTCCAGCTCCGCAGGCAAACGAATCTTCGCCGGAGCCTCCACCGGATCACGCGCCAACTCCTGAATCGCCGCCACCACCCGCCGCGAATCCAGTTCCCACTCCACCAGCAGCCGGTCCGTCGGCAGGCCCCGGTGCAGCGGGCTCGTCGTCACCCCGTAAAAATTCGCTATCATTTTTCTCGAGATCGCGCCGAGCCGGTTGAAATTGAAGTGCGCGTTTCGCGTCTCCAGCGGGTCAAACGTCCACTCGATCCGCCGCAGTCCCCGCCCCCGCGCCTCTTCTCTCTGGTACAACTTCAGCAGCCGCCCCACGCCGCGATTCCGGTGCGACGCAATCACTCCCGTCATGTGCGAATGGAGATACGGCTGGCCGTTCCGCAGGCCCGCCACCGCCATCGTAAATCCCACCATTCGCTCCCCGTCGAACGCTCCCAGCACATGCCCGCCCGTCTGGTTCGCCAGCACAAACGTCACGTACGGCTCCGTCTCCAGATCGCTTTCGCCCCACACCTCGCGCTGGATCTCCACGCACCGGTGAAATTCCGCCAGCCTCTCGCACTTCCGTATCTCAATTCCCGCGCTCATCTTCCCTCAAGCCGTCTCCGTTCCCGGCGTCTACCCCGACCCGGTCGGGGCGTTATCCTCAACTCTTCTTCTTCTCTTTCAACTTTCAACTTTTGACTTTCAACTCTCTTCCCTTCGCCTCCTCCCACAACTCCTCCATCCGCCCCCGCGCCACTTCCGCCAGTGTCGTCCCCTGCTCCCGCGCCATCCGCTCCATCTCGCGAAATCTCCTGCTGAACTTCCCGCTGGCCTTCTTCATCGCAATTTCCGGATCAATCTTCAAAAACCGCGCCAGGTTCACGGCCACAAACAAAATATCTCCTACTTCCCCTTCGATCTCTTTGCCTCCGCGTTTCTCCAGGACTTGGCGCAATTCTTCGGTCTCTTCCTGCAGCTTCTCGAAAATTCCCCCCACGTTTTCCCAGTCAAACCCGATCCGCGCCGCCTTTCGCGTCAACTGATACCCCTCCAGCAGCGCGGGCAAGCTCCGCGGCACGCCATCCAGCACGCTTTCCGCCGCCTCTTCTTCCACTGCACCCTTCGCCTGCCGCTCTTCTTTCTTGATGATCTCCCAGTTCCGCAGCACCTCCGCCGCGTCCTTCGCCCGCCTCTCCCCGAACACGTGCGGGTGCCGCCGGATCATCTTTTCGTAAATTTCCCGGATCACATCAACAACAGTGAAGCGCCCCTCTTCGTCCGCCATCTGCGCATGAAACACCACTTGCAGCAGCAGATCCCCCAACTCCTCCGCGAACTTCACGTCGTCCGCGCCGTCCAGCGCCTCCAAAACCTCGTACGCCTCTTCGATCAAATATGTTCGCAGCGTCGCGTGCGTCTGCTCGCGGTCCCAAGGACACCCTCCCGGCGCCCGCAGCCGCGCCATCACCCCCACCAACTTCTCAAACCACGCCCCAGCCGCTTCCCGCCGCGCGCTCTTCTTCCGCTTCTTCAAGGGCTTCTTAATGGATTTCTTCAGCGGACCGCGCATCCGCGCCTTGTCTTGTGTTTTATGCGGCGCATCCGCGCCTTTGCGTTTTCCGGAAGCCATTCACCATTCCCGTCATTTCTTTCAGCAGCCGCTCCACTTTACGTTCCCCCGCCACGCTTTGACAAGCGCCCCACACCACCCAAAACGCAAACGCACCCCGTCATTTCGAACGGAGTCCGCGAAGTGAGCAATCCCTCTTCCGCTTTTTCTTTGGGTTTTATCTCGGTTGAAATGAACTACGAGGTTCTCAATTCTTGGTCTTCGCAAACAAACCGGCCCCGCACGCTCTCCCCGCTCCCTCCGCCGGCAACATCACTCTCTGCCCAATCCGCAACCGCTCAGGCGCGCCCAACTCCGGGTTCGCCTCCGCTAGGCACTTCCACGCCGCGCCTCGCCCCAGATGCTCTCGAGCCAACCCCCACAACGTATCGCCCTTCTGCAGCGTCACACTCTTCGCCACGGGCGCGCCATGGCCTGCAACTCCCGCCGGCACCAACACCGTAGTCCCAAGCAGCAGCAACTCCGGCCGCTTCGTCCCAGATGGATTCATGCCGCGCAATTCCCGCCACCGCGCCCCTTTCCCCAAATATATCTCCGCCAGCTTCCACCACGAATCGCCCCGCTCCACTTTGCGCGACACCATCGCCGCATTCGGTATCGCCACTTCCGGTTTCACTTCCAACACGCTCGTCCCCGGCTCACGCGGCGCGCTCGGCATCACACGCAACGGCCGCGGCTCAAACGGTGACACGCGCCCCGCCGCTGCACTTCTCCGCGAGCCTCCCTCCGTTCGCGCTTCCGTCTTCGGCTGTACCAACATCTTCGGCGCCGCCATCGTTGCTTCCGGCAGCTTCATCGGAAATTGCGAACGACCTCCCTGCCCTGCCGCCCGCGCCGCTTCCCGCTCGACTTTCTCTTTCCGGTAGCGTCGTGCCACTTCGCCAAGCGATTCCTCACCCGGCGCACTCTCGCCGGCGCCGTTGGCTTGCTCCTCTTTCTTTTCTGATGGATTATTCTTCCGCGCCGCAACCTTGGCTTGATCTTCCGGTGTGAGGATCTTCGCGCGCTTCAAATCGTCTTCGGTATAAACATGGCGGGAAGTCTTCGACTCCGCGGCCTTTCTCGCTGGTTCTTGCCGCGCCGCTTCCGCCGCTTCCTGCGCGTGCAATCCAGTGGCACATGCCAGTCCGGACAACAAAAATCCCGCGACGCCGAAGAGGAGTGTTCCTCTACCTTTTTTCAGGAAACCCGGGATCGTTGCGTTCAGCCGCATCGGCTCGCACTCGCACGTGTCGTGCTTCAAATTCACCGGGGGGACATGGCCGGCTTACTTGGTCAGATTGTGCCCCGTTTCGCCCGCTTCTGGCAACAGGACTTTTTCTCATCGGTTACGGCCCCGTGCCTCGCACTTTTCTCAGGGGGTCGGAGCTTTAGCCCCGAGATTAAGCGCAGACCCCAGTGGCATTTAGCCCCTGAGGACTCGTGGCTTTGTATTGGCCGATCCCCCTCACCAGATCCGGCAATACTTCGCCCGCACCATCCTCTGCCCTTCGTGGCAGCCAAACGCCTCCCGAAACTCCGGAAAATTCGAAACCACATTGTTCACCCGGTACTTCGCATACGAATGCGGATTCGTCAGCACCTGCGTGCGAATGTACTCCGGCCGGTAGTGCTCGCACCAACTGAACGCATAGGCCAGGAAAAATCGCTGCAGCGTCGTGAACCCCTCCGGCCCCTTATCATTCAGGCTCTTCCCTTCTCGCGCCAATTCCATTTGCAGCGCCAGCAGCGCCAGGTGCAGCCCGCCGTTGTCCGCGGTATCCTCGCCCTGCGTCATCAATCCATTTTGCGTCACGCCCGCCCCTGCTTCCGGTATCGGCTGCGTGTACTCGTCGGAAATGCATTTCCCTCGCGCCTCGTACTCCTTCGCATCATTCGCGGTCCACCAGTCGCGCAGATTCCCTTGCGCATCGAATTTCCTACCCTCGTCGTCGAACCCGTGAATCGTCTCGTGCCCGATCACCGCCCCGATCGCGCCATAGTTCACGGACGCATCCTGGCTCATCTCGAAAAACGGCGGCTGCAAAATCCCCGCGGGAAAATTGATCGTGTTGTTCTGCGGATCCTCGTACGCATTGATCGTCGGCGGCGTCATCATCCATTCCGTGCGGTCCAGCGGTTGTCCGATCTTGCCCACCCAGCGCTCGAACTCAAACGCCGCGGCTCTCTGCCGGTTCTGCAGATAGTTCGTGCGCCCAACCGAAACCGAAGAGTAATCTCGCCAACTGTCCGGATATCCAATCTTGTTCAGTACCGTGGTCAGCTTCAACTGCGCTTGTTTCTTCGTCTCCGGCGCCATCCACTCCGCCGCCTCGATATCCTTAGAAAGCGCCGCCTCGATATCCTTCACCAACTGCAGCACACGCTCCTTGTTCTCCGCCGGAAATGCTCGCTTCACGTAAACTTCTCCCAGCGCCTCTCCCAAATTTCGATCCACGTTTCGCACGCACCGCCGCCACTTCGGTTGCAGCTCCTGCGTGCCGGATAGCGTCCGCGCAAAAAAATCGAAATTCTCCTGCACGAACGCCTCGCTCAACCCATTGGCGTTCCCGTGCAGCAGCTGCCACTGCAAATACGTCTTCCATTCCTCCAGCGAGTGCGCCTTCAGCATCGCTTCCAGGTTCTTGAAAAAGTCCGGCGAGGTCACGATGTACCGCGGCGTCGCCAGCGATTTCACCAGCTTCAGGTACGTATCCCAATCGAACGACGGCGTCAGCGCCTTTACTTGGGTCAGCGTCATCGGGTTGTTCAGATTCTTCGGATCGCGACGCGCCACCGGATCCATCGCGCCCTTCGCTAATTCCGTCTCGATCGCCAGCACCGTCGCCGCATCGCGCTTTGCCGGTTCCGGCTTCTCCCCCGCCAACACAAATATGTTCATGACGTGCTGCACATACTTCGCCCGGATCTCCTTCGCCTTGTCGTCCTGATCCAGATAGAAGCTCCGTCCCGGCAGCGCCATGCCGCCCTGGTCGATTGTCGCGACATTGTGCGAAGCGTCCGCATAATCTGGCTGGCCCGAATACCCCAGCAAAGCTGCATTCGTCTGGTTGTCACCTGGCTCCTCCGCTCCCGGTATCGTTTGGTGCAGGTGCGCCACTTCCTCCGCAATTTCCTGCTTGGACTTGATCGCCGCGATCCGCTGCAATTCCGGCTTCAGCCATTCCGCCGCGTGCGCGTCAATCGTCTTCGTGTCCATGCACGAAAAGTAATAATCGCCCACCTTCTGCTCGTTCGGC
>Ga0187857_10002442_pt1 | contig 16636 bp, 17 predicted proteins | sample June2016WEW_8_10_FD_132984 | JGI IMG/M metagenome (GOLD analysis project Ga0187857, IMG submission 132984) | Peatland microbial communities from SPRUCE experiment site at the Marcell Experimental Forest, Minnesota, USA - June2016WEW_8_100 | ecosystem: Environmental > Terrestrial > Soil >...
CCCTGCCAAGGACAAGAAACCTCGGCGTCCCAAGGCCGAGCCCGTAAAGAAGGTCGCCAAGGTGAAGGTGGTCAAGGGCGTCCTCGCAACGGCGGGGCAGGCGAGGCCTGGGCCTTCCAAGAAGCGCGTCCCCACAGAGCTAGTCTCCGGCCTGATAGGTCCCGACCATCTGACGAGGTTCGAACGCGCGAGGATAATGGGGGCTAGGGCGCTGCAGCTTTCCTTTGGAGCTCCGCCCCTCATAGACGTCTCCTCGGAGCTAACCGACGCCATAAGCATCGCTAGGGCTGAGCTGGAGTCGAAAGCGATACCCATCTCTATCCGCAGGACTTTGCCATCGGGGGAGTTTCAGAACATACCCCTGGTCGACCTGCTTTAGCTAGTGTGAAATGAAGATCCCCTACGAAAGATGTATCGTGGTAGCGTCGGCTCCGTGCAGGGTCGATTTGAAGCCGCCGATGAGCCTGTCTATCGGAGTCGATGGAGCCGGAGCGCCCGTTAGAGCGCCAAGCCGAGGAAGACGGCCTCGCCTACCCTGGGCAGGCCCAGAAAGCCAGAGAACTCAGGCACCGACGCCTTGACGATGACGTCTTCGATCGTGTCCGGGTGGCACGAGCAGTAGTTGAAGAAGTCGCCGGGCGCCCCGAAATTGAGATTATGGACTCTGACGACGTCCCTATAGCGAGTCCCGAGAAACCGCCTGGTCGAGATCAGAAGTCGTCGTATGGGCGACCGTCCGATTACCGCCCTTCACCGCATGATGAACATGGAACTGCCCGTAGTAAGAAGGGTCAGTTGACCTTGAGAAATCAGTGTTCTGCCAACGTACCTGTGCTCTATCTTCAGGAGGACACGGAGCAGCTTCCGGCAGGTTCCATCCATCGCCGTGGGAAGGCAGAGTAGGGCCACCACGGTCTGGTCGGGGAGCTTTACAGGGGGCGCCGGAGGGGAGCGGGCGAAATCATTCTCATGAAGTAAGAGCCACTAACCTTAGTTGAGCAGAACCCCGAAAACAAAACTATTAATACTGATGAGGGGGAAGTTTGTTTCATTCGGTGTCGTAGATTGCCAGGACGCGCAACAAAGACGGCCAAGTCTTCCAAGAAAGCAGCTCCGAAGCCTCGAGGGAAAGCCAAGCGTGCACCAGCCAAGAAGCCCAAGAAGGAGCCAGCTGAGGAAAATATCGTACAAGGTGCCGCAACACCGGTGGAGGCGACTCCAGAGCAGGTCGCACCGGTGGTCTCTTCTGAAGCGCTATACCATGGAGGACCTAGGCAGGAAGAACTCCATCTTGTGGAGCCCATTCAGCGCGAGGCCCATGTAACCGCTCCGCCGCAGCCGCTCATCGCGCCGGCCCCCGAGGCCGAGGCGATTGCCCTGCCACCTTCGGCACCTCAGGTGGCGCTTCCGCTCGAACACCCGTCTTCGGAACGGGAAGAGGAGAGGCCCGAAGAGCCGTCCGTCGCCGAAGCCCTCCCGCCTAGGCAGAACGTTCCGCCCAACCACGTCTTCATTGGGAAGGCGCCCATCATGGGATATGCCCTTTCAGCTGTGATGCAGCTTACCCAGTATCCCAACGTCGTCCTCAGGGCCAGGGGCAAGGCCATTGCCAGGGCCGTGGACGTGGCCGAAGTCATTATACGAAGGCTGGGGAGCGGCCAGTTCGTTGTCAGGTCCATCAAGATCGACACGGAAGTCGTCGGAGAGGGCCCTGACAGGCGCAACATCTCCACGATCGAAATCAGCGTCGGCAAGAAAGAATGACAGGCCCTCTCACGCGGGCGTCTACGAGATGAAAGAATAGCTCCTGCTGTCGAAGTTCCGGACTACCTCCACCCCACCCTCAGGCCTTTCAGCTTCGTGGAGCGAGTCCAGATATGGAAAGAGCTCTGTAAGAGGCGTCCTTATCAGGACCGACGCAGGGTGGCCGCTTCCCAGCATCTGAGTGGCCACCTCATCGCTCGTCTTCCTGACCCTGGCTTCATCGATGAGCCCCAGCGAATGGAGGTATTCGTGGAGGAGGAGCATGTAAAGAAACGAGCTCACTATTTCGGGAGGCTCTGACCGGCGGACCCTGTCCAGGAGATCCCTGTTCAGAACGATCATGTTGGAGCCCGCCACATGGTAGGCCCCCACACCTGGGGGAAGGCTGGAGAGGCCCAGTGTAAGCCCGGCGCGATGGAGACCCATGACCCCTTCGACGTGGGCCTTAACGATGGAGAAGATCTCATCGTAGCTGCTGGCTTCGCCCAGCTTGGCTGTCTCCCCGGTCAGCTCCTTCATAGCTCTCCCCTTCAAGCTCTCGAAAGTTGCCTATTAGGGTTGACCAATAACCTGCTGAAGCCCTTGCTCTCCGTGAGAGACAGGGCCTCCGCATCGGTGAGGACTCCGTTCTTACGGTACAGCTCCTATACTTCAGACCGGAGACGTCGAACATATTCTTCAGCCATTCTCAAGGCCTACTTCTCTGACGTATCTTTGACACCCCATGCAGTATCGGCCTATGGCTCCGGCGTGTACTCCCTGGCTTCCCTCTCCCTCGGTTAGACGATGGGCCGAATATGCATAAGCGAATAATTCTTGCATTGAGCAATTCTTATATTGAAGCTTTCGGAGGGTTCGGAGCTATGTATGAGTTAGCCGACTTGAGAAGGATGCGAAGGTTGCTCGGCCTAACTCAGGCGGAACTGGCGACCCTCTCCGGGGTGAGCCAGTCCCTCATAGCCAAAATCGAGGCGGGTAAGGTGGACCCCTCCTACAACAGGGCCAAGAAGATAATCGAAGCCCTGGAGACTCACCAGCAGAAGAGCTGGACGCGGGCCTCCGACGTCATGGTCAAGGATGTCATCACGGCCGACCCCGATTCATCGGTTGGCGACGCCCTAAAGATCATGAACCGTAAAGCCATCAGCCAGCTCCCCATAGTAGGCGGCGGCGACGTCGTCGGCTCGCTCTCTGAGAAGATACTCGTCGAGAGGATCGCCAAGGGTTCCGGCATCGAGGACATGATGAAGCTGCAGGTCAAGGACATCATGGGCCAGCCTTTTCCGTCGGTCAGCCAAGACGCCCCCCTGGACATGGTTGCGAAGATGCTGAACTACACGGGCGCCGTCCTCACATATCACGGCGGGAAGATGACCGGCATCATTACGCGATCCGACCTGCTCAAGAAGAGGTCCGGGGAGCGGTAGCGGTCATGTCGAACATATTGACTATCGAAAAGGACGTTGCGCAGTCGGTGGAAGAGCATCCCACCGAGTTCGTCGAGCGCAAGGGTAAGGGCCACCCCGATACGATATGCGACAGAGCATCCGAAGAGCTGAGCATAGCCCTGAGCAAATACTACATCGAGAACTACGGGCACATACTACATCACAACCTCGACAAGTGCGTGCTGGTCGGCGGTCAGTCTATCGCCCGGTTCGGGGGCGGCGAAGTCCTCGAGCCCATCTACCTCCTCCTCGTGGGCAGGGCGACGGTCGAAGTCGGTGGCAGATTTACGAGGCCGGTCCCTCTGGGCACCCTCGTCCAAAAGACGACAAAGGCTTGGATGAAAGAGTCCTTCAGGAACCTCGACGTCGACAACCAGATGATCGTCGACTGTCGGATCAGGCAGGGAAGCGCTGACCTGGTGGGCAACTACAATGCCTCCCGGATTCAGCGAAGCAATGACACGTCCTTCGGCGTCGCCTTCGCGCCCATGTCCGAGACGGAGAAGATAGTCTTCGATACCGAGCAGCTCCTCAACTCCCCCAACTTCAAAGCTAGGTATCCGGCCGTAGGCGAGGACGTGAAGGTGATGGGACTCCGTCGCGGGGACTCCATCAAGCTCACCGTGGCGGCCGCCATCGTATCGAAGGACGTGGACGGGCCTGGCGATTACATCGAGCTCAAGAAGGAGGTCGAGGGCAGGATCAAGGAGAACGCCTCCAAGATCACAAAGCGGGATGTGCAGGTCGACCTGAACACCGCGGACGACCCCGCGAAGGAGGTGTTCTATCTCACCGTGACTGGCCTCAGCGCCGAACAGGGTGACGACGGTCAGGTGGGCCGCGGTAACAGGGCTAACGGACTGATCACGCCCTTCCGCCCGATGACGATTGAAGCTACCTCAGGTAAGAACCCGACGAGTCACGTCGGGAAGATATATCAGGTGGCTGCCAGGCAGGTCGTCGATAGGATCGTCGAGGAGGTCCCTGACGTCGAGCAAGTATACTGCTATATGCTGAGCCAGATTGGGAAGCCCACCAACGAGCCCCAGTGCGTGCACGTCCGTGTCTTCGGCTCCGTCAGCGAAGACAAAGTGAAACGCGTCACAGAGCCTGTGGTGGCCGACGTCCTGAAGGGCATCCCCAGCCTCTGGGAAGGATTCATACAAGGGAAGTTCGGGCTCTATTAGCAGCCAGGCCGCCGGGACGCCGCCAAGGACAGGTCTTGATGCCCGCGGCCCACCGCCGTTTTAGTGATAGGCTCTTATATGCCGGGCCTGGAACCTTTCAGCGAGGCTGGTGTTCCGGATGCACTACAGACTCATGGACATCCTTGCCTGCCCCATCTGCAAGGCGTTCCCCCTCGGGCTTCAGGTTTTGGACGCTGCGAAAGGGGAGGAAAAGCACAGGGAAAAGGTGGGTTGCGAGCTCTACTGCGTCTACAACGGTGGCCTCATCGCCCAGCTCGGCAAGCCCGACCTCGTGAAAGACTGCGAAACCTGCTTCAGCTACGATCTGAAGGAGGCTCTGCTCACTTGCAAGAACTGTGGCCGATGGTACCCAGTGATTGACAGCATACCGCACATGCTTCCCGATGACCTCAGGAAGGAGCCTGAGGACCGAGAGTTCCTCGTCCGCTATGAATCGAAGATCCCCGAATGGGTGAAAACCCAGGGCATCCCCTTTCACCTGTGACCGAGCTTCTTCTCAATCAAGCCAAGGATCCTCTCGTTGCCCGCTACGACATATCCGATCCTCCTGCTTCCGTCCAGCGGGATAGAGCGCAGCTCCTTCGCGTCGATGTCGGACACGCCTCCTGCCTCGAGCACTAAGAAGATGGAGGGTAAGCAGTCGAAGCTCCTCAGATTGCCGTAGGGGGCGACGAAGGCGTCCAGCCTCCCCGATGCCACGCATGCCGTCTCAAGGGCCGCTGTGCTGAGCATCCTGGGGTACTTGGTGGAGGCCATCAGAGCGGCCAGCCCCGCCATCCTGTCCCGCGGGACCTTGTACATCTTGGAGTCAAAGGCCATGACCGTCTCCTTGAGGTCCCTCAGCTTGCTGGGTTTTGCGAGAGACCATCCCTCGTAGACGATATCCTTCTTCCCCCAGATGATCCTGCTCCGCACGTGGTCAATTACCCCGGCGGCAAAGATGTCGCCGAATAGGGGCCCGTCGGCCAAGGCAATGGAGGTGCTGTAGACCGAGACCCCCCGCTTGGCGTTCGTGGAGCCGTCGATAGGATCCATTAGGAGCGTCAGCTTCGCTGAAGAATGGCTTATGATGCCCCTTTCTTCAGATATGATGGTGGTGGGGGGGAGCCTGGAGGCGGCGAGCATCATCACCCTTTCCTCCACGGCCCTGTCTATCTCATATGTGATGTCGCCGAAGGAGCCTCTGCCGAGCGGCTTCCCACCCGTCCCCTTCCGGGTAGTCTCGTTGACCGTTTCGTTGGCCGCCAGCAGGGCGTCTCTGATGAACTCAAGATAGAACTGTATCGTCAAGGAAGATTGTAAGAAATATTGCCGTTTCCCCCTCTTTAAACGCTGTGTTGCCCACGCCGCTGCCTAAAGGTGAGGGAAGCGTTGGCCTGGCGCACCAGCTCGAAGGCCTCCTCGTAGTCCTCTTCCTCGACTATGGAGGACCTCCTCTCCCTTGCCGTGCCCAACGCCAGCTGCTCTAGGGCGTTCCCCACCCTGGAGCCATAGCCAGCTAGGAACCTTGGCGCCTTGAACTTGCTCAGCTTCTCGGTCATCTCGGCCGGTGGCTTCATCTCCATCAGCTCCGACCCCATGGCCGCCTGAAGAGCTCCCTTGGCCTCCTGCGCTGAAGGGAGACCGCGTTCGATGGCTTCGTCGAAGGCCTTCCTGTCTACAGCCGGCGGCATCCTGAGGGCCAGGTCGATGAGCCCCATAAAGTCAGGGTCCAGCATCGGCGTGTCGAGCTCGTTCGGTGCCCAAAGGTTGAACATGAACCTCGCCTTGACGTTAACCTCCGTCCTCTTCCCGTCGTAAGTGATCCTCGTCCTCCTCGTTGCTAGGAGATCGAGGAGGATGCGCTTCTCCTCCGGCGTGGCCTTCTCGAAGTCGTCCACGACGACGATGCCATCGTTGCCGTTCAGCGCAATCTGCTCCTGCATCTCCGACGGCGAGTTCCCTCCGCATAGGACATGCGCCGACACCGGCGTAAACTCGTCGAGGAAGCACCTGGTGAGGCTCCTGTTGAAGGCATCGCTATCCCAAAGGACGATGACGTTGAACCGGTCGCTGGAAAGCACCCTCAGGTGGACCTTGCTCAGGAGTGCCAGCCCGTCCAGGCCTCTCACCCTCTCCTCCAGCTCCGCCTGGAATTCGTCGAGCGGCCACAGCGCAGCGGCCATGGGAGCTTCGCTCAGGGCGCTGGCAGCCTTGATCCTTAGTGCGTTCTTAAGCTGGAGCGCGTTGTTGCGATACTCCATCCAAGGGGCCATTCCGAACTTCATCTGCTCGGGCTTGAGCCTGAAGATGACTTCGTAGAGGCCCTCCAGTTCCCGCAACTCGACGTTCACATATAGATCGTATATACCCAACCTCCCCGCCAAGGCATTCCTCGATGCGAGCCTGTCGTAGGTCTTGTGGCACGTTACCCTGATGGCGCTGGGGGTCACGTCCACAGCCGATACAATCTCGTCGGCCACGACGGCCCTCGCGTACAGGACCCAAGACGAGAACGGCTCTCCGAGGATGCGAAAGCGGGGGTCGTAGGGGTCCGTCCTGGCAAGGTCGGCCATGGTCCGCACTCCTTGTTCCTCTAGGAGCGTCCTCGATAGCGAGCCCAGCCCCGGCACCTTCAGGGAGGCGAGGCTTCCGCTGCCGTCGGCGCGAGCGTTGCTCATGGAGGGCCTTCCTCCGAGTCGTCAGCCCAGGGTTTAGAGACCCGGAGTCATAGGAAGTTCACTTCGGAGTCAAGCGCAGTCAGAGCTTCAGGTAGATCTTCTTCCCGTCCAGGTCGGACTCCGTCCAGCCCTCCCCGTCGAAGGCCTCATCCGAGACCTCCACCTCTCGTACCCTTACCAAGAAGAGCAGCTTCTCCTTCCTCTTCGCCACCAGCTCGGCGGTTGCCTTTTCAAGGCCCCTCACACTAGCCTTTGGCAAGACTTCGGTGGGGACGTACCCCTTCTCCTTCCGGAGCGCCTGCAGGCGACGGGCGATGTCACGCACGAGGCCCTCCGCCGTCAGCTCTTCATCTCTAGTGGTTTCGAGTGCCATAAAGCTGTCGCCCAAGCTGGCCACGGCGAATCCCTTTTCAGGCTCGACGGAGAACTCCAGCTCCTTCCTGTCGAACGTGTACTTGTGCGCCCCCACGGTCACGCTGACGTGACCCTTCTCCTTGGCTGCGGACCACAGCGACCAGGGGTCGGCTGCGTTCACCGCGGCGACGACCGCGTTGAAGTCCTGCTTGAGCCTCTTCCCCACGGCGGAAGTGTCCAGCTTCGCCTTCAACCCGATGGGGAGATCCTTAGCGGGCTTGAATTCCAACTCTTGCACGTTGGTTATGTCACGGAGGAGCCTCTCCGCCCCCGACGAGAGCCTCTTCGAGGCTGAGTAGAAGCCTCTACTGAGTGGCCATCTGCGCTTGACCCTAGCGTTCATCCGGGCCGAGTTGGACAGAGACACAAGCCCCCACATCACATCATATTCCTCTTCCAGCGGCACCTCAAGGTATTCTCCTCTAGTCGAGGGCTTTCCCGCCAGTATAACGCTTAGTCGTCCGTCGGAGAACACGGAATTAAAGAGGAACTCCGTGATAAAAGGAACGTAGGGATGCATCAGCAGGTCGAGCGTCCGGAGCGCATGGGCCAAGACGCAGTAGATCACTAGCCTCCTTTCTTTCGTCTCCGGAAGGTCGTCCCAAAGCTCGTTCCTCGTGAGGGGCACGTATTCCTGGCTTAGCACCTCAATAATGAAGGAGTCGAATGCCTTGGACGCCTCGTTGAACCTCCTCGCCGCGTACGCGGCGTTCGTTGTCGTCACTAGTCCTTCCAGCTTAGAAAGGAGCCACCGGTCCTGCGGCTGAAGCTTCCCTTCCCTGAAGTACTTGCCCAGGAGGGAGCCGTCCCACTCGAAGCCGTCGTATCCGCTATTGGTGAAGTAGTAGAGATGAAGGTGATACAAGGTGTTGAGGACCTGGAAAGGCCTTCCGTACATCTCCTTGACGTCGAAGTTGATGGAATCAACGGGAGACCCCTTCCAAAGGAGGTAGAGTCGCACTAGGTCGGCCGAATGCTCCGAGAACAGGGTCCGGGCCTCCACGGTGTTGCCCTTGCTCTTGCTCATCTTCTCTCCTTTCTCGTCCAGGACGTGCCCTTGGAACAGGAAGGCACTGTAGGGCGCCTGCGGCCTTCCGGAGAGGATGACGTTCTCGACCAACAGCGTGTACGCCCAGGCCCTGGTCTGATCGATCCCCTCTGTCAGAAAGGGGACCGGGACAAGGGACTTGTACTCCTCGTCGGACTCGCCGGCGTAGGGGGCGGCGCCGCTGTTGTGCCAGGTGTCCAGGACGAAGGGCTCCCTGTAAGCCTTCCCACCGCACTTCCTGCACCTGACGACAACCCTGTCGATCCACGGCCGGTGAAGCTCGAAGGATGGGCCGTCGGGGAGCTCCAGGGCTGCCTCGATGATGGCCTTCCGGCTGAACAGAGCCGTCTTCTCCCCGCAATCGCTGCAGGCCCACAGCGGAAGGGGGGAGCCCCATATCCTTTCCCGAGTGATGTTCCATGGCCTTCCCTCTCTGATGATATTCAGGAAGCGGTTCTTGGGCCCTTCGTAGAAGTACTCCACCTTCCCGGCCGCTTCGACGGTCTGGTCCAAGATCCTGTCTACCCAGTAGAAGTACTCCCTCCTCAACATGTAGACCAGCTTGTGGTGGGACCTCCAGCAGGTTGGATATTCATGCCTGATCTTGAAGTAGCCCGCCACCAGCCCTTTCTCCTTGAGCGCGGCCACGACCTCTTCGTCAGTGTCCCGCACGAAGGAGCCCTGGAACCTTCCGGCTTCGGTCGTGAACCTGACCTCAGCATCGATGGGGTTGAAGATGGGGAGCTTCCTCTTCGAAGCGACATCGAAGTCCTCCTCGCCGTTGGCGGGAGCCATGTGCACGATGCCCGACCCCGTGCTGGGGTCCACGAAATCCTCCGCTACCACGGTGTGCACCTTTCCCTCCTCGAACAGGCGCTGCTGGCGGGGGACTTCGGCGCCCAGTGGCGGGACGTAGCGCAGCCCCTCCAGCTGGGATCCCTTCACCGTCTTGACCTTTCTTGCCCCTTCGAGCTTCAGGCTCGCCACGAGCTCCTCGTAGCGCGCATCGCCGACGATCCAGGTTTCCTCGCCCACCTCAACATACGAGTAGTCCGCTTCGGGATGGACCCCTATGAGCTCGTCGGTGATGACGGTGAAAGGCATGGTGGTCCAGACGAGGAGGTAGAGGTCCTCGCCGGCGACCTTCGCCTTGTAGTATAGCGAAGGTTCGGTGACGGTCTCGTAGCCGTCGGCCACCTCCCTGTTGCTCAGCGAGGTCTGGCAGCTGGGGCAATAGGCTACCACCCTTTGCCCCTCTCCGAGGAGACCCCTCCGGTAGGCAGCTTCCAGCACCTTCCATTCCCTTTCGATATACTCATCCTTGAACGTCCAGTATCCGTCGTAGTCCATGAGTAGACCGATGTAGGAGTCAGCCGTCAGCCAAGACTTGACGTACTTCTCCACTATGCCCTTGCAAGCCGCCACCAGTTTCTCCTCGCCGATGGCCTTGAGGTTCTCGGTCTTGTTGCCCTTCAGGCCCAGCTCCTTTTCCGCCTGCAGCTCGACCGGGAGACCCTGCGTGTCCCAGCCCGACCGGAACAGGATGGAGGCGCCCCTCATTGTTTCATAGCGATACCAGAGGTCCTTGAATATCCTCCCTCGGACGTGGCCGATGTGAGGCTCTCCGTTCAGGGTGGGCGGGCCCTCCACATACCCTATGGCCGGGATGCCACTCCTCGCTTCGGCAATTTGCTTCCGGACGTCGACCTCCTCCCAGAACCTCCTTACAGCCTTCTCCATCTCCTTGGGCTCGAACTGCGGGCCTAGGACGAATCTCTTCGCTTTTTTGTCTTGGGAAGCCCTACTCACCGATTGACCCTCACGTTGACTCTTCCTTGTGTCTGAGACCCCCTTTAAAGCGTTGCTTTGCCGCCCGATCGCTGCGCCAAAACGAAACGCACCTTTTTATCCTCCTTGCGGCGCATGGCTTTCATATGAAGCTGGTTGTCGCCATTACGGGTGCTAGCGGCGTCGTCTATGGCGTGCGCCTCCTTGAGGAGCTGAAGAAGGTGGGGGTGGAGACCCACGCCATCGTTTCCGACGCCGCCTATCTCACGATGAAATACGAGACCAGTTACACCCGCAAGCAGATTTCGAGCCTCCCCACCCACATCTACACGGAGGAGGAGCTGGAAGCTCCCGTCGCCAGCGGCTCTTTTCAGACCGACGGCATGGTTATCGCCCCCTGCAGCATGAAGACCCTCGCGGGAATCTCGTATGGATTCGAGAACAACCTGGTGATAAGGGCTGCCTTGGTCACGCTCAAGGAAAGGAGGCCCCTCCTCCTTCTCATACGCGAGACCCCCCTCTCGTCCATTCAGATCGAGAACATGCTGCGATGCTCCCGGTCAGGGGCCGTGGTCATGCCGGCATCGCCCTCCTTCTACAACGACCCTCGCGATGTGTCGGCCATGGTGGACCAGATGGTGGGTAGGATCCTCGATTCGCTGAGGATTAGTCATTCTCTGGGCAGGCGGTGGAGCGGCTCCCCGCGAAAGGGGTGACGCTCCCTGCCCGACCGCGTAGCTTTCATATCGGACGTACACGGCAACTGGGAGGCCCTCCAGGCCGTTGCTCCCTTCATCAAGGGCATACCTACCTACTGCTGCGGTGACGTGGTGGGATACGGGGCCAACCCCAACGAAGTCGTGGAGTGGGTGCGCATGAACTGCGCCGGGTCAGTGATGGGGAACCATGATCAGGCCGTTGTTTCTGGCGATACCGAATGGTTCAATCCGACAGCGGCCGAGGCCATCTTGTGGACACGGCGGAAGGTCAGCGGGGAGCACCTTCATTACCTAGCATCGCTTCCATTGTCCATCCGATTCCAGTTTGGGGGGAGGCGCTTCCTCGTCCTCCACGGAAGCCCCGACGACCCCCTCCATGAGTACGTCTACCTGGAGACGCATAGGGACCTCTTCGATGGATACCTCGAACGAAACGATGTCGACCTGCTGGCCCTGGGTCACACCCATCATCCCTTCGCCGCGGCGACCCCCCGGGGGGTGGTTTTCAATCCCGGCAGCGTGGGCCAGCCGCGCCATGGCGTCCCCGGGGCCTTCTACGCGGTCGTTTCCTTTTCGAACGGAGACGCCCATGTGGAGCTGCTGAAGGCCGAATATGACATTGGCTCGGCGGCTTCCAAGATTTATGCCGCAGGACTTCCAAGGGTGCTGGGGGAACGCCTCTACGAAGGCCTCTGACCGTCCCCCAATACGAAGAGCCTGCCTTTCGGGAACCTTGTCCTCTCGAGGACGCCCCGGGCATCGTACACAATGGGCTCGGTGTGGGTCCAACTCTTCAGCCTGTCGTAGTCCAGCTCGCGGTACTCCCCGTGGTCGGTAGCCACTATCACGAGGTCGCAGCCCTCCAGAACAGCGGAGAGCTGCTGCGAGACGGGGAAGCCCAGAGCCTCCTCCTTCTTCACGTATGGGTCATGGACCTTGACCTTGCATTTCATCTTCTTGAGCTCCGACAGGAGCTCATATGTGGGACTGAGCCGGTCGTCGGCGACGTCGCCTCGGAACGCTAGGCCGAGCACGGCCACTTCCTTGGGCTCTCCCTTGAACAGAGACAGCGCGCTCCTGGCCACCTTGGCGGGCATGGATGAGTTGAACTTCCTGGCCTCCTCCGTCATAGCCGCCTTTGAACCACGCTTCCTGGCGGACTTGGCGACGAAGACGGGGTAGACGGGGATGCAGGCGCCTCCGACGCCCAGGCCGGGCCTGTGAAGGTGGCTGAAGGGCTGGCTATTCGAGGCCTTCTGGACCTCCCAGAAGTCGACGCCCAGCTTCTCGCAGACGAGCGCCAGTTCATTCGCCAAGGCGATGTTGACGTCTCTGTAGACTCCTTCGAAAAGCTTCTCCATCTCGGCCGCCTCCAGGCTCGACATCCCCAGCACGCCCTTCTTCGCGACGCATGAGTACAGCGCCGAAACCGCTCTCAAGCTCTTGGGCCCCTCCCCCGCCACCACCTTCGGGTAGTTATCCTCCAGGTCCTTGAGGGACCGGCCTTCGAAGATCCGCTCAGGAGAATAGGCGAAGGCGAAGTCGCCTTCGACCTTGAGGCCGCTACCTTCCTGGAGTATGGGAAGAACGAGATCCCGGCAGGTACCTGGAGGCACGCTGGTCTCTAGGATGGAGATGCTCCCCTTTTGCATCCTCGCTGCGATCTCTTCGAAGGCGGACTTCACGCTGGACAAGTCGGCGCCCTCGTCGTTCAAGCCGACGGGGACGGCGACGATGTTAACGTCGGCCACGGCCGCCGCCTGGGACGGGCTCGTGCTGACGGCCAGCCGCCTCGCTTGGAAGCCCGCCCTGAAGGACTCGTCAACGAAGGGCTCGTCGGGGAAGAGCGCCCTCCCTTGGGCTACTGTGTCCACCCGCTTCCTGTCGATGTCGACGAGGACGACCTTCGCGCCAGCCCTGAGCCAGGCAGCCGCTATCGTCGCGCCCACTCGGCCGGCGCCGTAGACGGCGACGTGAACCCTTCCGGCCTTTACCGCCTCCGGGATGCCCGCTGTGTCATCAAGGATGTTCAATTGTCACTGTGCACGACAAATGGCTCACGAAGGCCGTCTAAAAAGCATATGGAACGAAGAGGACAAGGAGCCTGTCCTCTACCCCAAGTGGAACTAGGGCGTAGAGCCCGGTCAGGGTGGGCCGTCCGAGTCAGTGAGCTACAAGAGGTACGACCAGTGTCTGATAGGCGGTACTTTCGTCGTGGTGAGAGCCAGCATCCTGCCAGTGAGGGCTATATCCTCAGAAGCCATCTCAGGATGAACCGTCCTTATCTCAAGGGGAAGGAAGGGCAACGGGTTTGAGCTCGAAAGGCGTCCCAGATGGTCATCTTCTAAGGAGGGCCGCCTTTTCGGCCAGCAGGCGGGAGACGACGTCTCCTCCGCCCACCACCGACTCCATCTCCACCCTATTGACACGAGAGGCCGCCCTTTTCCCAGGAGCGTCAGCCTTGAAAGGCTTCAGCTCGACAAGGCGCCGGATTTCGGCGAGCCCACTTCGCGCATCCTCAGCGCTTCCCCAGACCACGAGGATGGATTTGTTCCCGGGTTGAGAGCCCGCGACCCTGACCGCTTTTGATATCTGCCTGGTCCCGGCGACCCTGAGCAAGAAGTCGACCTCCACCCTGTCGGCCAGGAGCTGTGAGGAACCCTTCAACTCCACCGACTGCTTGAGCGTCAGAAGTAGATGTTCTCGCCCAGCAACGGCCGAAGAGTCCAGGGTCTGCACCAAGGCCGGTGCCGCCCCCTTCCTCAGCTCGGCGAGCTGCCGTGTCGGGTCCTCGCCAGCCAGGAACGATCTCAGCTCCACATAGGTCTTGGGGCCTATTCTCTTCACGCTGGTTTCCCTCCATGCGCGATCGGGAAGAGGATCAATTCGTCGCCGTCGTGAAGGTGGGTGGCCAGGCCCTCCTTGGCTGAAACTTCGGCGTCGTTGACGAGTATGCTGAGCTCCTTGCGCTGGGCTATCTCCCTCACTTCTCTCGGGAGTAGCCTGAGGAACTCCTCCACCGTGGCGCCGTCTGCGATGTCGACCTCGCTGGAGCCCTCCATGAAGCTGCGCGCCACGCCTAGGGCCTTGACCTTAATCAGCGGCCCTTACCCTTCCTCACGTAGCGGAGGAGGGGCTCCTCATAGACGCGCCCCATATATTTCGAGCCCGGCCGCAGGGTCACCACCTCGCTCCCTCTTACGATGTCCGAAAGCCTGCGGTTGGCCTCTTCCTTGGAGATGCCCCCGTCCAGAAGCCATTCGAGAGGGTAGGAGATCCCTACAGGGCGGGCGGGGATGAGGTGACGCGTGGACTTGGGGGGGAGAAGACGGCGCGTGAGGCCGCTCTGGATGACATCACCCTTGGCCAGCGAGGGGGGATAGAAGACGAATGCGTCCGACCCGATGAGCCGCCTGGCTTCCTTCTCGGCCACGATCTTCGGCTTGATGCCGCTGCGAGCAGCCGTCTCGTCGAAAACGCGGACCAGCTCCAGGCTTTCGCGGACGCCCTCGAAGGGGAGCAGCGACTTGAACGACACGCCCCCGACGAAAAGCGCCGCAGGCGACCGGTGGCCTTCGACTTCGGACATGGCTTCGGCGCCGCTGACGCGGGTCAGGTCCAGGAGGACCTTAAGGTCCTCCAACAGTGGGTTGCTCATCCCTTCGTAGGCGCGCAGCCACCTCCCTAGCTTGATGGCTGGGCTGGAGTAGTCCACGCGGCAGACCAGGATCTTGGAGGCTCCCATGCCCTTCAAGGCCTCCACCCTGTGCATGCCGTCCAGCGCCACCCCCGTCCCGTCGTCGACGATCACGGGGTCCAGCTGCGCGCGGGAGCGCTTCAGCGAGTTGCGCATGGCGGCCAACATGTCCGGAAGGACCTGCTCGTGGGGAAGGACCTCCTCTATCGGCTCGATGGATAATACGAGAGATATGTTACGATGGCTGATCGTCAGTGGAGCCTTCAAATGGACGAGCCACTTTCTGCCGCTGCAGCTTCGGCGGGGACCAGCGGCTGCTCCCCCGATTCTGCGTTGACAGCTTCAGGCTCCTCTCTGGACTCGAGCTTGTAGTAGTGAGTGATGTATCCGACCACCCTGTTCTTCAGCTGCTTCGTGTTGAACTTAGAAACTTCCTCCACGACCTTCTTGTTGTTCTCATAGTCATCAGAAAACTTCCCTGGGTTTCCCTCCATGAGTAACTGGGCGATGCGTCTAACTCTGTCCAAACGGCGACCGCGCTCTCGACGTTTGTGTCAAACGGCTATTATAAAAGCCCTACCGTCTTCGTCGCATTTCCTATTCTTCCTGCAAGGCAAGGCGCCCGCCGACGGCCCTGCCCAGGAACGAGGCGGCGTTTCTGTCCAACAGTCGTTCCAGCTCGCGTGGTTGAACTTTCATTATCCTTGCAGCCTCCAAGTATACGCTGGCTATCAGCAAGGGAGACGAATCACGCGACTCAAAGCAAGCCCCGTACCGCACGGGGGAGTCAGTTTCAAGGAGGAGGCTTCCCATCTCCGCAGCCGCGAGGAGCTTCTTTATCTTCTTGGAGTAGAGCAACGGCGGGCCGAAGGAAACGAAATAGCCCCTGTCCGTGCAGGACTCGAGCTCTTTCAGGCTTCCCTCAAACCAATGGAGTAACACCCGCAGGTCGAAGGTCGAAAGGTCATCCAAGGCCTCCTGCAGTCTGCCTCTCGTGTGAACGGTTACCGGCTTCTTCAGCCGGCTCGCCAGCTCCATTTGGGTCAGGAAGTCGCCCCGCGATTCCGCCAGGCTGACCCTCCGGTCGAGCCCTATCTCCCCCACCCCATCGACCTCTGCGGCGTGAGATTCGACCCATCGGCCGAAGGCGACGATATCTCGGTTCGGGTTGGTTGGATGGAGCCCGGCGAATAAGAGCGAGCCTGGCCGGTCGCCCGTCGCGCGCTCCCATGTCGACTCCAGATCGTCCATACCGGTCGAGTTGAGGAGAACCGTCAGCCCCGGCGGACGCCTCTGCCACGAGGCCGTGGGGGATGCCCAGATGTGGGCGTGCGCGTCGATTAGGGGCCTCGAAGGCCCGTGAGCCTCTGCGGGGACTCCTTCCGAAGGCATTGGGGTGACAAACCTTAAGACGGCTCCGATTATATGCTTTGGTTGGTATTCCTGGTGCTTTGTGTTGAACGAAGTCGAATTCGGTTCCGCAGCGGTATATAGGATCCTTAAGAAGGCCGGAGCGGACAGGGTGAGCGACGACGCCGTCGAGGAGTTCAAGTCCGCACTCGACGGCATCGGCATTCGAATCGGGCAGGGGGCCGTTGAGCTCGCCGGCCACGCGGGACGGAAGACCGTGAAGGCCGTCGACGTGAAGCTGGCGCTCAAGAACTTTCTCGAGTGACGTTACACACCTAGTAGGATGCCTATTCGACCCCGCCGACCTACGTGCTACCAGCAAAGCTTAAAACACGAAGCGATGGCACAGCTTCTCGGCGCTCCGGTAGTATTCATCTCCAAAAGATGGCTGAAAGTCCGGTCAAGTATCTCGGCCTCTCGGGGCAACCCGACGGCCGGAGAAAGCCGATAACCTGGGTTCGAATCCCGGCCGGAGCACCA
>Ga0187857_10002453_pt1 | contig 16599 bp, 10 predicted proteins | sample June2016WEW_8_10_FD_132984 | JGI IMG/M metagenome (GOLD analysis project Ga0187857, IMG submission 132984) | Peatland microbial communities from SPRUCE experiment site at the Marcell Experimental Forest, Minnesota, USA - June2016WEW_8_100 | ecosystem: Environmental > Terrestrial > Soil >...
AACCGAAGATGAAGAGGGATTCCTCGCACAAAAGGCGTGCGATGGAAAATCGTACCTCGCCCCGACGAAGCGTGCGGGGCGCAAAACCCGCGCTTCGCAGACTCCGCTCGGAATGAGGCGAGGGTGAACATCGGGCGAGGTGGAGTTGAAGGATTGAGAGGAACTCAGCGCTTGTTTCAGCCTTCGCTTACTTCTATGCTCTTCGTGTGTTTGGGAAGCCACGCCAACTGGAGACGGAAGCGCTGCTTTACGATGCGGCGATCAAGGCATTGATGCGGCGCGCGCATTCGGTGCACGAGATGAAGAAGGCGCTGGCGCGGCGCTGCGAAGATGAAAAGCTGGTTAAGACCGTTGTGCAGCGGCTGAAGCGGGAAAACCTGCTGGACGACGCGCGCTATGCGAAGCAGTTCACGAGGCACCGCACGGAATCGCGCAAGCAGGGGGAGTATCGCATTGCGCGGGACTTACGGGCGCGGGGCGTGCCGGACCGTCACATTGCGGTGGCGCTGAAGAACGCCAGCGAGGAGACGGACCCGGCGGCGGTGATCCGGCAGAGGATTGAGAGGAAACTGCGTGCCTTCCGGGGAGAGATTGACGAGAGGAAAATGGCTTCGCTGTACCGGTCGCTGATCGCGGCGGGCTTCCCTTCCGATCTGATCCGGCGGGAATTGCACCGCATGACCAAGGAAGATGTGCCAGAAACCGAGGGGAGCGAGGAAGTGGATTGAGGAGAGAACGCTAAGGGCTCCGAGGGCGAAGCTGATCGCTTCAGGGTCCGGAAACTGGAATCCGACTTCCAGCAACAGAGATCCGTCGAAAGCGCGCTCTTACTGGACGGGATCGTTCCGAGAGAATTTTGCGTCGTTCAACAGGGCTTCGGCCATCCCCTTCCTGTGCAGCTCCATCGCCCAATTCACCGATGTCTTGATGTAGGCGTTCATGGCCTTGGCGCAGCTGTTTTCAAAGCTGTTGCCGGACTTTTCGTCAATCTTTGGGTAATCCTTATCCATGTCTTCCCAGCCGTTGAAGTTTTCGGATAGGCATGCGCCGAATACGTGGTCCCGGTTGAAGCCGTAGTTTTCGATCTTCATTTCCTTCAGGGATTCCGTGGCGAGATGCTGAAGCGCTGGGTCGGGGTGGACATTCACGGCCAGGCGCGAGCGAGTGATCCCCTTGCCGAGAATGCGGATGGAAATGGTGACTTCCACGTCAGTATAGGGTTCGCCCTCTCCGCCAAAGTCTTGCGCGGAGAGGAGTTTCTTGGTTTTTCTTGGTTTCGGCATGTGTTATATCCTCGTCATAGCTTGGTCTTTGCACTTGTGATTGCCCGATTGATTAGGGGAAGCGCAGCGGTCATTCTATCGCAACGGGTGTAACGGAACTGCTGCCACAAAGCAAGTGTGATTGCTGGGCCGTCGGTGGCTCTGCGATAATGAAATGGTTGCTAGATTGTGGGGAATTGAACAGGGCACCGGCCTCCGTTCCTGCATCAGGCCAGGTAGAAGGCAGGGGCACGTGAGTTGGGCGAGATTGCGGTGATGCCAGAGATTGCGAGATAAGGGTGACGTGGTGGGCGAGGGAATGAAGAGGCTGACGGGCAACGAGATCCGCGAGAAATTCCTGCAATTTTTCGAGAGCAAGGGGCACCGGCGCGTGCGTTCGTCTTCGCTTGTGCCGCATGGCGATCCGACGCTGCTGTTTACGAACGCGGGGATGAACCAGTTCAAGGATGTTTTTCTGGGACTGGAGAAGCGGGAGTACGCGCGGGCGACGACGGCGCAGAAATGCGTGCGCGCCGGGGGCAAGCACAACGACCTGGAAAATGTGGGGTTCACGAAGCGGCATCACACGTTTTTCGAGATGATGGGGAATTTTTCGTTTGGGGATTATTTCAAGAAGGATACGATTGCGTATGCGTGGGAGCTGATCACTTCTCCAGAGTGGTATGGGATTCCGAAGGACAAGTTATACGTGACGGTTTTCGGGGGAGCGGATGTGTCGGCGGGTACGGCGCTGGGAGTGGATGAGGAGGCGAGGAAGCATTGGCTGGACCAGCAGGTTCCCGCAGAGCGGATTTTTGCGATTCCCGGACTGAAAGACAATTTCTGGGCGATGGGAGACACAGGGCCTTGCGGGCCGTGTAGCGAGATTCATTACGACATGGGGCCGGGGGCTTCGGACGAGGGCCACACGGATTGCAAGTTCCCCTGCGATTGCGGGCGGTATGTGGAGATCTGGAATTTGGTGTTCATGCAGTTCAACCGGGATGAGAGCGGCAGGCTGACGTCATTGCCGAAGCCGTGCGTGGATACGGGGTTGGGACTGGAGCGTGTCGCGGCAGTGCTGCAAGGTGTGATTTCGAATTACGACACGGATTTCTTTACGCCGCTCGTAAGGCGTGCTGCCGAACTCTGCGGTGTCGATTTTCAAAAAGAAGAAGCACTTGAAGAAGGCAAAGGCGGTGCTGCGTCTCTACGCGTCATTGCTGATCACGCTCGCGCCACCACATTCCTAATCGCCGACGGCGTTGTGCCATCAAACGAAGGCCGCGGTTACGTTCTCCGCAAAATCATGCGCCGCGCCATTCACCATGGCCGACTCTTGGGACAGTCAAAACCCTTCTTGTGCGAGTTGATCCTCACGGTTCGTGATTTGATGGCCGGCGCCTACCCAGAACTAGCCGAGGCAGGCGACCGGACTGCGAGTATTGTGGAAGGCGAAGAACATCAGTTTGCCCGTGTGTTGGAGACCGGACTGAAGCATTGGAACGATTTGGCCATCAGCACAGAAGCGAAGCTGTATCGGGATGCCGTCGAAGCGGTGCTGGAGCAGCGCAGGAGCGATCCCATGTTTCAAGATGTCCGAGAGCATGGCGGATACATCAGCGGCGCACCACTTGAGGCTTTTCGGGCCTTGGGGCGTGGCGATGAGCAACCACTCAGACGCTATCTAAGCGGGCCGTTCGGCTTATCGCGCCAAAACGACATTGTGTCTTGGATTATCCAGCAACTCACAAAAACAAAACGAAAGCTCCCTGCTGAGGAAATGTTTCGCCTTTACGACACGTATGGTCTGCCTCGAGATTTCATCCAGGATGCGTCGCGCGACGCAGGCTTGGACTTCGACTCGGATGGCTTCGACCGGGCCATGGAGGAGCAAAGGGAAAGAGCGCGCCGCGAAGGTTCATTCTCAGCTGGGAATCTCAGAGCAAGCATACGCGGCCAAGCATCGGTATCGGCGGACCTGCGTTCGCTCACTGCGAGCCAGGCTTACTATCTCAAGCTGGCCGAAACGTTCAGGACGGAGCCGGACTTTTATTTTGAGACGAGCACAAAGGATTGCCGGATTGAGGCGATCATCACCAAAACAGGCCCGGTGAGCGAATTGAAGCCGGGGGAGACGGGCGAAGTGGTGCTGGACCGCACGGTGATCTACGCGGAATCGGGCGGGCAGATGGCGGATACCGGCGCGTTTTACGACAGTTCGGAATCGTTGCAGTTGGGCGACGTGACAGGCGCGTACTATCCGGTGGCCGGACTGGTTGCGCACAAGGTGACCGCGAAGGAGACGCTGCGGGTAGGTGACCGCGTGGCGGTAGTGGCGGACGCGGAGCGGCGCGCGCGCATCATGCGCAATCACAGCGGGACACACCTGGTACACGCGGCGCTACGGAATATCCTGGGCACGCACGTGAAGCAAGCGGGTTCGTTGAACGCGCCGGAGCGCTTGCGCTTCGACTTTTCGCATTTTGCGCCGGTGGGACAGGAAGAGCTGCGGGACATTGAGCAGCAGGTGAACGAGGAGATCCGGGTCAACACGCAGATCGAGACGGGCGTGATGTCGCTCGAAGAAGCGCTGAATTCCGGGGCGCTGGCGTTTTTCGGGGACAAGTATCCGGAGAGCAATGTGCGCGTGGTGACGATACCCGATCCGCGGGCGCCGCGCGGTTTCTACTCGAAGGAATTGTGCGGGGGAACGCACGTACACCGCATCGGCGATATTGGCGTGCTGAAGATTGTGAGCGAGGAATCCGTGGCGGCCGGCGTGCGACGAATCGAAGCGGTAACAGGAATTGGCGCGCTGGAACATTACCAGCACCAGGCGCACACACTGCGCGAATTGGCCGGGCGACTGAACGTCGGGGAGGATTCCCTGCTGGCGTCGGTGGAGAAACTGGCCCAGACCGCGCGGAATTTGGAGAAGGAATTGGAAGCGCAGAAGCGCAAGGGGGCGCTCAACCAGTTGGATGAGCTGTTTGCCCAGGCGAAGACGATCAAAGGCGTGAAGGTGGTCTGCGGCGAAGTGGGTAATGTGGACCGAGACGGTCTGCGGCAGCTTGTGGACTCCCTAAGACAGAAGCTCGGGTCCGGCGTGGTCGTATTAGGAATGCCTGAGGATGGCAAAGTAGCGCTGATCGCGGGGGTGACCAAGGACCTGACCGATAAGGTCCATGCTGGCAAGCTGATACAGGCGCTGGCGAAACAGGTGGGGGGCTCTGGAGGGGGCCGGCCGGACCTGGCCGAGGCTGGCGGAAAAGACACATCAGCGCTAAAAAATGCCCTGCAGAACGTACCCTCGCTGCTGGAACCGCTGCTATAATCCGAGACAGCGCTAGAAGCGTGTCCCGCAAGTGACGCATTTCGCACCACTTGTTTGCGGACGAGGCTTCACAGGATGAATTCACTGCCGGCCCGAGTGCGAATCATGAGGGCCCGCAGACGAAAACGAATTGTTATACCTATGCCTTCCCCGAGGCCGATTCGCGGTTCACAACATCCAATGATTCGGAGCACCGCCCTTGTGTTTTTTGGGGTCGCGGTTGTCCTGCTGGGATCGGCGGGCCATAGCGCGGCACAGATCGCCACGGTGACCGACGCGGACGGCCGGCGATTGTTTGTGAATGCGGAACCGCCAACGCTAGTGAAGCTGGGTGCCGCGAAGCCACGAGCGGCGATTTATTTGCCGGGCGAGGTCTCGTTCACGGGCCGGGATCGTCCGGCAATGAACATCAACCGGGACGGCGTGGAAGCGCTCGTTCGGGAAGCGGCAGAACGCCATCACGTGGATCCGGCGCTGGTGCGAGCGGTGATCGAAACGGAATCGAATTGGAAGTCGGGAGCGATGTCTCGGAAGGGGGCCATGGGATTGATGCAGTTGATTCCGACGACAGCGCAGCGGTTTGGAGTGAACGACGCGTTTAACCCGAAGCAGAATGTGGATGCCGGGGTGCGCTACTTGAAGAGGTTGCTGGAACGATACAACGGCAACCTGGACCTAGCCCTGGCGGCGTACAATGCGGGAGAAGGAGCGGTGGATCGAGCCCACGGGGTTCCGTCGTACCGGGAAACGAGGAATTACGTGCAGCGGGTGCAGGATGCGTATTACCGGCCGGGCTCGGGACGTCTCGACAATATGTATGAGCGGGCGAATTCCATTCATCGCGAAGTGGACGCCAACGGGCGGATTATTTTCTCAAACGAGTGAAGCATAGCGGGCGGTACGGTTTGGGGGAAGCAATACACGGATGAGCCTGGGGCAAAAAAATTTCCACAAGCTTTTCGCCAGCGCTTCGCTGGGTTTTGCCCTGCTTGGCTGGGACGTAATTCCCTGCCCCGCCAGGGCTGCGACAACCCATAGCAGCGTAAAACGAGAAGCAGCCGGCACACAATTTACAAAGGCCGAGGAGCAACGCGCGGCGCTGAACGCCAAGGCTCCCGAGAAGCGCACGCTGGCCGAATACAAGCAGGTGGCGGCAAGTTACCGGCGAGTGTACCTGATTACGCCGCACGCCACGGAAGTGCCGGACGCGCTGTTTGCTGTGGGCGAACTGAATACGGAGATGGGCGACCACTTCGGGCGCAGCTACTACCAGGCGGCGGTGGATTCCTACGGTTTCCTGATTCGCGAATACCCCACAAGCAAATACGTGCAGGATGCGATGCTGCGCGCCGCGCAATTGCAGAAGGCTCAACTGGGCGATTCCGCCGCGGCGACGAAGAGCTTCCAGGATTTCCAGAAAAAGTTTCCGCGCTCGACGCACAAGCGAGAAGTGCAGGAAGCGCTGGCGGAGCTGGCGTTGATGCGCAACGCCGAGGCGGGCGATCTGACGGCGAAGAACGGGGCGCCGGCAAATTCGCCGGCAGCCGTATCCGTGGCGGCGCCGAAGAGCGAAGCGGCCGGGCCTCCGGCCCGGAAAGCAACAAGCGGCGGAGAGAGCGCGAAATCCGTGGAGGTGCCGCGGGTACAGCGAATTAAGACGAGCGCAACGCCGGACAGCACGGAAGTGCTGATTGAGCTGGAGGATTCCGTGCAGTATGTGTCTGGGCGGATTGCGAATCCGGACCGCATTTATTTCGATCTACACGCGGCACGGCTTAGCCCGAATGTGGCGAGGGGCAATGTGCAGGTGAGCGGGAATCTGCTGAGCAAAGTGCGCGTCGCACAAAATCAGGCGGGTGTGGTGCGCGTGGTGCTGGATGTGAATGACGTGCAGGATTACGCGGCTTCCCTGCTGAAAAAGCCAACGCGGCTGGTGATTGAACTGTATAGCACAAGCCGTGGGGCGAAGCCGGAGCCGGCGGAGACAGCTAAGGCGAACGGCAATGGAAAAACGAGTCCGAAGGATGGCGGGGACGATCCTGCTCCTGCGGTGCGGACGGCTAAGACAAGCTCCGCGGTGAACGATACGGGAGCGCACATTGGAGCAGTACTGAGGCCGACGACGACGACCACAGTAGCAGCGGAAGCTGTGCCTGCACCTGTGACTTCACCCGCAGCGGCGAGACCGGAACCCTCAGCGGACAAGTTGACGCGGACGAAGACCACCAAGGGCAGCACGAAGCCGGAATTGGTACAGCCCGCGACGTCGCCGCAACCTACACGAGAGGGGCAATCTACGCTGACGCGCACGCTGGGGTTGAAGATTGGGAGAATCGTGATTGACCCCGGACATGGCGGACATGATACGGGCACGATCGGGCCGACGGGCCTAATGGAAAAGGATTTGTGCCTGGATGTGGCGTTGCGGCTGGGGAAGATCATCCAGCAGAAATTGCCCGGTGCGGACATCCTGTACACGCGCTCGGACGACACGTTCATTCCTCTGGAAGAGCGGACGCACATCGCCAACGAGGCCAAGGCGGATTTGTTTGTCTCGATACACGCCAACTCTAGCCCGGATCATGGGGCGCGGGGAGTGGAAACGTATTACCTAAACCTGAGAGGGTCACCGGAAGCGATGGCCGTGGCGGCGCGGGAAAATGCGGTTTCTCAGGAGAGCATTCACGACCTGGAAGACGTGGTGAAGCAAATAGCACGCACCGAAAAGATCGACGAATCGAAGGAACTGGCCGAGGATATGCAGGACTCGTTGTCGCGGAGGATCCAGAAGACGGCCAGGCCAGTAAGGAACCGCGGCGTGCGCAAGGCTCCGTTTGTGGTGCTGATTGGGGCGGATATGCCGTCGGTCCTGACGGAGATATCGTTCCTGAGCAACCCCTCGGACGAACAGCTTCTGAAGAAGCCGGAGCACCGGCAGCGGGTTGCGGAAGGGCTGTATCAGGGAATGGTCACCTACCTGGAGAGCCTGAACAGCATGGCGGGAAACTCCTCCGGCAGAGCGAACCGGCCAGCAGTTATCTCCGCAGTTGAACAATCCAGGAACCAGAAGTAGCCTAGTGGCATCTAAAGGATAGGTTGTCATGCGGCGGATATTCTACGCACTGATATTGCTGGGCCTGCTCGCTTCGGTGGGAGCCACGGCGGAGCCTGGGTTGTTGCCGGACCACTTCGGCCCTTGGCAGGCGGAGAGCCCGTCCCAGATGAAGGTCGGGGCAGGGCTACACGAAGGCTGGGGCGAAGTTATGCCGGGCACACTGCAGGAAGCGGGACTTCGCCTGGTTGAAGACTGCAGCTACAAGAACGGCGACGAGCAACTAAAAGTATCCCTTCTTACTTTTAAGGACTCCAGCGGTGCCTATGAGTTCTACACAGAAGCAATCGCCCCGGGAATGAAGAGCGTAGGGTTAGGCGATGAGTCCGCGTTTGGACCACACAACGGAGTGATTCTGATCGGCAATATGGTAGTTCTTGCCGATCCTTTCTCGAATCCAAGGCCAGAAAGCCTAGCGGAATTGTTGACCATTCTTAAGGCGAAAGCGGATAGGACACCCTTTCCGCCATTGAAGAGCTACTTGCCGGTCACATGGCGGGTGTTCGGGACGGAGAGATATGCGTTGGGGCCGGTGGGACTCCGTGCGGCGATGACTTCGCTAGGGCAGGCTGCATACGCCGACCTGGCGAATCAAGTGGGCTTTCAGTTGGGCGTGGAAGCGATTCTTGCCAAGTACCAAGGGGCGCATGGCAGCGGAGTGCTGCTGCTTCTGGAGTATCCCACGCCGCAACTGGCCGAACAGCACTTGCACCATCTGGAAGAGGCACTGCCCGCCGCAGCCAAGCGGTCTGGGGTAACGGTGGAACGCAAGGCTTCCCTGCTCTCACTGGTGTTTGAGCCCACCTCGGCGATGCACGCCCAAGCCATCCGGGACGAAGTGAATTACAACACCGAAGTAACCTGGAATGAGCCCAGCCACACGGCGACAGACCCGCCGATGGTGGTGATCATGGTGAAGATTTTCCTGTTCACCGGGTTATTTCTGGGGTTCGCCACGGGCGTGGGAATTGCGTTTGGCGGCGTGCGCGTGGTTATCAAGCGGCTGTTCCCCGGCAAAGTGTTTGACCGCCCGCAAGATATCGAAGTTCTGCAACTGGGCTTAAGCGGGAAAAAGATCGACGCCAGCGACATGTATTGAGGTTCTCTCCCCCACCCAAAAAGAGCCAAACTGTGTCTAATGGTCGCTTTGTGATTTCCGATACAGACTCGGGTCGGTTGTCGTACTATAGAGGATTCTTAGACCCATGCGCACACTCGTCCTCCGACAGTTGACCACTTTAGGTAGTAGAAGGCCTTGGTCTGGGGTGAATCCTCTGATTGGGATGCTGCTGGTCTGCACGCTTTTGAGCGGATGCGGACAAAAGTCGACCGCCGGAAACGCGGCAGCCGGAGCTCCACACGCGATGCCCGTGCAGGTACTGGTTGTCGTGCCGGAAAAGATCGCAGACACGACGGAATACCTGGCGATTCTGAAATCGCGGCACTCGGCAACCATTAACCCGCAGGTGGAGGGGCATGTCACAGGCATAGACGTGAAATCGGGCGATCGCGTGAAGACAGGAGACCCGCTCCTGCAGATTGACCCGATGAAGCAGGAGGCCACCGTCAGCAGCCAGGATGCGGCGCGCGCTTCGCAGGAAGCCGCGCTGAAGCTGGCAAAGGTGAACCTAGAGCGGGCGCAGAAGCTGTTGGAAGCCGGGGTCATCAGCAAGATGGATTTTGACAACGCGCAAACGAACCATGACTCCGCGGTGGCGCAACTGAAATCCTTGGAACAGCAGGTGCAGCAGCAGAAAGTGGAACTACGCTATTACCGGGTGAGTGCGCCCATGGACGGCATCGTGGGGGATATTCCCGTCCGCGTGGGTGACCGCGTGACGGTCTCGACCCTGCTGACGACGGTGGACGAGCCGGGGGCGCTGGAGGCGTATCTGTATGTGCCGGCTTCGCGTGCGAAGGAGTTGCGGCTGGGCCTGCCGGTGAGACTCTTGGATGAGAGCGGAGCAGTGCGGGCGGAGACGCAGGTCACGTTTATTTCCCCGCAAGTTGATCCCGATACGCAGACCGTGCTGGCGAAGGCGGCGGTGGGCAACGCGAAGGGAGACTTGCGAATTGCCCAGCAGGTGCGGGCTCGACTTACTTGGGGAAATCGGGAAGGGCCGATGGTGCCGGTGTTGGCGGTGCAGCGTATTAATGGACAGTTCTTTGCGTTTTTGGCAGTAAAGGAAGCAACTGGGACATTGGCGCGCCAGCGGTTGCTGAAGCTGGGGGAGATCACCGGGAATAACTATCCGGTGCTGGAAGGCCTGAAGCCGGGGGATCACCTGATCGTGTCCGGTACGCAATTCCTGCAGGACGGAGCGCCGGTCGCGGAGCAAATGCAGGGGACTGGCAAATAGGCAGGCTGAGAGGTCTCGACCGCGAAAATGGCCGCCATCTCCCCGGAAATTCGCACAAAACAGCTTGTCTGAAAAGAAAGGCGGAACAGACCGTTGTTTGTTGACTTCTTCATACGACGTCCCGTATTCGCCACCGTCTGTGCCCTGCTTATTATTCTCGGCGGCGCCATTTCGATTCCCAGTCTCCCAATTGCGCAGTTTCCGAATCTGGCCCCACCCGAAGTGAATGTCGGCTGCAACTATATCGGCGCAAACGCGCAAACCGTGGAATCTGCCGTGACTATTCCCCTGGAACAAGCCATTAACGGCTCCCCGGGAATGAAGTACATCACTTCGTCGAGCGGCAACGATGGCACCAGCCAGATCACCGTCGTTTTCGATGTCTCACGCGATGTGGACCTGGCTGCCGTGGACGTCCAGAACCGCGTCAACCAGGCGCTGGGCCGTCTCCCCAACGCCGTGAAGAACACCGGCGTCATCATTGCGAAACGGTCTTCCGGGTTTGTTTTCGGCGCAGGAGTTTATTCGGAAACCGGCCAGTACGACGACCTGTTCATGAGCAATTACCTGGACGTGTACGTGCGCGATGCCCTCAAGCGCGTGAAGGGCGTCGGCGACGTTTTCATTTTTGGCGAACGGAAATACGCAATGCGCTTGTGGCTGGACCCGGCGCGCATGGCCCAGCGCGGCCTGACTGCCACGGATGTCGTTAATGCGCTCCAAGAACAAAACGTCCAGGTGGCGGCAGGTCAGGTCGGGCAACCTCCGGTGCAAAGTGGCCAAGCTTATCAGATTAGCGTGCGCGCCATCGGCCGCCTTACGGAACCAACTGAGTTTGAGAACATTATTCTTAAGACAGGGACGGACGGCACGTTGGTGCGGGTGAAGGATGTCGGCCGTGCGGAGCTGGGCGCCGAGGACTACGGCTCGATACTGCGCTTCAACGGACACGACGCCACAGGCATCGCTGTCACGCAATTGCCGGGTGCGAACGCGCTGGACGTGGACCGCGCTGCCAAGGACGAACTCGAGAGGCTATCAAAGAACTTTCCACCGGGTTTGAAATACGCAATCGCCTTCGATACTACGACCGTCATTGGCGAATCCATCCGCGATGTGCTCATCACCCTGCTGGTGGCCATCGCACTCGTTTTGTTCGTGATGTTTCTCTTTTTGCAAGAGTGGCGCAGCACGATCATCCCCGCAGCGACGATCCCCGTTTCGCTGATCGGCACCTTCATTTTCGTCAAGATCCTCGGCTTTTCTATCAATACGTTGACGCTCTTCGGCATCACCTTGGCCACCGGCTTGGTGGTGGATGACGCCATCGTAGTGATCGAAAACGTAGAGCGGCACATTCTGGAAGGCATCACCGAGCCTCATAATGCTGCCAGCGTAGCCATGAAAGAAGTGGCGGGCGCTGTGATCGCAACGTCGCTGGTGTTGGTGTCCGTATTCGTCCCAGTCGCGTTGTTCCCGGGAACAACGGGCATTCTCTTCCGGCAGTTCGCATTGACCATCGCATTTTCAGTTTCCATCTCGGCGTTCAACGCCCTGACCCTGACCCCGGCTCTTTCCGCGATCTTTCTCGGCCATCATCGTGCCCGGGCGCAGAGCATCTTTTTCGTTTTATTTAACAAGTTCTACAATGCCGGCGCCCGGCTCTATATAACGACGCTTCGTGGCGTGCTGCGCCTGCGCTACGCGCTTCTTCTGGCCTTTGCGGCAACCGTGGGACTGGCTTTCTGGTTGTATCGCACCCTTCCCCAGGCTTTTATTCCTGAAGATGATCAAGGCTATCTCATGCTTGCGGTTCAGACGCCCCAAGGCGCGTCACTTCAATACACGCGCGATATCGCCGGCAAAGCGGAGGAGTTCCTCTCCCATGTGCCTGAGACTAACGGGGCCTTTACCGGCGTCGGGTTTAGTTTTTCTGGCAATGCTCCCAACAAAGCTATGATGTTTGTGAATTTGAAGCCCTTTCGCGAGCGCAAGGGGAAGGAACACACCTCGTTTGCAATCTTGAACAAGATCCGCGGTCCGCTGCTGGGCATTCCGGGCGGAATCGTCGTGCCTTTCAACCCGCCTGCCGTGCAGGGTTTGGGCACCTTTGGAGGATTCGAGTATCAACTGGAGGACCTCGGACGCAATTCCTTGCAGACCCTTGCCGATACTGCCAATCAATTAGTGGGCCAAGGCAATCAAAGCGGAAGGGTCACCGGCCTGTTCACCAGTTTCACCGCTAATGACCCGCAATACATGGTGAGGATTGACCGCGAAAAGGCCAAGAGTCTGCAAGTGCCGCTTAACCAGATTACCGATGCGCTTCAGGTGTTCATGGGTTCAGTGTACGTGAACGATTTCGACTTCAACAACCGATCATACCGCGTGTATGTCCAGGCGGATCAGCAGTACCGTTCGCGCGCGAAAGATATTCGCACGTACTATCTCAAATCCAACAATGGGAAAATGGTTCCGCTGGATAACTTGGTGCAAATCGAGCAGACGGCCAACCCACAAGTAATTTCACACTTCAACCTGTTCCGTTCGGCTGAAATAGACGGTTCGGCGGCGTCTGGCCTTAGCTCCGGCGCGGGAATCAGCGCCATGGAAGACCTTTCCAGGAAGGTTCTTCCACAGGGAATGAGGTTTGAGTGGAGCGGGTTGTCGCTCGAAGAGATCGAATCAAGCGGAAAAGCGGTGATTTTGTTCGGACTGGGGCTGGTCTTCGTATACCTGACGCTGGCGGCCCAATATGAGAGCTACGTATTGCCGTTCATTGTGATGCTCTGCGTGCCCGGTGCGCTTCTGGGAGCGCTCGGGGCTCTTTGGACGCGCGGCCTGGCAAACGACGTGTATGCCCAGATCGGACTGGTGATGTTGATTGGATTGGCGAGCAAGAACGCCATTCTGATCGTGGAATTTGCGGAACAGTTGCAGGAGAAAGGCCTCTCGACAATGGACGCGGCGGTAGAAGCGGCGCGCATCAGGCTGCGGCCCATCTTGATGACTTCCATGGCGTTTATTCTTGGTGTCTCGCCTCTGGTCCTTGCAGAAGGAGCCGGGGCTGCCGGCCGCGTCTCAGTGGGCACCACGGTACTCGGAGGAATGATCGCAGCCACGACACTGAACTTGCTGTTCATTCCAATGATATATGTGATCGTGCGAAAGATCGTCCCGCACAAGAAGCTGATAGAGGTAACGGCCTGAACGGCGAGTGAGCGCCGGTTCAGCGGAGTGATTTGCGGCGAGCCGCTACCTGAAAGCGTTATGGATGCCGCGGGTGGGGACGAGAGCGCTGCAACTGCTGCAGAAGCGGCTGGTTTTTAGATCAATCCATTCCACACCGTGAGAAGGAGCCATGGCGCACTCGTAGTCTTCGCAGTGCGACAGGTTGAGGGTGTGGCCGAGTTCGTGGACGGCTTCCTTGAGCAACCGCTCGTGCTGCAGTCTGGGATCCGCAGGCAAACCGTAAAACTCCTGACTCAGACGATGAGAGGAAACCACGGCGCAGGTGCCGGGTAATTGGGCCTCCCCAAAAACGAAAGTGAGGATGGGGATGTAGAGGTCCAACGGAGTAACGCCGAGGAGGCGCCACTTCGCGGGAGTGTTGCGCTTCAGCATCGCAGCCAGGATCTCGGTCGAAGAGTACTGTTGCCGGGAGAGATTGAAGGCAAAAGCGGGTTCCGGCTCCGGCGGTAGGATTTCGCAGGGAACAGCGAATTCGCGCTCGAGTCCCGCGCGGAGTTCGGAGAGCGTCTCCGCGGCGGCCGGGCCGAACGGGAGTAGCTGAATGAGGTTCACAGGGCGTCCGCAGTGACCCGCTTCCAACCATACTTCTTGAGCTTGTTGTGCAAGGTGACGCGATCGATATCGAGGACTTCTGCAGCAAGGGTTTGATTGCCCTTGCAGTCTTCGAGAACGGCGAGGATGTGGGCGCGCTCGATGTCTTCGAGAGTACGGGGTTGATGTTCGGCGAGGGGCAGGCGCAAAGCGAAGTCTTCTTCGCGGATTTCAGGCTCCTGCGCGACAACCATGGCGCGCTCGACAGCATTTTCAAGCTCGCGGACATTGCCGGGCCACTGGTAACGGTCCAGGAGGGCCATGGCGGCCGGGGAGACACGATTGATGCGCTTGTTCATGGACGCGGAGAACTTGCGAACAAAGTGTTCCACCAGAATCGGAACATCGCCCTTGCGATCGCGCAGCGCCGGCAGTTGGATCTGAAAAACATTCAGACGGTAAAAAAGATCGGGGCGGAAGCGGCCTTCCTCGATGAGCTGCTCGAGTTTCTTGTTGGTGGCGGCGATGCAGCGGAAGTCAACTTGGATAGGATGCGTGCTGCCGACGCGGGTGATTTCGCGCTCCTGGAGAACACGCAATAGATCGGTCTGGGTCTTTAGGCTGATGTCACCGATCTCGTCGAGAAAGACGGAGCCGCCTTCAGCAACTTCAAAGCTGCCCTTCTTGCGGTATTGCGCGCCCGTAAACGCGCCTTTTTCATGGCCGAAAAGCTCGCTTTCGAGGAGCGTTTCCGCAAGAGCGCCGCAATGGATCACCACGAGGGGATTGTAGTGGCGGGGGCTGGCCGCATGGATCGCGCGGGCGCAGAGTTCCTTGCCAGTGCCGCTTTCGCCGGTGATCAGAACGGTGGCGTCGGTGGGGCCAACTGTCTGTATGGCTTCAAAGACGCGGACCATCGCGGCGCTCTGTCCGACAATTTCCTGCGGACGAACCACGGAAGCAACGGTTTCGCGCAGGCGGACGTTCTCCTGTTCGGCACGCTTGTGGGAAAGGGCGTTGTGGACACTGTGAGCGATGTCGTCCGGGTCAAAGGGCTTGGAAACATAATCGTAGGCGCCATTCTTGAGGGCTGCGATGGCGGTCTCCACGCTGGCGTAGCCGGTCATGATGATCACGAGCATTTCGGGGTCGATCTCGCGCATGCGGCGCTGTAGCTCGACGCCATCAATGCCGGGCATCTTGATATCGACGAGCGCCAGGTCAAAGCGCTTCGCGGCCATTTTGGTGAGCGCGTCCTGGGCACTTTCGGCCACGGTGACGTCGTAGCCTTCCTCGCGGAACCACTTGTCGAGAGAGTCGCGGACAATCAGTTCGTCATCGACAACGAGCAAATTCGCCTTCTTGGCCATGATACCTGCTCCTCACCCCGCGACAATCGCGGAGCCATTGTTTAACACCACATTGGAATGCACAGGCAGGGTGATCGTGAAGGATGTGCCGCGGCCTGGCTCTGATGCCACTTCGATTTTGCCGGCGTGGCGATCCACGATATTGCGGCTGATGGCCAGACCGAGGCCAAGACCGCGCCCGTGTTCTTTGGTCGTAAAAAAGGGTTCAAACATATTTGCGAGGACGTCGGGAGGCATCCCGACGCCGTCGTCCCGGACTTCAATCTGGATGTTACCTATGCCCGACAGCCGGTGAGAGTTCAGCGTAAGGTTTCCGCCATTCGGAAGTGCGTCAATGGCATTTATAACGAGAGCCAGGATGACCTGTTCGATTTGGCCGGGATCGCAGCGGACGTTTGGAAGATCAGGAGCGAGATTGAGGTGGAGTTCGATGTTCTTCAATTCCAACTGGTGCTGAACGAGGCGGATGCAGCGATCAATGACGGCATTCAGGTCGGCTGGCTCGCTGCTCAAGGAGGTCGGGCGCGCAAAGGTCATGAGATTCTTGACGATTTCGCCGCAACGGCGGCTTTCGCTCTCGACGAGGTCGAGCATTTCGATATTTTCTTTCTGGTTTTCTTTCTGTGCGGGAGTTTCCCGAGCAAGACGCTTCTTGAGCAACTTGGCGTACGTGAGAATGCCGGCAAGCGGATTATTGATTTCGTGAGCGACGACGGCGGCGAGCTTGCCAATCGAAGCCATGCGCTCCACACGTAACATTTCGTCCTGAGCGCCCTTAAGCTGTCGCGTTTTTTCTTCAACGCGGGCTTCCAGAGTTCGCGCCCAGGCGTTTATCTCCCGGTGGGCCTCCTGAAGCTGCGAGCTCATGGTGTTGAAGGAGGTGGCCAGGTCCTCCAGTTCGCCATGCGACGGGATCTTGATCTGATAGCCTAGGTCGCCCGAACCGATGCGCTTGGTGCCTTCCGTGAGGGCCGTGAGTGGCCCCTGAAGCATGCGACGTACAAAGCCGACACTGATGATGGCGACGCCGAAGACCGCCAGAATAGTGTAGAGCAGGACCTGGCGCGTGCTCTCAGCGACGTTTCGTTCGCTGCTGGCCAGAGAAATGTTGGTGTCGAGGACTCCGAGGACCTTTACTTTGGCAGGATGGGCATGGCATTCGGCGCTGCTGCAGGCGGGGGCATTTTCGATGGGGTCGATGACGCCAAGGGCGCGTTCGCCATTGGGTAACCGGTAGGTGCGAAAGTTCTGCTTGATGTCAGGGATGCGCAGCGCGCTGCCAGGCACGGTGCCATCGTGGGCCTTCATGTTCTGGTCCACGTACTTGTACATTTCGGAAGTATCGGAGGAAAAGCTGATGCGGCCCTGATCGTTG
>Ga0187857_10002456_pt1 | contig 16593 bp, 10 predicted proteins | sample June2016WEW_8_10_FD_132984 | JGI IMG/M metagenome (GOLD analysis project Ga0187857, IMG submission 132984) | Peatland microbial communities from SPRUCE experiment site at the Marcell Experimental Forest, Minnesota, USA - June2016WEW_8_100 | ecosystem: Environmental > Terrestrial > Soil >...
ATGAGGCTGACCTTTTGGTTGCGATACCACGCGGATTCTGGGCAGTCGCTGTGGTTGACTGGGAATCATGAGTTGTTCGGCAATAGCCGAGCCGGGCAGGGGATTGCCCTGGAACGCTTGAACGGGGCGTTCTGGCAGGCGACCATGGCCATCGCCCCGGGGGCCCTTGGTGATGCCAGCGTGGCTTACAGCTATTTGCTGCGCGGGGCTGACGGCATCCTGGTCCAGGACTGGGGCTGCGATCGGCGGCTCGACTTTGCCTCATTCAAGGCCCAGGAAGTGTTGATTGTCGATTCCTGGAATGCGCCGGGGCAGACCGAGAATGTCTTTTACACGGAGCCGTTCAAGCACGTTCTTTTGAAGCCCGAGCCGGTCGAGGGCCGGGCGCCGGTGCCATCGAAGGCAACCCACGTTTTCAAGGTCAAGGCGCCGCTGCTGAGCCGGGGCCAGACGCTCTGCCTGCTGGGCAACGTTCCGGCCCTGGGCCAGTGGGCCACAGTTGAACCTGTGCTGTTGGGCCGCCGCACGGGAGAGGATTATTTCAGCGTGACACTGGACCTCAGCCAGGAGCGGCTGCCGCTCGAGTACAAGTACGGGGCGTACGATCTTGCAAACCAGGCCTTCGTCCGCTTCGAGGAGGGCAGGAACCGGACGCTGCCGGATACCTGGGCGCGCGACAAGCTGACGATCCTCAACGACGGCTTTGCCGCTTTGCCCGGCACGTCCTGGAAAGGGGCGGGTGTGGCCGTGCCGGTGTTCAGTCTCCGCAGCGAATCGAGTTTCGGAGTGGGGGAGTTTTCGGACCTAAAGCTCCTGGCTGACTGGTGCCGGCAGACGGGGCTCAAGATGATTCAAATCCTGCCCGTCAACGATACGACCGCCACTCATAGCTGGAGGGACTCTTACCCGTATTCGGCGATTTCCGCTTTCGCGCTGCATCCGCTCTATTTGAATTTGAGCCGAGTGGCGACCACAGAGGCGAACCGGGGGCGGCTGGGAGGGCTGGAACAGCTCAGAGAGAACCTTAATGGCCTGGAAACGGTGGACTATGAGGCGGTGCTGAGGGCCAAACTCGGCTTTCTCAAAGAGGTTTTTCCTTCCGAGAAGGAGAAGGTCTTCGGGAGCAAGGAGTATCGTTTGTTTCTCGAGCGCAACGGGGACTGGCTGGGGCCCTACGCGGCGTTTTGCCACCTGCGCGACCAGTTTGGCACGGCGGACTTCACTCGCTGGCCGCGTTGCCGCAGTTACAACGCGCCAGAGATAGCGGGTTTGGCGCCGGCCAACTCGGAGGCGGCCGAGGAGATGGACTTTCACCATTTCCTCCAATACCACCTGCAGGCGCAGTTGCTGGAGGCCGCTCAATACGCCCACAGCCAGGGGGTCATTCTCAAGGGGGACATTCCGATCGGTGTTTATCGTTACGGCGCCGATGCCTGGCAGCAGCCCGAGCTTTTTCACATGGACATGCAGGCGGGCGCGCCGCCGGATGCTTTCGCAACCAAAGGACAGAACTGGGGGTTTCCCACCTATAATTGGCCGCGGATGAAGGAGACGGGGTTTGAATGGTGGAAGCGCCGGTTCGAGCGGATGGGACATTATTTCGACGCCTTTCGCATCGATCATATCCTGGGTTTTTTCAGGATCTGGAGCATCCCGCTGGATGCGGCAGAGGGCATCCTGGGACATTTTGTTCCCTGCCTGGCCATCCAACCCAGTGAGTTCGCCAGCCGGGGCATCCGGTTTGACCGCGACCGGTTTTTGCGGCCTTACATCACGGATGCGGTGCTGCGGGAACTCTTTGGCGTCCAGGGCGAGGCGGCAAAAGAGCGGTTTCTCCAGGCAAGGGGATCGGGCAGTTATGAATTGAAGCCGGAGTTCGCGACGCAGCGCGGAGTCGAGGATTATTTTGCCGGTTTGGAAGCGACCGAGCAGAACGCCCGGCTGAAGCGGGGATTGTTTGACTTGATCGGCAATGTCATTCTGCTCGAGGCGGAGGGTGCGGGCCCAGGTCGGTTTCATTTCCGTTTCGGGATGGAGACGACCTCTTCATTCAGGGACCTCGATGAGCCGACCCGGACACGGCTCAAGGGCCTTTATATCGATTACTTCTATCACCGGCAGGAGGCTTGCTGGAAGGAGGAAGGCACGGACAAACTGGCGGTCCTCAAAAGGGTGACCAACATGCTGGTCTGTGGTGAGGACCTGGGCATGGTGCCGGCGTGCGTGCCCGAGGCGATGAAGCAACTGGGCTGGCTGAGCCTGGAGGTCCAACGGATGCCAAAGCGGCCCCGGCAGGAGTTTTCGCGTCCCGGCGAGGCCCCCTATCTGAGCGTGGTAACTCCCTCGACGCATGATACGAGCACGCTGCGCGGCTGGTGGAAAGAGGACCGGGGTGTTACCCAGAGGTTCTTCAACCAGGAACTTCGGCAGCCGGGCCAGGCGCCCGAGTGTTGCGAGACGTGGATTGCCAAGGCCATCCTCGCCCAGCACCTGGCCTCCCCCGCGATATGGGCCGTCTTCCAGTTACAAGACCTGCTTGGACTCGATGAGCGCCTGCGACGACAGAATCCGGAAGAGGAACGGATCAACGTCCCGGCGAACCCCGACAATTATTGGCGATACCGGATGCATGTGACCCTTGAAGGGCTGATGGCCGCCGAGGCCTTCAATGTGGAATTGAGAGGTTGCATCGGGCGGAACGGGCGTTAAGGAGCCGTCACGAAATAACGTTTAAACATTAAGTGCTAACCCGGCGTTGCCTGCAGCCGGTTTGTTCGCTATTGGTGTATTCAATCAGTAAACGGTCTTTCAATGTAGGGCTTCGAGACCCTCGTAGATTTGTCGTCCCCGCTCTGGATGGCCCGGTTCTGGCCCGCTGCATCTCGTTTGAACTCGAACTCCACGTCAACCTTGAAGTACCCGCAAGCTGGGTGGGCGAAACGGACGGGCGAAACACCTTGAAGGCCCCCGTCCTTGCGCAGCTTGCCCTCGATCTCGCCTCGAGTCATGCCGACCCTGATGGACTCAAAATCCTTCAGGCACTTTTCAACCCAACTCGCACGATCCGTGTCCGCTTGGGCTCTGGGTGCCTGAGCTTGCGCGCGGAGCAGCCCAACACAGGCCCAGCCGACACAGGCAGCAAAGATACTGAGTTTCAGGATGGTTTTCATAGCCGGCAGAGTCAGGCTCGGCAGTCTGTGTTTCATATTGTGTGCTTTCAATCAGGTTGATTACCAGTGTTCTTGATGAGTTGGAGCCATCGGTTTGGTCAAGGGACCAGCGCCAGGCGGTAGAAGCGGAGCGTATAGTGTGCCGCGTCAGCGTCGGTGAATTCCACTTTGCCCCCGTCATTCCTGGCTGGACCCAGGAGCGTCCAGGTCACCAGGTTGGTGGAGGCCTCGACCCCATATTTACCATCGGTTCTGCCGGCGAACGCCAGCCGGAAGGCGCCGCCCGGCAAAGGCTCGAGCGAAGTGAGATTGAAGGGCGCAATCGCAACGGCATTATCGTCTGGCGGCGCTGAGGCGATGGTGGCTTGCTCCGGCAATAAAGGAGAGAGATTCAATGGTGAGAGGAGGCAGACGCTTTGTTGTTTGCCGTCTGCCGCCCACGCCAGGATTTGCCCCCGGTCGTTGATGGCATCGGCGCTCACCAGATGCCAGCCGGATTTCATGCCGACGAGCTCGTTGAGGTCCAACATTCGATCGCCACTCCAGAGGCAAGCAAAGAAACGGTTTTGTGGCGTCCGGGCGTAACCGACCACCTGCCCGGCGTTGTTGATGGCGCAAGCATGACTGCTTGTGCTGTTGCCGGCATTCAGCCGGCGCATTGCGCCGTTCTCCCAGATGAACGCTTGCGCCTGCTCCGGCGTGCCGTTGGTGGGAATTGACCAGCCGACAACGGTTCCGCGGTCGTTGAGTGCGGTCGCGGTGGATTGTGTTCCATTCAGCGACCCGAGATCGATCACCTGCCCGTCCTGCCACAGCATGGAGCGCATGTGCAGGTCGCGCTGGGTGGCGCGCCCGAGGATCTGTCCACGGTTGTTGATCGCTTCGGCGTAGAAGATGCTCGTGTTGCCCAGCAGGCCGAAATAGGCGGTTTGGCCCTGGTTGAGGACAGAGGATCGGTGGTCGTGATTCCCGACCGTAAGGTGACCGGCTACTTGAGAACGACCGTTTATCGTAATACGCGGAGTATAGTAGGTATCTCCTTCAAGTCCGAGTTTTGCATATCCGTCGATTACGCCAAGGTCGGATAACTGGCCGTTATGGCGGAGAAAGGCCTGCCGTTGACCGTTGGTGAGGATGGTTCCAACGATGTCTCCGGCATCGTTGATGCCGGAAGCCAGGCTCTTGGACCCGCCGAAAGTTCCCAAATCGGTCAGGAGGCCGTTGTCCCAGATGAAGGCGTGGGTTTCATTGTTTATGGAATCCACGGAGCCCACCGCCTGTCCGTGATTGTTAAGGGCCATGACGTGGATGGAATTGAATCCGGCAATTGGCTCCAGGTCGAGCAGCCCATAATCTCCGTTTGTCGCTGTGTCGAGCGCCAGGTCTGAATTTGTGGCCGGCGGTTGGACGTTGCTTGCAGGGGAAACGAGCAGGGGAGGGGATTTGTCTTGCACCGCAAGTCCAATGGCCATGGTGACCGCCAGGGCGGAAACGCCAACGGCGATGGCGGGTTTGATTTTTGCCCACGTCATGGCTTTAATGGTTCCCGTCGCGAGAGCTGCGATCGAGCCTCCGGCCACCGTGCCTATGGCCATCGCCGCCGCCAGCCCCCCCGGCGCTGCCTGCACGCAGTTGGCCGACATGGCGCCGGCAATCGCCGCGGCGGAAAGCGCCACGCCTCTTTTGCTGAAGAAGTCCCGCAGCTTTTCCAGCGCGCGGCTCATGCGCCGGTGTGCTGCCGCTTCCGTCAGTTTGAGCGCGGCGGCGACTTCCCGGGCGGTTTTGTTCTCGAAAAACCGCAGCACCACGGCGTTGCGGTCGGTTTCACCCAGCAGGCCCATCGCTTCGTCCAGCAATGGCGCCATGCGCTCCCACGCCGCCGCGTCCGGTTCGTTCGAGGTGGATGGCGTATTGGATTGCATATAGGCTTCCCGCTCGCGGTGCAGACGCCGGGCCTCGCCCCGCACAAAGTTGGCCGCCGTGAGGCGTGCCGTCTGATACAGCCAGCCGGCTAACACCGTGCCGGGCCGCAGACGGCCCGCCTTGCGCGCCAGAACGATGAACACCGCCTGCGTGATCTCTTCGGCGTGGTGCGGGTTGCCGGTGAAACGCAGGGCGGCGGAATAAACGAGGTTTACATGCCGCGCGACGAGCGCAGTGAACGACTCCTCGGACTCGCTCCAGGCGTATTCGGCAAGCAATTGCTGGTCGTTCGCTTCGGTCATCTACTTGTATTATGTCCACCGGCCGCAGAACTGGACACACTTTTTAGAGCCGGTCCCAAAAGCCCGGCGAACGGAAGACTGCCGCGCTTGACATTGCCGGGGTTCTCGGGCTGGCTGGCAGCATGAATTTTCTGGTCACTGGCGGGGCGGGTTTCATCGGGTCGCATGTCTGCGAGCACTTGCTTCGGAGGGGAGACGCCGTCTGGGCGTTTGACGATCTGAACCCGTTTTACGATCCGCAATTCAAGCAGCGCAACCTGCGGGACATCCAGTCGCTGGCCAAACCTTTCGAGTTCGTGTACGGCGATTTGACGGATCGCGCGGCGCTCGATGAGTTGTTCGGGGGCGTGAGGTTTGACCAGGTCATCCACCTGGCGGCGCGGGCAGGCGTGCGGCCCAGCTTGCAGGAGCCGGCCCTTTATCAACGGGTCAATGTCGAGGGCACGACCAACCTGTTGGAGGCGGCCCGGTCGCATGGGGTCAGGAAGGTCATTCTTGCCTCCTCTTCGTCGGTTTATGGGGTCAATTCCAAGGTGCCCTTTGCGGAGAGCGACCCGATTTTCAGCGCGATTTCCCCTTATGCCGCCAGCAAGCTTGCCTGCGAGGCCCTGGGCCACGTCTATCATCATGTCTATGGCTTGGACGTGGTGATGCTGCGGTTTTTCACGGTGTACGGCGCGCGCCAGCGGCCAGACCTGGCGATTCACAAGTTTGCCCGGCTCATGCGGGCCGGCCGGCCAATCCCGGTTTTCGGCGACGGCTCGGCGGCCCGGGATTACACGTATATCACCGACATTCTCCAAGGCATCGAGGCCTGCACCCGCAATGAATTCGGCTACGAAATCTTCAACCTCGGCGAATCGCAGATAGTGCCGCTCAACCGTGTGATCGAGTTGCTGGAAAACGCCCTCGGACGCAAGGCAATCATCGAGCGCCAACCGCCGCAGCCGGGCGATGTTCCACTCACCTGCGCGGACATTTCCAAAGCCCGGGCCCGGCTCGGCTACAACCCCCGGGTCAAGATCGAGCAAGGCATCCCGCTCTTCGTCCAGTGGCTCACCGCTTACCAGCAGGCTCAGACATCCTGAGCCCGTGGAAAATGGGTGAGCCGCCCGGTGAGGGCACCGGGCCTGCAAGCCTGGTGCATCCATCGGGCCTCCGGTGGGTTCGGTGCTGCCCTCACCGGGCGCTGGAGTTTGGACATTCTTGCTTCGAGCCCATTCTCGCAGGAGCACGCGCTGAAAGTGCGTCGGCATATCAGCCCAGGGTAACACCCTGGGAAAGCCGTCCCCTCACTACACTCCGGCGCCCTGAAAGGGCGCAGGCCACGGAAGCCACCCCCGCCCTTGCAGGGCGGGCTGTGCCATTGGAGGCCGGTTTCCCAGGGCGTTGCCCTGGGCTGATGTGCCTGCACGCCGTTGGCGTGCAGAACCTCCAAACTGCAGGGCCCGGTGCCCTCACCGGGGGAGCCAGGCTCACCTGGTTTCCACGTAGAGCGGAAACTCCCTCGGGGCGTCAGGATGGCTGAGGCTACTGAGGTGACATAACGCGGTAAAACCGCTGGGCGACGCCAGGAGAATCAGTCACCGATTGAAGCGAGCCGTCGCCGACGAAGGAATAGAGGGTAGTCCAGGAAGGGTTGGCGAGGTCGTCTGCGTATTGGATTGTATAGTGCTGGCCGGGGGCGGTTTGGAAGGAGAAGCTAAAATTGCCGTTGCTGCTTTGGAGATTGACCAGCGCGGGCATGGCGGGGGTTGGGACACAGCAGGAATAGTAGCCGTCGGTAATCGAGACACTGTCAATGTACCAGCCGGTGCCGCCGTAATAGTTGCCGGTGTCGGTGCCGAACTGCCATTGGAAGCTTACGCTCTGGCCGGCTGCGGCGGGCGGGAGGGTGACAGTGGTGGTGATGAAACCGGTGGTCTGGCCGGTCCAGGCGGCCTGGCCGGCGAGCGGGTTGTCAACGTCCGTAACGTCAATGGCTCCCGTATAACCGCCGGCGACGAAGGCGCCCCCGGCAGCCAGGATGTCGGCGAAGGAGCCGTTGCCGATCTGGATTTCGAGATTGCCGCCATCGTAGCCGAGGGTGGGATCGTAGGGGCTGGTCTCGAAATTGTATTGGTTTCTAAAGGAGAGCTGGGCGGAGGCTGAGATGATGGAGATGGGGGGGGAAACCAGCTTGGCCAAGCCGGGAAAGGGCGGTTCAGCCGCAAAGGCGGAGTTGGGGGGAGTGTCGTAGGAGGCGGTCGTGCTGACCCAGTTAGAGGCGCCGCCGGTGTGGATGGTGGTCCAACCCGAAGGCAGGGCGGGCACAGTGAGATCGTCGAAATCCTGGGTGAAGGTGGTCAATGGGGCGAAACTGCCGAGCGGCAGGGAGAAACTGGCGGTGCCGAGGTTGGAGGAACCGTCCTGGAGTTGAAGGACGGCCATGATGGCCGAGCCGCAGTTCCCAACGGGGATGAAGCTGAAGGGGCGGCTGACAGCGGGGCCGCCTGCGGAGAGCGCGCCGTAGCTTTGAGGGGCGCCGGGCGAAATCACTCCGTTGGTGGCCAGGAGCGTGGCAATCAGGTTCGTCGTGCCAGCCAGCCCGCTATTGAGCAACGCAAAGCCGACGGTCACCAGTTCGCCGGGATTAAGGGCGCCGTTGGTGGGCTGGCAAGTCTCGGCCTGGAGGGCCGAGCCGGCCCCGGTGATAACGGGCAAGAAGGCCGGTGATACCAGGGCGTTGATGAGGTTGCTCCCGGTGGGAGTGCCCCAGCCGGTGCAAAGGTCGTAGCCGGGGACGGCCACGAATCGGGTGGCACCGGCATAGGGGAAGTTGTTGCCGGTGGTAATATCATGAAAAGCGGACGCATAGCCGGCGCCCTGGCCAATGGCATAGAGGGCCGGGTTAAGAAAACCGACGGCCGGCTTGCCGCTGGCGGTTGCCTGCTGGTTGACCAGGGCAATAAAACTCGCCCACAATGGCGTGGCGCAACTGGTGCCTCCAACGACGGGCTGGCTTCTGGTGTTGTCGTCTATTTCGAAAACATTGTCCGCCACCATGGCGACATCGGGGATGTTCCGCTGGTGGGTCGAGCCCTGGTTGGCAAGCATGCTGATGCCTGCCTGCCAGTCAGGCAGGCTGTAGGTAGTGCTGATGCCGCCGCCGCTGCCCTGAGCGCCGCCCCAATTCCAAACGGTCTCGGAAACCCAGACGCCGCTCGGGCCGGTAGTCAGGGTAGTCCCGCCCACAATGGTGACGTACGGGCTATCGGCGGGCGAATCGATTGCCCCGGCGTAGGCATCGGAATCGCCGGATGCATTGAAGAAGGACTGTCCTTGCGCGGCCAACTGCTTGAAGATCTGGACCGTGGTGGCATCGGTGGTGAAGGTCCAGGAGGAGCTGAGTTGCTTGGCGACGTTGTCGGTGGCCATCCGGTTGAGAATATCGTCGCCATAGACCACCAGCGGGCTGGCCTCATAGAGAATGACCTTCGAAAGGCCCGGCGCCATCGAGATTGCCATCTCGATATCGAGGGCGACTTCGTTATTGTTGGCACTGGGGGTGCCATCAAAGCTATCCAGCAGCACCGTCTGCAAAGGCACCTTGGGCAAACCCGCCCGAGTTTCGTATGAGGCGATGTCGTTGGCGTAAAAGCCGTCGAATTCGACAAGGCCAACGGCTTGGCCTGAGCCGGTGAGCGAGACGCCCGGCACGTATGCCGCGCGGAAGTCGTTGCCCATATAGGAGCCGCTTGGTCCGGAGCCAACATTGGGGGTGGGCCCGGGCGGGCGGGCGGCGGGCCGAATGATAGTCGGGCGCGGCAGGTGGTAGTTGTCCAGACCACTGATGTGGAGCACGGGCACCGCCAGGTCCAGCACTGGTTCAGTATCCGGCGCATAGAAGGCGCGGGCCTCTGCAGGATGCGGGTACTGCTTTAGACTGATCTGGAGGGTTTTTTCAATGTCCGCCACTGTCCCGCTGACATCGAGGAGGACGCGATTGGGATGCCGGGCGGTCACCGTGAGGCCGTTGGCGCTCAGGAAGGCGGCCACGGCTTCGTAATCCTGTTCGGACGGGCCGAAATTCGAGGCGAATTGCTCCGGCGTGAGGTATTGGCGGAATCGCGGGCTGGCCGGGTTGCAGACCGCCTCGAGCAAATTGTCCAGCGCCTGGCGGTTGCGCAACGGCAGCCCTATCGCCAGGTTCAGGCGTTGGGCCGCCCGGAGGCGGCCCAGGGGCTGCACCCGGCCTACTGCGGCCGGGACATGGCCGGGCAAGACCTGTTTCTCTGCCAGGACCGAGGGTGCCGGGAGCAGGAGCAGGCACAGGCCCGCCAAGACAGCCGGGGAGCCACGGAACCATTGACAAGCCCCTTGAGCGAGCATTTCATCTCTCATAACTGAATGCGGGCCATCTCCATAGCGCCAATTCGGCTTTTCATGACTATATCATGAACGTAGGCAAATTAAGCCAAGATGAAGCTCAAGGCCACTAAAAAGGGCAGCCTCCTTAATCTTGGCTTAAGGTGCGCTCTGGCAGTCTTTGAAGTATGAAGAATGACCAGAATGGCCGGTCAATGCGGCGCAACCGGTGCGGCCGAGTCGTTGGTCTGCAATTGTTATAATATATGAGAGTCCTGGTTGTCGAGGATGAACCGGACCTGCGGGACAGCCTGCTCAAGGCCCTGAGGGAAGACGGTTATGCGGCCGATGGCGCGGCCGATGGCGAGGATGGCCTGTACAAGGCGGAGACGAGCGAATATGACGCGGTGGTCCTGGACATCATGCTGCCGCGGATTGACGGCTGGGAGCTGCTGCGCGGCCTGCGCAAGACCAAGAAGACGCCCGTGCTCATGCTCACGGCCCGGGATGCCGTCCGAGACCGAGTGCGGGGCCTGGATACGGGGGCCGATGATTACCTGGTCAAGCCCTTCGACCTGTCGGAACTGCTGGCGCGGCTGCGGGCGCTCATTCGGCGCTCGGCCAGCCAGGCCAACTCCTGCATCGAGATTGGCAACGTGGTGATCGACACCGTCGCGCGCACGGTCCTCAGGCAAGGCGAGCCGGTGGTGCTTACCGCCCGGGAGTACGCCCTGGTCGAGTACTTGGCGGTGCACCGTGGAAAACTCGTCACCCGGACCATGCTCTACGATCACCTCTTTGACGAGAACGACGCGACGCTATCCAACCTGCTCGACGTGCATGTCTCGAATATCCGCAAGAAGCTCGGGCACGACTTCATCACGACGCGGCGCGGACACGGCTACTGCATCGAGCCTCCGCTATGATCTTCAATTCCATCCGCTGGCGCCTGCAGGCCTGGCATGGGCTGATTCTTGTGGCCGTGCTGGCGGGCTTTGGTTTCACCGCCTATCACGCCGCGCGCGACAACCAGTTGCGCCGCATCGATCAGGAGGAGCTTGCGCCCCGTCTGATGATTCCGCTGTTTCGTCCGGGACCTCCTGGACGGCCGCCTGAGCGGGGACCGGAAGGGCCGCCGGGGGAACGCCCGGGCGAGGGCCGCCGCCGGTTTGATCCGTCGGAATTCCGTGAGCGAATGCGCGAGGCTGTCGAGAAGGCCGGCGCGCTGGACAGCAGCCAGACCAATCGTTTTTATTACGTGCTTTGGCAGCGGGACGGCACCCTGCTGGCGCAATCGTCCGGTTCGCCAAAGACGGTGTCGCTGCCGGAGCACACCGCCGCCCCCGAGCCGCAGGCGCCGCCCGGAAATGATGCGGCGGGCGGCCCCATGCGCCCCCGGCCTGGTCCGCCCATGCCCCCGAGCGGGCGCACGCGGGGCGAGTACCGGGAGGTCTTCCGCACCTTGCCGGGAGGCGAGGTGCTCCTGATCGGCCGCTCGATCTCCCAGGACCTCAAAGACATGCAGCGCTTGGCGCTCCGCCTGGCGGTCGCAGGGGCCGGGGTGCTGCTCCTCGGGCTGGCCGGGGGATGGTGGCTGGCCACGCGCGCCATCCGGCCTATAGAAGACATAGGCGCCACGGCGCTCAAGATCGCCGCCGGGGACCTCTCCCAACGCATCAATGTGGCGGACACCGACAGCGAGTTAGGACGCCTGGCCAGTGTGCTCAATTCCACCTTTAGCCGCCTTGAGGCCGCCTTCGCCCACCAGGCCCGTTTCACCTCCAATGCGTCCCACGAACTCCGTACCCCGGTTTCGGTGGTCCTCACGCAAACCCAGACCGCCCTGGCGCGCGAGCGCAGCGCCCCCGAGTACCGCGAGGCGCTGGAGGCCTGCCAGCGCGCCGCCCAGCGCATGCGCAGACTGACCCAATCCTTGCTCGCCCTGGCGCGCCTGGATGCCGGCCAGGACCCGATGCGCCGCGAGTCGTTGGACCTCGCCCGGGTGACGCGAGAATGCGTCGAAATGGTGCGTCCGCTGGCGGCTGAAGGCGGCATCGAGCTCCGGTGCGACCTGCCGGCCGTGCTCTGCCCCGGGGACGCCGAACGCCTCAGCCAGGTCGCCACGAACCTCCTGAGCAATGCCATCCGCTTCAACCGCCCCGGCGGCGAAGTCCGCATCTCCACCCGCGCCGAAAACGGCGTTGCCGTCCTCACCGTGGCTGATACCGGCCAGGGCATCCCGGCCCAGGACCTCGTGCATATTTTCGAGCGCTTCTACCGCGTCGACCAGTCCCGCGCCGGCACCCAGGGCGGAACCGGCCTTGGCCTGGCCATCTCCAAAGCCATCGTCGACGCCCACAGCGGCGCCATCGAAGTCTCCAGCCAACCCGGTGCCGGCAGCACTTTCAGCGTGAAGCTGCCTCTGAAGTAGGCAAATGTCTCTCTGCGACTATCTCTTGAAAATCTCGATTACGCGGATGGTCAATCCGGGGAAGTGGGGGGAGCTGAACGTGTCGCCCTCGGTGTAAGTGGCCGCCGGTTTCTGCGCGTCGACCTGCAGACGATAGACATGGACGACGCGGGTCTCGGGGTCCACCAGCCAGAGCTCTCTCACCCCGGTGCGGGCATAGACCCGCAACTTTGGCTTCTTGTCAAGATAGGCATTGCTGGGGGAAAGAATTTCCGCGACGAAATCGGGCGTGCCCTCGACCCCGGCGTCCGTGAGCGCGCCAAAGTTCTCCTTCTTGACGAAGACTACGTCGGGTTGGAAGACGTCGTGCTCGCTCAGATAGACGTCGAATGGGGCGTGGTAAAGCTCGCCAAGCGGGTGCGCTTCCAGGTATTTCAGAAGCATGAACTCGATATTTCTCGAAATGACCTGGTGGTAACGGTTCGGGGCCGGTGACATGTAGAGTTCTCCTTCGACGAGCTGATACCGCGGTCCGCTGTCGGGCAGCAACCGGTAGTCTTCCGTTGTCAGCATCGGCGCAATCACATCTGCCATGCCCCGACCTTACCCCGGAGCGAAAGGCGGGTCAAGTGTCGGCGTTACAGCCCCGCAGACCTCAGTTTTTTGGGTTTATCCAGCCAACCCGGCGCCGGCAGCACTTTCAGCGTGAAGCTGCCTCTGAAGCAGGCGGGGGTGCAGAAGCCTGGAGCGCGGAGCGTGATGGCATCAGAGCACTTGCCAGACTCCCACGCTATCACGCTCCACCCCAAGCACGAGCCCTCAGCCACACTCATGCGGGCTATCGGGATAGACCGGTGTCCAGCGCGGGAGGTTCAGGGCAACCTGTTTCTCCTCGGCCAGGAAAATGGAGTCCCGATTGGCGGCCATCTCTTTCAACTGTTGGATGGCGGCGGCATCCAGGGGCCTGAAGAGCTTGGCCGCCTCGATGGCGCGGTCCAGGAGGTCGAAGTAGGACGGGGGGATGCCGGCCACGACGCCGGGTTGTGAAAGGGTGAAACGCAGGGCCAACTCGACGTCCTTGAGGTCCTCGACGGTGCGGTACCACCATTTGCGGTCCTGCTGCGCGCCTTTGGGCCAGGCGCCCCAGGAAAGCGGTTTGATCGCCACGACGGCGGCGCCGTTCTGGTTGGCCAGCGCCAGCACCTCCTCGCCGAAGCGGCGCGTGTAGTATTCGACGAAATTGATCGGAAACATCACGGTGTCGAACTTGAAGCCTCTGAGGGCCTCGAGGGCGGCCTTGGTCGTGTGCGCAGAAAAGCCGATGTACTTCACCTTGCCCTCTTCCCTGGCCTTGAGAATGGTTTCCATCGCCCCATTGGGTCCCAGGGCCTGCTTTACGGCGGAGGGTTGGACCAAGTGGTGCAATTGGTAGAGGTCGAAGTGATCGGTTTTGAGCTTCTTCAGAGAGTCCTCGAGTTCCTTTGCGACGCCATCTTTGTCGCGTTGTTTGGTTTTGCAGGCCAGGAAATAGCGGCTGCGGTCAATCCCCTCGAGGCCGATGCCCATTTTGGTCTGGGCGCTGCCGTAGGCCGGAGCGACGTCGAAATAGTTCACCCCGCGCTCGAAGGCGTCATGGAGAGCGGCGGTGCCTTTCTCCTGGTCGTACTGGTTCAATGCCAGGCCGGGAAAGCCGACTACGGAGAGTTTCTGCCCGGTTCGTCCCAGGACGCGCCGGGGCAGGCCCTCCACCCTTTCGTCCGGCGGGTCGGCGAAGATTTTCGGAACGCCCAGCGCCGCCACGCCGGCAGCGCCGCCCACAGTTTTGAGGAACTCTCTTCGTTTCATAGGCACTTGATTTTTGGCTTCATGCACAATGTGCCCTATGTGTCGGCCCGTTGCAACCCTCTGGGCCGTCACAATCCCCATCAACCGCGGATGAACGCAGGACCACTGACAAAGTCCCGGGCAGGCCTCGCCTGCCAAGGGTGTTCAGGCGATAGGGACTGCGGTGGCAAGTTCATCCTGCTCGATGAATCGCGCCGTTGGCGCTCGGGGTTCGCTGGCGGGCCAGCCTGGGCCGTTGGCCCAGGCTGGTATGAGCCGGGCCGTTGGCCCTCCAATCCGTCAGCGCCAACGGCGCGGCCTCATAAACCTCCCAGGCGATCACGGCCTGGCTCCCTTGAAAGCGTCGGCGCGCACGGCCTTGAACGCCCCCCGGCCCACCGTGTCGGCCTGCTTGTCCTCCGGCCCGTAGATCGCCTCCACCTGGGCGGGCGTCAACGGCGGGGGCGTCAGATAATCGGTCTCCTCCCGTTGCATGCGACGGATAGCCTCGCGCACGGCTTCGCTTTGATTGTTGAACTTGCCCGCCTTCACCAGCCGGGCGATGAACTTCTGCTGCTCTTTGGCCAACGCGTATTGGGGTAGCCGCTCCTAATCGTAATCTTAATCCTGCTCCTAATCTCCTTCGCGAAACCGGTTACCAGAATTGGAACAGGCGATTCATTCGGATTAGGAGTAGGAGCCGGAGTAGGAGCCGGAAACTGCCACCCAATAATGTGAAATGCCCGCCCCCACCCCGCTTCGTGGCGCCTCCTTTGGGTTTGCTTTTTCCGGGGGAAACCTCCATGGTTGGAGGCATGTTCAAGAGCAGCGTGCTGACCGCCTGGCTGGCGAGCGCCTGGCTTGCGGGCGCGCTTCCTGCGGCCGAGGCCCCGTCCAACGCGCCGCCTCAATCCGCCACTGCGGCCGCCGCCTCCAAAGAGCCGGGCAAGGAGCCAGCCAAGGAGAAGACCAAAGACAAGGAGCCGGAGGAGAAGCTGGCGCAATCCAAGCATAATGCAACCATTGGCGGCCAGCGTCTGGACTATACGGCGAGCGCGGGAACGATTCTGTTGCGCGATGAAGAAGACAAGCCGACCGCTTCCATTTTCTACATTGCCTACACGCGCGAGGGCGTTGAAGATCTCTCGAGGCAGCCGGTCACCTTTTCCTTCAACGGCGGTCCCGGCTCTTCGTCGGTGTGGATGCACCTGGGCCTGCTGGGTCCACGGCGGGTGCGTTTGGCTGAGGATGGCAGCGCCCTGCCGCCGCCCTACAGGCTGGAAGACAATGACTACTCGCTGCTGGACGAGACCGATTTGGTCTTTATCGATCCGGTGAGCACCGGCTATAGCCGCGCCATTCCGCCCAAGGACGCCAAGAAGTTCCACGGACTGCACGAGGACGCCTCGTCGGTGGCGGAGTTCATTCGGCTCTACGTGACGCGCAACCGGCGCTGGGACTCGCCCAAGTTCATTATTGGCGAAAGCTATGGCACCACGCGCGCGGCGGCGCTGTCCGGCGAGCTGAGCCAGCGCCTCAAGATGAACGTCAACGGCATCATGCTCGTCTCGACGGTCCTCAACTTCGAAACCCTTGACGCCAGGGCGGGCAATGACCTGGCGTATATCCTCTACCTGCCGACCTACACGGCCACGGCGTGGTTCCACAAGAAGTTGCCCGCCGAGCTGTTGCAGGAGCCGCTGCCCGAGGTGTTTGACAAGGCCGAGAGCTTCGCCGCCGGCGAGTATGCCGCCGCCTTGTTCAGCGGGGCTTCACTGCCGGAGGCCCAACGCAGGAAAGTGGTGGAGCAATACGCCCGGCTGACGGGGCTGCCGGCCAATTTTGTCGAGCGTGCGAACCTGCGGGTCGCCTTGGGCCGGTTCGCCAGCGAGTTGCTGGCGGAGGAGAACCGCGTTGTCGGCCGTTACGACAGCCGTTACAAGGGCTACGTGCGCGACCGCCTGGCCGGCCGCATGGAACAGGACCCCAGCTACGAAGCGGTGGCCAGCGCCTTTGCCTCCACCTTCAACCACTATGTCCGCACGGAGTTGAAATACGAAACCGACCTCCCCTACGAAGTCCTGGCCGGTGTCGGCGACTGGAATTGGGACCAAAGCAACGGCTACGTGGATGTCGCCCAGACGCTGGCCGGCGCGCTGACTCGCAATCCCTTCCTGAAGGTCCATGTCTCCAGTGGGTACTACGACCTGGCGACGCCTTTGCTGGCGACGCGCTACACCTTCAATCACCTGGGGGTGGACCCTGCGCTGTCGAACAATCTCACCCTGGACACTTACACTGCCGGGCACATGATGTACCTCAATTTGCCCGACTTGAAGAAGTCCAAAGCCGACCTGGCCCGCTTCATCCGCTCGGCCTGCCCGCCGAGCCAGTAGGCGGCCGAGGGGCGAGGGGCGAGGGGCGAGTGAACGAAGCGGGGTGCGATTAAAGCCGTCGGTCAGCTCACGGCGCCTCTTTGCCCCGGAGGGGCTTTCGAGAATAGCCCGGCGTTTCAACAGATTTCTCGGAGGGGCAGTTGATTAGACACTTTGGCTATTTGAAGCGGAAGTCGAGCTTGAAGTTGTAAAGCCAGGGCACCCGCGGATCGACCCCTTCG
>Ga0187857_10002462_pt1 | contig 16556 bp, 16 predicted proteins | sample June2016WEW_8_10_FD_132984 | JGI IMG/M metagenome (GOLD analysis project Ga0187857, IMG submission 132984) | Peatland microbial communities from SPRUCE experiment site at the Marcell Experimental Forest, Minnesota, USA - June2016WEW_8_100 | ecosystem: Environmental > Terrestrial > Soil >...
ACAAGACCGGACCGCAAGCGCACGAGCCCGGCCACGCCCAAGAGCCCGGCCCGCGCCACCGGCGAGGACACGCGGAGGGCGAACGCACCGGGCGACCTACCGGCGCCCCCTTCCGGTCGACGGCACCCCGGAACGGCCCCACCCGAAACGGCGGGGGGCACGGCGAGGACGAGGAGAAGGGGAAGAGAGCAGGCGCAGCGCCGATGAACTACGCGCGCAGGAAGCGAACGTTCTTCGAGCAGCGGCTTGGACTTTGTTCCAAGAGCGACACATGGCGCGCTTGTCACGGTAGAAGCACCGATTCGCTTCGGCTTGACTTGGCACCTCGGTAGCGAGCTGAGCGCCGCCTACGCCAAGGGTGCGGTTGCGCTCCTCCGAATACGCCGGAGCCTCGCCATCTGTCCCGTCTTCCGGTCTTCCGCTCGCCAGAATCCCCATCCGTCGGTGGCGCTGAAGCGCTTGGGGATGTCCTGCCCTCGCATCGCCTTCTTGACTGCCTCCCCGGCAGCCGAAGGCGTCTCGTAGGTGGCGCCTTGATAGCTGACGCGTCCGTCGTCGAGAAGCACGGCGGTGTGATGCTCGCCCCAGTAATCCGCTTCGAGTACGTCGCCCGGCGCGAGATGGCCCGCCACAATCAGATCCCTCAATTTCATCGAGCGCTCAGCTGGCGAGACTCGGTATTTCATCGAGCGCTCAGCTGGCGAGACTCGGTGCCCCCGCTCTTCGCTTGTTGCTGCCTGGTCGACGCGGCCGTCGCTCGGCCTGCTCTGGTGACCGATGAATGGTCGCGGCCATCCCTGCTCTTCGACAACGGGGAACTCGAAGGTGGCGCGCGCGCGGGCCAGGCTTTCCCGTACCTCGCGGAGGGTCAGGCTCGGCACGCGATGACGGACCGCGGTGACGAGTTCCTTCGCCGGCTCGCCGCTATTGAATAGCTCGACGAGGACCTGGCGGACTCGCCTGTCGATGAAATGCACCTTCCAGAGCGCTTCGATGCGGTTCTCGCCGGCGTTTTCCTTGCTCAGCAGCGGCAGGATTCGCAGCGCCTCGTCAGTGTCCTCGATCCGGACGGTGCGGAACAACTTCTGTTCGATGGGAACGGGAGCGTGCGCGTTGTAGATGCGCCACTCCGCTCCGTTCGTCAGGGCCACCCATTCGACGCCTGCGGCCGTGGCGTACTCGATGATCTGGTTCGCCCACTTCGGATCGTCGAGGTTCTCGCTTACCCCCTTCGCCTCAACGAACAGGCGAGCGGTGCGGAGTAGAAGGAGCGCGTAGTCGACAGGCTTGTCGCTCGACAGGCGTCGGTACTCCCTGCAAACCTCGTCCGGGTCGTGGATGTCCCAATCGAGCGCTTCGAGGATCGGTTCGATGAGGCCCGCCTTGGTGTTCTCCTCGCCGATTGTTCGACTCCCGTCGCGGTAGCGGTCTAACCACTTGGTGCAACGCTGCAGAGTCTCGATGAGGTCGCTCACGGTGCTGTTCCCGTTCCTAGACCGACGGCCGCGAGGCTATGCGAAGTCGGGGCGTGGCGCAGGCCTGAGCGCCGGACCCGGCGACGTCGACACCGAGGGACAAAGGAACGCCGGTGCCGCGGACGGCACAGGTCCCTTCGCTGAGGGGTCATCGGCCCCAGTCGGCCGGGAAGGTGACGGTGGCGAGGTGCTCGACGTTCATGGGCGTGAATTCAGGCACCACCAACAAGAGCCCCGACGCCCACGACCACAGCCACCAAGTAGCGAGCCCTCATTTCGTTACCAGGTCAATCCGGTCGCCTGTCTGCGAGTGCCGGCCGGCCAACCGTTCTCTGAGCGGGGTACTCAGCGGGGACCGAATTGTTCATCGTGCACGGGATCTCGGAAACGCTCGCGAGGATGAAACGCTCGCAAAGATGATGCCCTGTGTTTTCGAGGTCGAGCTCGGGCCCGCGTGCTGAGGCCTACCCGGGGCGCCCTGGCCGTGCGGGAAGGAGGAACCCCCGCTGACGAGTTGTCCGGAGCCAGCCGGCGACGGTGTTCCGGTTGACGTTCCGTTCTCGGGCGATGGTCTCCGTCGGATTAGCCACGCCGGCTGCGCGTAGTTCCTTGTAGCGCTGGGCCACCTCGCGGTAGTGAGACTCCGGATGACCTCGCCGCCCGGGCCGGCGCACGACCTTTTGGCGGCGGAGTCGCCGACCCTTGGCGGCGAAGTCCATGGCGTCGTCGACTTCGATGGACTCAGGCGACCACGGGTCATCGAGGTCGGCACTAGCCCACCGGTGGAACGCGTCAGCGACCGTGAGCCAGCGCTTCCAGGCGAAGCGCTGGAGACCGGACGGCGTGAGCGGTCTTGCCGACGTGAGACGGACTGCAATCACGGACCCGTCGTCGTCAAAGCGGACCGCCAGCTCCGCAGCCTCATCCGTCCCGAATCCCCACCCGACGGCCACCCCGCTACCCGGTAACCGGTGGGTGTAGATACCCGAGGGTTCGCTCGCGGTCCGCTCTCCCATGTCCGAAAGTGTAACCGCTTTACAACGGTTATTCCAACGCACCGTGGATTTCCTCCCACCGCTGACAAGGAAAAACCACACAGTTAGCACGGTACTCGCAGATGCGTTGGCCTTTACGATGGTCCCGTGGAATCTGAAGAGCTTGTGTCGATCCTCATTGGCCGACGGCTCGGCCAAGTCGGGCGTGGTCGAGCGGTGCGCGAGCAAGCTGGCCTCAGCCTTCGGGAGGTTGCTTCCGCCGTCGGTACGGATATCGCCTCGCTGAGCCGGTGGGAGCGTGGCGAGGTTCGTCCTCGTGGTCCGGCCGCTGCTCGGTGGGCAGCAGCGCTTGCTGAGGTGGAGCGAGCCCTCAGGGAGGCTGGGAGCGTCGCGGAATTGCCGGCGTCCGACGAAGCGATTGCTCGAACGGTCGCCAATGACGGGGCCAGCGATGAGGAGCTGCTGCTGTCGGCGCGAGAGGGTCCGTCTTGAATGGCGAAAGCCGGCCACCGTGTCGGCAGCCGGCTCCCGGACAGATCGCCCAGCCAGGATCGATCACTTCGGAGAATGGCGGATGGCAAGCGACCAGCATGGCTCGGAGCCACTGAATGGCGCGCCGGGAGCCTGGCCTCGACGCCATCGTCGAACTGACTGGCCGCACCCGTGCTCAGGTTCGCCGAGCGCTCCAGACTGAGGGTGGCGACCTCGCGGCAGCGCTCCGCCGGCTGGGGATTCCGAGCGAACTGGCCGCCGAGGCTTTGGCTCTCGGAACGGGTGCCCTCAGCCTTGGCGACGCCATTGTCAGCGCCGGGGAGTCGCTCGCTCCGCGGCGCCGTCGCTCGACCGACCCGGTCCCCCCTGACCTGCTCACGCGGGCGTTCTACCCACGGGGCCGGTCAGGCCGGCTCACCCGGCGCAGCACAGAGCCCGGTACTCCGGAGCGCCGGGCCGTTGACCGCGCCATGTACCTGGGGCGCCAGGAGCAGGCGGCTCGACGTGCTCGAGCTCGCGGCGAACCCCCGCCCACAGCTCGCCGAGCGGCCGGCCACCACCGACCTGGCGAGCGTCGTCGGCTCCCGGCGTGGCTGGAGGACCCGCCGCGCTACCTGGTCGTCGAAGTCAACCTCCCGGACTCCCGATTGATCGGCCGACACGACGCGCTCGTGCGTGCGTTCCTCTACGGCCAGCTCTCCCCGTCTGGGTTCCGGCGCCGAGCCCGCCGCATACGGCTGATCAACGTCCTCGACCCGGAGGATGAGCGTGGCGAGCGCCGTCTCCTCAGCGACCCGAACGCCCTCCTTGCTCTATCCGAGCAGGTTCGGGCCGAGGAGGACGGGATCCCCTTCTCCTACGAGGTCATCGCGCCGTGATCGAGGTTCCCTGCGTCCGTTGCGGGCGCCGAGCGGTTCACTGGCACCATCCTGAGGGACGAGACGTCTCCGGCCGCTACTTCTCTCCTCGGTTCAGGATCCCGCTCTGCCACACGTGCCACAACCTTGCGCACCTCGCCCGAAGCCATGGCGGTCTCGACGACCTCGCTAACCCTTTCGTCGGCATCCGGAGATGCGCGGGTGACTTCGTGCTCATCGGCGAGCGGCGCGGCGCCGAGCTCGTGATCCTGCCTGCCGCGTCGCTCCTCGAATGTGGGCTCGCTCTCCACGCCGCTCTCGCCCGGGCCGTCGGCCGATGACCCGCGCCGTGCGCCACGAGCGCCGCCGAGCGGACGGCTGGCGCGGCAGCAAAGCCGGCCACGCCAAAGGTCCGTGGGGGGATGTGCCCGCGCGGATCGTCCACCTGCGCGGCTGGCCAGGAACGGACGACTACCGACCGCCGCGGTCGCGAAGCGGCTATGCCTCACGCCCCGTCGAGCGCCCAGCACTCGTTTTCTTCGCTGCCGCCGACGCCGCGGCAGAGGGCGACACTTTCGGTCTCCTTGCCGCGGAGGAGCGGATCGGACCCCTACGGCTCCGGCGTTGGCTCGTCGTCCCTGACGACCTCGCCGGGCGGGACCCCGTGGCACTCGGCCGGATCACGGCGTGGGCAACCGAGCACACAACGCAGACGGTCGCCGGCCGGGCCGGCTGGGAGGTGTTGACCAGCTCGGAGTTCTTCGAGCCCTTCGCCGGGCCTTTCGGTCGGGTCGCCTACTCGTCCGCCGGATTCGTCGTCGGGGCCGACCTGCTGCGACCGTTCGGGCTCGTCGCCGAGCATGTCGTTCCGCGCCGTGGCGAGGGTACCGGGTCCTTCGAGCTATGGCTTCCGGGCTGGGGCACGGTCGGCCCGAAAGGGAACGTGCGTCGCCGCACGCCGCATTGCCCGGCACTTCGCGCGCGGCCTCGCCGCGTTGGGGCGCAGGTGAGCTGGGGGCCCGTCGAGCGAGGGAACGGCAAGACACCTCGTGACCTCGCCCGGGGCGGCTTTCTCGACGTCCTCACGGCTGCCTACGCTCTCGACGCCGACCGAGGAGCGAGCTTCGCCGAGCACGCCCAGCGCTTCGGCTGCACTCCCGTCGAGCTGCCGCTCGCCGTCGACCTCGATGCCGCCGGCTGCGAGGTGGTCACCGACGCGCTCACGGCGATCGCCGAGTTCGCGCTTGTGCTCGACGAGTACGCGGCGCGCTGGTACACGGACGCCCGGGAGCGCTCCGAGGGCCGGGCTCGTGTCGACCTCTCGCGCATGGCGTCGCCGAACGCCATCGCCGCGGAGCTACTCGCCCGGTTCCGCATCGAGGCGCCGCTCTCGAAGTTCACCCTGTCCGACGAGGAGTACGCACGCTGGGCGGAGGGGCTGCACGGCGGCTGGTGCGCAGCCGATCGTCGCCTGCTCGGCCGGCCCTTCCCTGGGCTCGTCCTCGACGTCACGTCCGCGTTCGCGGCGGCCGCCCATCTCCTCGACTGGTGGGAGCTGCTGACTGCCGCCGAGCTTCGCCACGAGGATGTGACGGCCGAGCTGCGTGACCTCTGCCGCCGCGCCGCCAAGGACCCAGCGGTTCTCTTCGACCCTGCGGTCTGGCGGCGCTTCGGGTGCACGCTCGTCACGAGTCGCCCGTGGGGAGGGGTGCCGTTCCCGGTCGAGGTCCGGGACCGCCACCGACCCGACGGCCGGCTTGAGGTCGTGCCGGTCCAGTCGTCCATTCCCCTGCACGTCCCGTGGTGCGACGTCGTGGCGGGCGCGGTCCTGAGCGGCAAGGTGCCGCGCATCGTCAAGGCGACGAGGCTCGTCCCGGTAGCGCGCCAGACTGGCTGTCGCCAGCGCATCCCGTCCTGGCCGGGGATCGTGCTCGACCTCGACGACGACATCGCCGTGACCCCCGCGCTGCTCCGCCAGGCGGTGAAGGCGGAAGACCCGACGCTCGGCGCGCTGCTCCGCGTCGTTGTGAACAGCCTCGTGTTCGGCGGGCTCGCCCGCTTCGATCCGATCTGGCGAACGGACGGACGTCGGCAGGTTCCCGCCGAGCGGCCCGGACCTTGGTGCTTCCTGCCGATCGCCGTCAGCGTCACGGCGGCCGCCCGGCTGTTCCTCGCGGTGCTCGACCGGCTCGTGCGCGATCGAGGCGGAATCGTTGCCTACCGGGACACCGACTCGGCCACGATCCCCGCCCACCCCGGTGGCGGCACGCTCGGCCTCGGAGACGGGTCGAGCATCCGCCAGCTCACTTGGGCCGAGGTCGACGCGTTGGCTGCATTCTTCGACGCGCTTGCTCCCTTCGGGCCCAGAGTGCCGTTCTGGAAGACGACCCGGGGGACACCGGAGCACCCGCTGCATGCCGTCGTTTTCGGCGAGAAGAAGCACGCCGAGTTCGTCTTCGGTCCCGCCGGCCCGGAGGTCGTCACCCGCCGTGACGGGGACCCCGACCCTGACGACCTGACGGTCATCGAGCGCACGGAGACGGCGCTCGGCGGCTTCTACCGTGACCCGCCCGCCATGCGCGACCGCGCCCCGGACGGCCGCCGCCGCTGGTCGCTCGCCGCGGTCGAGCGTGAGGTGCGCTTCGCACTTGACCGGCAGCGTGATACCGAGGCGGTCCGCCCACCGGCACCGTGGGACGTGGACGGCGAGGAGCCAGCTCCGGCGGTCCGACACCTTCAAGTGCGCTCGGCGGCCAAGCTCGACTCGCTCCATCCTTCAATCGGAGCCCGGATCGGTTCCTACGTCGTCGAGGCGGTCGCCGATCCGTTCCGGCGCTCGGCGGATGTCCCAGTGGCGCTCGGGCGGGGACCCGGACGCGAGCTGGCTTGGCGCGACCGGGCGACGGGCGCTCGGCTCACGGTGACGACCGATCCCCGGAGGGCCGCTGAGCACGGCGCCGTGCTCCTGGCGTCGCTTGACTCGCGGGCGGTCGACTGGGCTCGTCCACCGCGAGGCGCGGTGATCGCGGAGGTGGCGATCGACGAGCGACTCGTCGTCCGCGTCGGGCGCGTCTCGGGAGTGATCGACGCATGGCTCTACGGGGAGCCGGGAGACCCGGCGAACCAGCGCCCGCGCTATCGCTCGGAGAGCCTCCCTGCGGCCCTTCGGCGCGCGAACGCCGTGCTCCGCCAGTGCGAAGCGCCCGGATGCACCGAGCCGCTCCTCGGGCGTATCGACGAGCGCTACTGCACAGAGGCTTGCAAGAAGGTGGCCAAACGCGCCCGGCTCGCGCGCGCCCAGACGCCAGATGTCGCCCCGGCCCCGGCTCCTGTTCCGTCCGCGGTGGACGGCACAGAGGACACCGAAGTCGCCGCTGCAGATATCGCCGCGACCCTCAGCACGCTGCGAGGTCTCGACCCCGGCGCCGAGGGCAGGCTCCGCCGCTCTCGCCGGCTCATGGCGGCGCTGCGCAGCTATGTCTCGACTGGGCTCGCGCCCGGAGCGCTCGTCGCCGCCGTCGAGCGCGAGGGGACATTCGACGGCGCCAGGAGTCCGGAGGCGGTCCTCGTCGCCCGCGTCGTACGGGCGGTCGAGGACTTGCTCGGGGAAGCCACCGTGTCGACCAAGAGTTGGCGCGAACAGGCAACCAATGTCGGTCGACGCTTCGCCTGGGATGTTGCCGCGGGCACCTTCGACGCTCGTGACGTCTACTCCCGCGTCGACGCCTACTACGACGAGCAGCCCGAACTGCTCGACCTTGCGAGCGCGGCCTACCGATGCGAGCTGGAGAAGATCGCGACGGAAAAGGGTTTGCCAGCGCTGCTCGGTCTCCGGGAACGGCCCGCGCCCGAGCCGACGATGACCCTCGCCGAGCTTGTCGTCACTCGCCCCGAGCTTTCGGACCGGGCGACCCGCTAAGTGGCGATGCACCCGGAGATGGCGCGATGAGCGACGAGTACCTTGGCGAAGAGGCCCGCGCACAGACACCGCGCGACGTTCGGGCGGAGCGGGCGCTCCTCGGATGCTGTCTGCGGTCGGCTCAGGCGATCGCCGAGTGCACCGAGATCGTCCGGCCCCAAGACTTCTACCGCCCCGCGTACGGGCGCATCTACCAAGCGATCCTCGCGTGTGAGGAGGCCGGCGAGGCCGCCGACCCGGTGACCATCTACGCGAAGCTCCGCGCGCTCGGCCTGGCCGAGGACATCGCCCCGTCCGAGATTGAGCAACTCGCGGGCGACGCCCTGCGCGACAGCGCAGCTGGTGACTACGCGCGCATCGTCGCCGAGCTCGCCCGCAAGCGGCGCCTCGCCGGGGTGGCAACAGAGCTGCGGGATGCGGCGCTCGACCCGACACGCGCGGCCGATGATGTCGTCGCCCGGGGAGAGGGAGCCCTTGCCGAGGAGGCCAGCCAGCACGCCGGCAGCACAGCGGTTGGCATCGGCGAGGTCGTGCAGCACGCCATGGACCGGGCGGACGCCGCCGAGCGCCGAGGAGGTGGGCTCTCCGGCCTGCTGAGCGGCTTTCTCGACCTCGACCGGCTCCTCGGCGGCTTCGAGACGGGAAGCCTCGTCGTTGTCGGCGCCCGCCCGTCGATGGGGAAAACGGCCTTCCTCCTCGGGATCGCGCAGGCGAACGCGGAGCGAGCGACCCCGGTGCACCTCTTCTCACTCGAGATGAGCGGGGCCGAGATCGGCGAGCGTTTGCTCTCGATGGCTTCGGGCGTCTCGCAGGACGCGAGGCGCCGAGGAAGCTTGACCAGCGGGGACTGGGAGCGCCTGATCCCGGCGCAAGAGGGCCTCTGCTCGCTCTCGCTCACAATCGACGATCGCTCGGAGCTCACCCTCTCGCAGCTCCGGCTCGGGTTGAAGGCGGCACAACGTCGCCACGGTCTCGGGCTCGTGCTCGTCGACTACCTGCAGCTCGTCGCTCCGCTCGTCGTCTCCGAGCGCCGCGAGGTGGCCATCCGGGAAGCTGCCGAGGGACTGAAGGCGATCGCCAAGGACTTTGGCGTCGTCGTCGTTGCGGCTGCGCAACTCAACCGCTCACCGGAAGCTCGGAGAGACGCACGACCCCAGCTCAGCGACCTCCGGGAGTCCGGCGGTATCGAACAGGCGGCAGACGTCGTGCTTGCCCTCTACCGGGACGAGGTCTATGACCGCAACACGACCAATCGCGGCGTCGCCGAGGTTCTCGTGCTCAAGAACCGCTCCGGGCCGACCGGGACGGTCACCTTGCAATGGGACGCCGCTTGCACCCGATTCCGCGACCTCTCGCTCGACGCGACTAGGGCGACGGCGATCACCCTCATGAGGGCGCCATGAGCGCCGAACCGTTCCAGCTCCTCCCCGACCTCACCGAGGCGGAGTACGCCGCGCTGAAAGCCGACATCGCCGAGCACGGCGTACTCGTCCCGATCGTCGTCGACGCCGAAACCGGTGCGATCGTCGACGGGCACCACCGGCTGCGGGTTTTCACAGAGTTGCGGGCTGAAGGCGTCCACCTGCGCGACTATCCGCGCGACGTGCGGCGCTTCGCCTCTGACGAAGAACGGGTCGGCTTCGTCGTCGCGGCGAATCTCTTCCGGCGCCACCTGTCCCGCCAGCAGCGGGCCGAGGTCGTGGCGCGCCTGCGAGAGCGCGGCTGGTCACTGCGGCGGGTCTCGGAGATCCTCGGCGTCCACCACGAGACCGTGCGGCGAGACCTCGAGATCGTCGCAGATGCGACAATCCCTGAGCGGGTCGAGCGCCAGGGTGGTGGCACCTACCCGGCGCGCCGCCCGAAGCCCGCCCCTTCGATCGTCGTGCGCTCGGCACGCGATGAGGCTCGCGCCCGGGCCGCGCTCTCAGCCCTCGGCGAGGAGGCACCGGGGCCGGATCTCCGTCGAGCGGAGGAGAAGGCGCGGCTCGCAGCGCTCGCCCGGCGCCGCGCGGAGGAGGTCCCCGAACAGATCGAAGGTCCCGGATGGGAGGTTCGCACCGGCGACTTCGCCGAGGTGCTCGCCGATCTTCCCGACCACAGCGTCGACGCGATCGTCTGCGACCCGCCCTACAACACCGAGGGGCTGCCCTCCTACTCGGCGCTCTCCGCCTTCGCGGCCCGCGTGCTGAAGCCCGGCCGGCTCTGTGTCGCCTACTGCGGCAAGGTTGCGCTTCCCGACCACTTCGAGCGACTCGCCGAGCATCTCGACTACGTCTGGACCGGGGCGATCCTCCTCCCCGGCCGCCACACGGTGTTCCGCCAGAAGATGATCTTCGGTCGCTGGCGCCCGGTCGCGTTCTTCTCCGCCGGTGAATACGAAGTCCGCACGACGATCGTCGACGCCTTCATCGCCGAGGGCCGCGGCGAGAAGGGCCCGGGCGACCACCCCTGGCAGCAGACCGTCGGTCCGTTCTGTCGCCTTGTCGAGATGGCGGCGAAACCGGGCGAACTCGTCGTCGACCCGTTCCTCGGTTCCGGGACAACGGCGCTCGCCTGCCTCGCGACAGGGCGGCGCTTTCTTGGAGCCGACGTCGACCCGGGAGCGGTCTCGCTCGCCCTCGAACGACTGGCGGCAGCTGAGGGTACCGGCACGACATCGTCCGGTGAGAGTGCGAGGGCGGTCTCGTGAAACAGACACCGGGTGACGACTGCACATCCGTCTCGTACTGTTCAGCTTGTTACCGAAGGGAGCGGCCTGATGGCTCGCAGCGCTATTGAGTGGACCGAAGAAACATGGAATCCCACGACAGGTTGCGACCGGACCTCTCCCGGCTGTGATCACTGCTACGCGCTCACCTTGGCCAAGCGCCTGAAAGCGATGAGAGCGTCAAAATACCAGGCAGACGGCGACGCGCGAACGAGTGGACCCGGATTCGGCCTCACGGTTCACGAAGAGCTGCTGCGGCTCCCGTATCGGTGGTTGTCGCCAAGGATCGTGTTCGTGAACTCGATGAGCGACCTCTTTCACGACCAGGTGCCCGAGAGTTTCATTCGCCGCGTCTTCCACGTGATGGCAGATACTCCGGCACACACCTACCAAATCCTGACAAAGCGCTCCCAACGGCTCCGACGTCTTGCCGCCACACTCCAGTGGCCCGAGAACGTTTGGATGGGCGTGTCGATAGAAAACCAGCGGTATGCATTCCGGGCTGACCAGCTTCGTGAGGTCCCCGCGGCGCTGCGCTTCCTCTCGATCGAGCCAATGCTCGGCCCGGTCAATGTCGACCTGACAGGTATCGGATGGGTGATCGTCGGGGGTGAGTCGGGCGCGGGCGCGAGGACGATGAATCCCTTGTGGGCACGGACGGTTCGTGATTCATGTGTGGCGGCCGGGGTGCCGTTCTTCTTCAAGCAGTGGGGTGGTCGTACCCCAAAGGCAGGTGGTCGAGAGCTCGACGGCGAGCTTTGGGACCAGATGCCTGTCGCTCAATACCGGTCAAACCAGGGAGATGCTGATCTTCCCGGAAAGTTGGCCCTTCTTAGGATTTCTGGATAGCTCTCCTGCATCCAGCATCGTCCTGATCGCCCTCGTGGCATGGGGTGAACGGAAGCCCGTCTCGAGAAGTGCGAAGTCGCGTAACTCGTCGGCCGTCAGCGCCTTCGGAGCTACCTCACTGAGTCTGCCCTTCAGTCGGCGCTCGAGTGCGGACAGGTCAGGGTCCAGCTTTCCGAAGTCGAGCACTCCCTGGTTCGCGTCGGTCGTATCCCGAAACTGAATGCCTCTCGCCGGGTCAATCTTCCACATCGAGTCCTTCATCCGCTCTAGCCCGCGCCGATGTCCGGTAGCGAATATCACATAGAAAGAGTGGCCACCCTCGTCAGAGAGGCGAAACGGCGCAGACAGCTTGAACCCAGCGCGAACGAGCGTTTCTTGGTACTCCGCCACTAAGAACAGTTCCTTCTGCTGCGGGTCGGCGAGCTCGACCACTTTCCGCCAGTTCCTGCCGCCGAATTGCCTGTCGCCGTCATCGAGCGCCTCTACAGACGCGAATCGTCGAAGGTAATCGGACATGAAGGTAACAAGGACCTCTGAAGCCCCATTTCCCCCGACACGCTCGACAAGCGAGAATGGCACTGCTGGTCCGAAGGGATCAAGGTTGGCGAAGATAGGAAAGCCCCACGCACCCGCATCCGTAAGAGAGTCCTTCCAGACTTCTTCGCAGGATCCGAGGACGAAGTCGACCCTTATGTGGCTGGGACGATCGGGAAACTTCTCAGCAACAAGTTCGCGCAGATGTTTCAGGCGATCATCCCTCTTCTCGACAAAGACGAAGCGAACCTGCTTACCTAGGTCGACGAGCTCGGGTCTAATCAGGAGACGACGCAGCGCGATTATCGGTGAGCCTTCCTCGCCCGTTGTATGTTCGCCAGGGCCGGCATAGCCCTCGAAGATGGTGAGCCGGGGCCAAGTGCGGAGCATGATCGGGTACCAGGCGTCGAAGTAGCCAGCGAGCACTTGATGCTTCGCTTCGGTGTGAGGATCGCAATCCCATAACGTGGTCTCGGGTACCGCCACAACCGGTCACGCTAGTGGTCGCGATCGATCGACTTCGCCAACGGCCGCTATAGCGATCACACCTGGGTTACGCGTGCATTGTTGTACCAAGCAGCTCCATGCTTGAGCCATGACCACTGTCACTTGTCCCCACTGCAACAAGCAATTCGACACGTCCGCACGCTCGGACCGAACTCGCTGCGGCGACTGCCGCGCGGCCGTCTCCGTACCAAAGGGCAAAACGCCGGCGGCGCTCATCCTCCTGCTCGACTGCGACCATCTTGTGCGGTCGGCCGGCATACGTGTCGAGGACGTGGATCGCTATCGCTGGCCGTGCGATAGGTGCAGCAATGAGGAGTTGCATCGGGTGAAGAAGCTGGTCGTCGCCCTCTCGGCCGCCGAGAGGGGTGCGCTCGATGCGAGGGATCCGGCAGCCCTGGCGCATCTGCGGAACGTCCTTGCCTCCGTCGGGGCAGCTTGAGACCGGCACGACGACGAAGGTCGAGCGCGTGCTCGCCGTCTTCTCCGCAACCGAGTGGGATCAGCTGACCGAGGAGGAACTCTCCCGTCTTGTCGAGGGTGCTGGCTAATCGTCCCAACGAGCGCAGGTCAGCGTCCAGCGATTGCGACGCCTACCCGGCGATCTGTGGTACCCAGAGCGATCACGCGACATGGACATAGGGGATGGTTCCGGGGCCCTAGCCCCGCCGGGTTAACTGTTCGCAAAGCGGCATCACTGATGCGCTTGGCAACCTCGCAGGTATCAGGGTGTTGGAAGATTCGCCCGGAGCCAGCGTTTGGGCGGCGGATAAACGAACCTGGCGATGGTGGTAGAGATCCAAGCAACGGTCCATCCGCCGAAAACCAAGAGGATGTTGTGCCTGGTGAGGTGATTCCCTTTATTGCCTGTGAGAACCAAGACGACGGCCCAGACCACAAAGCAGCCGACGCTGTAGGTCCAGTAATTGCGACACTTCGCCATGTGGTGCCACCTTCTAGGAGCTTTGGACCTGAGGTTATGCGTCCTTGGCAGCCTCGATCTTTCGCTTGACGCGTGTGATCGCGGTAGGGGACGCGAATGGCTCGAACTCACGAGCGCGTCATGGGTCCTGTCACCAAGCGCTCTTCCGCGCGAGGACGCGGTGGGGCTGATCGGCCTTCCGAGATTGGTTACGCGGTCGGGATCGATCTCGCAGCGACCCACGTAAAGGATTGCGTGGCGTTGGCAGGTGTGGTGTGGACCTCCTTGCGCGTCGCGACGACCTCGAAGTCGGTCCCGAGAGCCTTCGAAAGAGCCCCGGTTGAGTAGCGGACCACGGGAAGCCCGGAGCAGTACTCGGGGCCGTCGGACGCGAAGGTTCCGAGCACGACGGCGCCGCCGGGTTCGATCGCGCGGCGCAACGCGTTGAGGTAGGTCTTCCGGTCCTCCTCTTCGATCAGAAAATGCAGGACGGCCCGGTCGTGCCAGAGGCCATAGCGACGTTCGGGTCTCCAGGACAGCACGTCGTCCTGCAGCCAGTTCACGGCCACCGAGTCACCCAACCGCTGCTGGGCTGCGTCGAGGGCGGTGGCCGAGACATCGAGGACGGTGATGTCGTTGAACCCCAAGCCGACGAGAGCATCCACGAGCACCGATGCCCCACCGCCCACATCGATCACTGCTGTGCTCGTAGCGACTCCGAGCATCTTGATCAAATCCAGCGAGACGGTCGGCTCAGGCTGATACCAGCTCACGCCGGCGATACCGCGGTCGCGATACGCGCGGTCCCAGAACTGTGCGCGTTGCTCTTGGCTTGACGGCGATGTGCTCGTGCGTTGGAGCCTATGGCGTTACGAGCGCCCTGACAGCCCTCTGATGCGCGCCGGGGCACGTCAAGCCTGCTCGAAGAGCCGCTCTCGGTCCCGGCGTTCTGGGGCACGTTGTGGGACACGTAGTCAGTCTCGGTTCCTCTTCGCCATATCCCCGCCTGCGGTCGGAACTGACGGCTCACAGTTCGTCGGGAAATGGAAGATCGGGACCGGGCCACTCTGGCGTCAAGTCAAAGAACTCGGCGGGCGTCATGAAAGCATCCGTGTAGCAGAGGTTTCCGGAGGTCTCGTCCACGAGCGCGTGGCGCCACGGGGTCGAGCTGACGATTGACGGGTGCGTCGCGAATGGATTGTGCCAGAGCGTGGGAACTGTCTGGGCAATCGTTGTCGGCGCGAGCGCGTCAACAACGAGGATCCCCGACACTCGGCGGTTCCTCTTGCCGGTAGGACCGATGAAGAGGCCGTTGCTAGCTCGCGATGGCACCACGACTGGTGTGCCGCCGGGCGCGGCGCGCACAGTGGCCTGCTCGCTCCCGAAGAGAGCGCTCACGACTGCGGTGTCTTTCCCGAAATACGTCTCGGTGCTCGCCGCGATGACGTAGGGCACGTCGAGCTTGCCGTAGGCGCCGGCCTTATCCGCGAGCTGTCTCTGGATCGCGCGGTGGTCCTCGATGATGCTGGCCACGCCGGGTCCGTGCATCCCGATCGTCGGTCCGCTCGTCGCGCCGCGCCACTGGGGGGACTTCGGGATGACCGTGAACGCGACTTTCCACCCCTCGTGCTCCCACATCGCGGTGGGGAGCGACCGAAGAGAGTTTCCATCGAAGCCCGCGGCTGCCACGTCGGGGTCCAGCGTCAGTAGCCAGCGTTCCAGCTTTGAACGCAGTTGCGCCGAGGGCGGAGCCTTGGGTCCCTCGGCATGGACCGTCACACTAAGGAAGAAGTTCGGCGACGGGAGGTCGTTGATCGTGTCGAAGATCACGCCCTTGCGGCGTTCGGCGGCCATCGCTTTGTTGGACTCGCCCACGACCGTGACTTCGAGGACGAACTGCTCCGTCCCGCGGATGGCGAGGTAGTCGGGACGCTTCGTCGTCCCCGGCACTTCCGGGTGACTCTGGATCTCGTAGCCAAGGCGAAGCAGTGTTTCATGGCAGTAGATCTCGAAGAACGATGCCTTGAAGCTCCGATCGTCGCCCGAGCGAAAACGCGCACGGACGTCGCTGCGGTCGACTTCCGGGATTCGGGTGAACCACTCGTCGAGGAGGTCGCGAACTCTTTGCCAGTACGTCCCGGCGATGCGGTTGTAGAACGCGAAGCAGCCCTCGCTGTAACGCTGCTCGCGGGTGTCGGTCCGCGCGTCGCCTTCGAAGAGCTTCACGCCTTGCAGTCTTCTCGCGCGCTCATCCGGAGTCGCGGACGTTACCTAACAGATATCCGAGACCGACCTCCAGGCGACTCTCTCGCACACGGTGGTGGAGCGCAGGCAATGAACCTCCCCTGGCAGCGAACTTCTCTGTTGACGTATCACAAGGCACCGACCACAAAGTGCCGGTCGAGGGCACCCGCGAAGAGGACGACGGGGCCAATTACCCGGCCAGAAGTAGAGCTTCTACCAGCTATTTCACTGGATGTGAGGTTCGATCGAGCAGTAGAATCGAGCCGATTACATAGGTGACCCGGGCGCCGTTGGAGCGGCCCCGGGTCTGGCCCAAGGAGGTTGAGCTCCATGGACGTATTGACGCTACCCGCGCCACGATCCGCCCGGCAGACCCCTACCGCGCCAGGGGCCGACCGTGAGCCGACGGTGCTCCGGGTCCGACGCGTCTTCCCGCTCCACGCCGGCTGCTCGGGCCAGGGTGTACTCACGATCGAAGCGCTCGATGCAGACGGCGCACCAGTCACCGCCTACCTCCACGTCCCCGACGACCAGCTTGCCGACCTCGCCAGCTACGCGGCGTCATGGGCGACGCGAGCCCGATGATCTCCCTGCTCCGGCGCAACCTCCGCGTCGGCCTCCTTGCCGTCGCCGCGATCGTCGGCTTCGCCCATCCGGGCGACATCGTCGCCGGTGGCGCGCTCTTCGGCGCGGGCTGCGCCGTCGCCGCGGTGATCCGACGCCGTCATGACCAAGCCGAGCAGGCGCTCGACGTCGCCATGTGGATCGAGACCCAGACCTTCCCATCCGACACCGCCGGCGATGTCGTCGAACAGCTCCGGGGAACGTCGATCGCCGAGCTGCGGTCCTCGGTTACCGAACGGTCCTTCTTCGCCGGCATGATGGCTGAACGTGACCTGCAACGGAGCCGGCGGTCTGCGGCGGCGAAGCGCGGCACATCTCGCCGCCGGGCAGTCCGATGAGCGGCGCCGTAGTCCTCAGCGTCATCCCCGAAGAGGTCGCCGAGCGCGCCGCAGCGATCGACGCCACCTACCGCCGCCCGACCGTGAACGGTGTCT
>Ga0187857_10002464_pt1 | contig 16552 bp, 17 predicted proteins | sample June2016WEW_8_10_FD_132984 | JGI IMG/M metagenome (GOLD analysis project Ga0187857, IMG submission 132984) | Peatland microbial communities from SPRUCE experiment site at the Marcell Experimental Forest, Minnesota, USA - June2016WEW_8_100 | ecosystem: Environmental > Terrestrial > Soil >...
AGGGCAAAGCAGTAGTTGAGGATCGCGTTCGTTGGCCGCTCGGCTTTGCGGTTTGACCTGGCCGAGGCAAGGAGCGAGCGCCGGGTCTCGAAGCGGCGCCAGTGAGGTGGGACACGGGAGGCGTCCTTCGTGGCGAACCGGGGAACGCACTCGGGGCGGCCCGACCAGGCGCCGAAGTAGAGCGCCGCGGCCGTAGCCTCGAGCTGGCGCAGCTCGTCGATCGTCCCGGCGTGCTCCATCGCCTCGCGCAGCGCCGTCACGCTCTCTGCCTCGGACAGCTCCCCGAAGCGGCCTGTGAGGAGCTTCACCTGCCCGTCGAGCTTGCACCCGAGGAGTCGTCGCGCGAGATCGATCCCGTAGGGCTCAGACGGGGCGAGCGCCTGGGCGCGTCGGAGACGCGCGTCGTCGGCTGTCCGCGGCACCGAGGCGAGCGAGGGGATGCCGTCGGCCCCGAGCGCGAGCACGGCGATGCCGAGCCGCTGGCACCAGCGCAGCGCTTCGAAGGTGACGAACCCCTCGGAGCTCGCCACGACGACGATCCGGGAGAGCCCGTGCGTCGCCTTGTCGAAGCGCCGAGTGCGCCGGTATTCGCCGATGCCGTCGGCGACGACGAGCGCGCCGCGCTCGACGGTGACCCGCACCCCGAAGCCGTCGGCGACACAGACACCGTTCACCGTCGGGCGGCGGTAGGTGGCGTCGATCGCTGCGGCGCGCTCGGCGACCTCTTCGGGGGTGACGCTGAGGACTACGGCGTCGCTCATCGTGCTATCCGGCGTCGGGATGCGCCGCGCCTCGCCGCCCGCGAGCGCCGGACTCGTTGCAGGTCGCGTTCCGCGGCCATGCCGTCGAGGAAGGATCGTTCAGTAACCGAGGACCGCAGCTCGGCGAGCGACGTTCCCCGGAGCTGTTCGACGACATCGGCGGCGGTGTCGGACGGGAACGTCTGGGTCTCGATCCACGTGGCGACGTCGAGCGCCTGCTCGTCCCGGTCATGACGGCGTCGGATCACCGCGGCGCCGGCGTAACCCGCCCCGAGGAGCACGCCACCACCGATGAGGTCGGCGGGGTGCGCGAACCCGATGACCGTTGCCGCGATCACGAGCCCGAGGCGGAGCTTGCGAGCCGGGGCACTCATCGCGACGCCACGCCCCACGACGCGTTGTAGCTGGCGAGGTCGGCGAGCTGGTCGTCGGGGACGTGGAGGTAGGCGGTGACCGGTGCGCCGTCTGCGTCGAGCGCTTCGATCGTGAGTACACCTTCGCCCGAGCAGCCGGCATGTGGCGGGAAGATGCAGCGAACCCGGAGCACGATCGGCTCACGGTGGGCCCCTGGTGCGGTAGGGGTCTGCCGGGCAGATCGTGGCGCGGGTAGCGTCAATACGTCCATGGAGCTGAACCTCCTTGGGCCAGACCCGGGGCCGTTCACGCGGCGCCCGGGTCACTATGTCGTTGTCTCTATCCTACCGCCCGCTCGGGCCTGCATCCAGCGGTTTCGCGATGAAAGTGCTGGTGGGAGAGCCCATTTCGGGTTCCGACTCACATGGCGCAGAGAGCTCCGCCGCCAGACCTGGGAAGCGCACTCCACGCCATCCACGGCTATTAGCTGGCACGCTCGTAAGCTACTTTCATGCCACCAAAGAAAGCCGGGGCCAAGAAGGTCCCAGTGCCGGGTCGCATCAAGACGACCCCGACAAAGGTCACAAAGGCCGCGAAAACGAAGAGCGCGAAGTAGGGAACCGCTCCTACAGAATCGCGAGACCCCAGCAGATGACCTGAGCAGCTACCAAGCCGCATATAGCGGTGAAAGCACGGGTCAGCCATTTCATCTTGCATTGATTCGCTGCCCGCGCACATTCGTACATTCGTGCCCAGCTAGTCGTCAGCGCGAGCATGTCAACCAAATCCCCCTGATCGATTTCATCGAGGTTTGGACGCATGTCATGTTCAAAGCCATCCCAATCGCGCGGCCAGATCACGGTGACCGCCAAGATGGCCGAAACACCGAAGAATGCGATTGCTATTGCAACCGCGGCCAATGCTGCATGGGAGTGATGCCTAGGAATGACGCCAGCGCCGAATAGCCCAGCAACCAGCGCACCTACTGAAAGCATCGCCACTGTTTGGGTCCGAAGCGTGTCCAGGGCACTTTCCTGGCGCACTATCAGCCTTCTCGCTTCGTCGCAGAAGGCGCTCGCAGCTGGAGCATTCGATTCCATGAACGTCCGACCTGTCCCTTCTTTGACATTGGGTGAGTCAATTATGTCGGTGCCCTACTTCGCACGAGACCGGCTGACAGGCCCGGCTCCAGATAGCGCGGTCCCGGTTGCGAAGCGGTCTAGGTGTTCACGTCGCCCCAGCCACCACAGTCGGGCAGTGAGGCGCTCCAGAGCCGACGTCGATTGGACGCGCTCGCCCTATCGAATCACGTCGGGGCCCGGAGCGAGGTCTCTTCGCGACTGCCACACCTCGGCTGCAGTACATCGCGGACATTGGGCGAAATGACATGAGTCAGCGAGCAAGATGTCAGCTCGACGCCTCAATACCAGGCTGCGCGCTCTTCTTGTGCTCCGCAAGACGACTCCGAAAGTCTTCGAAGCGCTTACGGAGAACGTAAACGTGGTCGAGAAACGCCTCTCCAAAGTCCAGCGCATCCTCGGCATCCTGCCGAGACACTGCTCTACCCGTGTAATGAGCACCTTCGTTTCCCGCAATTCGAAGTGCGTTGGCCCAATCTGCCAGGAGACCGTCGATCGAGCCTTGGTCTCGGAGCTTATTTAGTCCCGCTAGCAACGTCCGCTCCTGGATTCCATGGTCCATGCATGTACCCTCAAGCGTGCGTCGCACCATTACCAACGATGCCGCGTATGCCTTTGCTTGAAAGCACCCGAGTGCTTCCTCCCACTCTCGACGCAGTGGTTCAGGAACGGACCAACTGAGCTGGTGCCGACGCGGATAAACAATTGATGGCTCGTCGCCGTCAAACCCAATGCCGTAATCCTCACGAACTTGCAGCGCAACTTGACCACATCGGCCACACTGTACCATTGCGAACTCGGCGGGTAGGCCAGTTGGCGCGCCGTGATCGTCAATTCCTTCCCAAACCGTCTTCCCTCTAACGATGGCCCCACTTGGCTGTCCGCAATTGGGACAAACGATCACACGAGATTCCTGCTCAGTCATGTTTGCCCTTTCGGACTAAGGCTCAGAGGAGGCCGTCTGCCAAGTGGCGCGATGACCTTTCGACGATCGTGGTCGTCATAACCTGACTCGGACCAATCAATGTTTAACCGCATGATCAGGTGATGCCTCGTTGGCGCTTGACCGACGCGTTCTTCGAGCGTTTCGCATCATTTCTCGTCGAGCAGGTTCGGCGTATATGACGTAGGTGGCTTCCGCTATGAGCTCGGCGACGTCGGCAACCTCGTCAGCTGTGAACTCGATACCCTCGTGAAGAGTCCAATTTCCGAGTAGCCGCGCCTCGTGTAGGTCTGAGATGACTTCCTTATCGACTCCGTACTTCGAGAGATTTTCTATGCGAGCTCGGAGGTTTGAACCTGATGCACCTAGTGAAGTGCAGAGCTGTTCTACTGCCGCCCGATAAAGCGCACCGGCTCCTCGGAGTGCGCCTGCGCGCTCGGCAATCGACGCCTCTCGGTAGAGCGAACTGACGTTCTCCGGCACCTCTTCAGAGAGCTCTCGCGGAGCGAAAGGCGGCCAAACCACGCGAACCTCATCTGGAAACACATCGGAGCCGTGGGCGTGGTCAGGCCCATAGACGCGCAGCTCGACGACAGTTCGCTGACAGAAGGTACACGCCCACACGTCTTCCATTACACAGGGGCCAGACGGAAGGACGAGATTCTCGCTGGCAGCCGGCCACACCAGGCGTCGGTCCAGCCGAGCCAATGCAGTGTCATGCTTGCAATTCGGGCAATGGTCCGGCCGTTGCTCGTAAGTGCGTCGAAACATGTTTCCGAACACGACCTCACCAGGCATCCTTCTATGTTAGGCACATGGCTGAAAGGTCGGAGTGGTGTAGTTGCTTATGTTGTCCCAGCTACCACCGTCGAGCAGCGAGGCACGCCGAGCTGGCGTCGAATGGACACACCCGCCCTATCGAGTCATGTCGGCGTTCGGACCGAGGTCTCTTCGCGACTGCCACACTTCGGCACTTCAGCTACGCGACTCTGGCGCGTTACGCCGCGATTACGGGGCACCCCCGGGGGCTCCTATTCGCGTCGGTGCCCGGCTTCGCCTGACCAGGACCTTTCCAAAGAGCCCCACCCCTCGAAACCAAGGGACCAGACCTGGCACTCCGGCCGTCCGCCGACGCTCCGAGCCACCTTGGGCTACTCAAGGAGGTTGTACTGGGCATACTCCATGCCCTCCCACCTGTACGGCAGGTCGTGCAGACCGCGCACCTGGGCATACCGCCACCATCGTTCGACCGGAGGTGGTGGTTTGCGCCAGCCCTTGCTCCATCGCGTCGGAATGTGCATTCGGCGCAGCTCTTCGACGGCACCGGTGGCCGCATCGCTTCGCCGGGCGACCAGCTGGACGGAGGTGCGGCTATCGGGCAATGGAGGGACAAAGAGGGTCGTCGTCCGTGTGCGGTTCGGCAGCTCGAACATCCAGCGATCGGAGTGCGCAGCGATAAAGAGATTGATCTCGTCCGTTTCTGTCGGCAATAGCTCTGGATACAGAGCTAGATCATCGAGCCCCAGGTCGGGATGAAACATCGCGAGCAAGTGGTACGGGTCGAGGGGGAATAGGATCGTCCCGGCCGTCGCGACGCCGGGCTCCTCGTGAGGATTCCCTAATGGGCGCTGGATCGGCACGACCGGTTCGTCGCAGATAATTAACGGCAACGTGGACTCATAGATCCGCCACGGCCGGGCGAGGAAGTACCAAAGCATCTTGTCGGCCATCATCGCAGCCTCTCCCACCAGTGCTGCTCGTTGCATCGTCATCCGCCACTTGCCGGCGCGCCACTCGTCGAGGAACGAACGCACCCCAGCGACATCCGCTTCGGTCGGTTCCTCACCCCGCTGCTTCTGCAGCTTCCGCGCAATGCCTTCGTCCGTGATGTTCTCCCACGTAAGCAACATCCCCTGGTCCATTGTTTGCATAATCCGCGCCCGGACTGCGCGACCGCGCGTGGTCTGGAAGGCGAGGAACATCGCGAACGACAGCACGCTCTTCTCGTCGAGCGCCCTAGGACCGCCTTCGAGGAGAAGATCGATGCACGTCGTCCCAGCGCCCTCGATCCGACTGAGGATGGTTTCGAAGAGCAACGCCGGGATCCGATCGCTGTCAAGCTCGTCGGCTGCGACCGAGTAGAAGTCCGTCTCGCGTGCGGCCTTCTCCGGGGAGGTCGTATAGCTGTGATGCGAATCCGTCTCAGTGACTCGGATCCGATCGTCGATGGTCCAGCGTCGGAGGTATGACGCCGGAACCAAGTGATGCTTGCGCGGGGCTGATGCCTCGTTCAGGCGCGCGCTCTCGAAGAGCGCCGCGACCGCCTCTTCCAAGGTCTCATCATCACGCCGGAGGACCATCCCATAATCATGCTCGAGGGTTGAATCATTGACCCGCAGTCCTCGGCCTATAAGGGGCACCCGCCCAGATCGACGAGTAGGGACACGAAGCTGCGTCCCATATCGCGTGCCCCCGAAACGCGCACCTGAGCCTCCCCTACCGCCGTTCATGAAGGGGCGGGGTCGTGTCAAGGGACGACCGGGTCTTTTCTTTCCTGAATCTCCTGGTGTCGTCCTGCAAGTGAGCGCGCGCCAGCAACGAGCCGGAGTCAACGTTGGCTGAAAGCCACCCGAAGGGCTCGGCGTTGACGCCGGCGACAAGCGGCGCGCGCTGAAGAGGACGACGCCTATGTGTTGATGCTCAAGATTCCCATCATGGTTCGAGGGGCGCTGTCACGGGCCCGTGGGCAGCCAGCCATTCATTCGTCGATCTCCGACATGATGGGTTTCGGCCACGATCCGACGGGCTCAATCAGGTTCCCCGGCCGCGCCAAGTGCCAGCGGGCCACGGCGATAGTCGAGCTCGCGTCGGGCCGTGTCCGCTCACGCGGCCTTCGGCGCTTCGAGACAGCGCACCTCGCCGTCTCGAAGCCCGTAGTAGACGAGGGTCAGGAGCTTTCTTGCGACCGCCACACGGGCCTTGTACTTGCCGCGACGCTCTGCGATGCGAAGGAAGTCGGCGCGTAACTTCTCGCCGCCGCGGGCGCGGTAGTTGCCGACCGCTTCGATCGCAGCCCAACGGACGAGTGGTGACCCCTGCTTCGTGATCGCGCCCCGATGGACCACCTCGTCGGATTCGCGGTGCTTTGGGGTGAGCCCCGCCCACGAGCAGAGCTTCTTCGGGCTGTCGAAACGGCCGATGTCTCCGATCTCGGCGACGAAGATGGCGGCGATGACCTTTCCGACGCCGGGAAGCTTCGTGATCGCTCGATACCCAGGGTCGTTCCTCAGCTGGCGATGGATGTGGCGATCGAGCATGGCGATCTCACGGTCGCAGAGCTCCAAGAGATCCCGGAGTGATTCGATGCGGAGGCTGTAGGCGGAGGGAAGCTCGAGCGAGTCGAGCTGGGCCGCACCACTCGGGCCCCACATCTCAGCGACGACCGGAAGCACGCCGTTCTTCGCCATCACGCCGTGGATCTGGGCCTTGGCGCTCGTGCGGTGCCCGACGAGGGAGAACCGGTAGCGGACGAGCTCGCGCAGTTCTCTTGTCTCAGGCGGGGCGATCCAACCCTCTGCGAGGCGACCAAGCCGGAGCATGGCGGCGAGGTCTCTCGCGTCGCGCTCGTCGTTTTTCACCCGGCGGTTGCCCCAGTTGTTGCCGAGGGCGTGGGCGAGGTGGACGTTACAGCCGAGCTCTTGCAAGAGGTCGGCCGCCCAGTACCAGCCATAGGTGGACTCGAGCACCACTTCTGGTGCTTCGCCCGCTTCGGCCATCGCCTCGGCGAGCTCGAACGGTTGGCTCGGGATGCGCACGCAGCCGAGCAGGTCTCCGTCTTCGGACATGCGGTAGATGGTGGAGCTCCGGCGATGAAGATCGATACCGACGTACTGTCGTTGCATAGGGGCCTCCTCCTCTTGTTGAGGTTGGTAGTGGAAACCCGAGTGTCGCTCGCGGCGCCCGAATCTTCACGAGGGGCGGAGGCCCCGCCCCTTCATCACATCAGATCGGTGATGCGCCAGGAGGACATGCCCAACGGCCGTTATACGTACAGAGATAGCGCCCACACTCAGCGTTCCGCGCTGATGTTCACCCCTGCGATCCGGTCGATGGCGACGTTGTGATCGGACCGCTGGGGCTTCCATGCCGGAATGACCGGGGATTCCCGGGCGCTCAGCCAGCGCCCTCGACGAGGCGCGAGAACTCCTCCTCGGTCAACTCCTCCCGCTCGGTATCGGAGAAGACGGCGAGCACGCGCTCGACGCGTTCGGTCGCCGCACCGGTGTGAGGTCAGGTGACATCGAGGTCCGAGATAACCATGCGCGTCGGCCGCTGAGGATGCACAACACCGACCTCACGATGGCCCAGGCAAGCCCGACGAGGTCGATCGTGTCTTCGGTCTCGGCCCGGGGTGCGCTGGGAGTTTGCCGGGTTGCGTTCCCTCTTCGGCCACTGGGCACCGTGACCGACCTCCGGCAGTGACGACAACGGGTCGCGGTGGTCGCCTGGCTCTCGAAGATGAACCCGCAGCCGGGACAGGTCAGCGCCGTCATCGAGCAATCCTCCCAGTTGGCAGCATCATCGGTTTGGAGCGTCGAGCCCCGCGCTCGGAGTTGCACCGGCGCCTGACGGCTGGTCGCCGTCCGTGCTGCTACCTACACCAGCGGGGCGCGGATAGGGACGTGCAAGCGCGTCGAGTTGAGCGCGCATCGCCGGGTCGAGCGGCTTCGCGTACTTGTGCTTCGCCGGGACCGGGACCTCGACGGCGTAGGGGTCGACGTGCTCGTGCAGCCAGGCGATCGACTGTCCGCCGTAGCCGTAGCGAGAGTGCAGCGTGCGGGGGTGCACGACGTGTCCGGAGACGAGGTAGTACCGCTGCACGGTCGTGCCGAGGTAGGTCCAACCAGCAGCCTGGTAGATGCCGCCGTGGTGGCCGCGGGCCGTGTCGGCGAAGGACACGACCACCCGGAGACCCGGCATCTCCCGGCGCAGCATCGCACAGGCGATCCGCAGCACACGCGAGACCGGTGTGCGGTGCGCGCTGAGCGCGACCCGGACGAGCTCGCAGACCTCCTCGGGTGCCACGCCGAACGGCCGGTGCGACATCGGCGTCGCCCCCGAGCCGAAGACGACCACCCCGACGAAGCGGCCTTCCTCCCAGATGCCCAGCGCGGCGCGCTTCCCGCCTGGCAGGCGGTGCGAGTAGTGCCAGCGCTCGACGGCGTAGCGGGCCGCGTCGTGGCCACACCAGTCAACGCGGCAGGAGGAACTCATGGCCACACGCTGGGCAGGTGACCGGGACACGCCGGTCGAGACGGGGCACCTCGCCGGACGGAATCGGGGCGAAGTTCGGCACGGGACCGCCGTGCTCGCGCTGCGCGAGATAGCTCTTCCCGTCGGCACCGAGGACGCGGTCAGGTGTCGCAAATGCGGCACCTGCGAGGTCTCGGCGCACCGTCTCGGGATCGGCGCCGATCACCTTGCCGATCCGCCGCAGCGACCAGCCCGTCTCGCGCAGCGTCGCCACCAGCTCGGCACGTTGCTCGTGGGATAGATGCCGCCGGTAGAGGTTCAGCGCGAGCACGTGGGCGATCCGCTCGCTGTCGTCGCGGTAACGGCGGACCTCCCGCGGGTACTCGGGGACCTCGGCCCCTTCTGCGCGCAGCTCGTTCCACGCGCGCAACCGGTGATGCCCGTCGACGATCGCGCCGGTCTCGGCGTCGATGACGACCGGCACGAGCACGCCGTGCTCGGCGATGTCGGCCTTCAACGCGGCGTACTCCTCGGGGGTGAGATCGGGGAGGAGCTGATAGCGGTCGGTCACCGGAGCGCCTCCGCGATCCCGAGGTAAGCGGCGAGATCGACAACGCGCCCGGCGCGAAGCATCGCCGCTTGTCGCGGCGTGCGAATCATCGCCGGGACGAGATCGATCGCGGCCAGCTCACAAGGCGTGCCGTGTTCGTCGAGCATCGACACGGGAAGCCGCCAAGCGATGGCATCGGCGATCTCTCGCAAGCACCCCGCGCCGATCATCTCGGCGTCGTCGGCGAACACGACGAGCGCGTCGATCGAGGCCAGGATCCGCGGCCAGCCGAGCAACCAGTCCGCGGTGTCGGAGAATATGCGACCCGGGTCGACGATCTCGGCATCCGGCAGCAGTGCCGCGAGCGCGGTGAGACACGTCGCCTCGTGGGCGGTGCCGTAGGAGGTGACCGGGTGCGCCGCGTAGAGGGCGGCGACGTTGCGGGTCGCATTCGGGTCCGCGAGCGTCTTCATAACCCCTCCTCAGCCCCGGGGAAGGCCCCGTCGACGAGCCGAAGGGGGACGCGCTCCTCCTTGCGCCAATTCCGGGCGACGACCTCCCAGAGTTCGCCGATCTCCTCCGACAGGCACCAGTGGGGGGCCCGGCGCGGGTCGTCCGGGTCGTCCTCCCGAATCACCACCTTGAGCGCGGCGAGGTCCTCGAGGCAGCGCTGCGTCGCCGTTCGGGAAAGGCCGATGCGATCACTGATCCACGTCGTCGTGTCCTCCCAGGGAGCCGCGACGAGCGCGTCGATCACCGCGCGGCGGGCAGCAACCATGCCGTTGAGTGCTGCCGCCCGGACGACTCGCCAAGCGGCCTCGTCGTCGGCCCCGATCGCTCGGAGACCGGCGAGGAGCTGCACGAGTTGCTGGTAGAGACGAGCCGGGCGCTCTGGTTGGAAGAGAGCGAGGATGTCGCGGGACCCTGATCCGTCACGGGGCACCGCCGAACGGCAGCGGCTCCCCAGCCTGGCGAGACCGGCGACGCGCTCATGGTCCGCATCGATCGCAGGCGGTCGCTCCGGCAGGTCGACGCTGGCGAAAAAGGCGGCCGTCAGCACCGCGAGGCGCTCCCGGTGCTCGGACTGGGTACCAACATTCTTCGATGCGAAGGCGAGCGTCATCGTCTCGTCCTCGGAGGACTGTTCTGTCAGACGCACGTAGGCGAAGCGCTCACCGAGGACGCCGAAGTCGGCGAGGTCGACCGCCTCGGTTGAGCCGGCGATCAAGCCCACCTTGCCGCTCCAATCGAGGGCCATTCCGTGATTGGTCCCGAGACGCCGGGTGAGCAGGCCGTCGTGGGTGACTCGGAGGAGCGCGAACACCCGGTCGCGGGTGTCGTGGTGCCCGCTCAAGAGCGTCCCGAAGTCCGAAACGACGACCAGGCCGTAGGCGGGGCCGCCGGGCTTCGCGCAGCGCGCGACTACCTCCGTCAGGAGACCACCGCTCCCGTGCTCCCCGGAATGAGTGAACAGGCCGGCCTCGGTGAGCGTCGACGTCCCGAAGTACTCGGGCAGGGCCGAGAGGAGGCTGAGCAGCTCGGACTTGCCGCCCGACGGCGGCCCGACGAGCATCAGCCAGAGCGGCTCGCCGCTCATCCTGTTCGCCGCTACCGTCCCAAGCACGGCGAGGAGCGGAGTGGGATCCCGGAGCCAATAGCGCTCGCGGAAGGCGGCGACCAGCTCGTCGAGGCCGGTCGACCTCGGCACGCTGACGGCCATCAGATCGTCGCCCCGAGCTGGGCACGGCAGGGCGGGCAGAGGCCAGAGGACCATGCGGTGGCCGCAGCGGGCTGTTCGCCGCAGGCGAAGCAGGCCACGTCGACCCCGACGGCCACCGCGCTCGATTTGCTCCGGCGAGGCCGGGCAGTCCCGAGCCCGGCCCGACGGCTGCTCACCTTGAGCTGACGAGAACGAGCAGGTCGTCCGTGCGGGGCGGGGATGCCACGGGCTCGCCGGGCGACGACCCGCTCGCAGGCGTCGCAGCACCAGCGCCGCTGGCGAACGATGAGCGACCGGCCCTGTCCTTCCTCAGCATGTCTGCACAGCTCACCGGCGGCGCAGCGGCGCGCTTCCTTCTCAGCGGGAATCACCCCGAGGACGCGGCGAATCGTCTTGGCGCTCGGCGTGCGCGTACCGGCCGAGAGCTTTCTCGCGGTGTCGAGTGGCACTCCGGTGCAGCGGGTGAGCTCTGCAGCACCGACCCGCTTCGCCTCGGCGATAACCGCGCCGGCAAGATCCTCCTCCTCGTACACGACGCGCAAGCCCTCAAGATCCGCCTCGTTATCGGCGAGGCCGGCGTCGACGAGGACGCCGGAGCGCCCGACTCGGCGGACGAGGCCGACCACGACGAGCCCGGGCGGTTGCTCGGGTCGGGGCACCATCCAGCGCCGGGCGCGCTCCTCGAGCGTCGCGACGACGACGTCGGCCCCACGATCGGTGCGGAGTGAGAGCTGGACTGGCCGCCCGGTGTCAGGGTCGATCCACCCGCGCCGGTCGAGCACGTCATCGAGAGAGCCACCTGGGTCGGGGAGGACCGGACGGGGACCGGGAGAGCCGAACCGGTCCCGCAGCGCCTCGACAAGCGGCGCAAAGGGGTGAAGCCCGAGCTCGTCCGGCAACTCGGCGAGCGAGCGCGGTGCGGAGACCTCGGAACGGACGAGCGCCGGGGTGCCGTCGCGCGTCTCCGTCCACGGATAGGCGAAGCCCGCATCGCTCTCACCGAGGGCTTGGCGGAAGGCCCGCTCGGCGATCGGGAGCGTCCATGAGTGCTTGCCATCAGGACGGGTTCCCGTGCACGTCGATGGCGGCTCGACGTCGGCGAGGGCGTGTTCGGTCGAGGCGACGACCTCGCCGAGATGACCGTGATCGTCGAGCGAAGCGAAGACGTAGCGCTTACGTGCCAGCACAACTCCATGGAGCGGACGCCCCTCGTGTTCGCGGTCGGAAGACCAGAACTCCCGCCCGCCACTCAGCGGATCGAAGCGGTGCCGAACCGCGTCGAGGTCGGACCACGAGATCGCTGACACGTCCCGCCCGTCGCCGAGCGTGACCAGCCCGCCCTCGAGTGACGACACGAATGTGATCCCGTCTGTGTCGCGAGCCGCCACCGTGCCGCCCGCCTCGACGGCGAGGCGCTCCTTCAGTCCGAGGAGGAGCCTGCAGCCGGCGGTGAGCGTCGCGGCGACAGGTGGCCAGCTCCAGCGCGCGACCTGCTCGGTCGTGCCGACGCGGCGGCGCCCTGCGAAGCGCGGGGTCTGATCGGCCCGGGACGCCTGGCCGCAGGTCATCGCGTTCACGACGACTTGGAGCTGCGCGTCGAGGCGCTCGTCGCCCTCGTCCTTCGCGCGCTCCCTGCGTCGGACGAGCCACGCGGCGGGATCCGCGTCAAACGCGATCGTCTCGCCGTCGAGCATCGCGAACCGCTCGCGCAGGCCTGGCTCGCGTCCGACCGGCCGCAGCCGGGTCGCAGAGACAACATGTGGCACGCGTCCGATGCGCAGGGCCGAGAGCACGATGTCGGGCCACGCGTAGAAGAGCGGCTTCCTCGAGTTGATCGGGCGGACCCGATAGCCCCCCTGGGGGTGGTCGTCGTCGACGACGTCGGCTGGCAGCTCGTCGCCATCGGGGAGCACTTCGCAGATCGTGAAGGCGAGCCGGTGCCAGGTCGCTGGATCGAAGAGCGGCTCAACGTTCCCAGCGACGATCTCTCCGCAGAGCTGCACCACCTCGTCCGTCGCGTCCTCCTCGACGAGCTCGGCGGCCGTGAGCATCTCCCACCATTCGACGGCGTCGGCGATCCGCGCGTAAGCAGAGTGCATGTCGTCGTCCGCCTCGGGGAAGATGCCCGCGCCGGCCAGCTCCGAGGAGGTATGGCCGCCGAAGTGCGCGGATGCCCAGTAGTCGAGCGCCTCGTCAGTGATGTTCGTGAATTTCTTGAGCGGCGGGTTGGCACCGGACCGGTCGAGGATCGCCTGGGCAATCGTCCCGGGCGAGTAGAGCTTCGTCGGGTCGAGCCCCCAGCGCGCCGCCTCGTCGTCGATGGCGAGCGCGACCCGGTAGATCGCTTGCGCGACGGCGAGTAGCTCAGCCGCACCAACCGGGTCGACTGGTACCGCGGCGGGGACCTCGAGGCGCTCCTCACCGAACGCCTCGAGGTGATCGGCGGGACGCGACGAGTCGACCCCGTCGAGCGCGAAACCCGCCGGCACGATGTCAAGGAAGCGGCCCCGGAAAGCCGATCCGTCGGGGAGGCGCTTGCCCATCCCCTTCGGCGGCCGGCCGAACTGCGCGAGCACCCCGTGCGGCCCGAGCTCCTTGACGCGGATGGGCGGGCGGTGCGGGCTTGCCGGCCGGCGGCGCTTGCCATCATCGTCAAGCGTCGAGCAGGTGGGGAGGTAGACCGTGAAGCCGTCCTCGAAGAACCCGCGTGCCGGCACCCACGCCTCGGCACTAAGTCCGAGCTGGCGACCGAGCCCAGCGGTGATGAACCGACCCAAGCCCGCGTAGCAGGTCGTGGTGAAGAGACCGGCCCGGTAGTTGAAAAGATCGCGAAGCGTGATGACCTCCAACGGTTGGGATCCGGTCAGCGTTTTGATCAGTTGTTTGGTCGCCCAACGGCGGAGACGGCGCATCGCTCCTGCGCTGCGGCCGTCGCGCACGACGAGGTAGGCCCGGAGCACGGACGGCCCGAGGATGACGAAAGCGATCCCGAGCCCGAAGGTTTCCGGTCGGACGTCCCGAGCAGCGGCGCTGATGAACACCAGCGCCGGCCTCGCGTCGAGACGTTCGACAACTACTCGGTCCACAACCTCGCTCTGGTGCCGGGTCTCGGTCGACCGCCCCGGGAATGCCTGCAGCTGCAGGACCGATGGCTGGCTCATCACACCCGCTCCCGGTGCTCGATGCTCGACGACACCCTGAAGCTCTTGTTCATGTTGAGGAGCAGGGCCGCCAGCCCACCGGCCGAGCGCGGCTCGACGACGAACGGACGTCCGAGGTCCCGACACCGATTCGCCACCGCGGCGATGCGCAGGCGCCGGTGCTGGACCAGGTCCGCGTCCGGCTTCGGGAAGTCGAGCCCGAGCCGGCGCAACGCCTGGTGCTCGACGACGTGGCATCGGTGACAGAGGGAGATCGTGAGCAACGGATCGAGGTACTGCCCATCGGGCGCGACGCGGCCGCACGCGTGATGGGCATCGACCGCCAGAGCGCCGCAGTAGAGGCAGGGCTGCGCCGTCATCGCCGAGCCTTCCGTGCCGGGCGACGGGGCGGTGAGCCGAAAACCCACTCGAGATCCGCGGCTCTCGCCTCATTCGCGAGCGCGGCGATGGCCGAAATGTCGAGGAGCAGCCGCCACTCGCCTGCGAGCTCGAGGGGACCAAGCACCCTGATCGGACGCCAGCGACGAAATCGGTGCTGAAATACAGAGATCCCGAGCCGTCCGTCAAGGACCCGGCGCACGCTCTCCATATAGATACCGATCCGGCGCTGCGTCCGGAGGGAGGTCTCCACCGCGACGAGGAGTTGCGCCAAGTCGGGACCACCGACCCGGCCGGCGGTGAAGAACGACGCCGTGCGCGGTCCCTCGTAAGGAGTTGGCTTCTCGGGCTCGGTCCCTGCTGGCGGCCCACCCTCGGCGCTGCCCTGGCGCTCGGGCTCGATCGGCTGTTCCCGGCGACGGCGGCGCCTCGACGGCTCCTCAGGCGTAGGGCGAGGTACCGGCTCGGGCCGTCGACGGTGAGCATGCGGCCGCGTCCCGCGGCGGCGCTCGCGGCGGACGCCCCGGCGACGGCGGCGCGCGGCCCGCGGTGTCTCACCGAGCTCGAGCTCGATCGCCTCGCCGAAGTCCTCGATCGCCTCCCCTAAGTTCTCGAGGCTTCGACCGAACGATGCCAGGAGTCGGCGGAGCCAGCTCATGGAATCGCCCCTACCGCAAGGCGAGCCGGCCATTCTTTATAAGGGCAACTGATCGGTCCTGGCTGGGCGATCTGTCCGGGAGCCGGCTGCCGACACGGTGGCCGGCCCTCGACATTCAAGACGGACCCCCTCGGGCCGAGGCAGCGGGGCCTTCGACCGCCTCCGTCGCCACAAGCCGGAGCGCACAGGCCGGCGCTACGCGATGCCGCACGCGATCGGCCGCCGCATCCGGCAACGCGTCGGCGAGCAGCTCGGAAAGCAGTCGACCCGGTGGCATACAGCGTGCGGTCGCCTCGCTTACGAGCGCGGTGATCAGTTCCGGGCGCACCCGAGCGCGGAGCGACACGAGCCCGTCCCGACCTTCTGTCACGTTCACCGCGCGAACATCGCAGGCGACCCGCGAGTGGATTGGGACGTTTCGTGGTCCCCGGGACCACGTGCATGGTCCCCCGCTCTACGCTGAGGTGATGCCCACGGACGAGCCGAATCCCGGCGATATCGAGCTAGCACGAGTGCTGGCGGAGCGAGGTCTCACGCGATCACCGCGGACCTGCCTTCGCTGGCGTAGGCGCGGGGTTCTGGTACCTCCCGAGAGCGCCGACGAGGACGATCGACCCATCTATTCGGCCGCGGCGATCGAGCGGGCTGTCGTCTACTCGCAGCTGCTCGGCGAAGTTGGACACGAGCGCGCCGTGGTTTCCATGTGGGGCAACGGAGCAGACGTGCCCGAGTCCACCGTCCTGTCAGCACTGCGGCAGTGGCAGGCAGAGCGCGCCGAGCGCTACGCGGTCGAGATGGCGCGCTTGACCGAGCCCAGTGTCGAGCGCGAGATCACCAAAGACGTCCGCCGAGTAGCGCCGGCTATCGCCAATCAATTGACCGAGCACGCGAAGCGCCGGCAAGAGCAAAGCACAACCGTCGAGGTTGACTACGCCTTCGACGGCGGAGGCGAGCCAGACGACGGCTTCGCGCCGACCTGGAAGTCTCGCCCGTCTATCGGGTCCGCCCGCGGTGATGTAATGAGGGAAAGCCTCGAAGCCGTGACCGAGGGCGGCGAAGTGACAACGGCCACGTTCTATGTGTACGCCGACAGTCTCGGGAATCCCAGCGATCTGATCGGGATTGCCGAGGCGGTCGAGCGAGAGGGCGGCGGAGTATCAATCGCCGAAACCCTCAAGGTGATCGGCGCGTGCGAGGAAGGGCGGATTCCTTTCGCTCGATTCGTCGAGTGGCGTAACGTCCTGCGCTCGGCGTTGATCAACCACTTCACAGAGATGGCTCGGGATATGCCGTCACTCGCTTCCGCTCTCGACACGATGCGAGATCCGCAACTAGCGGGTCCGTTAGTCGCCGCCGAAACCTTGAATGCCGTGACGGTCGAGATGCGTCACGCCGCTGTGCTGGGAAATGAAGGCGCGGCCACCGCGTAGTTCGGGGGGGGGGCTCCCCCTCGCCCCTCGCCCTCCCCCGCGCCCTCGCCGTTTCGGGTGTGGCCGTTTCGTGCCTTCTCTTCGCGCTTGTCTCTCTCTCCCCACCAAAGAACTCCCAAGTCAGAGGCTATTCGGGAAGCCTGTGGCACTCTCGAAAAATGGCTCGGGCGCGCGCGAGGGGCGGGCGAAATGAGGCCCCCGGTGC